>Ga0299906_10001527_pt1 | contig 19890 bp, 16 predicted proteins | sample RVTome_14_FD_200259 | JGI IMG/M metagenome (GOLD analysis project Ga0299906, IMG submission 200259) | Soil microbial communities from uranium-contaminated site in the Upper Colorado River Basin, Wyoming, United States - RVT145D125 (version 2) ...
CACTGCACGCAACGGATCAGCGTGGCGTTGCCGTGGATCTCGAGCAGTTGCTCGCTACCCGCCTGCCCGTGCAGATCGTCCACGTTCTGCGTGATCGTCGCTCGCAGGATGCCGAGGCGCTCCATCGCCACGAGCGCCTCGTGCCCCGGGTTCGGCCGGGCGGCGGCCAGCGCTTTCCACAGCTCGCGCATCGGCCCCGTCGGGTTCAGCCGCTCCTCCCAAGCGCGCCGCGGGTCGGCGAGGAAGCGTTCGTAGCCGTTCATCGGTGGCTCGCCGTACTTCGTCCACAGGCCGCCGGGGCCGCGGAACGGGGGGATGCCGCTCTCCACCGACAGGCCGGCGCCGGTGAGCGCGATCACGTAGCGGGCGCCGAGGACGAGGGCCGCGGCGGCCTCGACGGCATCGTCGCGCATGGCGGCGGTCACGACCGGCACTGTCGGCCGCCCGCCGGCGCCGTGTCAACGGTTGACTCGCCCCATGGGCTCGGGTCATTGCCTCGCATCATGGGATCGGCCACCAGGGCCGTCACCGGCGTCATCCTGGCCGGCGGTCGCGCCTCGCGCATGGGCGGCCGCAACAAAGCGTTGGCGGCCATCGACGGCGAGACCATCGCCGCGCGCACGCTGGGGCTCTTCCGCCGCCTCTTCCCCCAGGTGCTCGTCGCCACCAACGAGCCCGCCCCGTACCGCGCGCTCGGCGCCGACATCGTGGCCGACGTGTTCCCCGGCGCCGGCCCGCTGGCCGGCATTCATGCCGCGATGCGGGCGAGCCGCCATCCGCACGTCTTCGTCGCCGCCTGCGACATGCCGGGACTCGATGCCGGCGTCATCGATTTCCTGCTGCGACGGATCGGCGAGGCCGACGCCATCGTGCCGTGCTGGGACGACGACGTCGAGCCCCTGCACGCCGTCTACGCCCTGCGCGTGCTGCCCGACATCGAGACCTGCCTGCAGGAGGGGCGCTGCGCGATGCGCCAGTTCCTGCCGCGCATCCAGGTCGACTACGTCACGGAGACCGAGCTGCGCCGGTTGGCCGGTACCGCGAGCAGCTTCACCAACGTAAACACGCCCGAGGAGCTGGCCGCGCTCGGCGGCCGCTTCGAGGACGGCGAGCGGTGACGGCGCCGGGCGACGAGCTGGTCGACGTCGTCGACGACGCGGGACGGACGATCGGCCAGACCACCCGGCGCGACGTCCGGGCCCGGCGGCTACCGCATCGCTCCGTCTACATTCTCGTCTTCAACGGCGCCGGCGACCTCTACGTGCACCTGCGCACCGACACCAAGGACGTCTTCCCGGGGCGCTGGGACGTCGCCGTGGGGGGCATAGTGGCAGCGGGTGAGGACTTTCCCGAGGCGGCGGCCCGCGAACTCCACGAGGAGCTGGGGGTACAGGCGCCCCTCGAATCGCTCTTTCCCTTCCGCTACCCCGCCGACGCGGCGCAGGTGCACGGTATGGTGTACCGCGCGCGCCACGACGGACCGTTTCGCCTGCAGGCCGAGGAGATCGTGCGCGGCGAGTTCCGTTCCTGGGCCGCCCTGGACGGCGCCATCGCCCGCGACCGCTTCTGTCCCGACGGGCTGGCGGTGTTGGCCGAGTATCGCGCGCGCGTCGCGCCGGAGGACCCCCCATGCGCATCGTGAAGCTCCTGCTGCTCGCGGTGATGGGCGTCTTCTACGTCTTCGCGGGCGTGATGCACTTCGTGAATCCCGAGTTCTACGTCGAGATCATGCCGCCCTACCTGCCGTGGCACGCCGAGTTGGTGTTTTTCTCCGGCGTGGCCGAGGTGGTGCTGGGGGTCGCCGTGTTCGTGCCGCGCACGCGGCGGCTGGCGGCGTGGGGCATCATCGCGCTCCTGATCGCCGTCTTCCCGGCCAACCTGCACATGGCCGTGAGCCACATCCGACCCGAGCACGCTCCCGAGTTCATGAAGCAGTCCATGAACGACCCGCTCATGGTGTGGTGGCGCCTGCCGATGCAGGGCATGCTGGCGCTGTGGGCGTGGTGGTACACGCGCGACTGACGCGGCCGGTGCCGATGCGGGCCGTGCACATCACCGGCGCCGAGGACCCACGGGTCGCGGACTACGCCGACCTGCGCGAGCCGCGGCGGATCGCAGCACGCGGGGTGTTCGTCCTCGAGAGCCGGCAATGCGTCCAGCGCGCCCTGCGAGCGGGACGCTTTCGCCTGCGGTCGATCCTGGTGAGCGAGGCCGCCCTGGCCGCCGTCGGCGCCGACCTCGCCGCACTCACCGACCCGCCGCCCGTCTTCGTGGCGGAGCCGGCCGTACTACGCGCCGTCGCGGGCTTCGACTTCCATCGCGGCTGCGTGGCGCTCGGCGAGCGCCGCCCCGACGACGACACGGCGTCGCTCCTGAAGTCGACCGGGTCCGGTCCCGCGACGCTGGTCGTCCTCGAGCGCGTCTCCAACCCCGACAACGTGGGCGGCATCTTTCGCAACGCGTTGGCCTTCGGTGCGGCCGGCGTCCTGCTCTCGCCGGGCGCCGGCGATCCGCTCTACCGCAAGGCCGTGCGCGTCTCGCTCGGCATCAGCGTCGCGCTGCCGTTCGCCCGCGCCGCCGCCTGGCCACATGACCTGGGCCAGCTTCGCGACGCGGGCTTCCGCCTGCTCGCACTCACACCCGACGGCGACGACGTGAGCGAACTCGACGTCGGCAGGGCCGAGCGACTCGCGCTCGTCGTCGGCGCGGAGGGCGACGGCGTGTCGGCGGGCGCGCGCGAGCACTGCGACGCGGCGGTCGGCATCCCCATGGCGCCCGCCGTCGACTCGCTGAACGCCGCCACGGCCACCGGCATCGCGCTCTGGGCCCTGCGGCGCCAAGACGGCGCCATTGCCGGACCGGCGCGTTCGTGGATCATGCGAGACCAACGCTCATGATCGTCGGGACGGTACGCGAGACGAAGACCGAGGAGTACCGCGTGGCCCTGGTGCCCGACGGCGTGGCCGACATCGTGGCCGCCGGGCACCAGGTGCTGGTCGAGACGCGCTCGGGCGTCGGGTCGAAGTACACGGACGACGAGTACCGTGCCGCCGGTGCCGAGATCGTCGCCACGCCGGACGAGGTCTATGCCCGCGCCGAGCTGATGTGCGAGGTGAAGGAGCCGCAGCCGTCCGAGTACGCCCTGCTGCGCGACCGCCAGGTCCTGTTCACCTACCTGCATCTGGCCGCGGAGCCGGACGTGACGCAGGCGCTGCTGCGCTCGCACTGCATCGCCATCGGCTACGAGACCGTACAGCGCGACGACGGTTTCCTGCCGCTGCTCGCGCCCATGTCCGAGGTGGCGGGCCGCCTGGCCGTCGAGGTGGGTGCGCAGCATCTACGGCGGCCCGGTCCGGGGCGCGGCATGCTGCTCGGCGGGCTGCCCGGCGTGCCGCCGGCGCACGTCGTGGTGGTCGGCTCGGGGAACGTCGGCAAGAACGCCGTCCGCGCCGCCGTCGGGGCCGGAGCCCGCGTCAGCGTCGTGTCCACCGCCGAGGGCCAACTGCGCGATCTGGAGGAGCAGTACGCCGGACGGGTCGAGACGGTGCTGGCCAGCCCGCACGCGATCGCGACGGCCGTCGCCGAGGCCGACCTGCTGATCGGCGCCGTCCTGGTGGCCGGCCGGCGCGCGCCGGTGGTGGTCACGCGCGAGATGGTGCGGTCGATGGAGCCGGGCGCGGTCATCGTCGACGTCGCCGTCGACCAGGGCGGCTGCGTCGAGACCACGCGGCCGACCTCGCACGTCGACCCGGTCTACGTCGAGGAAGGCGTCGTGCACTACGCGGTGCCGAACATGCCGGGCGCCGTGCCGCGCACGTCGTCACGGGCGCTCACCGGGCTCACGCTGCCCTACATCCTGCGGGTCGCGAACGAGGGCTTCGCCGCCGCGGTCCGCGGCGACGCGGCGCTCCGGCGCGGCGTCAACGTCCACCGCGGCGTGATCACGCACGCAGGCGTCGCGGAGTCGCTGGGCGCCCCGTACACGCCGCTGGACGACGCGCTCGGCGACACCTGACGAGCGCTCCCGTCCTCTGCGGGGCGCCGCCGGGACTCACCCGGCGAACGCGGGCATCACCTGCTCGGCGAAGAGGCGGGCCGGCTCGCGCGTGTCGCGGCCGAAAAACTCCATCACGAAGAATGTACAGCCGAGGCGGACGTGGCGCTCGATGCGCTCGATCACCTGCGCCGGCGTGCCCCAGATGCCGTGCTCCTCGAGGCCGGCGCCCATGTGACCGCCGTAGATCGTGTTCGCCTTGGCGAGCGCGGCGCGCGCCGCCTCGTCGTCGGCCGCGATGACCACCAGGCACTGCTGCGAGACGCGCAACTCGGCGAAGTCGCGTCCCACGTCGTCACAGCGCCGCTTCAGGACCTCGACGTTCTTCGCAAGATCGGCCTGTGCCACGGCCATGTTGTTCCAGATGTCCGCATGCTCGGCGACGATGCGCATGAGCACGCGCTCGCCCGCCCCGCCGATGAGGATGGGCGGGCGGCGCACCGGCTTGGGCTCGCAGCGGCACTCCCTCACCGAGTAGTGCCGGCCCGCGAAGGTCACCGCCTCCTCCGTCCACAGCCGCTTCATGATGACGGCGCTCTCCTCGAGCGCACGCAGCCGCTCGCGCACAGGAGGGAAGGCGCAGCCGTAGCCGGTGAACTCCGGCTCGAACCAGCCGGCGCCGAGCCCCATGATCGTACGCCCGCCGGTGACGTGATCCAGCGTCGCCACCTGCTTCGCGAGCACGGCCGGGTTGCGGAAGAACGGCGGCGTCACCAGCGTCCCCAGCTCGACGCGTTCGGTGATCGCGCCGACCGCGGTCAGCTCGGTCCACGCCTCCAGGATCGGCAGGGTCGGCAGCGGCACGCCGTAGAGGTGATCGCACGTCCACACGGAGTGGAACCCGAGGCGGTCGAATTCGACGGCGGCGCCGCGCGCCTCGTCCCAACTGCGCTTGATCTGGGGGAGCGTGACGCCGAAATGCACCGAGGTCGCCATGTCCGGCACTGTAGCCGAGGCCGGGGCCGGGCCACCAGAGCGGGCGGCGATGTCACGCGCCCGTTGACCACCGAGCGGGAGATCAGGCACGGTGCGAACCGCATCACGGCGATCCGAAGGTCGTCAGGGCCGGCGATCTCCAAGGGGAGGAATGGATGAAGGAACGATTGGCCAGACACGCGCGCGAGCGCGCCCCCCGCGCCTGCGGACTCGCCCTTGCAGTCGCCGTCCTCGTTCCCGGCCTGGCGCGAGGGCAGTGCACACCGATCGCATGCGGGCAGGTCGCGGCCGGGGCCCTTTCGGTCGTCGGCGAGTCCGACTGTTACGAGTTCACGGGGCAAGCGGGCGAGACGGTCAGCATCACGACGCAGGAAACCGCCGGCGTCTTCCAGGCGTGCTGGGAACTCCTCGGACCCATGGGATCCCTCGGGGTCCGCTGCGTGCAGGACGAGCGCACCCTGCCCGACGACGGCACCTACACCATCAATGTCTTCGACAACTTGGACGACGAGGCTGGCGCCTACGACGTGAGCCTGGCGTTCGTATCCGACACGGCTTCGAGTTGCGCCGAGGCCATCGGCTGTGGGGGCGTCCTGCCACGCAGCATCGCCGCCGTGGGTGAGAGCGACACGTTCCGCTTTGCGGCCCTGGCCGCCGACGCGGTCAGCATCACGGTGCAGGAAACCGGCGGGGCCCTTGCAAGCTGCTGGGAGCTCTACGACCCGACGGGGCTCTCGCTGGGCGGCGTATGCGGCCAGGCGGAGCGCACGCTGGCCGTCCCGGGCGGGTATACGATCCGCGTCCACGACAGTGGCGACGACGATACCGGCACCTACGACGTGGGCGTCACGTTCGTGACCGATTCGGCGTCGAGCTGCGCCGAGTCCGTCACCTGCGGGCAGACACTCGCTCGCAGCGTAGCGTCGGTCGGCGAGAGCGACACCTTCCACTTCGCGGGGCAGGTCGGCGACGCCGTCAGCATCACCGCGCAGGAGACCGGTGGCGGCATCGGTGCCTGCTGGGAGCTGTACGACCCGGTCGGGATCTCGCTCGGGGGTGTGTGCGGGCAGGCGGAGCGCACCCTCGCCGAGGACGGCGACCATACGATTCGCGTCTACGACGACGGGGACGCCGAGACGGGCACCTACGACCTGCACCTGGTATTCGTGTCCGACGCGACCGGGAGCTGCGCCGAGGCGGTCTCGTGCGGCCAGCCGCTCCCTCGGGGCATCGGCACGGTCGGCGAGAGCGACACCTTCCAGTTCACCGTGGAATCCGGCGAGGCGCTCAGCGTCACCACCCAGGAGACGGCGGGCTTCGTAAACGCCTGCTGGGAGCTCTACGACCCCGACGGCGTCTCGCTCGGTGGCACCTGCGGCCAGGCGGAGAAGACGGCGGCCATTCCCGGCACGTACACGATCCGCGTCTACGACAACGGCGACATCGAGACGGGCACGTACGACCTCAGCATGTCGGTCATCTCGGACACCGCCTCCAACTGCGCCGAGGCGATCGGGTGCGGCCAGACCCTGGCGCGCGACCTGGGCGTCGTCGGCGAGAGCGACACCTTCCGATTCGCGGCCCAGGCGGGAGAAGCCCTCAGCTTGACGACCCAGGAAACGGGCGGGTTCGTGAGTGCCTGCTGGGAGTTGTACGACCCGGCCGGCGTCTCGCTCGGACAGACCTGCGGGCAGGCGGAGAAGACGGCGGCGGTCGCCGGCGGCTATACCATCCGCGTCTACGACAACGGCGACGCCGAGGCCGGCACCTACGACCTCAACGTGAGCGTCGTCTCGGATACCGCGTCGAACTGCGCCGAACCACTCTTGTGCGGCCAGACGGTCGTGCGTGCCATCGACCTGGTGGGAGAGAGCGACACATTCGGCTTCCAAGGTGGGGCCGGCGGCACGATCGTCATCGCCTCGACCGAGGTCGGCGGCTTCCTGAACGCCTGTTGGGAACTCTACGGCCCCAGCGGCGGCTCCCTGAGCGGCACCTGCGGTGAGGACGAGAAGGTCCTGGCGGTGAACGGCCTCTACACCATTCGCGTGTTCGACCAGGCCGACAACGACACGGGCGACTACGAACTGCGCCTGTGCACGACCACGACCACCACCTCGACGTCGACCACGACCTCGACGTCCATCGTGACCACGACCACGTCCTCGACGCTGCCCCCGACGGCGGACGACCTGCCGCTCGGCGGCCGCAAGTTGTTGCTGAAGGACGACCCGACGAAGACGCAGAAGCGGCGGCTCCTCGTGCTCTCCAAGGAAACGGGCATCGGCTTGGGGAGTGGGCCCGACAGCGAGGACGACCCCCGGACGGCCGGCGGCAGCCTGCGCATCGCGGCCGGCTCGTTCTTCGACACGACCTACGACCTCGCGCCCGCCAACTGGAAGCCGCTCAAGTCGAAGGACCCGACCAAGGGCTGGAAGTACACGAAGGGCATCCCCATCAAGAAGGTGCTGGTGAAGGCCGGCAAGCTGATCAAGATCATCGGCAAGGGCACCGAGTTGGAGCACACGCTGGCCACCGACCCGCGGCCGGTCGACGTCGTCCTCACGCTCGGCCAGCAGCGCTACTGCTGGCAGTTCGGAGGTGACGTTCGATTCAAGGACGGCAAGCGCTACCTCGCCAAGAACGCCGGGGCTCCCAGCACCTGTCCACCGATCGGCTCGGTCAGCGGGGCGTTCCTCGAGCGCTGAGCAGGGCCCGCACCCCGCCGGCCGTCCAGAGCTGCCGCCAGCCGGACGGCCGGCGGAGTCCCGCCAGCACCAGGGGCAGGGGGTCGAAGTAGCTCACGCGCTCGGTGGCGAGGCCGTCCCGCAGCGTGAAGCGATCGACGACCGGCCACTCGAACGGACGACCCGCCAGGGTCGCGCGCAGGCGGAACTCGACGAACACGTACTCGCCCGCCGCGCTCCAGCGGTCGACCTCCCCCCGCAGGTCGGGCAAGGCCGCGAAGATGCGCGCGAAGCCGGCGCGCGCCGCCGCGAGCCCGTCCATCGGTTCCGCGAGCGGCTGGCGGAGTCGGACGTCCGGCGCCAGCAGCGCCGGCAACACGTCGAGATCGGGCGCGGCCCAATATGCCGCGAACGCGGCGACGAACCGGGCCGGGTCGCTCATGCTCGCATCTGGTCCGGCTCGCTCAGGAAGTCCAGCGTCGCCTGCGCCACGGCGAGCGGCTGCTCCTCGTGTGCAAGGAGACAGGCACGCGGGATCTCGACCAGGTCGGCCCGCCCGGCAAACTGGCGAACCATCGACCGCGCGCGCTCGATGGGAAACGTCGGGTCCGCGGCACCCCACACGAGCCGCACCGGCGCGCGAATGCGGCGGTGCACGTCCGCCAGCGAGTCGACGACGGACCAGTCGACGCCACGCAGATAGCGCAGCATGCCGTCACGACGCCGCCCGTCGTCGGTGAGGGGCCGGACGTACCGGGCCACGAAGGCGTCGTCGATGCGCCCGCGGTCGAAGAAGCACCCGCCGAAACCGAGCGACGACCGCAGATACGTGCGCGACCGCAGGAGCAGGGCGAAGCTCGCGCCGGCGCCCGGAAGACCCGCCAGCGTCCGATAGAGCGGGATCCACGGCGGCCGGTGCCCCGGCATCTCGGTATTGAGCAGCACCAGCCCGCTCACGCGCGCCGCGTCGTCGACGGCCAGGAGGCGCGCCACCGTGGCGCCGGTGTCCTGCGCCATGATCGCATACCGGTCCAGGCCCATCGCGTCGACGAAGCCGCGCAGCCGGCGGGCATGCCCGGCGAAGCCGAAGTCGGTGTCGGGGCCCCATTCGCTCAGGCCGAGCCCCGCCAGGTCCGGCACCCAGCACGTGAAGCGCGGCGCCAGATGCGGCAACACGGCGTCCCACGTGCGCCCGTGCAGGGGCCAGCCGTGCACGAGCAGGAGATGCGGCCCCGTCCCGACGCATCGCCAGGCGATGCGCTCGGAGCCGAGATCGAGATGGCGAACGGGTCGGTCGGTCATGACGAGTCCCTCCTGCCGACCTGGCCATTGCAAGGGTGGCGCCATCGGGCCGCCCCCGCCGGCGGGGCGCCGGCCCGACCCCGAGCGTGGCGACCCCGCCACGGCCGTTGCAGGCCGGCCGCGCCGTCACGGCCTGGCACTTTCGGTCCCGTCCCTCTTGACGCTTTGCCCTCCGGTGACGGAGGATCGCAAGCGATCGATCTAGTGCGTAGGCAAGCATCACAGATGCGAGGGGGACGCCACATGACCGTGACACGCACCCGAGCGAATCAAGGGCCGCGTTCGTGGCTCGGCGCCATGGCGTTGCTCATCGCCGTGCCCGGAGCCGGCCACGCCCTCCCCACGCTGGTCTTCTCGATCAGCGCCTCGGGCCAGACGATCTGCGACTCCGACTGCACGACGTGCACGGTCGGATCCGGCGAGTGCATCCTCGTGAACGACGAAGACCTCATCACCTGCCGGCCCCTCGGCACCACCCTGCCGATCGACTCCTGCGACTGGGAGCTGCTCTTCGACGGGGACGCCCCGGACATCAACCTCACCTCCCAGATGTTCGCGGTCGAAGTCGTCCCCAACGGCAACGTGGTGTTCCGTTCCGGAGGCGACAAGACGTTGCCCGACCTCTCGCAGATCAAGGCCCGTGACATCGGCTTGTTCCTGCCACCCGACGTGGAGCTGCCCTATACGGGCGGCGGACCCTACACGACCGGCACCTTCAAGCTTTTCCTCGACGGCGACGCCACGCAGGCCACCACGGGCGCCAAGCCGTGGAACGCAGTCGAGGTGCTGGCGGACGGCACCTGCGAGCAGACCATCACCGCCCTCGGGCAGCACACCTGCGACCTCATCGGGTCGCTCGCGGGCGGCGGCACGATCGGCGGCCTGAATTTTCGTGACGAGGACCTGCTGCGCTGCCATCCCATCGCCAACTCGGGTGGTGGTGCCGTGACCGCGTGCGACTACGCCATGTTCTGGGAGGGCGACCAGGTCAACGGCGGCGCCGGCTTCACGGGCAACTTCCAGGCCCTCGAGATCCTCGACTTCGACGGCGCCACGATGACCGGCAGCATGGTCTTCCGCGGCCCCAACGACCCCGACATCCCGGTGCACGACGCGGCCCTGGATCTCGTCCGCTACACCGGCACTTTCGGCAACGGCCTGTGCACGGGCGGGGCCCTGTGTGCGAACGACCTCGACTGCCCCGGCGTCGAGACCTGCGACACCGGCACCTGTTCGCTCACGCCGGACCCCTGTGCGAGCGACGGGGACTGCAGTGGGTCGGGCAACGTCTGCAACCGGACCCGGACCTCCGCCGGCACCTTCGACCTCTACTTCCTGGGCAACCCGGCCGGGCTCTCCGCGCAGTCCGTGCAGGCCTTCTCCATCGTCCCGGATCTCGACGGGGACGGCTCGCTCGACGGCATCGACAACTGCCCGAACGACGTGAATCCACCCTCGATCTGCACCGACGGCTCGACCCCCTGTGCCAACAGCACCGACTGCACCCCCGGCCACCTGTGCGTCCAGCCGGACGCGGACGGCGACGGCGTCGGCGACGTCTGCGACCAGTGCGACGATCGCGACGACGCCATCTGCTTCTGCGGCGACGGCATTCCGGACTTCCCGTCCGAGCAATGCGACCTGGGAGCGAACAACGGCCTTCCGAACCAGCCGTGCTCCGCCACCTGCACGATCATCGGACACTGCACCGACGACGACTCGATCTGCCAGAGCGCCGCCCAATGTACCGCCGGAGAGGGCTGCTGCGGCGACGGCCTCGTGGACGGACCGGAGCAGTGCGACGACGGCAACGGCAACCCGAACGACGACTGCGACAACCAGTGTGCGCTCACCCCGCAGGGCATTCCGACCCTGGGGTGCGAAGACGTGTTCGCCCCCCTGCTCACGCCGGACTTCGTGAAGCGAGCCATCTTCAAGGACGCCGGCGGGGCGGCCGGATTCGAGAAGTGGAAGGCCAAGGGCGATTTCAACCTGGCGACCAGCGACGACCTCGACGCCTCGGGCGAAGCGGTCCGGCTCGTCCTCAATCAGGGGACCGGCCCCGCGCTCTTCGACGGCACCCTGGCCCCCGGAACCTTCATCCTCAGTGGCTCAGGCACCACCCGGAAGTGGAAGTTCTCCGACAAGGAGGGTGACCTGCCCACCGCCGTGGGCTGGCAGAAGGGGAAACTCATCCTGAAGCTGAACAAGCTCAAGCACGTCGTGAAGGGACAGGGCCCCGCGCTCCCGATCGACACCACGGCCCCGATCCGGATCCGCCACACCCTGCGGATCGGCGACACCTGTGCCACGGGCGTCGTCTCCTGCATTCCGAACGGGTCCGGGACGTCCCTCAAGTGCTCCACCATCGTGTTCGGCTCGGCCAGCGGCGCCTTTCTCGACTGATCAGTGGTGACGCAGTTTGCCGCGTGAAGCACGGGAGGGTGCGGGTCGACGGCGGACGTAAGGAGCGCGGGGGGTGGATGGGCAGTGGGGCGGGGGTGTGCGACGCCCGGGAGCCGGCGGCGCGTACCCTCCCGTGCCTCACGCGGCAAACTGCGTCACTACCGACTGATCCGCTCCTCTTGCGTCTCGGACGGTCCGCACGGATAATTCGAGCGTTGGCTGGTCGCGTCCCGCCGAGGCGGGCATGAAGGGGTGGAGGAGTTGGGATGACGGGGATGCTGCGCGCGTTGGTGATCGTGACCGTGACCGTCGGGTTGGCCCAGGTGGCTCCCGCGTTCCTGGCCGGCGACGGCAAGGGGAAGGCGGACCGCGACTGCTACATCGGGCTCGACGGGTACTCCCAGGGAGACCTCTCGCCGATCAACAACAAGCAGACGAAGTTCGGTGTCGTCTGCACGGACTGCGACCCCGCCTGTGACCTCGACGGCGTCGACACGCCGAACGGGTCGTGCACGTTCAGCATCGCCGCGTGCGTGAACAACTCGGGCATCGCCGGCTGCGACCCGACCACGCGCACCCCCAAGAAGGTGAGCGCCAAGGCCAAGTCGAAGGCCGGCACGCTCGACCTCGGCTCGAGCTTCCCCAGCGATCTCAGCTCGGCATGTAGCGCCTTCGTCGACTTCCCGGTGCCAGTGAAGGGGAAGCAGCTCAACAAGGCCGGCAAGGGCACGGTGACCCTGAAGGCCACCAAGAAGACCGACAAGGACAAGTTCACCTTCATCTGCGAGCCGCGGCCCGTCGGGGAGGCCTGTCCGGCGCCGACGACGACCACGACGATCGGGGTCTCGACCACGATCACGACCACCAGCACGGTCACCTCGACGACGACCATCACGTCGACGACCACCGTCACGACGACCTCCACCAGTTCCACCTCGACCTCCGGCACGTCGACCAGCACCAGCTCCACCACCGTCACGACGACCTCGACGGCCCCGCCCACGTCGACCACCAGCACCAGCCTGGCACCGACCACGACCGTCACGTCGACGACCACCACGACCTCGACCAGCCTGGCGCCGACCACGACTTCGACGACCACGTCCACGACGACCTCGACGATCGGCTCGCCCACCGGCGCGTTCGTGAGCTGACCGGGAGCCGGCCGACTACCAGACGCGCGTCTCGCCGAGCGGCGGCAGCCACAGCCGCTCGTTCGGCAAGGCGCGCGCATCACCCGCCTGGCGGAAGCGCCGTGGCGGCTCGGCGAACGGCTCGTCCGTGAGGTCGAACGTCCCGTAGTGGACGCCGAGCAACCGCTCGCCCCGGACGTCGAGTCCCACCTGCAGGGCCTCCTCCGGGTTCAGGTGGACGGACTGCATCATCGCGGGCGGGTCGTAGGCGCCGATCGGGACCGCCGCGAGACCGAATGGCCCCAGGCGACTGCCGATCTCCGTAACGGCCCCGAAGTAGCCGGTGTCCCCGGCGAAGTAGAAGCGCCGGGTGGGCCCCACGACAGCCCAGCCGGACCAGAGAGCGCGATTCCGATCGAAGAGCCCGCGCTGACTCCAGTGCTTGGCGGGCACGCAGTGCACGGTGACGCCGCCGATCTCCCGTGACTCCCACCAGTCCAGCTCCTCGACCGGCTCGATCCCATGCGCGCGCAGGAGCGCCCCCTGGCGCAGCGGCACGAAGAACCGCGTCCGGCCGTTGCTGAGCAGCCGCAGCGTGTCGAGATCGAGGTGGTCGTAGTGGCTGTGCGAGACCACCACGAAGTCGATCGGCGGCAGCGAGCCCAGCGCGACGGCGGGCGGCGCGTACCGAGCCGGCCCCGCGAAGGACAGCGGACTCGCCCGTTGCGACCAGATGGGATCGGTGAGGAACGTCACGCGGTCCATCTGCACGAGCACCGTCGAGTGGCCGATCCAGGTCGCCGTGGCGTGCGGGTTCCCGGTCCAGGCCCGCAGGACGCTGCCGTCGTTCGGCACGCTCGCCAGCGTCCCCTCGCGTCCCCACAAGTTGGTCCAGATGCGGCGGGCGAAGAACGGCAGCGTCACGGTGGGGCCGCCCTGCGGGGTCGGCTCCAGGTTCCGAAAGCCGTCGTCCGTGTGATGTGGCGGGCGCGCCTGCCCCGTCGCGGCGAGGCAGACGCCGAGCACGCCGCCGGCGAGGAGGCACCCGAGCTGGCGACTCAGATGGCGCACAGGGCCGGGGCGAGCTCTCTCAGCCACAAACCGATGGTGGATCGAGCTGAAAGGTCCACACCCCGACGCGACCGATCTCCGCCGCCGTCATCGCCCCTTCACCACGATGTCGTCGTGCTCGCGGCCCAGGGTCGTACGCAGGAAGCAGCGGGCCGCGACGTCGTCGTGCAGGTACGCCTCGAAGAAGGCGGCCACGGCGATCCTGGTCAGCTCGTGGTGGCGCGCGCCGCCCATGGACGGGTGATCGGGTAGGCCGTCGCCGCACAGCTCCGGACAACGCTTGGGGTCGGTCGACACCCCCTGCTCCTTCCCGCCGAGACCGGGGAAACCCGCCCCGTCCGCGACCGGGGGGTTCTGGAGGACGGCGGCGCACCCCACGACGTCGATGTGCGTCGACCCGTCCTGCGCGCGGGCGAACGTCGAGAACCCGGTGTGCGATCCCTGCTCGAGCGCGATCAGGTGCTTGGGGGCCCCGGCGAACTTGTAGGCCCGCCGCCCGTTCTCCTCGTACGGCACGAGCTGGTCGTCGTCGCCGTGGACCACCATGAACGGCGTCCTGGTGGTCTTGAAGAAGCGCTTCGTGAAGAGACAGGCCGGGGGGGCCAGGGCAATGGCCGCGTCGATGCGGGGGTCGCGCAGGTCGGCGTGGAAGGTCGCCAGCTCGGTGGTGAGCCCGCCGAGCGAGAGCCCCTGGGCGCCCATCCGGTCGCCGTCGATCACCGCACCGAACTCTTCCACGATGCGATCGCGCACGAACGACAGGTCCCCCGGCTGATTGTGCACGTCGGTCGCCGTCGAGCCCCCCGGGGCCCCGAGGCGACTGAGGGGATAGTCGACCGAGCCCACCACGTGTCCCCGACTCGCGAGATGCTCGGCCAGGTAGTCCAGACCGATGCGATTCGACAGGAAGCCGTGGCTGCTCATCACGATCGGGTACGGGCCGCCGCTCTCGTCCACGAGGGCCCCGCCCGCCGAGGTCGCCGGGAACCACACTTCGGTGACCAGCGTCCGCGACGGCGCGCCGGGATAGGTGCCGTTCGGCGGCGTCGGCCGGCTCTCGTCGACGAAGGTGTAGGTTCGGTGCGAGACGGCGTACGGCCCCGGCGCGACGAAGTCGGCGCTGGTACGAGCCGGCGCCTTCCTGCATTTGTTGCCGGCGGTCGCGGGCGACGCGAGCAGCGCGCCCGTCCAGCCGAGCGCCACGACCCACACGACGACTCGATGCATGCCACCGACCCTAACACATCCGTCATCGCCGAGAGCAAGCGCCGCACGGTCGTGCTCGCCTACACCCTCACCTTCGTCGGGGCCGGCATCTACCTCCCATACTTCCCGCTCTACCTGGGCCACCTCGGCTTCTCCGGGATGGAGATCGGCATGGTGCTCGGCCTGCAACCGCTGCTGCGCTGGGGGAGCGCCATGCTCTTCGGATGGGCCGCCGACCGCTGGCGCATCCGGCATCGCCTCCTGGTCGCGTCGGCGACGTTGGCCGTGGCGATGTTCGTCCCCCTGCTCTGGGTGGAATCGGTGGGCGCGATGCTCGTCGTCACCGCCGGCATCAGCCTCCTGCACGGCCCCGTCATCCCGGCCATCGACGCGAGCGTCATGGACCACCTGCACGAGCTGGGCGGCGACTACGGGCGGCTGCGCCTGTGGGGCTCGCTGTCGTTCGTGGTAGGCGCCGGATCGAGCGCCCTCGCCGTACAGCTCGCCTCGCCCCTGATCATCCCCAGCCTGTTTCTCCTGCCGGCGGCGCTCTTGCCGCTGGTGCTGCGACGCCTCCCGCCCGGGCAGGCGACGTCCCACGGCGGGGCCGCCTCTCCCTGGTCGCTGATCACGCCGCCTCTCGCGGCCTTCCTCGGCGCGGTCTTCCTGGCCCACCTGAGCAGCGGCGCCTGGAACGCCTTCTTCGCCCTGCATGGCGAGGCGCTGGGTCTGCCGGAATGGATTCCGGGCGCCGCCTGGGGCCTGGCGGTCGCCGGGGAGGTCGCCCTCTTTCAGTGGGGCCGGCGCATTCTCACCGTCCTGCCACCCGCCCGACTGATCGTGATCGCGTTGTTGGTCACCGTCCTGCGCTGGACGCTCTCCGCCGTGGTGACGACCACCGTGCCGCTCGCCCTCCTCCAGATCGGGCACGCGTTCACGTTCTCCGCCTTCCACCTCGCGGCCATGATGCTGATCGCGCGCCTGACCCCGCCCGAGAACAGCACGAGCGGCCAGGCGCTCTACGGCATCGTCGGCTTCGGACTTGGCGGCAGTCTGGGAATCGCGCTTGCCGGGATCCTCGTGGAGCCGCTCGGGACCAGCGGCTTGTTCCACTTCGAGGCGGCGGTGGCGGCGCTCGGGCTCGTCCCCGCGTGGTATCTCACGCGCCTGGTCCCGCGCTGACCTCGAACGTGGCCCACACGGGCGCGTGGTCGCTCGGTTGCTGGCCCTTGCGCGCCTCACGGTCGACGCCCGCTGCGCGCAGTCGGCCCGTGAGAGCGGGCGTGGCCAGGACGTGGTCGATGCGCAGCCCGCGGTTCTTCGGGAAGCCGAGCTGCCGGTAGTCCCACCACGAGTACATGACCGTGTCGGGGTGCAGGCGGCGCACCACGTCGACCAGGCGGTCGCCACACACGCGCGCCAGCGCGGCGCGCTCCTCCGGCGTGCACAGGACGCTGCCGCGCCACGCCTCGGGGTCGTACACGTCGATGTCGGCGGGCGCGACGTTGAAGTCGCCACACAGCAGCGCGGGCGCCGCCGGCTCGACGTGGGCCTGCACGTAGCGTTCGAGACGCGCCAGCCAGCGCAGCTTGTAGTCGAACTTCGGCGAGCCGACCGCCTGCCCGTTCGGCACGTACGCCGACATGACCCGCACGCCCATGGTGGTGGCCGCGATGAAGCGCGCCTGGTCGTCGTCCTCCCCATCGCCGAAGCCCCGCTGCACGTCCTCGAGGGGCGTACGCGACAGGATGGAAACGCCGTTGTAGGTGCGCTGTCCGAAGTGCGCCACCTCGTAGCCGGCGGCGCGACAGGCGTCGATCGGGAACTTCTCGTCGACCACCTTCGTCTCCTGCAGACACAGCACGTCGGGCTTGCTCGCGGCGAGCCACGCGACCAGGCGCTCCTCGCGTGCGCGCACGCTGTTCACGTTCCACGTGGCCACCCGCATCGCGATGCCCCTACCAGCCGTCGCCGTTCCCGACAACGCGCGGGGGTTGTCTCGGGACGCCCGGGACGGCTAAGGGCTCGGCCCATGAATCCCCCGACGACTGTTCCACTGCGCGTCTTCGGCGCCGAGCTGTCGCCCTACTCCGTCAAGGTCCGTTCGTACTTTCGCTACAAACGGATCCCGCACGAGTGGATCAACCGTGACATGACCACGATGGAGGAGTTCGGCAGGTACGCCAAGCTGCCGCTCATCCCGTTGGTCGTCACGCCGAACGGCACGGGCCTGCAGGACTCGACCCCGATCATCGAACACTTCGAGACGGTGCATCCAGACCCGTCGATCCATCCGCCGGACCCCGCGCTCGCCTTCATCTCCGCGCTGCTCGAAGAGTACGGCGACGAGTGGGGCAACAAACCGATGTTTCACTATCGCTGGTTCTACGAGCCGGACCAGCAGTCGGCGGCGGCGCGACTCGCGGCCGCGATGAACCCGGGCGCCGACGCCGACACCGCCGCCAAGTTGGCCGAGGCGGTGTGCGCGCGCATGGTGCCGCGCCTCTCGTTCGTCGGGTCGTCGCCGGCCACCAAGGACACGCTCGAGTCCTCCTTCCGGCGCCAGCTCGCGCTCCTGGAGCGGCACCTGGCGACGCGGCCGTATCTCTTCGGCGGCCGCCCCGTGTTCGCCGACTTCGGGATCTACCCGCAGCTCTACGAGTGCCTGACCGACCCGACGCCCGGCGCCGTCATGCGAGCCGACGCTCCCGCGGTGGTGGCCTGGATCGAGCGCATGCTGGACCCGCGCGGCGAGGACCTCGATCCCCTCGACTCGTGGGAGAAGCTGCGCGAGACGCTCCTGCCGCTGCTGCGCGACGAGGTGGGCGGCCTCTTCCTGCCCTGGAGCGACGCGAATGCACGCGCGCTGAGTGCCGGACAGGCGGAGTTCAGCGTCGACCTCGAAGGACGTCCCTTCGCCCAGCAGCCCCAGAAGTATCACGCCAAGTCGCTCGCGGCCCTGCGGGCGCGCTTCGCCGCCGTGCCGGACCACGGCACGCTCGACCCCATCCTGCGCGACGCCGGCTGCCTGCGCTGGCTCGCCGGCGGGGCCGCCTGATGCATCCGCGACGCGCGGCGCTCCTCGTCGCCTTCGTCGTCCTCACGCTCCCCGGGTGCCGGGGCCGCCTCGAAGAGGGCGGTGAGATCACCGCCCCGCGCGTCGAGACGGAGCGGCTCCTGGCGCGCCAGCGCGGCCAGACGAGCGCACTGCGCGACCTCGGAGCCGCCGTGCCGAAGCAGATCCTGTTCGGTGATCTGCACGTCCACACCACCTTCTCCGTCGACGCCTTCCTGCGCACGCTGCCGTTCATGCAGGGGGAGGGCAGCCATCCGCCCGCCGACGCCTGCGACTTCGCGCGCCACTGCTCGGGACTCGACTTCTGGAGCATCAACGACCACGCCGAGGGGCTCACGCCCGGCCACTGGCGGCAGACGGTCGAGGCGGTGCGACAGTGCAACGCGCTGGCGGGAGATCCCGAGTACCCCGACTTGGTGTCCTTCCTCGGCTGGGAGTGGACGCAGGTCGGGCGCACCGCCGACGAGCACTACGGCCACAAGAACGTCATCCTGCGGCACACCGACGACGCGCGCATCCCGGCCCGCCCGATCAGCGCGCGCAACGATCAGCTCGTCGGCGCCTTCGCACAGCCGGCGCCCCTCTGGCAGCGCCTCATGCTACCCCTGCTCGATTTTCCGAATCGCCAGCGCTACTTCGACTTCGGGCGCCTGCTGAGCGAGATCGCCGCCGGCGACGTCTGCCCCGAGGGGGTCGATTCGCGCACGCTGCCGAGCGACTGCCACGAGATCGCCCTCACCCCGCAGGTGCTCTTCGAGAAGCTCGATCAGTGGGACGTCGAGGCGCTCGTCATCCCGCACGGCACCACTTGGGGACTCTATACGCCCCCCGGCAGCTCCATGGACAAGCAGCTCACCCGCGCGCAGCACGACCCCGAACGCCAGACCCTCTTCGAGATCCACTCCGGGCACGGCAACTCGGAGGAGTTCCGCACCTGGCAGGAGGTCGAGTTCGACGAGAACGGCGGAACGATCTGCCCCGAGTCGAGCGAAGACTACCTGCCGTGTTGCTGGCGCGCCGGCGAGATCATCCAGGAGCGCTGCGAAGCCGCGCGCGAGGACGCCTGCGACGAGAAGGCGGCGGCGGCACGCGTGCACTACCTGGGCGCCCAGGCCGCGGGCCACCTCACCGTCCCCGGGGCCGCGGTCGAGGACTGGCTCGACTGCGGACAGTGCCGCGACTGCTTCCTGCCCGCGTTCAAGTACCGGCCGCGCAACTCCGCCCAGTACGCCCTCGCGCTCACCAATTTCGACGAGCCGGCGCGTCCCCGGCGCTTCCGGTTCGGCTTCATCGCCTCCAGCGACAACCACAGCGCGCGCCCCGGCACCGGCTACAAGGAGTACGGGCGCCGCATGATGACCGAGGCGATCGGCGCCGGCACCACCGCGTGGCGCGAGCGCATCCTCCCGGACACGGGGCCCGCTACGGCCGAGTCGCGGCCGCCCGATCGGCTGCCGCCCCTTCCCGTCTTCGCCATGCTGGAGTTCGAGCGGCAGGCGTCGTTCTTCCTGACGGGCGGGCTCGTCGCGGTGCACGCGGAGGGTCGCAGCCGCGACGCCATCTGGGACGCCTTCGAGCGCCGCGAGGTCTACGGGACGAGTGGTGATCAGATGCTGCTCTGGTTCGACGTGCTGAACGCGCCCGACGGTCCGCGTTCCATGGGCAGCGAAGTCACCTTGGACGACGCCCCCCGCTTTCGGGTGCGCGCCGCCGGCGCGCTCGAGCAGCTCCCGGGCTGTCCGCCGAGCGCGGCAGCGGCGCTCGGCCCCGAGCGACTCGAGCTGCTCTGCCGCGACGAGTGCCACCACCCCGGCGAGACGCGCCGTCGCATCACGCACGTGGACGTGGTCCGCATCCGCCCGCAGATCGAGGCCGAGGAGCCCGTCGAGATGCTGATCGACGACCCATGGCGGCGCTTCGAGTGTCCGGAGGACCGCAGCGGCTGCGTCGTGGAATTCACCGACCCAGAGTTCCTCACCGCCGGCCGCGAAGCCGTCTACTACGTGCGCGCCGTCCAGG
>Ga0299906_10001528_pt1 | contig 19884 bp, 12 predicted proteins | sample RVTome_14_FD_200259 | JGI IMG/M metagenome (GOLD analysis project Ga0299906, IMG submission 200259) | Soil microbial communities from uranium-contaminated site in the Upper Colorado River Basin, Wyoming, United States - RVT145D125 (version 2) ...
AGCCAGGCAGCCGGCGTGCCTGCAGCGCCCGATTGAACTGGCTGCGGGCGAAATCGTAGCCGCCGACCATGGCCTTGACGTGACCGCTGCCGGGTTCGAGGGCGACCAGGGCGCCCTCCGTCAGGGGAGCCTGGTCGAGGGAAAGCAGCAGCGAGCCGTCGGCGCGGCGCTTCACAACACGCACTTCGAGCAGGGAACCGATCGGCAGGCGGGTTTTGCCCGGGGTCTTGTCGCGACTGACGACCCGCAGCGGGCCGGCCCATCTGGTCGATTCCAAGGGGATCTCGCCACCGCTGCGGCCAATGTGTACCTGCAGAAACTTGTCGGTGCCGCCGCTGAGAACGGCCTTGAGCGGTTCCCCGGGAACCGGAGGCCGTTTTTCCAGGGCGGTCGCCTGCTCGGCGAGGAACTCGCGCTCTTCCTCCTCGGAAAGCACTTTCTGCGGGCCGCGGTATCCCTGCCGTTTGTCGTGCTCATGCAGGTTCTGCCGCACCGCGCGCTCTGCCGCTTCCTGCATCGCCACGTTCATGGTGGTGTGGACCTGCAGACCGCCGGTGTTGAGCGATTCTTCGCCATAAGTCTGCTCCAGGTAGCGGCGCACCTGCTCGGCAAAGTAGGCAGCGCCGGCGACGTGTCGGTTGACCCGCGGGTGGATGGTGAGTTCCATGGCGAAGGCCGCCTGGGCCTCGTCTTCGGTGATGTAGCCCTCATGCACCATGCGGCCGAGCACGTACTTCTGCCGTTCCTTGGCCCGGGCGAGGTGTTCATAGGGCGAGTAGCGGCTTGGCGCCTGGGGGAGGCCGGCGAGCATGGCTACCTCGGCCAGGGTGAGTTCCTCGACGTTTTTGTCGAAGTAGTTTTCACTGGCCGCCTGAATGCCGTAGGCGCCGTGGCCGAGGAAAATCTGGTTCAGGTAGAGGTAGAGGATATCGTCTTTGGAGAGCTTCTGCTCCATACGCCAAGCGAGGATGGCCTCCTTGAATTTGCGGGAAAATTTTTTCTCCGGCGTCAGCAGCAGGCTCTTGGCGACCTGCTGGGTAATCGTGCTCCCTCCCTGAACGATGCCGCCGGCCAGCAGGTTCTTGCCGGCGGCTCGCAGAATGGAGACGAAGTCGACCCCCTGGTGGTGGAAGAACTTGGCATCTTCGGCGGCGACGAAAGCCTGAATGAGCTGCTTTGGCATGCGTGAGACGGGAACAACGATCCGCCGTTCCTTGTAAAACTCGGCGATGACCGTGCCGTCGTCGCCAAAGACGCGGGTGATGGCGGGGGGCCGGTAATCGGCCAGAGTGTCGACCCGGGGAAGGGAGTTGGAAACATACAGGTAGGCACCGAGCAGGGCCAGGACTCCGGCGAGAAAGCATCCGGCCAGTCCGAGCAGGGCGAAGCGCCAGTATTTGCTTGGATTCATGCGAAACATAAGGATAAACGCTCCATTCGGCAGTAAAAAACTATTCATATCACAGCCGGCAGGCAAGCGGCAACCGTTTTGCCGTTTGCTGTGTTTTGCCGTTTGCCACCCCCGAGGGGTATGTTATAGTTTCGCCAAATGTTTAAGAAGAAAGGAAAGCAGGGGCTCTCATGAGAAAAATGCTCACGCCGGTTCTTTTGACCGCGTTCCTTGTCGGGTGTGCCATGTTTGGTTCGTGGAAGGCAATTCCGCCTCCCGGGGGTTGTGACCAGTGTCATACCAAGCAGATCAGCGCCGACTGGAAGGTGGCGTATTCGCCGGCCATGCTGACCGACGAAACCGGCAAGAACCCGTGGCAGAAGCCGGAGTCGGTGCAGCCGCCACAATCTTCGCCCATCGAGCAGAAGAAGGTGACAGAGGAACGCTGCTTTCGCTGCCACAAGGGCCCGGACAAGGCGCACACCGAGTACAAGGGCCGTTATCACCATTGATCCGAACGGCCGCGACCCGCGGTACCCAGGCCCTTCCCGTGCGGGGAGGGTCTTTTTCAGTTCCGGCAGCTAAGCCAACCGGGACCGGCAAGGGAGGAGATGCCATGTTCCGCCGCACCAAGATCGTCGCCACCGTCGGCCCGGCCAGCGAGTCGGAGGCCATGCTGCTTGCCCTCATGGAGGCCGGCGCGGACGTCTTCCGCCTGAACTTTTCGCATGGGGACCAGGCGTCCAAGGTGGTGCTGATCCAGCGTATCCGTGAGCTGTCACGCCGGCGGCAACGGGCGGTGGCGATCCTCGGTGATCTGCAGGGACCTAAAATCCGCACCGGCCTGATGGAAGGCGGGGCACTGGAACTCGTGGCGGGGGAAGAAGTTATGATCACCACCCGGGAGGTGCGGGGCGCTGACCGGCTCATCCCGACAACTTTCCGGGAACTCCCCCGCGATGTTCGCTGCGGCGACCAGATCCTGCTCGACGACGGATTGATGGAACTGGAGGTGTTGGAAGTTGCCGGGGAGGAGGTCCACTGCCGGGTTCTGGTCGGTGGCGTGCTCAAGGATCGCAAGGGGATCAACCTGCCGGGAACGGCCGTTTCGGCTCCGGCACTGACCGATAAGGACCGCGAGGACCTCGCCTTCTGCCTCCGCGAGGGGGTCGACTGGGTCGCGCTTTCCTTTGTCCGCAGCGTCGCCGATGTTCTCGAACTCAAGGACCTCATTCTTCAGCAGAAGGGCGACCTGAAGGTCATCGCCAAGATCGAGAAGCCGCAGGCTGTGGACGATTTCGACGCCATCCTCGAGGCGGCTGACGGCATCATGGTCGCGCGGGGCGACCTCGGCGTGGAGATGAGCCCGGAAAAGGTCCCCCTGATCCAGAAGATGATCATCCGCAAGTGCAACGAGGCGGGCAAACCGGTCATCACCGCAACGCAGATGCTCGAGAGCATGATCGAGCACCCCCGGCCCACCCGCGCCGAAACCTCGGACGTGGCCAATGCCATTCTCGACGGCACCGATGCCGTCATGCTGTCGGCCGAGACCGCTTCGGGGAAATACCCGGTCGAAGCGGTTTCCCTCATGGTCCGGGTGGCTCGGGATGTGGAAGGGGATCCGGTCCTCAAGGAAAAAGTCTTTCACCCCATCCCCGAGGTGCTCGGCTATCGCCGGCTCTCCGAGGCGATCAGCCAAGCCGCCTGCCGGGTGGCGGAAAACGTCGGGGCGGCCGCCATCCTCGCTTTCACCCAGACCGGCAGCACCGCGGCCATGGTGGCCAAGTACCGCCCGGTTCTTCCCATCTATGCCGTCACTCCGTCGCAGAGCGTGCGTCGGCGGCTGGCATTATACGCCGGCGTTCGTTCCCTGCGGGTCGACATCGAGGGAGACACGGAGGCCCAGATTCGTTCGGTGGAGGAGGCGGTCCTGGCCGCCACCGACCTGAAGAAGGGCGACGTGGTGGTCATCACCATGGGCAGTCCGGTCTCAGCGCCCGGCACCACCAACCTGATGAAGGTGCATCGGCTGGGAACCGGAGAATTCTACGAGGTGCATTGAGGTTTTGCCAGATGCAAAATCTTCACCACCCGCTCGCTTCGCTGGCAAAAAAACGCAGAGGAAGAGCGGAGGACACGAAGAAAAAAATATTTTCTGTGTCCTCTCTTTATTTCTCTGTGTTCTCTGTGGTAAATGCCTTTGAAGAGCTTCTGATTTGAGGGAAACGACAATGAAAAAAGCAGTGGTTCTCTACAGCGGCGGACTCGACTCCACCACGTGCCTGGCGATCGCCCGGGCAGAGGGGTTCGCCCCCTGTGCCATGAGCTTCGCCTATGGCCAGCGTCACGAGGTGGAACTGGCCAAGGCGAAGAAATATGCTCCGCGGGTCGGGGCCGAGGAGCACCTGGTGGTCGACTTCGATCTGCGCAGAATCGGCGGCAGCGCTCTGACCTCCGATCAGGCGGTGCCGAAAATTGGGGTCGAGGAAGGGGTCATCCCGGTCACCTACGTGCCGGCGCGCAACACCATCTTTCTCTCCTTCGCCCTTGGCTGGGCCGAGGTGCTCGGCGCCTTCGACATCTTCATCGGGGTTAATGCCCTTGACTACTCGGGGTATCCCGACTGCCGCCCCGAGTATATCGCCGCCTTCGAGGCGATGGCCAACCTCGCAACCAAGGCGGCGGTTGAAGGGCAGGGCCACTACCGCATCCACACCCCCCTGATCCACCTCACCAAGGGCGAAATCATCCGCCGGGGTTTGGGTCTGGGGATCGATTATGCCCTGACCCACTCCTGCTATGACCCGACTCCCGCGGGTCTTGCCTGTGGCGAATGCGACTCCTGCCGCCTGCGGCTCAAGGGGTTTGCCGAGGTCGGCCTGCCGGACCCGGTGCCGTACGTCGGGAAGGAGGGTTGATCATGGCCGGCATGCCTGACCTGCAGAAATCGCCGGATACCCGCAACATCGCCATCGACAAGGTGGGGGTGAAGGATATCCGCTACCCGATCGTGGTGATGGACAAGAGCAAGGTGCGGCAGCACACGGTGGCCCGCATCAACATGTACGTCGACCTCCCTCACCACTTCAAGGGGACGCACATGAGCCGCTTCATCGAGATACTCAACCAGTACCATGGGGAGATCAGCATCGAGAGTCTCGATACCATCCTCCAGGAGATGAAGGAGCGCCTGGAGGCCTCCCGCGCCCACGTGGAACTGGAGTTCCCCTATTTCATCGAGAAGCAGGCCCCTGTTTCGAGGTCCCGCGGGCTGATGGAGTACCAGTGCCGGATGTGCGGCACCCTCGGGGAGTCGGCCGACTTCGTCCTCGGCGTCACCGTCCCGGTGACCTCCCTCTGTCCCTGCTCCAAGGAGATCAGCCAGCGCGGTGCCCACAACCAGCGCAGCGCCATCAACGTGCAGATTCGCTACAACGGCCACATCTGGCTCGAGGATCTGATCGAGTGGGTGGAGGGGTGCGCCAGCGCCCCGGTCTACTCGCTGCTCAAACGGGAGGACGAGAAGGCGGTCACCGAACAGGCCTACGACCATCCGATGTTCGTCGAGGACATGGTGCGGGCGGTCACCGAGAAGCTCGCCGCTGTCGAGGAAATTGTCTGGATGCGGGTGGAGTGCGAGAACTTCGAGTCGATCCACAACCATTCCGCCTACGCCCTGGTCGAATGGCGGCGATCTTAGTGTCTGTGGATAAGTCTGTGGAAACGGTGGACAACCCACGGCCGATCGGCGACTTGGGGCCGTGGACGGAGGGGATGAAGGCGGTCCTGGGGGTCTTTGGCAAGGAGCCGGTCGCCGGCCGAGTGAAGACCCGCCTCTGCCCGCCCCTCTCTGCCGTGGAGGCAGCCGGCCTCTACCGGAGCTGCCTGAAGGAGACAGTGGCGACGATGGGCGGGGCCGGATTCGAGTTGGTCCTGTTTTTTGACGGCGATGCCGACTACTTCCGCCGTGCTTTTCCCGGCTTCCGGCTCCTCCCCCAGGGGGAAGGAGACCTTGGGGAGCGAATGGAGCGCGCCCTGCGCACGCTGCTCGCCGGCGGCAGCGAAACTGCGGCGCTGATCGGCTCCGACACCCCCGATCTTCCCGTTGCCCTGGTGGAAGAGGCCTTTGTCGCCCTGCGGGAAGCAGACGTCGTCGTCGCCCCCGCCGGTGACGGCGGCTATGTCCTGGTCGGCGAGCGGCGGCACGTTCCGGAGCTCTTCCACGACATCCCCTGGAGCACCGCCGGGGTGCTGGCGGCGACCCGGCAGCGGGCGGCCGAGCTGGACGTGGATTTCCGGGAGGTCGACAGCTGGGAAGACCTCGACGATCTCCCCTCCCTGCGGCGGCTGCTCGTGCGCTCGCCCGCTTCGGCCGCCGCCCGCCACGCCGCCGTCCTCCTGGCGCGGCACGGCCTGTAGGGCGGGTTCCAAACCAGCCTTTTACCCCAGCAGCACCCGCCAGGGTTCCAGGTCGGCCAGCAGACTGTACAAGGTCTCCCCCCGCGCATCCTCCACCAGATGCACCCATCCCCCGACATGCACCAGATGCACCCCCCGCCGCGTCGCCAGCAGCCGACGGATCTGCGCCGCCATCCAGCGGTCGCGCGAACCGATCCCTTCTTCCCCGCGCCGCCCTTCAAGGAACGCCAGCCGCACCGCATCGCCGGGGTCATGAGTGATCATGGCGTGAGCCCGCCCGTACCCCTCGAAATCGGATTTCTCGGCACCGGCGGGGAGGGTGACCAGTATCTGGAGATTGCGGTAGGTGATCAGCTCCCTCTCGACCCTTCGCAGCTTCGCCGCCGAGACGTCGGAGCGGTCGATCAGGTGCAGCGGCACCGTCGCCTCGGCTGCGTAGGTTGCGGCCGCCTGGCATTCGAAGGGCTGCGCCAACAGGGTTCGGATATCGGCGACGGCAGGGTGCGCCTGCAGCTTTTGCAGATCGGCCGGCAGCTCGCCGGCCAGTCGCTCCAGGATGCGGTCGAGGCGCAGCAGCAGCCGGCGGGCCTCACTCTGCCGATAGGCGAAAGCCTTTTCGCTCATCTCCAGGGTGATGAGGTTGGGGCGAAGGCGTCGCAGCAGCGTCAGTAGCCGCTCGGCCCCCCGGGGGTCCCGGTGCACGGTGCCGATCAGGGTCAGGCGAGGCTGCGCTGCTTCAGCGCAGCAGCTCCGCACCGTAGCCCTCCTGCTCCAGCCGCTCGAGTATGTGGCAGATGTGCTGCGGACCGCGGGTTTCCAGTTCCAGATGCACCTCGGCTCGGCCGAGGGGAAGGCCGGCCGTGCGCCGGTCGTGGCTGACGTGAAAGATGTTGGCCCCCTCCTGCGCCAGCAGGGCCGCCAGCGCGGCCAGCGAACCGGGTGCATCGAGCAGTTCGACGCGGACCTTGAGATACCTCCCTTCGGCCATCATCCCCCGCTCCACCACCCGGGCGACCGTCTGCACGTCAATGTTGCCGCCGGAGAGGATGCAGACCGTCTTGCCGCGATGCAGCCGCCGGCGGCCGTAGAGCAGGGCGGCCAGGGTGACCGCGCCGGCCCCCTCGGCCACCAGCTTCGCCTTTTCCATCAGGCTGACGATCGCCTGGGCGATCTCCTCCTCCTCGACGGTGACGATATCGTCGACCAGCGCCTCGATGATCGGAAAGGTCTGCTCGCCGAGGCGTTTGACGACGATGCCGTCGGCCAGGGAATGGGCGGCGGCCAGGGTGACGATCTCTCCCTTGCGGCGGGAGAGAAGCGCGGAGGGGGCGCCGGCGGCCTCGACGCCGATGATCCGGATGGCGGGGTTGATCGACTTGGCGGCGGTGGCGATGCCGGCGATCAGGCCGCCGCCGCCGATGGGGACGATCAGGGTATCGGCATCGGGGAGGTCTTCGAGGATTTCCAGTCCCACCGTCCCCTGGCCGGCCATGACCAGCGGGTGATCGAAGGCCGGCACGAAGAGCATGCCTCGTTCCTTCTCCATCTGCCTGGCATGCCTGGCGGCGTCGTCGAAGGAGGTGCCGTGCATTACCACCTCCGCCCCGTATTCCCGTGTCGCCAGCACCTTGGCCAGCGGCGTGTTTTCCGGCATCACGACCAGGGCGGAGATGCCGAACTCGGCGGCGGCGAGGGCCACCCCCTGGGCGTGGTTGCCGGCCGAGGCGGTGATGACACCGCGCCGCCGGGCTTCCTCGTTCTGGTGGTGGAGGAAGTTGTAGGCGCCGCGGATCTTGAACGAGCCGGTGCGCTGCAGGTTCTCGCACTTGAAATAGAGGGGGGCGCCTACCCGCTGCGAAAAGTAGTGCGAATGGATCAGCTCGGTGCGGCGGGCGCGGCCGCGGATGGTGTCGGCGGCGGCGCGGATGGCGGAGAGGTCGAGCATGGGCGGGCTCCTTGCGGATGAATGTTAAAAGAATAGCTGTTTCGGTTACTTTGACAACCGACTGTGGTGTGGCCGACTTGTTTTGCCGAGAAGGGAGGAGAAATGAGGCGGGGTTTATCTTCTGGAAAAACGGGCTGTTGTGGGCTAAGATGGGCACCGTGTTTTTGTTTTCATGTGGGCGGCTATGACCGCCGATCGGTTTTGGGTTAAACGGGAAGCGCCCCAGTTTTCTTGGCATCGAACCCTCCGACTTTACTTATGTGAGTAGCAAAGCATGGACAACCGTTTTTTCGAACAGCCCATCCTTAATTCTCCTTATGCCTATCCGGCCCGTCACTGGGAGCTCGATGACACGGGGCAACCGACCCAGCAGATCATCGACAGGCGCCGGCGCGCCGAGTTCATCACGCCGATTCCCAAGCCGAGAAAGCGCAAAGCCGCCGCCGAGCAACAAGTGCTCGTGTTCGACGAAGGCAGAGGGATTTCGACTCAGGAGCAGCAGTACGACCCTACCCCCATCATCAACGAACTCCGCCGCCATGTGGACCAGTGGCGCAAACTGCCGCCCAGTCAATGGCTGGTGACTCCGGAAACGGCCCGCTTGCTCCAGCACTGGCGGCATCATCAGTTCAGCAGCGTCCGCCCCTTTTTCTGCCAGGTGGAGGCGATCGAGACGGCTATCTGGCTGACGGAGGTTGCGCCCCAGCTCAAAGAGGGCAAACGGTTTCTGGAGCATCTGGAGAACGCCAACAACGACGCCAACCCCGGTCTGTTGCGGTTGGCACTGAAGCTCGCCACCGGCGCCGGCAAGACCACCGTCATGGCCATGCTGATCGCTTGGCAGACGGTCAACGCCGTGCGCCGGCCCAACAGCAAAAAGTTCACCCGCGGCTTTCTCATCGTTACCCCCGGCCTGACCATCCGTGACCGCCTGCGGGTGCTGCAACCCAACGATCCGGACAGCTACTACCAAAGCCGCGAAATCGTCCCCGGCGACATGCTGGACGATCTGGAGCGGGTCAAGATCGTCATCACCAACTACCATGCCTTCAAGCTGCGCGAACGGCTGGAGATTTCCAAGGGTGGCCGCCTGCTGTTGCAGGGGCGGGGAGGGCAGGAGCTCAACACCCTTGAAACCGAGGGGCAGATGCTCCAGCGGGTGATGGGGGAGCTGATGGGGCTGAAAGGCCTCATGGTGCTCAACGACGAAGCCCACCACTGTTACCGCGAAAAGCCCAACCATGCCATCGAAGACGACGATCTGACCGGCGACGACAAGAAAGAGGCGGAGAAGAACAACGAAGCCGCCCGACTCTGGATCTCCGGGATTGAGATTGTCAGCCGCAAGCTGGGTGTCAACCGGGTCATCGACCTGTCGGCCACGCCCTTCTTCTTGCGCGGCTCAGGCTACGCCGAAGGCACTTTGTTCCCCTGGACCATGAGCGACTTTTCGCTGATGGACGCCATCGAATGCGGCATCGTCAAGCTGCCCCGTGTGCCCGTGGCGGACAATATCCCCGGCGGCGAAGTCCCGGTATTCCGCAACCTGTGGGAGAACATCCGCAAGGACATGCCCAAAAAGGGGCGCGGCAAGGCGGGAGACCTCGACCCGTTGAAGCTGCCCACTCGCCTGCAAACCGCCCTGGAAGCCCTCTACGGCCATTACGAAAAGACCTTTCACCTCTGGCGGGAAAACGGCATCAAGATGCCGCCGTGCTTCATCGTCGTCTGCAACAACACCGCCACCTCGAAGCTGGTCTATGACTACATCTCCGGGTTCGAACGGAATAACGAAGACGGCACCGTCACCCCGGTGAACGGCCGCCTCCCCCTGTTCCGCAACTTCGACGAGCACGGCAACCCATTTCCGCGGCCTCGTACGCTGCTGATCGACAGTGAGCAGTTGGAGTCGGGCGACGCGCTGGACACCAACTTCCGGGCGATGGCCGCCGACGAGATCGAGCGCTTCCGCCGCGAGATCATCGAGCGCACCGGAGACCGGCAACAGGCGGAAAACCTCACCGATCAGGATCTATTGCGGGAGGTCATGAACACCGTCGGCAAGGAGGGGCGGCTGGGTGAACAGATCCGCTGCGTGGTCTCCGTCTCCATGCTGACCGAAGGCTGGGATGCCAACACCGTCACCCATGTGCTCGGGGTACGCGCCTTCGGCACCCAGCTGCTGTGCGAGCAGGTCATCGGCCGCGCCCTGCGTCGCCAGTCCTACGACCTGAACGAGGACGATCTGTTCAACGTCGAATATGCCGATGTGTTGGGCATCCCCTTCGATTTCACCGCCAAACCGGTGGTAGCGCCGCCGCAGCCGCCCCGCGAAACCATTCAAGTCAAGGCCGTCCGCCCCGACCGCGACCCTCTGGAAATCCGCTTCCCGCGGGTTGCCGGCTACCGGGTGGAACTCCCGGAAGAACGGTTGACCGCTCAGTTCAACGCAGACTCCGTGCTGGCGCTGTCGCCCGACCTGGTCGGCCCCTCCATCACCCGCAACTCCGGCATCATCGGCGAGGCTGTGGATCTCAACCTGAAACACCTTGGGGACATGCGCCATTCGACGCTGCTGTTCCATCTCACCCAGCGGCTACTCTACAGCAAATGGCGCGATCCGGGCGAGGAACCCAAACTGCACCTTTTCGGCCAGCTCAAGCGGATCACCAAGGAGTGGCTCGATACCTGCCTGGTCTGCAAGGGTGGGACCTACCCGGCGCAGCTCATGTACCAGGAGCTCGCCGACATGGCCTGCGAGCGGATCACCGCCGGCATCACCCGCGCGGAGTTCGGCAAGCGGCCCATCAAGGCGGTGCTCGACCCGTTCAACCCCATCGGTTCCACCTGCCATGTGAGCTTCAACACCTCGAAAAGGGACCGCTGGGAGACCGACGCCCGCCGCTGCCACGTCAACTGGGTCATTCTCGATAGCGACTGGGAGGCCGAATTCTGCCGCGTGGCCGAGGCCCATCCCAGGGTCATGGCCTACGTGAAGAACCATAATCTCGGGCTGGAGGTGCCGTATCGGTACGGCTCCGAAACCCGCAAGTATCTGCCGGACTTCATCGTGCAGATCGATGATGGCCGTGGTGAAGATGATCTGCTGCATCTGATTGTCGAGATCAAAGGGTATCGTCGCGAGGATGCGAAAGAAAAGAAGGCGACCATGGAGACCTACTGGGTGCCGGGGGTCAACAACCTGGGCAACTACGGTCGCTGGTCCTTTGCTGAGTTTACCGAGGTCTACCAGATCGAGTCTGACTTCGAAGCCAGGGTCGAAGCCGAGTTTAATCGCATGCTTGCCATATATCTGCCGGGAGCCACGGCGTGACTTGCGGCCAGCAAGATACGAATGCCTTCTTTTCTATACATGTCGCGGATTATATGTATAGAAAACAGCAATTTTCTATACATATTAACAGGAGGGGACGGTAGGCATGACCCGGATTCCGCCATTAACACAGCTGCCGCCCGAGCGCTTCGAAACTCCCGCCATCCTCAAGAAGTTGGCACTGGCCAGCCGCAAGCTGGCCGAACTCAAGGGGGTGGCCGCCTCCATACCCAACCAGGGCATCCTCATCAATACGCTCGGCATGCAGGAGGCCAAGGACAGTTCCGCCATCGAAAACATCGTCACCACTCACGATGAACTTTTTCAGGATGATCTTTTTCCCGAGAAACTGTCCAACCCCGCCGCCAAGGAGGTGCTGCGCTACCGCCAGGCCCTGCGGGTCGGTTTTGACCAGGTGCGCCAAAGTGGGCTGCTCACGGCCAACCACATCATTGAAATACAGGCCGAACTGGAGCAAAACAACGCCGGTTTCCGCAAGCTGCCGGGTACGGCACTGAAAAATGGCGCTGGTGAAACAGTGTACACCCCACCGCAAGACCCAGAAGCCATCGTTGAGCTGATGCGCGACCTGGAACGCTTTATCAATGATGACAGCGAGGCATTCGCCGCCGACCCACTCATCAAAATGGCTCTGATTCATCACCAGTTTGAGAGCATCCACCCGTTCTACGACGGTAATGGCCGCACCGGACGCATCCTCAATGTGCTCTATCTGGTTAAAGAAGGGCTGCTCGAAATCCCGGTGCTCTACCTCAGCCGCTACATCGTGCGCACCAAGCCGGACTACTACCGCCTGCTGCAAGCCGTGCGCGAAAACGACGACTGGGAAGAGTGGGTGTTCTACATGCTCACGGCCATAGAAGCCACCGCCAGCGATACCATCGAAACCATCCAGGCCATCAGAGTGGCATTAATGGATATCAAACACCGCATCCGCGCGCAGTACAAATTTTACAGTCAGGATTTGATCAACAATCTCTTCACCCATCCGTACACCAAAATCGAATTCATCGAGCGCGACCTGAAAGTGTCGCGCCTCACTGCCACCAAATACCTTGATGCGCTGACCGCCGGCGGGTTTTTGCAAAAACAGAAAAAAGGCCGCACCAACTATTACATCAATCTCGCATTGAATGCGATTCTGACCCGAGATTCCATGAAGGAAGGCGCCTGACCATGGCCAAATTCCCCAAATCCCCGCGTAGCGTCGAAACCCTCACCCACAACGATGCGACCCGCAAGAATATCCCTTCGGCCGAGCACCAATCGCTCATGTACGATGCGGATAAAAACCCCGTGCGCGTCGCCTACGAGCGGCGCAACCGCGACCTCGACCCGCAACTGGTCTGGCGCGGCAAGGATGAGCAGGACTGGTCCGACCTGGTGGTGCATGCCCCGCCGCTCTACATTCAGGAGAAGGTCCACCCCAAGGTGCTGATCGACGACCTGCTGCGCCGCACCAAGGCCGATGAGAAGGCGGCCGAGGCCCAGTTCGACCTGTTTGCCGACTTCAACGGCCTGCCCAGCGAGAGCGCCAAGACCGAGTTCTACCAGCACGATGCCCACTGGGCCAACCGCATGATTCTGGGCGACTCCCTCCAGGTCATGGCCAGTCTGGCCGAGCGCGAGGGGCTGCGCGGCAAGGTGCAGTGCATCTACTTCGATCCGCCTTACGGCATCAAGTTCAACTCCAACTTCCAGTGGAGCACCACCAGCCGCGACGTGAAGGACGGCAACGCCGGGCACATCACCCGTGAACCGGAGCAGGTGAAGGCTTTTCGGGATACCTGGCGGGATGGGATTCATTCCTACCTGACCTACCTGCGTGACCGGCTGACCGTGGCGCGGGATCTATTGACGGATTCGGGGTCGATCTTTGTGCAGATTGGTGATGAGAATGTGCACCGGGTGCGGGCGGTGATGGATGAGGTTTTTGGGGACGAGAACTGTGTATCTGTCATCACCCTTAAAAAGACGGCGGGGCAAGACGAACAACTCCTCAACAATGTGGCTGACTACATCATCTGGTTCGCCAAGACGAAGGCTCAGATGAAGTTCAGAGATTCGTTAACAGTCCGATCTCAGACTTTCCAGGAACTCGGACAATATAGTCGAATCCAGCTCGATGGAGGGGACCGACGAACCATGTCGAGGGAAGATTTTGGCGTGAAGGGTGATCTCCAAACTGAAGGTCGACCTTTTCGTTTGGTTATTGCAACGTCGAGCGGGCATGGCGGGAATACTCCGTATCCAATAACAATGGCGGGAAGGACTTACCTTCCCACGGCCAACCGTCATTGGAGCACTCACGCACAAGGTTTCCAAAGGCTCATCGCCGCTGACCGCATCGCAGTTTCCGGTGCAACCCTTGCTTACGTGCGGTTCTTCGACGATTTCATCGCGCAGAATGCGAACAACATCTGGACTGACGTCGGCACGACAACAGAGAAGAGGTATGTCGTCGAAACCGGACCAGCCGTCATTCAACGCTGCATTCTAATGGCCACTGATCCCGGCGACCTCGTGCTCGACCCGACCTGCGGTTCCGGCACTACCGCCTATGTCGCCGAGCAGTGGGGCCGTCGCTGGATCACCATCGACACCTCCCGCGTCGCTCTGGCCCTGGCTCGCGCCCGCATCATGGGCGCCCGCTATCCCTACTATCTGCTCGCCGACAGCCCGGAAGGCCAGCTCAAGGAAGCCGAAGTCACCCGCAGCGTGCCTTCCAGCAAGCCCACCTTCGGCAACATCCGCCACGGTTTCGTCTATGAGCGCGTGCCCCACATCACCCTGAAATCCATCGCCAACAATGCCGAGATCGACGTCATCTGGGATAAGTTTCAGGAAAAACTCGAGCCGCTGCGCGAGCAACTCAACAAAGCCCTGGTCAAGCAGTGGCAGGAGTGGGAAATCCCCCGCGAGACGGATGCCAAATGGTCGGACGCAGCCAATAAGCTTCACGCCGAATGGTGGGGGCAGCGAATCGCCCGCCAGAAGGAAATCGATGCATCCATCGCCGCCAAGGCCGAGTTCGAATACCTATACGACAAGCCCTACGAAGACAAGAAGAAGGTCCGCGTTGCCGGGCCGTTCACCGTCGAAAGCCTATCGCCCCACCGAGTACTCACGGTCGATGAGAACGATGATCTGGTGGACGGCATAGCCGACCCGGAGACCGGCTACGGCGAAGAGCGGAACTTTGTTCAGATCATCCTGGAGAACCTCAAGACCGCCGGCGTCCAGCAGGCCCACAAACAGGACAAGATCGACTTCACGTCGCTTGTGCCTTGGCCGGGAGACCTCGTCTGCGCGGAAGGGCGCTACCCCGAAGGCGACACCGAAAAGCGTGCCGCCATCTTCATCGGTCCCGAATTCGGCACCGTCTCCCGCCCCGACCTGGTAGCCGCCGCCCGCGAGGCGGGTGACGCCGGCTTTGACGTGCTGATCGCCTGTGCCTTCAACTTCGACGCCCACTCGTCGGAGTTCGACAAGCTCGGCCGCATCCCCGTGCTCAAGGCCCGCATGAACGCCGACCTGCACATGGCCGACGACCTCAAGAACACCGGCAAGGGGAACCTATTCGTCATCTTCGGCGAGCCGGACATCGACATCCTCAATGGGACTGATGGCCAGATCCAAGTCAAGGTCAACGGCGTGGACGTCTTCGACCCCACCACCGGCGAGGTCCGTAGCGACGGCGCCGACGGCATCGCTTGCTGGTTCATCGACACCGACTACAACGAAGAAAGCTTCTTCGTCCGCCACGCCTACTTTCTGGGGGCAAACGATCCCTACAAGGCCCTTAAAACAACACTCAAGGCCGAAATCAACGAAGACGCCTGGGCAACGTTGAATAGCGACACCTCGCGGCCTTTTGACAAGCCCAAAACCGGCCGCATCGCCGTGAAGGTGATTAACCACCTTGGGGATGAGGTGATGAAGGTGTTTAGGGTGGCATGACATGTACGATGATTTAGACAGAGTGCAGCGAACCTGCTGGAAAGGGCCGCACGAATGATCACCAAATTGATCCTGCGGAATTTCAAGAGTGTGGGTGAACAGGTCTATGAATTCACCCAGTTCGACCTGCTGGTCGGGCGCAATAACAGTGGCAAGAGCACCGTGCTCCAAGCTCTGGCCATCTGGCAATTTTGCGTGGATGAATTCCACCGCACCAAGCGCAGCGGAACCAAGGGGATCCAGGTCGTCCTGCCCAACTTCACAGCCTTACCCGTTCCGGAGTTCAACCTACTATGGAAGGATCGGACTGATCGACATTGGCCTTTGGTCGATGGCAAGAAGAAGCAGGAATACATCCTGATAGGGATTCGTGTGGAATGGCGGGGGGCATCGGGTGAAACCGATTCGTTTGGTGTGGATTTGCGTTACCACTCGCCACAGACCATGTATGCCATTCCTAGCGATGGCTGGGCGAAATTCCGAGAATGTGATGAGCAGCAAGGCGACTTGCCAAGAATTGCCTATGTGCCACCATTCTCCGGCTTGGAGCCCGCCGAGAAGTGGTTGGACGTGTCCCCCATCCGCCAGCAGGTAGGCAAGGGGCAGCCCGGTAGCGTACTGCGCAATTTACTGTTGCGGGTATGTCCTGCACCGCCTCGTGACCAAGACGGTCGAATCACCAAGGGCTATGTACACCCTCCCAAAGACTGGCAGGAGTTAGCTTCCGTCGTCGAACGCTGGTTTTCGGTCACGATTCGTGAACCGAAATACGAGTCAGCCAAGGATGTCTACATTACTGTCGAGTACCGCCAAAACGGTAAGGACTACGACATCATCGCAGGTGGTAGTGGATTTCACCAGACGTTGACCCTCCTGGCTTTTTTGTATGGTTATCAGCCGACAACCATATTGATGGATGAGCCAGATGCACACTTGCATGTAAACCTTCAACGCGAAATTCTTGATTACTTCAAACGAAAATCCCTTGAACGGAACACCCAGTTCCTAATCGCCACCCACGCTGAGGAGTTTGCGCGAGGAGTGGATGTTAGCCAGATAGTGTCCTTGTTGGACAAGGTGCCCAAGCGCATTCAATCCAGGCCCGAAGTACTTCGAGCTATGTCGGATGTGTCGAACGAAGAGATCACCCGATTAATTGTCTCGCCCTACCTTCTCTATGTGGAAGGGGAAAGCGATGAACGCATTCTGCGCGCATGGGCTGACCAATGTGGTGCGCAGGCAGCCATGGATCGGGTTTGCTTCAAGGCGATGGCCGGCGGCGGGAAGGAAAATATGAGAGAGAGGGCAAACGCTCATTTTGTTGCCCTGAAACAGATCATTCCGCAGGTGAAGAGACTGATGCTGTTTGACTACGACAGTAGTGAAGCCGCTTTTCACCCCGAGCCGGCCAACCCAGGGCTTGCCGAGTGGAAACGGAAGAACATCGAGAACTACCTGCTGGTACCGGATGCGTGGAAACGGGCCGCACTTCAAAATATTGGATATGCTGAGGATGAGCTATTCGCACAACCGATTCTGCAAACCATAGATGAATTTTTCGCCGGAGAAAACCTGACACTGCCGCCAGGCAAAAATTGGAGAGACGTCAGTGCGAACGTATTCAGCGTGGTGGATGGCAAACGCATCCTGTTTGAAGGAGATAACTCACTTTTTCAGAAACTCAGAAAGTGGGAGCCACCCGTGCAGCTTATTCGTGAGCAGGTGGCCATGAGCATGTCTGCTGATGAAATTCACGAGGATGTTCATCTTTTCATCGGCAAATTGAAGGTACTGACTGAGGTGACCTGATGGACTTTCTCATCGCTGACACCTTCACCGACAGCCTCGCCAAACTGACTGGCGAAGAGCAGAAGGCCGTGAAAACCACGGCCTTTGACCTGCAACTGAACCCGGCCAATCCCGGCATGAGCTTCCATAAGCTCGACAAGGCCAGGGATAAAAACTTCTGGTCGGTCCGGGTCAGCAGCGACATCCGCATCATCGTCCACAAGACCAGCGACAGCCTGCTGCTGTGCTACGTCGATCATCACGACAAGGCCTACCACTGGGCCGAGCGCCGCAAGCTGGAAGTCCATCCCAAAACCGGCGCGGCGCAGTTGGTGGAGGTCCGCGAGACGGTGCAGGAAATCACCATCCCCAGGTATGTGGAGGTGGTTCAGCCGGCTCCGCCGAAGCCTCCGTTGTTCTCCCATGTCGCCGAGGAGACCCTGCTCGCTTATGGCGTACCGCGTGACTGGCTGGCCGATGTGAAGCGGGCGGATGAAGATTCCCTCCTGCTGCTGGCCGACCATCTCCCTGCCGAGGCCGCCGAAGCGCTGCTGGAGCTGGCCACGGGCGTAACTCCGCAAACCCCCCAGCCTGCCCTTGCATACGCCACCCCCTTCGATCACCCCGACGCCCAGCGCCGCTTCCGGTTGATGACCAATGTCGAGGAACTGGAGCGGGCCCTCGACTACCCTTGGGAGAAGTGGACCGTCTTCCTCCATCCGGCGCAGCGGCAACTGGTCGAGCGGGACTACGGCGGCCCGGCCCGCGTCTCCGGCTCGGCGGGCACCGGCAAGACCATCGTCGCCCTGCACCGGGCCGTCCATCTGGCCCGCACCAATCCCGATGCGCGGGTGCTGCTGACCACCTTCTCCGATACCCTGGCCAACGCCTTGCGCGGGAAGCTGAAGCGGTTGACCGGCAGCGAGCCGCGTCTCGCTGAGCGCCTCGAAGTCCACGCCATGAATGCCATCGGCCGGCGGCTCTATGAGCTGAATTTCGGACGCCCGCAGATCGCCGCCCCAGAGGTAGTCTGGCAACTGCTGGCGGAGGCCGCCGCCGCTGTGGAAGGGACCAGGTTCAGCCGGCAATTCCTGTGGGCGGAGTGGGAACAGGTGGTGGATGCCTGGCAGTTGGACAGCTGGGAAGCGTATCGCGATGTCGCCCGGCTGGGCCGCAAGACCCGACTGCCCGAGCAGCAACGGCAACAGCTCTGGGCCATCATCGAGCAGGTGCGGACCGGCCTGAACTCCCGCAATTTGATGACGAATGCCGACCTCTTCGCCAAGCTGGCAAACCGTCTCGCCGAGAGCAAGCACCCCCCATTCGATTATTGCGTGGTGGATGAGGCCCAGGACATCCGCATTCCCCAACTGCGCTTTCTGGCGGCGATGGGGGGCGGCCGCCCGAACAGCCTGTTCTTTGCCGGCGACCTGGGCCAGCGGATCTTCCAGCAGCCCTTCTCCTGGAAGGCTCTCGGAGTCGATATCCGCGGGCGCTCCCGAACCTTGCGCGTCAACTACCGCACTTCCCATCAGATCCGGACCCAGGCCGACCGGCTGCTGGGACCAGAGGTGTCAGATGTGGACGGGAACACGGAAGAGCGCCGCGGTACAACGTCGGTGTTCAACGGGCCGGTGCCGCGCATCCAGGTCCTGGACACACCGGAAGAAGAGGCCGAGGCCGTTGCCCAATGGCTTTCCGTCCTGACGGACGAAGGGCTCAAACCGCACGAAATGGGCGTATTCGTCCGTTCAGGGAACGAATTGGACCGAGCCGTGACGGCGGTCAAGCGGGCAGGGCTGAAATGCAAAGTTCTCGATGAGCACGTGGAAACGACGAGTGACCATGTGTCCATCTGCACCATGCACCTTGCCAAGGGGCTGGAGTTCCGCGCCGTTGCCGTAATAGCCTGCGACGATGAAATTGTTCCGCTTCAGGAGCGGATCGAGACCGTTGCCGACGATGCAGACCTCGAAGAGGTGTACGACACCGAACGGCATTTGCTCTATGTGGCCTGTACCCGCGCCCGGGATCATCTGCTGGTGACCTGTGGCGATGTGCCGTCCGAGTTTCTGGATGATTTGCGGCAGTGAGGGGATCGCTCATCCCTCCCGGGAAGCGAGCGTGGCAATGCTGAAGGACCAGCTCGGCTCATGGTTGAAAGGGGCGAAATCGGCAAGAAGGGAAGACTGAGGCATACGCGGAATCTATGGTGCGGGGTAAGGTCTGACGTTTTGACATTTACTGCGTAAGGGGAACCAGGGGAATGACCTGGGAAGAGTGGCAACAACCGGTGGCAACGGTCCAGCGGTTGCGGTGCGAGCGAACAACGTGGAGGTGAAGGCGGCGCGAGGCATGTGCGGGCGTAAAGGCTGAGGCGAACGGCATGTAAGGAAACAAATAAATTCAGGTGGTTGTCAACTTGAGGTCACAATTTGCGACCTCAAGTTGGCGCCTGATTCTCACCAGTCGGGGAGGGGGACATGGAGAAGATGCAGGTCGATCTGTTGCGCGTCGAGCGCTCCATCCGGATGATTCGCGGCGACAAGGTGATCCTTGACGAGGACTTGGCCGAGCTCTACGGGGTCGAAACAAAAAACCTGATCAAGGCCGTGAAAAGGAACCTCGACCGGTTCCCTGCCGACTTCATGTTTCATCTGACAAATCAGGAGTTTGCCAACTTGAGGTTCCAATCTGGAACCTCAAGTCAATGGGGCGGCCGGCGCACGCCTCCCTATGCTTTCTCCGAACAGGGCGTCGCCATGCTCTCCAGCGTGCTGAACAGCCCACGCGCCGTGCAGGTCAATATCGAGATCATGCGCACCTTCGTCCGGCTGCGGCAAATGCTTGCCTCCCACGCCGAGTTGGCCGAGAGCCTGGAGGCCCTGGAGCAGAAGTACGACGCGCAGTTCAGGATCGTCTTCGACGCCATCCGTCAGTTGATGCAGCCGCAGGTGAAAGAGCGCAAGGAGATCGGCTTCAAGGTCAAGGAGGGTGCTTTGGCCTATCTACAGGAGGGGGTGG
>Ga0299906_10001529_pt1 | contig 19882 bp, 15 predicted proteins | sample RVTome_14_FD_200259 | JGI IMG/M metagenome (GOLD analysis project Ga0299906, IMG submission 200259) | Soil microbial communities from uranium-contaminated site in the Upper Colorado River Basin, Wyoming, United States - RVT145D125 (version 2) ...
ATCGCTGGCCTCGACCTGGAATGCGCTGGAGATCGCCATCAGCAGCTCGAGCGCGCTCCTGCCCTTCAAGTCCTTCACCGTTCGGTTGTAGTCCAGGATGCGCAGCTGGTGGTGCGGGAAGGCGACAGCGAGGAAACCGTCGTAGCTGTGCTCGGCGCCAGCGCGCGGATTGGCCGCGCGGCGGGCGGCCGCGACGCGCGACGCAGCCGCCGACCGGTGATGGCCGTCCGCGATATACAGCGCGGGCATGGCGTCGAACGCCGCGGTCAATCGCTCGATGGTCGCAGCGTCGCTGACCGGCCAGATGGTATGCCGCACGCCGTCGTCGGCGGTGATGTCCGTCGCGGGCGGTGGACTGGAGGCCTGCATCAGCATGGCGTCGACCGCGGACGCCGCGGGGTAAGCCAGCAGGACCGGCCCGGTCTGTGCGCCGAGCGCCTCGATCTGGCGCACGCGGTCGTCCTCCTTGTCCGGGCGCGTGAGCTCGTGGCGGCGGATCCGGTTGGCGTCGTACGCGCAAACCGACGCGGCCGCCACCAATCCGGTCTGAACCTGGCGCTCCTGGATCAAGCGGTACACGTAGTAGCAGGGCGCGCGATCGCGCACCAGCACGCCTTCGCGCAGCATGCGCCGCAGGTTCTCGGCAGCCTTCGCGTACACCGTCGGCGAGTGCGGATCGGCGCCATCCGGCAGGTCGATCTCCGGCTTGGAAATGTGCAGGAAGCTCCATGGCTTGCCGGCGGCGCGCTGGCGCGCTTCCGCGCTGGACAGCACGTCGTAGGGCGGAGCGGCGACTGCCGCGGCGTAAGCCGGCGCCGGCCGCAGGCCGGCGAAGGGACGAATCAGGTGCAAGCGCTCAGGTCCTGGAAACGAAAAGGCGCGATTCTATACCGCGGCCGCTCACGCATCTTCGCACACGCCGCAATTCGGAGCGATCATGCGATTTCAGGCAAAGACTTTGCACGGGTACTCGCGTTCACGGCCGAATGCCCCGCAAGCAAGCCGTTTTCGTTGCCCGGGGACGACAAGGGTGCCCTCTTTCGTCCACTTCACACCAGCGGGGTACGATTACTCCGCCAGCGTGGAATTTCCGCAATCGTTCCTGCGCCGCTTTTCGGGGTTTGCGCTGCCGGTACTGCTGTTGCTGGTGGCGCACTTCGCTGCACCGCTCGCCGCCAAGCTGCCGGCTTCCCTGGTGGGCCTGAGAACCTGGGGACCGCTGATGGTGCTGGCGCTCACCGGCATGCTGGCGCTCGCCTTCAACCGCGGGCGCGTGGTGTTCGCGGTGGTGTCGCTCACCGCCGCCTTTGTCGCCTACCGGCTGCACCTGCACGAGGGCCTCGGGCCGTTTTCCGCGCGCAGCCTGTTCGCAGCCGTGTGCCTGTTCGTGCCGCTGAACCTGGCCACCCTGAGCGTGCTGCGCGAGCGCGGCGTGTTCACCTTCTACGGCGCGCGCCGGCTGGGCAGCATCGCGCTGCAGGTGGCGGTAGCGGCCTGGGTCATCGCCGCGCAGCGCATCGAGATCACCGAGTGGATCTACCGACCTCTGGTCGAGGGCTCTTCACTGGCGGGGGCGCTGGTCCCGCAGCTCGCGCTGCTGGTGCTGCTGCTCGGCGTGATCGTGACGGTGGCCGGCAGCGTAGTGCACCGCTCTGCCATCGACGCCGGCTTTGCCGGCGCGCTGGCGGCGTTCGCGTTGGCGTGCGAGGGTATCGATACCCCGCACTACTTCGCCGTCTACCTCACGGCCAGCGCCGCGATCCTCGGCGCCTCCGTGCTGCAGGACACGTTCCGCCTCGCCTTTCGCGACGAGCTCACCGGGTTGCCCAGCCGGCGCGCGCTGAACGAGCGCATGATGGCGCTGGGACCGAACTACACCATCGCCATGCTCGACGTGGATCACTTCAAGCGGTTCAACGACACGCACGGACATGAGCTGGGCGACCAGGTGCTGCGCATGGTGGCGGCCAAGCTCGAGCGCATCGGCGGCGGCGGCCGCGCCTACCGCTACGGGGGCGAGGAGTTCATCGTGCTGTTCCCCGGCAAGCGGCTGCGCGACGCCTGGCCGCATCTGGAAGGGCTGCGCAAGGCGATCGGCCGTCATCAGGTGGTGGTGCGCGGCGAGGACCGGCCCGCGCAAGCACCCGGAGCCGTGCCCGCTGCCTCCACCCGGCGCCCGTACGCGACCGTGTCGGTCGCGGTCAGCATCGGCGTCGCCGAGCGCAACGCAGGCCTGGGCACACCCTCGGAGGTGCTGCGCGCTGTCGACAAGGCGCTGTATCGCGCCAAGGAGAAGGGCCGCAACCGACTGAGCAGATAGCGCGTGGAGACGGGGCTGTTGCGCTTACAATAGGGCGCGCATTCACTCCTCCGACTCCGTCATGACGACCGTCCTCGGCGCGCTGCGCCGCCTCGCTCTCGCCCCGTTCCTGCTGTGCCTGGCGCCGCACGCCGCATCCGAAGAGCTGCGCATGCAGTTCAAGGCGTGGTCGGTCACCTGTGGCGGCGAGCGCTACTGCAGCGCCAGCGCGCGGCTGCGCTCGAGCAATCCCGAGCTGCGCTACGCGTACCTGCTGCGGGTATCGCGGTACGAATCGGGGGAGCGCGAGATCGCCTTCCTCCCGGCGCAGGACCGGCCGGCCAGTGACGCCGAGATCGGCGTGCGCGTGGACAGCGAGCCGGCGGTGACGCTCGCCCCGGACGGCGGGTGGCGGGCCGTGGGCGGCGGTAACACCTTCCTGATCACCGACGCGGACAACGTGGCCACGCTCCTCGAGACGATGCGCGCCGGCAAGCGCGTGGAGCTGCGCTACCGCTCCACGCGCGGCAAGCCCGTGGCGGTGAGCTTTCCGTTGGCGGGTTTTGCGCCGGCGCTCGCGGTGGTCGATCCGCGACCGGTCAAGCGCGCGCAGCCGAAGCCGGCGACGGAGGCCGCCGCCGCGCTACCCGATCCTCCTGAAGCGGTAGCGGCGGCCGGGGCGGAGCGCGAATCGCCGCCGGCGACGGTGATGGTGCAGGCCGACCCGCCCGCGAAGCCGGCAGCGCCCCAGGCGAAGTCAAAGCCGGCAAGCAAGCCGGCCAGCGTGGGCGGCCCGCCGGCGGGGCGCAAGCGCGTCAAGGCCGTGCGGCAGTTCGCCTGCCGGGGTAACGAGCCGTCCTGGAATCTAACGGTCGACAACAACCGGGCGCGCTTCGAGCTGCTGGCCGGCGGCGAACCGGCAGTCGTTGCGCTCTCCGGCAAGCTCGGCGTGACCGGCGAGGGCCGCACTCCCGACGTGGATTGGCGCGGCAAGTCCGCGGACGGGCGCGCCTACCGCGCGCTGATCCAGCAGCAGAGCTGCACCGACAGCATGTCGGACGCCGAGGGACGGACCGCATTCGACTACCGGGTGCAGCTCACCGTGCCCGGCGGCAAACTGGCCGGCTGCTGCGATGCCGGGCTGGAGCCGCGCATCGCCGTGCGCGCACAGCCCGACCCGGCGCAGGCGCCGGTGGCGGCGCTGGGCACGAAGTCGCCGGTGGACTGGAGCCGTATGCTGATGGAGCTGCTGCCCGCGATCGACGCGTGCCTGGCAAAGACGCCTGGCACGGCACCCTATGTGACCAAGGCCTGGGCGATGAATCGCGGCATGGTCGGTGTGCGCACGCGCAACGCCACGGTGGGCTGGTTCGAGTGCGTCGCGCAGAGCGACGGCAAGGTGGTGGATCAGTTCGGCCCGGTGGAGAGCACCGCGCCGCCGGTTCCCGGGGAGGAGGTGGTGCTGTATACGTCCGCCGCGCACGCGCCGCCGTCCGGCAACTGCTTCACGCATGAGCGCGTGATGGATGCGGGCGGGAGTCAGATCGGATGGCTGTCGACCAATGAATGCGCGGCGCAGCCCGGGGCGCGCGTGAGGCAGTGACGAGGTGATGCTGCCCGGCACGCGACCGAGACGCAGCGCCCGGGCTCACCCACGCTTCTTGCGCCACACCTCGTACTCCGCCCGCGTCTTCTCGTTCGGCGGATAGGTTCCCGGCACCGCTGCGCCGGCCTTGATCCTCTCCAGCACGAAGGCTTCGAGGTCGTCGAGGTCCGCTCCGGTGCGGGCCACCTCCTCGGCCAGATGCCGCGGGATGCACACCACGCCGTCGGCATCGCCGACCAGGATGTCGCCCGGCATCACCAGCACGCCGCAGCAGCCGATCGGCACGTTCCAATCCACGGCGAGATGGCGTGCGGGGTGCGGCGGCGAGGCGGCGCCGCGCGCGTAAACCGGGAAATCGAGCGTGCGGATCGAAGCGAAGTCGCGCACGCAGCCGTCCACGACGCAGCCGGCCGCACCGAGCGCCTTCAGCCGGCTCATGTAGATGTCGCCGCCGATGGCCGCGCTTTCCACGCCGCGGCCGTCCACCACCAGCACCTGGCCGGGTTGGCAGCTCTCGATGGCGGCGCGCTGCGGGTAATCGGGCTTGGTGATATTGTCGAAGACCGCCAAGTCCTCGCGCGCCGGCACGAAGCGCAGCGTCAGCGCCTCCCCCACCATGCGCAGCTCGGGCGATACCGGCTTCGCGCCGCTCAGGAAGGTGTTGCGAAAGCCGAGCTTGAACAGTTGCGTGGTGAGCGTCGCGGTGGCTACGCGGCGCAGGCGCTCGAGCGTTTCGGTGGCAAGTGGTGCAGGGTTCACGCCAGTCTCCTTGGTCGTCGTCGCATGCCCTATCATAGCCACAGTCGAACAACTCGAAGGAGAACTCGGTGGCGGGCAGCCTGGAGGGCTACGACTACATCATCGTCGGCGCCGGCACCGCCGGCTGCGTGCTGGCCAACCGCCTGTCGAAGGACCCCGGCACGCGCGTGCTGCTGCTCGAGGCCGGCGGCAAAGACGACTGGTTCTGGATCGACATCCCGGTCGGCTATCTCTACACCATCAACAATCCGCGCACCGACTGGTGCTACAAGATCGAGCCCGACCCGGGGTTGAACGGGCGCAGCATCGGCTACGCGCGCGGCAGGGTGCTGGGCGGCTGCTCCTCGATCAACGCCATGATCTACATGCGCGGGCAGAAGAGCGACTACGACCACTGGGCGGCGCTGGGCAATCGCGGCTGGTCCTGGGACGAGGTGCTGCCCGGGTTCAAGCGCACCGAGGACTACCAGCACGGCGCCGACGGGCTGCACGGCGCGGGTGGCGAGCTGCGGGTGGAGGAGCGGCGGGTGAACTGGGAGATTCTCGATGCCTGGCGCGAAGCCGCCGAGGAATGCGGCATCCCCAAGATCCGCGAGTTCAACCGCGGCGACAACTTCGGCAACGCCTACTTCCAGATGAACCAGCGCCGCGGCGTGCGCTGGAGCGCGACGAAAGCCTTCCTGCGCCCGGTGCAGCGCAGGCCGAACCTCAGGGTGCTGACCGAAACGCTGGTGCACCGCGTGCGCGTCGACACGCGCGATGGGGTCAGGCGCGCCACCGGCGTCGAGCTGTCGCTGCCCGACGGCACGCGCACGGTCGAGGCGCGGCGCGAGGTGATCCTGGCGGCCGGCGCCATCGGCTCGCCGCAGATCCTGCAGCTGTCGGGTGTGGGACCGGGCGCGCTGCTGCAGCGGCACGCGATCCCCGTGACGCACGACCTGCCCGGCGTCGGGGAGAACCTCCACGACCACCTGCAGATCCGCCTGATGTACAAAGTGCACGGCGTGACCACGCTGAACCAGCGCGCCAACTCGCTGCTGGGCCAGGCGGCGATGGCGCTGGAGTACCTGCTGTTCAAGACCGGCCCGCTCACCATGCCGCCCTCGCAGCTCGGCGCGTTCGCCAGGAGCGACCCGTCGCAGCCCTCGGCCAACATCGAGTGGCACGTGCAGCCGCTGTCGCTGGACAAGTTCGGCGAGCCGCTGCATCCATTTCCCGCCATCACGCCGTCGGTGTGCAACCTGCGGCCCACCAGCCGCGGTCACGTGCGCATCAAGAGCGCCGATCCGCGCGCCCACCCCGGCATCATGCTCAACTATCTGTCCACAGCGGAGGACCGGCAGGTGGCGGTGGATTCCATGCGCTTCACCCGTCGCATCATGGCGGCCAAGGCCCTGGCGAAGTATTCGCCCGAGGAATGGAAGCCCGGCCCGCAGGTGCAATCCGACGACGAGCTGCAGAAGGCCGCCGGCGACCTGGGCACCACCATCTTCCACCCCGTGGGCACCTGCAGGATGGGCAGCGACGCGCTGGCGGTGGTGGACGACCGCCTGCGCGTGCTCGGCATCGAGGGCCTGCGCGTGATCGACGCCTCGATCATGCCGCGCATCACCTCCGGCAACACCAACGCGCCCACGGTCATGATCGCCGAGAAAGGGGCGGAGATGATCGCCCAGGACCAGCGCTGAGATCCCGGACGGGCAGGCATGGGCGACCCCGCCTTCGACTATGGCTTGTCCGTCAGCTGCTCGCGCCAGGATGCGGGCTTCGCACGCGCGCAGTTCACCCGCCTGTGTGCGGAGCTGGCCTTGCGAGACATCGGCCGAACGCTGAGCGCTTACCGCAGGTTTTCCTCGGTGTACAACGACAGTTCGATCATGCGCTCGAGCAGCTGCTCGGCCGAGTGACCGGGAAAGTTCTTCAGCACCAGCTCCTTGGCGAACAAGCGCGCGATGTAGCGCAGCTTGAGCGCGCGCGAGCGTGCGGCGTAGACGAAGTCGCGGTGGCCGTTGTTGACCACGATCACGTTCTGCGCCGCGTCGTAGCGCGAGCGCCACAACTCGCCCGGCGCGCGCTGGAAGGTGTACCCGGGCAGACCCTGCCTCGCGGAGGCCGGCTCCTTGCTCTCGGGCAGCAGCGTGTCGGTGACGGTGATCATCGCCTCCGCGCTGCACTCCACCGCGCCCTGCGTCACCGTCACCTTCAGCCGGGTGAGGCCGGGCTCGGCGGGCGCGTGGAAGGTGGCGATCTCGCCCTCGGCGTTTTCCAGGCGTCCCTGGCCCTCGACGATCTGCCAGCCGAAGCCAAGCCCCTCCTCCACCAGCCGGCGGGTGCGGTCGCGCGGCACGGCGCGCAGTGTGCGCGACTGGTTCACCGGCAGCACGCAGGACGCGGGCGACACGTTCACGCTGAACAGCGGCCCCGCGTACTCGAAGAACTGCTTCTGCGCTTCGCCTCCGCCCGCGGCCGCCTCCTCCTCCGCGCCCGCGGCGCCTTCATCGATAGGCACGCCCTCTTCTGCATCGCGGCGGCGCAGTGGACCGCCGGCGTTGCGACCGCGGATGGCGAACCAGTCGTACTCCTCCGCCGGCAACGCGAGCAGCGCTTCCTGGAAGGCGCGCTGGATGGAGCGCAGGATGTCGCGGCTGGCGCGCTCTTCCTCGGCCCGGCGCTGCTCCTCGACGATCTCGGTCAGCCGGGCCGCCACCGGCGCGACCGCCGCGCAGAACGCCTCGTACTGGGCATCGTGGATGATGCCGCTGCGGGTGCCGGGGGTGAGATTCAGGAACGGCGCGTCCACCAAGCCCTGCAGGCAGCTCAGGTTCCAGGGCGGGTATTTGAAGGCCTCGAGCTCGGTGAGGTCGGCCAGCACGCGCGTGCCGGAGCGGTACAAACCGACGTGGTTCTCGGCGTCGGGCTCGGCCAGGTACAGCTCGACGTAAACCTCGCCGCCCGGCGCCGCTGCGCGCGGCAGATCGTGCAGCAGCCGGCCGGTGAACTGGCGCGGCTCCACCTTGTACTCGCGCCGCGCCTGGCGGTCCACGATCCTGACTTTCACCCCCGATTGCCGGATGCGGTCGCGCAGCTCGGAGGCCAGGTACCACTGGATCTTCTCGCCGCTGAACTGGCGGATGCCGGGCAGCAGCGGCTTGATCTTCAGCTCGGCGCCCTGCTGCCCGAACAGCGCGTGGCGCTGCGACACCGTGTAGTTGGGGTCGCCCTTGCGCATGCGCATCTGATACACCTTGCCGTCCGAGCCCGGCGAGGTGAGCAGCAGCTCGTCGCCCACGGTCCAGAAGCTCAGCAGCCCGATGCCGAACTCGCCCTGGATGCCCTGGGCGCCCTGCCCTTTGAGCCGGCGTTTGATCGAGTCGCAGATGTGGGTGGCGACGTAGCGGAAGTCGGGCACCCCCAGGTCGTCCCGGGGAATGCCGTCGCCGTCGTCGCTGATCAGCAGGTAGTGCTCGCCCTGCTCGCGCCCGCGGGTGATGATGACGTTGCGCGCGCGGGCGTCGATGCTGTTCTCCACGAACTCGGCCACCGCCTTGAGCGGGTTGCTCTGCGACAGGGCGATGATGGTGATGGCGTTCCAGTCGTCGCCGATGCGCAGCCGCCCGGAGCTGCCGGGCTTCCTGGCCTTGTTCACGGTGGTCTGCATGAGCCGATCATAGCGTATCGGGGCGCACGCTCACGCCCGCGCCACGTAGCTGTAAAAGTTGCTCGCGCCGAAGAAGATACCCTGCGCGGAGCGCGCCAGCATGGCTTCCGCCCAGGCCGCGGCCTGCGCCTCGCTCATCGCGCCGGCGCGCGGCAGCAGCTTGACGAAGGACGGGATGGTTGCCGAAAAGAAGTCGGCGCGGCCGATGTCGGCGAGCACGTGGGCGCCGGTCACCGCGCCGGCGAAACGCGGCCGCCGCAGCACCGCTCGGCTCGCAACCCCGGTGCCGCAGCCCAGATCGAGCACGTTGCGCGCGCCGTCGATCCGCATGGCGTTCAGATACTCCTCCAGCATGGTCATGAAGCGCGGATGCTTGCCGCGCGTCTCCAGCCGCGCGGCCATCACTTCGAGCGACGCGTCGTCCAGCGTGTCGGTGATGCGGTAGACGTCGGCTTTCTCCATGCTCTCTCCTGTGCGCATCCGTACCTTACTCTTGTCGGGCGAAGCGGCCGGGCAGCAGCGCCTGCATGATAGCGTCGGGCAGCGGCGCGGGCTCGTCTTCCAGCCAGGCCGCCAGCACCTCCCCGGACAGGGGGGCGGTGATCAGGCCGCGCGAGCCGTGGGCGGTCGAGACCAACAGGCCAGAGGCGGACGCGTCCAGCGCGCCGACCAGCGGCAGATAGTCCGGGCTGCCGCAGCGCAGCCCGGCGCGTCCGGCGAGGGCGGCGGGATCGAGCTTGGCGCCGCCGAGCGCGTCGTACAGCACCGGAGAAAGTCTCGCCAGCATCGCCAGGTTCTCGGCGTTGTCGGCCGCGGTCACCTCGAGGCCCGGTTCACGCGTGAAAGTCGCGCCGGTGCTATGCAGCCCGGCGCGCGCGGGCACCGCAGTGCTTTCGCCGCACAGCACGGCGCGCAGGGCGGCGCTTGCAGATGTGGCGGGCAACAAAGTGATCTGGCCGCGGTTCACGCGTAACGGCAGATGCGACGTAGGCTCGAAGCTGCCGGAGGCCACGCCTGCCGCAACGACCACCACCGGCGCCTCGGCAATGCAGTCGCCCGCCTCCAGCACCCGCCAGCCGCCCGAGCTTCGCTGCAGCCGCAGCGCCTCCCGGCGGCTGCGCAGCTCGACACCTGGATGGGCAGCCAGCACCCGGCACAGCGCCGGCGGATGCACCCAACCGCCAGCCGGGAACACCAGCCCGCCGTGCGCGAGCGCGAGGCCCGCCAGCGCGCTCGCCTCCTCCGCCGCGGCAGCGCGCAGCAGGTCCGCGGGCAGGCCCAGCGCGAGCAGCGCCGCGTGGCGCCTGGCCTCCTGCCCGTCGAAGGCGAGGTGCAGCACGGGGCAGTCGGACCACTGCTCGCCATCGCAGGGCAAACGCTCGCGCAGCAATCGCAACGTGTGCTGATAGCCGGCCAGCACCACCCGGCTGAGCGGTGTTGCATGCGCCGACAGGCGCGCATAGAGGACGCCCTGCGGATTGCCGGATGCCTCGGCTGCGAGCGCATCGCGGCGCTCGATCAGGGCGACCTGCCAGCCGCGCTGCGCCAGACTGTCCGCCGCGGCGGTGCCCGCCAGCCCGCCCCCGATGACAACTGCACGCCGCCGTGCAGGCCAGCGACGCCGCGACCCGCCGCGCTCCAGCTGCGCGCAGAGCATCTCACGCTTGGCGCCAAAGCCCGGCGTCTTCCACGCATGAAAGCCGGCCGCGGCGAGAGCGCGCCGCACGCTGCCTGCGCAGCTGTACGTCGCCGCTGTGGCGCCCGTGCGGGAATGTCGCGCGACGGCGCGCAACAGCGCCGGCTCCCACAGTTCGGGATTCTTGGCCGGGGCGAAGCCATCGAGAAACCAGGCGTCCGCATCGCCCTGCAAGCCGTTCAGCGTCTGTCTGGCGTCGCCCACCAGCAGCGTCAGGTGCACGCGTCCGCCGTCGAAGGCGAAGCGGTGCCAGCCGGGAGCGGGAATGCGGTACCGGCGGGTCAGGCTTTGGCGCTGGGCGTCGAGCTCGGGCCACAGCCGCAGAGCGGCATCCAGTTCCTCGGCCGAGAGCGGGTAAAGCTCGGTGCTGACGAAGTGCAGGCGCGCCCCGGACGGGGCGCTGCGCTGGAACAGCTGCCACGCGCACAGAAAGTTGAGCCCGGTGCCGAAGCCCGTCTCGCCGATGACGAAGACGCTGCCGGAGGCAAGCGCCGCGAAGCGTTCGTGCAACCGGTTGCCGGCCAGGAACACGTGCCGCGTTTCCTCCAGCCCGCCGGCGCGGGAGAAGTAGACGTCGCCGAAGCGGCGCGATACCGGCTGGCCATCCTGCCAGTCGAGCACCGGTTCCACGGTCCGACCTCCGGTGCGGTCCGCCAACGAGAGGTTCAGGAAAACTGTCGAGTGAATCGCGGAGACACGCCGGCATCGGGCGTCGGCGCGATGCCGACGCCCGACCCTCTCCCCGGCCGCCTGGGCGCCGGGGCCATGCAACGGCGGCCCGGCAGCGCCGGGCCGCGGAAACCGCTTACTTCAGGTGCGCGTTGACCAGCTTGGTCATCTCGAACATCGACACCTGCCGCTTGCCGCCGAAGACCGGCCTCAGCTTGTCGTCGGCGTTGATCATGCGCTTGTTGGCGCTGTCCTGCAGCTTGTTCTTCTTGATGTAGTCCCAGATTTTCTTGGTGACCTCGGTGCGCGGCATCGCCCGGTCGCCCACCACGGCGGCCAGCTCCCCGCTGGGCGTCATCGCCTTCATGAAAGCCGCATTGGGCGTGCGCTTGGCGCGCTTCGGGGCGGCTTTCTTGGCAGGTTTCTTGGCCGCGGCTTTCCTGGCCGGGGCTTTCTTGGGCGCCGCCTTCTTGGCAGGTTTCTTCGCCGGGGCTTTCTTCGCGGGCTTTCTCGCAGTGGTTTTCTTGGTCGCCTTTTTGGCTTGTGCCATCGTCATGTCTCCAAGTTGGATGTCTCGTCAGAGAGAGATTTGCCGTGCGGCGAGCAGAGAATGCACAAGAGTGTCACGCGAGTCAATCGTTATGTGCCCGAACCGCCCGCGGGGTGGGGGGTTCGGGCCGATTTTTCCTCTGCGCAGGGCCGCCTTTCGCCGGCCAGCGACAGTGCTGCAACGTTATCACGCCGTGCTTGCCGCATGCATCCGGGGCATCGCCGGCGTCACTGCGAGCCGTTCCCGCCACTCGGCGGAGCCCCGGCTGCGGCCGCGGGAAGCGCCGGCGCGTCCTCCTTCAGATCCACGCCCGAGAGCTGGCGCCGCCGGGACTCGCCCATCAGGTAGAACAGCTTGTGCGCCGCGCGGGCATAGTCCAGGCCCTCGGGACGCACGTTCGAGATGCAGTTGCGCTCGGCGTTGCTGCGGCCTGGCAGCGGGTCCCAGGTGAGGTAGATGCCCAGGCTGTCGGGCGAGGTGAGCCCGGGCCGCTCGCCGATCAGCATGACGCTCATGCGCGCCGGCAACAGGGCGCCGATCTCGTCGGCCACCGCTACCCGCCCCTGCCGGACCACGCACACGGGAGCGAGACGCCATCCGGCATGGATCAGGCGCGGCGCGATCTGGTCCAGCAGCGCGGCGGCATGACGCTCAACCGCCAGTGCAGACAGCCCGTCGGCCATCACGAACACGGCGTCGAAGGGCTCGGCGGGGCGGGGGCGGGTCTCGAGCAGCGCTCTGGAGTCCGGGTTCAGGATGCGGCCCTGATCCGGGCGCCGGATGAAAGTGTGGCGATCGGGCGCTGCGGTGGCGAGCTGCAAGACCTCGAACCCACGCTGGCGCAAGCGCTGCTCCTGAGCGCTGGCGTCCAGGTCGCGCTGCACGGCGTCGCGCGCACGCGCATGGCACAGCTGAAACGCGAGCAGGGGCGCGGTGGGGAGGCTCCCGCCCGCGCGCCCCAGTCCGATGCGGGCGGCGGTGAACCGGTTGAGCGCCTGCCACGGATCGGGACGGGTCAAAGCAGTCTTCGGTGGTCGCGGCATGCTACGTTGCGCCGCGTCCCTCGACCAACCCCAGCAGCGGATGCCGCGGGTCCGCCGGCCGCAGGCGCGTGGGCGCGTCGAATACCCCCATGCGCATCAGCCAGTCCTCGAACTCGGGCGCGGGCTTGAGCCCCAGGGCCTGGCGCAGGTACAGCGCATCGTGATACGAGGTGCTCTGGTAGTTGAGCATGATGTCGTCGGCCCCCGGCACGCCCATGATGTAGTTGACGCCGGCCGCGCCGAGCAGCGTGAGCAGCGTGTCCATGTCGTCCTGGTCCGCATCGGCATGATTGGTGTAGCACACGTCCACGCCCATCGGCAGCCCGAGCAGCTTGCCGCAGAAGTGATCCTCCACACCGGCGCGCACGATCTCGCGTCCGTCGAGGTATTCCGGACCGATGAAGCCGACCACGCTGTTCACCAGCAGCGGCCGGTACAAGCGCGCCAGGCCGTAGGCGCGCGCCTCCAGCGTCTGCTGATCCACGCCGTGGTGGGCGTTGGCCGACAGCGCGCTGCCCTGGCCGGTTTCGAAGTACATGACGTTGGCGCCCGGGGTCCCGCGCCCAAGCGCCCGCGCGGCCTGGTTCGCCTCGTCCAGCAGGGCGGCGCTGACGCCGAAGCTGCGGTTGGTGGCCTCGGTGCCGCCGATCGACTGGAACACCAGGTCCACCGGCGCACCCCGCTCGATCGCACGCAGCGTGGTGGTGACGTGGGTGAGCACGCACGACTGCGTAGGGATGCGATGGCTGCCGATGATCTCGTCCAGCAGCGCGAGCAGCGTGCTCACCTGCTCCAGATTGTCGGTGGCGGGATTGATGCCGATCACCGCGTCGCCGCAGCCGTAGAGCAGGCCGTCAACGATGCTGGCTGCGATGCCCTTCGGATCGTCGGTCGGGTGATTCGGCTGTAAGCGAGTGGACAGGCGCCCGCGCAGCCCGAGGGTGCCGCGGAAGCGCGTGACCACCCGGCACTTGGCGGCGGCGAGAACCAGGTCCTGAACGCGCATGAGCTTGCACACCGCCGCGACCATCTCAGGCGTGAGCCCGGGTGCCAGCGCCGCCAGCGCCGCTTCGTCCGCCTCGTAGGACAGCAGCCAGTTGCGAAACTCCCCCACGGTGAAGTGCGCGACGGGCTGGAAAGCCTGCGCGTCGTGATGGTCCAGGATTGCGCGCGTGACCTCGTCCCGCTCGTAGGGCACCACCTGCTCGGCGAGAAAAGTGTCCAGCGGCAGGTCAGCGAGCGCCATCTGCGCGGCCACCCGCTCCTCGGCGCTCGCCGCGGCGATTCCCGCCAGCCCATCGCCGGCGCGCGCCGGCGTCGCCTTCGCCATCAGCGTCTTCAGCTCGGCGAAGCGGTAAGTGACGGCCCCGACGGTGTGAGCGTACGCAGGCATCGGCAGGTATCAGCGCATGACTCGCCCGTGCGCCTCACCATCTTACGCCGGCGGCGGGGCGACAACCACCAGCGCATCCACCACTTCGCAGCCCTCGCGCTGCGCGCGCACGATCACCGGGTTCAGGTCGAGGCTGACGATGCCGGTCTCGGCGGCGGCGATCATCGCGCCCACCCTCGCCGCGGCGTTGCAGAACTCGTCCACGTCGAGCGGCGGGTCGCCGCGCACCCCGGACAGCAGGGGGGCGATGCGCAGGCGCGTGAGGGCGCGGAGTACGTCGTCGGACGTGAACGGCGCCAGCAGCACCTGCACGTCGGGCATCACCTCGACGTACTTGCCGCCGTCGCCGACCACGACCACCGGGCCGAACACCGGGTCGAGGTGCGCCCCGATCATCAGCTCGCGCAGGCCCTTCACCATCCTGGCCACGATCAGCCCCTCGAAGCGCGCGCCGGCGATACGCAGCGTCTTGTCGAAGTCGTCGTAGGCGCTGCGCACCTGCTCGGCGCTGGTGAGCCCGAGCTTCACCAGCCCCCACTCGGACTTGTGCGGCACTTCCCGGGAGCAGCCTTTCACCGCCACCGGGCCGCCCAGCTCCGCCAACGCGGCCTGCGCCTCCTCCGGCGTGCGGCACACGCGGTGCTCGACCACCGGCACACCGTAGTGGCGCACCAGCTCCAGGCTCTCGGCTTCGTTCAGTGTGCGTCCCTTGGCCGGCAGGAGCCGGCGCGCCGGCATGGCGGGCGGGGGCTCGCCCGCCACCCGCTGCATCAGCTCCACGTGCGAGAGATAGCGGGCCAGCGCGCGCACCGCCTCGGCGTCGGTGCCGAACACCGGCAGCCCCTGCGCCTTGAACCTGGCCGCGATGCTCGCCTGCGGGATGGCGACCACCACCGGCTTGCCGGTGCGCCGCGCGAACACGGCGGCATCGCTGGCGAAGGTGTCCACGTCGTAGCCCTGCCCCGCCACCGGGATGGCGATGAAGAACGCATCGGCCGCCGGGTCCCTGGCGATGACCGGCAGGATCTGGCCGAACAGGCTGCTGTTGCTGAGCAGCGCGGCGGTGATGTCCACCGGGTTGGTGGTGGTGGCGAAGCCCGGCAGGATGCGGGACAGCCCCGTGCGCGTCTCCTCGCTCAGCCTGGGCGTGGTGAGCCCGGCCTCGGTCGCGGCATCGGCCGCCATCACGCAGCTCGCGCCCGAGTTGCTGATCGCCACCAGCCGCCGGCCCTTTGGCTTCCAGCCCTTGAGATACAGCTCGGCGCCGTCCACCAGCTCGTTCACGTCGCGCGCGCGCCAGATGCCGTGGCGCTCGAGGAAGGCTTCCACCACGCGGTCCTCGTTGGCCAGCGCGCCGGTGTGCGACTCGGCGGCCTGCTGTCCGGCGGGCGTGCGGCCGGACTTGAGGGCGACGATCGGCAGCCCGCGTGCGCGTGCGATACGGGCCGTTTCCACGAACGGCGCCGGGTCGCGGATCGCCTCGAGATAGAGCAACAGCAGCTTCAACTCCGGGTCTTCCGCGACCACGGAAGCGAGCTCGGCCACGCTCACGTCGCAGTCGTTGCCGGTGGCGCAGGCGTAGCGCACGCCCACACCCCGGCTGCGCAGCAGCGCATAGGGCACCACGCTCATGGCGCCGCTTTGGCTGATCACGCCCACCGGGCCGTCGCGCGCCTCGGTCTCCAGGAACATGGTCGAAAAGCTCAACACCGCGCCGCTGCCGAAGTTGGCCAGACCCTGGGAATTGGGCCCGATGATGCGCATGCCGCCGGCGCGACCGCGTTCGGCCATGCGGCGCTCCTTGTCCTTCGCCACCGGGTCGCTGGTCTCGCCGAAGCCCGACGCCATCACGATCGCGGTCTTCACGCCGCGCGCCGCACAGTCGTCCACCGCCTGCACAGCGAGATCATCGGGCACCGCGATGATCGCGACCTCGGGCGTCTCCGGCAGCGCCGCGAGGCTGGGATAGGCTTTGAAGCCCTGTGCCTCCCTGCGGTTGGGGTTGATCGGATAGACCTTGCCCTTGAAGCCGAACTTCGACAGGTACAGCAGCGGGCGGCCGCCGATCTTGTTGGGGTTCTCGGAAGCGCCGACGATGGCGATCGAGCGCGGATTGAGAACGGTGCGCAGCGCGGCGCGGCGGGGGTCGGTCATGATTGGCTGACTAGAGCTTCTCGTAGTGAGGCACGATCCGGCCCGCCACCGGGAGAAAGCGGCAGTGCACCCGATCGCCGATGTGCAGGTCCTGGTCGCCGTGGGCCATCATGCGGAACCCCTCGTCGGTGTCCACCAGCAGGATGGCGTAGGGCGCGTGCACGCGCAACGCCTCGGTCGGTGCGCGCGCCACCAGGGTGACGGCGTGAACCGTGCCTCCGCCGCCCGCGATGCGCTCCTCGGGACCCTCACGCCCGCAGCGCGGGCAGAACGTGCGGCGGAAGTACCAGGTGGCGCCGCAACCGCCGCAGGCCTGATAGGCGACGCCCTCGCCGCCTTGGGTCCAATCCAGGATCATTCTCGCCCCTTCCAGGCTGCGGGTTTCATGCCGCCAGCACCAGACTGACATGCGTCGACAGCACTCCGCCGTCTCCGTGCAGCAGCGCCACCGACGCATCGCGCACCTGCCGCGGACCGGCGCGGCCGGTCATCTGCAGCTGGGTCTCCACCAGATGCGCCATCGCCCCGGCGCATCCCGAGTGTCCATAGGACAGCAGCCCGCCGTGGGTGTTGAGGGGAAAGCGCCCGTCCCGCGAGAACTGCCCTGCGCCCGCCAGCCGGCCCGCCTGGCCGCGCGCCGCCAGACCGATCTCCTCGAGCAGAATGGTGAGCGTGATGGTGAAGCTGTCGTAGATCGCGGCGTATTTCACGTCGTCCAGGGCCATGTTCGCGGCCTGCATCGCACTCCGGGCCGAAGCGCCCGCGCCGAACTGCGTCAGGCTGGGCGCGGCCGTAACGTGCTGGTGAGTGTGCGCCTGTCCGGTGCCGACGATGCGCACCCTGGCGGCGCCGGTCGGCTCGCGGCTCAGGACGAAGGCGGCGCCGCCGTCGGACACCGGGCAGCAGTCGAGCAGCTTGAGCGGCGACGCTACCGGCTTCGACGCCAGGACGTCATCGACCGTGATCGCCTCCTTGAACTGCGCGCCCGGGTGGGTGCCCGCGTGGCGGCGCATCAGCACCGCAAGCTCGGCGAGATCGCGCTCGGTCGTGCCGTGCTCGTGCATGTAGCGCGAGGCGACCAGCCCGTAGTAAGCCGGTATGGTCGGTCCCAGCGGCACCTCGTACACCGGGTGGCCTACCTGCGCCAGCGTCTGCACCGCCGCGTCGCGGCTCTGGCCCGTCAGCCGGTTCTCGCCGCCCACCACCAGGACGTTGCGCGCCAGGCCCGCGTCCACCAGATGGTGGGCGAGCATCGCCATGCCGAAGCCGGTGGCGCCGCCCATCTGGATCGCCTGCGCGTACCCGGGCTCGAGCCCGAAGTGCTCGGCGAACACGGTGGACAGCATGAGGTGCGGAAACGTGGTCGAGTACCCGCACAGCAGGCCGTCGATGTCCTTGCGCTCGAGCTGCGCGTCGGCCAGAGCGGCGCTGGCCGCCGTGCTCATCAGGTCGAGCGTGGAGCGGCCGGGCAGCTTGCCGTAGGGGGTGAGCCCGACGCCGGCGACGTAGCTCATCGGTGGATCTTACGAATAGCTTGAACCACGGAGGACACGGCCTCCGCCACGCATCCGTAGGCGACCCGCTCCTGCTCCAGCCGCACGCGCTCGCCGAGCCTGTCCCTGCGCAGATCGTCGTAGAGCGATCGCTCCTCGTCGTCGAGCGCATCGAGATCGTGCAGGCACCTGCGTTCCTGCGGCTCCTCGCTCCAGAGCTCGCGATGACCCAGCAGGGTTTCGCGGTCCATAAGGAACGAGTGAGCGTGCGCCCAATGGCCGCGCAGCCGGCTAAGGATCGCGAAACCATGGGTGTCGATGTCCCCCCAATAGTAGAGAAGCTTGTCACCTAGCCAGGGTACGCTTCCGAGCCGGTCGACAGCATAGCCCCCGCCGAAGATAGCCAGGCTGCCGCTGCACTCCGGCAACGTCAGAAAGTTGACTTTGTTCTCGGTCACGATCACACGTTTGCAGGACGGGGCGTACGCGATGAACTCGGGCAACGGCACCGTGGCGTCGGCGATGCGGCCGTCAAGCATCGACGACCGATCGAGCCAGCGGAACCGAAGGAGCGGCTCTTCACAGCGCAGCCCGAAGCGCCGCTCGAAACCGTTGTCGGCAAGCCCGCGCACCGATGCGTCCACGGCCTCCCCCGGCAGCAGCCGATCCAGCCACTGCCCGAGCAGCGCGCGGTTCTCCTCGACGAACTTGCTGTCCACCCCCGGGATCCCAAGCTCGCGGGCATACCGCATCGGCCTCGGATGCGCCTGGAAGTACCCGACAACGGCCAGCAGCCGCGGCAGCGCCTGCTCGTACTCAAGAGCCCAGAGCGGCCGCTCAGCGAGCCAATCCACCAGTCGCGGCTCTCGGGATCGGAGCATTTGCGCCAGCTCGACAAAGCGCTGTAGCGCGGCGCCCTCCCCGGCACACGCTGCGACGTCCTCCGCGTTTTCGAATACAACACTCTCGGGCACCCGCAGGCGCCCGAGCTTCTGGTGCGCAACGTCCCTGAACGCAACCGCGTAGCCGGTGCCGAGCCCTGCCTTGCTGCCAGCCTCCAGCCGCTCTACCTCGGCCCGCAACTCGGCAAAGCGTTCGAGCCACTCCTGCGCGGAAGGCTTCCGAAACGGCACGGAGTATGGAAACAGCGTCTCTGCGCCGAGCCAGGCGCGCAGCACACTGCCGCTGGACCAGAGCTTTCGCGCCCGCTCTCGGATCTCCTCCGGCGAGATCATGCGGACGCAGCGGCGAGGAACTCCTGCTTGCGCTCGCGGTATTCCTCGATCGTCAGGTTCTGGACCATCGAGCTCGCTCCGCCCTCGTTATGCACGAAGTGCACCGCCGAAATGTAGTCCTCGATCACCGCGATCTTCTGCAGAGGCGTGACGATCAGGAGCTGAAGGTCGAGCGTGCCGAACAGCTCGAGTCCGTAGCGGGTGCTGTCGTCCGAGCCGCGGCCGAAGGCCTCGTCGATCACCACGAAGCGGAAGTGCCGCTTCCGGGCATGCGTATCGCCCAGACCGAACTGGTAGGCGAGCGCTGCCGCGAGGATGGTATAGGCGAGCTTCTCCTTCTGGCCGCCGGACTTGCCCGAGGAGTCGCGGTAGAACTCGCGCTCGGCCCCGTCGGCGCGCCAGCGTTCCTTCGCACCGAACTCGAACCAGTTACGAACGTCGGTCACCTTCGCCCTCCAGCGCGCATCGATATCGGCTTGCCCCTCGCGCCCATTCAGCCGCTCGACCAGCGCCTTGACCTGCATGAACTTCTGCTCCGTATAGAGCTCGCCGCTATCTTCCCCGCCGCTGATGCAGCCGCGCAGACTCGCCTGAAAGTCGCGCACCTCCACATCGGGCGACGCCAAGCTTACCAGCTCGATGTAAGTGCCTTGGCTGCGGTCATACTCGATACTCGCGAGCGAAGCATTGATGACGCGGATTCTCTCGCCGATCTCGTGGCGGCGCTTCTGCAGGTGCGCCTGAAAGGCGGCCATGCTGTTGATGGTCTCCTTGTTGAGCAGCTCCTTGAATCTTGCCTCGAAGCGTGGCAGATCGTCCTCGCGCAGCCCTTGCAGCCGCCGGCGGTACTCCGGCAACGCTTCGGTGCGGGCGTCCATCTCCGCGGTCTCGGCTGGGTAGGCGGCCTTGTAGCGCTGCATCTGCTCGACGATTCTCTCCCTCAATCGCCCTGCCGCCTTGTCGTCGGCGTCGATTTTCGTCTGCAGTGCCTCGCGCATGCGCCGCTGCTGAGACTCGAGGAACCGCAGTTCCAGCGCGTCGCCCCCCAGCACCTGCTGCCGCCATTCCTCCAGCAGCGGAACGATGGCGCTCCTATCTGGCTCGGGTAGCGAAGCTTCCTCCTCGCGGGCCGCTTGGCAGCCTTGCTGCGCCTGATCCAGCCGGTCGAGGGTACTTCCCTGGCGCCTACTGGTCTCCTGCCTTTGCTCGTCTGCCGACGCATGGTCTTGCTCGATCTGCGCAAGCTGTTCACGCAGCGTCCGCAATTGGTCGTCGGAATCCTCCAATGCGCGCTTCTCGTCTTCGAGTCGCTGGATGGCAGCGGCCG
>Ga0299906_10001530_pt1 | contig 19878 bp, 19 predicted proteins | sample RVTome_14_FD_200259 | JGI IMG/M metagenome (GOLD analysis project Ga0299906, IMG submission 200259) | Soil microbial communities from uranium-contaminated site in the Upper Colorado River Basin, Wyoming, United States - RVT145D125 (version 2) ...
GCATTCTTAAGTGCCACAAACCAAACTGCCAGATCTAGGACATGACCTCCCTTTGTGGCCCTATCGTCCCCCATGTGATCTTCGTTGCCTGGTGGTTAAGTCTGCGCAAGCAGCGCTTCCAAGTCGGAGATCGCCTGCTCGGTCGTGCGAAACTGAATGGCCTGCAGGCCGACCTGGCGGGCCCCGTCGACGTTCTCACGAAAGTCGTCTAGGAAGACTGCCGCCTCGGCGGCCACCCCCAACTGGTCCAAGGCCAACTGGTAGATGGCCGGATCGGGCTTGACCAGTCCGACCTCAGCCGACAGGATGACGACGTCAAACGCCTCGGCGAAGCGCCACTCCTGTTCGATCATATGGCGGACGGTGGGCCAGGCGTTGCTGAGCAGGGCGGTGCGGTAGGCCGGTCGCAACTGCCGGATGTACTCGACCAACGGTTGATCCACCTGGTCGCCCGACCAGAAGTCCTGCTCCAACTGCCCGGCCAATTCCGGCGCCAGCTTGAGCGTCTCAACCGCGTGCGCCCACACATGTTCGACCGGACCCCGGCCGAGGGAGGCCAGCTGGCTCGGCCGGCTTTCGAACACCAGGCGGTCGAGCTCGCCGGCAGGCAGTCCCAACCTGGTCTCCCATTTCTGGCGGCCCGTACGGTCGGCGGTGCGCAGGATGACACCGCCCATGTCCCAGATGATGGCTTCAATGGTCACCGATTGGCCTCCCCGGCGAACTCCCTGAGAACGGTTGGTCAAACGTCCACCATCCTACCTTCCCTGGCCGGGCCGTGGACTGCCTTTCAACGAACCAACGGCTTGCTGTACGCGAACGAGCGCCGTACGACTTGATAGCCGAGCCGCTCATACAGCGTCAGCGCCCCGCTCGGATTGTCGGCGTCGACGGTCAGGGCAGCTTCCTGCATGCCCTGGTCTTTGAGCAGCCGTAGACTCTCGGCGATCAGGTAGCTGGCCAGACCCCGCCGGCGCCAGGGGCGGCGCACGCCGATGTCCTCGGTGTAGCCGCGCAGCCGTCCCATGGCCTCGTTTTCATCGCGGTCGATGAAATTGAGGACCATACCGGCGACTTGGTCGCCGTCCCAGGCGACCTGCCAAAGCGCCGGGTCCTGGATCGGATCGGTGATCAGGCGCTGGAAGTCCTCTTCGCTCTCCTCACGGTGTCCCCAGTGATCGCGGAAAGCCTCCTCCTTGGCCAGCCAGATCGGGCGCCAGTGGTCTTCGGCCACCGGCCGGATTTCGAGGCCGTCGGGCGCCGGCAGGTCGGGTAAATCGTCGAGGGTCGGCCGGACCATGAAGTAGAAGTAGCGCTCCGCCTGGTAGCCGTGCGCCTCGATCAGCGACCGCAATTCGACTTCGCCTTCGGTGACCGAACAGCGGAGCAGGGCAGGGCCATCACGATCGGCGGCCGCTTCGATGGCAGCGGCGCGCGCCTCGGCCCAGTGGGTCAGCGGTGCAAGGGCAACCGGTCGCCAGTCCGGGTCTAGGTAGGTGTGGTGAAGATACACGCGTGGTCCGTCGAGCTCGTCGAGCGTCAGCAGGTAACTTTCGCCGACAACTTGATCAGCGTGCCAGGCAAGACGGATATCCGATGCCGGGTCCAAGCCCTTGAAGTTTTTGTAGAAGTGATCCAGTTCCTCGCCGGTCGTGCGGTTATCGATGCCGTCGGCAGCGAAGCTGCGATTGACAACGGCAGCTAAACCTTCGGCGTCGGGCCGCTCGGCGTAGGAGCGAAATGTGAGTTGGTCGAGCGACAGACCCTGCTGGTCGACGACCTTTTGTTCGCTTTCCATGATGCCTCCTGGCCGGCTGGCCACCCGGCGCCTAGGATCGGCGCCGGGCGGAAGCCAACAGCGTAACCCCTGGTTGATCGGCTTCTGCGAGCTGTAGCGGGCGGATGTCGATGTCGTCGAATCCGACCCAGGCCAACAGCATTGACAGTTCGAGCTTGGTGTACCAGCGGAACTGGCCCACACGGCGTTCCTCGCGCAGCACCTGCCCGCCTTGCAGCAGCCGGTAGCGGCGCTCGTCGGTGATCAGCTGCTCGACCGGGTCGACGGCCAGCGCCCGGCGCTCAATGTGCAGGCGCCCGGACTCCGGGGCCAACCGGTCGACCGACAAGTCGCCGGCGCCGGCGAAGCCGGATTGGTCGTAGACCGACAGCAGCAACTGGCCGCCGGGCTCAAGCTGGGCGTGGAGTCGGCTGAGCGACTCGATCGCCAGATCGCGCTCGACCACGTGCATAAAGGTGCCACGCGGCAGGTAGATCAGCCGGTACTTGTCCGGCAGCGCCAGCTCCTGGAGCGCCTGCCAGTACAGCGAGACCGGCAGGTGGCGGGCGCGAGCCAGCTGCAAGCAGCGGCCCAGCGCCTCAAGCGAAAGATCGAGTCCGTCGACGGCCAGCCCTTCGGCCAGCCAGCGGAGCAACAGTTGCCCGCTGCCACAGCCGACTTCGAGGGCCGGCTGCCCGCCGGCCAACAGCGCTTGGTGGATCCGCGTGTCCTCAAGCCGAACCAGCGAGTCCGGTTCGATATACGCCTGGCCGGCCAGAGCCCCCAGGCCTTGATAAAGTTCCTGTCCTGAGTAACGCATGACGTTCTCCCGTTGGACCCAGCGGGCGCCCGGCCGGCTGTCGATCATGGACCGGTCACGTGCTCCACTGGGGGCGAACCTCCCTGCCGCTTCCCGAGCAAACTTCGCTCACCTCGACCCGGGAAACGACACCCCCTACTCCCCCTCACTCGTGTTTCTGTTGGCTGTATGTTCGACATAGGTGGCCTCCCTTGCAGCTGCTGTGCTTAACGCGACGAGGCCGCGCGCTGGCGGCCTCGATGGGACGAACCCAACAAAAAAGCCGCGGGCGCTGGAGTGCGCCCGCGGCGGGTGCTCACATGAGCGACTCGGTCAGCAGGCGGACTCCGCGAAGGAAGCCTCGAAGGCGTCAACGCACGCGAAGCGCTTCACGCTTACCTTCAACATTGCCATCGGCTCATCCTTATCGCTGAAACTACCCGACCAAGGTACACCGGATCGGGACGATCGTCAAGTGGTGACATCAAACCTTTAAGGTTGGGAGGACGTAGTCTGGTCGTCGACCAGTTGTCTGAGCAATTCGAGCGAACCGTCCCAACCCCCCAGGAACCCCTGGTGAGCGCGGGCTGCCAGGTCGTCGCCCAGCGTCTCAAAGCCGGTATGGTCGAGGCGAACGTGGGTGGTGTTGCCGGCCGGCTCCAGAGTCAATGTCAAAAGGGTGTCTGCCGGCCATTGGCTGCCGTCCTGCCGGATCAAGCGCAGGGTGAAGGCAATCCGGTGCGGCGGGTCATAGACGGTCACCTCGCCGACTAGATGGTAGGCGAAGCCGCCGTGCTCGCCCTTCTCCAAGTAGGCACCGCCGACGTGGGGCTCAAGCTCGACCAACTCGGCGCCGCGAAACCAGGCCAGCAGCCCTTCGGCGGTGGCGATAAATGGCCAGATGGCCTCGGGGCCGGCTTCGATTTCAATTGCGTAACGGACGCTCAACTTCTCGGCGCGATCGTCCATGCTGGCCTCCCTCAGGTTGGCTTTTCGATGGTCTGTTTCAAGTCGGTCAGGCGCTGCAGCCACAGGTCCTCAAACAGGGCCAGCCAATCCCGGTACAGCCGGCCAAGCGGGGCCGCGTTGAGACGGTACCAACGCTGGCGACCCCTGCGCTCGGCCCGTACCAGATCCGCCTGGCGCAGCAGTGCGAGATGTTTGCTGACCGCCGGCCGGCTAATCCGCGGAAAATGGTCGGCGATCGCGCCCGCTGTCATTGGTCCATGCTGGCGCAACAGGTCAAGAATGCGTTGACGGGGCGGAGCCGCCAACGCCTGCAACGTGCGGGCTCGCTGGCGTTGAGCGGCGCTGGAAGCGGCCTGCGTCATGCGCCCGGCTCCATCTGGCGCTCGAATAGCTCATGGACGTTGCCAAAGGGGTCTCGGAAGGCGGCGAACAGGCCGGGGGGGGCGGTCTCCGGTTCGCTGTGGAGCAGCTCGACCCCGGCAGCCCGCAGCTCGTCCATGGCTTGCTGGATTTCGTCGACCTGAAATGCCAGCAGTGTTTGTGCCTGGTTGGGATAGGCAATGCTGGTCGCTTGGTCGGCCAGGTAGAGGACGATCGACGGGCCGTCGTTCTCGAGCACCAGCACCCGCGGCAGGTAATCGGCTGTGCGGACGGCCAGACCCAGAAGGTCGCAATAGAAAGACCGGGCGCGATCCATGTCGTTGACGCCAATTTCGATCAAGCCAACGCAATTGACCATCATGCCTCCATCCAAGAAACGTAACCAAAGAGTTACATATACTTCCGCGTTTGTCAACCTGCAAGTGGTCGGGCAGGTCATTCGTTGTCTTGCCGTCTAGATGCCCAAATAGGCTCTTTGCACCGCGGGGTTGGTGGCGACGGTCTCGGCCGGGCCCTCAAGGCTGACGCGGCCTTCGCTGACCACATAGGCATAGTCGCTGACGGAAAGCGCCATGTGCACGTTTTGTTCGACGAGCAGCATGGTCAGCCCTTCGGCTTTGAGCCGGAGCAGGGAGTGGAAGAGGTTAATGACGAGCAGAGGTGCTAACCCCAAACTGAGCTCGTCGACCATCAGGATCTTTGGTTCTGCCATGATGCCGCGGGCAACCGCCAACATCTGCTGTTCGCCGCCGCTCAAGGTCCCACCGAGCTGGTGGCGGCGTTCTTTGAGGCGCGGGAAGAGCTCAAAGACGCGATCCAGATTCCGGCGGGTTCGCGCCTGGGCGCGGGAATTGGTGGCGCCCATCTCCAGGTTTTCTTCCACGGTCATGTCGGTGAACAGCTGCCTGCCTTCAGGCACAAGAACCAGGCCCAGTCCGGGCTTGTGATAAGCAGGCAACCCGGTGACATCGGCACCTTCCAGGCGCACCGTCCCTTGCCAAGGGCGAATTGAACCCATAACGGCCCGCAGCAGGGTGGTCTTCCCAACGCCGTTGCCGCCCACGAGCGAGGTCAGTTTGCCCTCTTGGAGGTTAAGATCAATGCCCCAGAGGATTTGTACATCGCCGTAGCCGGCTTCGAGAGCCTCGACTTCCAGCAATGGCATGGCTTACTCCTCGCCCAAGCGGCGCGCAGCCTCGGCCAGTTCCTCGGCTAATTTTGGATCGCCTAAATAGGCTTCGATAACCTTGGGGTCGTCAGACACTTCGGCGGGCGTCCCCTGGGCGATCAGTTGGCCGTAGTCCAACACCACCACCCGGTCGGAGACGTTCATGACCGCGTGCATCACATGTTCAATCATGATCACCGTCACCCCTTGCTGGCGTATCTGGCCAATGGTCTCGATCATGCCCCCGATTTCCGATTGGTTGAGACCGGCAAGCACCTCGTCCAGCAGCAACAGCCGAGGGCTGGCGGCCAAAGCCCGGGCCAGTTCGAGCCTCTTCTTCTGGGCTACGTTGAGGCTGTTGGCCAACTGCGGACCCTTGTCGGCCAGGCCGACGAAGGCCAAGACCTCGTCTGCGGTCACGGCCGCCTTGGCCAGGCTCTCATTTTCCCGGCCGAAGCAGGCACCCACCATTACATTCTCCCGAACGGTGAGATCGTTGAGTGGTTGCACGATTTGATGCGTGCGGGCAAGCCCCTTTTTGGCCAACTCGTAGGGCTTCCAGCCGGTGACCGACTCTCCAAGGAATTTGATCGACCCCCTGTCAGCCGGGTAAACGCCATTGATCACGTTGAACAGGGTGGTCTTGCCGGCGCCGTTGGGACCAATCAATCCAAGGATCTCTCCCGGCTTCACATCGATCGTCACGTGGCTTAGCGCTTGCAGGCCGCCGAAGTACTTATCGACACCGAGCACCTGAAGGATCATTCGAGCACCTTCCTGAGCCACGGCACGCGTTCCCGAAGCCAGCCGACAACCCCTTGGGGGATGAACAGGACGATCAGCAAGAGCATGGCCCCGGCGACCACCAGTTGGACATTGCGGAATACCGGTGTCACCAGCAGCGTGCCTCGCAGTCGCTGGTAGGCGGCTGCTCCCAGCAGCGGGCCCAGCACCGTGCCCGAGCCGCCGAGCATCACCATCACGATCATTTCGATCGAAAAATGCAGGCGGAAGGCATCGCCCGGCAGAATGTTGCCATTCTTGAAGAAGAAGAGCACGCCCATAATCCCGGGGAAGACCGCCGAGAGCACGTACGCCCAAGTCTTGGCGCTGGGCGTGACAACCCCCATCACTTCGGCGGCGTCTTCATTCTCGCGAATGGCCATCAGGCCTAGGCCGAATTTGGATGACTTCATGTAGTAGCTGGCCAGGAGAACGGCTAAAGCCAAGCCCAGCGCCAGAAAATATGTCGTCCACAAGGCCTGGGCCGCGCCGCCATAGTCGGTGTAGACCTGAAAGTTCAGCTGCATGCCGACCGGCCCGCCAAACGGGTCGAAGTTGCGGATGAAGGCGCGGGCGGCCTCGTTGATCCCAATCGTCGCCAGTGCAAAGTAGGCGCCCCGCAACCTGAGGATGGCCCGCCCAAGCAAGAAGGCGGCGATAGCCGGCACCAGGCCCCCGGCAATCATCGCCAACCAAAGCGGCTGTCCGCGGCTGCTGATCAGATAGAAGCCGACGTAACCGCCCAGGCCATAGAAGACGATGTGGCCAAAGCTGACGTAGCCGGTGTAGCCCAGCAGCAAGTTGAGGCTGGAGGCCAGCACAATCGAGAGCAGGATGGTGAAGACTACCTCGCGGGTTGCGGCGCTGCCGGTCAGCACTGGCAGGATCCCGATCAGCCCGACCAGGATGAGCGGAAGCCAGAACCCGGGACGTCGAAACCAGTTCATACCCGCCTCGCCAGCAACCCGCTAGGCCGCAGCAGGATCAACAGGACAAACAGAACGAATTCGAGCACCGGCACCCAGGTTGTCTCCATAAAGACCGGGATTACGCCTTCTAGGGTCCCCAGAATCAAGCCGCCAAACAAAGCGCCAAGCGGATTGCCCAGCCCGCCGAGCACAACGATGACGAAGCTGCGAAGTTCGTAGCCGCCTCCTGACAAGACGGTAAACGGGAAAAAGGTGGCGATTAGGCCGCCGGCAATTGCCGCCAGCATAGTGCCTAGCCCAAAGCTGAGCGCCAGGGCCCGGGCTGACGGGATGCCCATTAACTCGGCGGCAACCCGGTTGTTGGCAACCGCCCGGATGTGCTTTCCCTGACGGGTGCGGGCCAGGAACAGGTAGAGCAAACCGGTGACGAGACAGGCAATGACCGCGGCTGCCAGCCGCGTCCCCAGCAGTTGAAGAGGGCCGAGTGAGACACTGCCGAGCGAGAAGTCCACGTTGTAGGGGGTAACGGTGAAGATTGCCGTCCCAACACCGATCAGGATCATGTTGACCGAGAATGTGGCGAGCAGGGTCGAGAGATGAGGGGCGTTAATCACCCGGTGGACGGCAACCGCATAGATGAGAACGCCCGCCAGCAGTCCGGCCAGCGCCACAACGATCAGCGCCAGGTAGGGATTCATACCGATTTGGCTGAAGAGCAGATAGACGCCAAACATGCCCATTGCGATGATCGGGCCATGGGACAGGTTGATGACGTTCATCACGCCCCAGATGAGGCTGAGCCCCATGGCCGCCAGCCCATAGACAAATCCAAGCAACAGGCCGTCGACCAGCGATGGGAGCAAGATACCGATCATGATTCGCTCCAAGAATGCGTGGGGTCCCGCCCCGAAGGGCGGGACCCCTACGGCCGCGCCAGATTATGGGATCGGGTACACGGTGTCAGCCGTCATGCCTTCCAGCGGCCATACCACCTCTTTGTGCAGGTCATCGATGTCCTGCCACTGGATGTAGACCATGCTGTGGCCGATTTGCAGTCCATGAGCTTCTGGGCTGGTGTCGAACTTGATGCGGCCGTAGAACGTCAGGATGTCCATCGCATCCAACGCCGCCTTGACGGCCTCCGGGTCGTAGGAGCCGGCATCCATGATGGCCTTTTGCAGGATCAGGCCAGCCGCATAGCCGCCGGCAGAGTGATAGGAAGGCTCCTCATCGTACTTGGCAATGTAGTCGGCCACAAACTCCTCGCCGGATGGTCCGAACCATTCCAGACCGGCTTCGGCCGCCGACTCCTCGGTAAATTGCGCCAAGGGCTCCCACTGGCTGGGGCCGATGATGCCAGCGGCGGCCTCGCCCAATTCGGCGAAATCCGGCTCCGGCGGGGCGACCAGCAGGGTGACAAAGGCCAAGTCGATTTGCTTCTCGTAGAGCTGGCGGGCGAAGGTGCTCCCATCCTGGAAGTGGCCGCCGCCAAGCAGGGCATCCGGCTGGGCCGCTTCGATCTTATTGATGAAGGACCCAAAGTCCGTTGTGCCCGAGTCGTAACCCTCGAACAGCACGACTTCATAGCCGAGCGTTTCGGCGTAGTCCTTGGCCGCCGTGACCACGTCGGTTGAGAACTGATCGTTCTCATGAACGAATGCCACCCGTGTGACAGCGCTGTCGACGTGCTGGAGCAGGTCGAGGGCACCGGTCAGGTAGCTGCTGGCCGGTGTATAGGTCTGGTACACGCCGGTATAGCCCAGTTTGTAGGTCGAGTCGGAGGCTGCGCCGGTCGTAATCATGACCTTACCATACTGCTCGGCGATGACCGACGAGGCCGCCGTCAGGCCACTTGAGTAAGGGCTGATTAGGAAGTCGGCGTTGTCCTCAGTCGCCAACCGTGTGTACAGTTCTTGAACGCGTTCGCTGCTGCTCTCGTCATCGTAGGATACGGTGTCAAACGTTACCATCTCGTTGCCGACCTGGAAGCCGTCCATGGCATTCAGGTGGTCGATCCACAGCTGAAGGCCATTGTCCTGGCGGCTGGACGACACGTTCTGGCTCCCGGTCAACGAGGCCGTGTAGCCAAGCAGCAGGGACGTCTCCGTCAGCTCAATTGCCTGTTCTGCCGGCTGCTCTTCGGCCGGCTGTTCTTCTTCTGGAGCTGGCGCTGGTTCTTCCGGCTGGGTTTCGGGGGCGACTGTTGGGGCCGGCGCGCAAGCGCCTAGCACCAGGGCGAACATCATCAGCAGCGCCAGGACCGAACTAGATACTCGTCGCATGATGGCTCCTCCTATGGGCATCCGCTTCAATAGCCATGAGTCGTCAATCGTCGAATGGGTCAATGCACCCTCCTCCGGGGTTACCGGCTAGCGTTGCCCCAGCTCTATTGGTGCGCATGGAGGCGAATGGGGCATAAAGACAGCGCCGCATTCATAAATGGATCGTAAAAAAGGGGGGTGTTGACCTAAACGGAGGTCAAGCGGTAGCCTACGCCGTGTTCGGTAAGGAGCAGCTCGGGGCGGCCAGGGTCGATTTCGATTTTGCGCCGTAAGCGACCAATGTATACCCGAATGTACTCGATCTCACCCCCATAGGTCTCACCCCACACTCGTTTGAGCAAGTCCCGGTGGCTGAAAACCCGCTCAGGCTGCTCCATCAAGGTCCGGAGCAGATCGAATTCGATTGGGGTCAAGTCCGCCGGCTGGCCCCGGACGATCACCCGCCGTGTAGCCGGATCAAGCTCAATACCGGCCTCGAACAGGACCGAGCGCTGGTTGTGAGCCGGCCGCGAATGCCAGGAAGTGCGGCGCAGGATGGCCTTTACTCGAGCCATCAATTCCTCAACGCCAAAAGGCTTGGTCAGGTAGTCATCGGCACCTAAGTCGAGGGCGACAACCTTGTCCCGTTCCTCGTCAAGCGCCGTCAGAATCAAGATAGGTACATAGGAGTTCTGCCGGATTCGTCTGGCAGTTTCCAGGCCATCCATGTGCGGCATCATCAGGTCCAGGATGATGAGATCGAAGGAAGTTTTGGCGGCCAGGGCCAGGGCTTCAAGACCGCTAGCGGCTGTTTGGACTCGGAAGCCGCGCACTTCCAGGTTGCGCCGAACGAAGCCACGCAACGGCGCTTCGTCATCGACAACCAGCACATTTGGATTTGCGGTCATGGTGCCTCCAGTGGCAAGGAGACTCGGAAGCAGGTGCCCTTGGTCAGAGGCACCAGTTGGATGTCGCCGCCATGGGCTCTAACAAAGCCCCGGCTTATCGACAATCCGAGACCGGCGCCGAACGCGGCCGGTGCCAGGCCCTCTTCGACTCGGAAGAATGGTTCGAAGACGCGCGCACGGTACTGCGCCGGGATGCCGGGGCCGTTGTCTTCGACCTCGATCGTGGCGAACCCATTATGCCGGCCTAACCGGACATGGATGGCCCCCAGGCCGGGTGCGTGCTTGGCGGCGTTATCGATCAAGTTGCGCAAGGCAACTTGAATCCGGCCGGCGTCGAGCATGATTGGAGGCAAGCCCTTGTCGAGGGTCAGGCGAAGCCGGCGCTCGGTATCAGGGGGGCTGGCGGCGGAGGTCGATCGAATGAGCGCCGACAGATCGGTTGGGCTGCGGTCCACCCTCAGGGTCCCGCCTTCGATCCTTGACAAGTCCAGCAGGTCGGTCACCAGCAGGCCCAGCCGATCGGCCTCCTGGCTGATAATGGTCAGGAATTCGTGCTGCGATTCTGGGTCCCAGCGCACATCCTTGGCCAGCAATGTGCTGGCATAACCCTTGATCGCCGCCAGCGGTGTGCGCAGCTCATGCGAAACCGTGGCAATCAGGCTGTTCTTCATGCGGCCCAGCAGGTGGAACTCGGTCACGTCATGGAACAGCTGGCCTCGGCCAAGGCGTGCACCGCGTTGATCGGTCACCGCAAAGGCCTGGACACGCATCGTCAGCGGGCCTTGCCGGGTCTCGAAGGTCAATTCGCCGATGTGGCCCAGTTGGTCATCGGCCTCAGGCCCAAGGACGCTAGCCGCAGCTTCAGGGTCCGGGCAGCGGAGCGCCAGGGCCTGGCGGACATCGTCGGCTTGCCCATGATCGAATGCCTCCGGTTCGGCCTGAGCAATTTGGAATACGCGGCGATTGCAGAACAGCAGCCTTCCACGCTCGTCCTCGAGAATCAAACCGTCGTCCATGCTCTGGATCAATGACTCGAGGCGGCGGGTCTGTTCTTGAAGCTGCTCATCGCTCCGGGAGAAGAGCGTGGCGTTCTCGAGGGCCATTGCCGCCAGATTGGCGAAGCTGATGACCATCCCCATTTCGCGGTCGCGAATCTCACGCGGCTGGTCGAAGTAGGCAATCAGGGCGGCTGGCCTGGCGTGCTGGGTTATCAGGGGGACGGCCAGCAAGGCCCGGTAGCCCTCGGCCCGAGCACGCGGGCGCGCCTCGGTGAAGGAGGCATCAGTTTCGGTGTCATCGATCTGGATCGGCACGCCGCTGCGAATGGCGCGCATCGTCGGGGAGCTCGGCTCCGTCGGGCTGATGGCCAATCGGCGAATGTAGCCGGGGGACAGACCGCGACTGGCCTGAATTCGGAAGACCCCCCTGGCTTCATCCAGGGCCACGATGGCGCAGGTATGGGTGTTGAGGAGCAAGCCGATCTGCTCCAGGATCCGGTCGAGCACCGTATTGACATCCAGCGATGAGACTACGGCGCCGCTGGTTTGGACTAGCATCTCCAGGTCATGGACCCGACGCCGAATCGCTTGCTCCATGCGCAGAATGGACCGGGCCAGGTGGCCCATCTGGTCGGCTCGTGCTGCCAGTGATGTGACGTATGGCTCAATCGGAGCCTGATGCTGCTCGCCAAGCTCAATCCACTGGCTGAAATCCGCCAAAGCGCCCAGCGGGCGGATCACCCGGCGTGAGAGGGCAAGCCAGAAGAACAGACCGCCCAGCAGGAAGATTCCGATCGCGATCAACAGGCCGCGGTGGTAGGCGTCGGCGGTGCTGAAGGCGCTGACGCGGGGACGGCTGACGATAACGCCCCAATTGCCAGACGGTATCGGCGCGTACGCGTACAGCCATGGTTCGCCCTGCGCGTTGGTGGCCAGGCGGCTGCCGGCCGAAAATGCCTGCAGGCTGCGCACAATGTCGGGCAGCTCGGCCCCTAGATCATGGAGCAGCCGGCCAGGGTCAGGATCGGCGATTGTCTGACCACTGGCGTCGATCATGGCAACGTGGAAACCGGTGGCTGCGGGGTGCTCAGCTGCAATGGCTGCCAGATCCTCGGATAGGCTCTGCAGCCTCAGGTTGGTCGCAACCACCCCATCAAAGCGGCCATTGATCACGATTGGCATCACGGTGGTGGCCACGGCCTGGTTGGTAGTGGGCGAAATCCGGCCCTCGGAGACGACGGCCGTAAGCTGGTTGCGGGCGGCTTGAAAGTAGGGTCGGAAGGAGAAATCGTCGCCGACGGTCGATCCGGGGCCGATCGGGTAGTGGAACACCATGCGCCCGTCGGCATCGAGCCGATAGATCAGGTTGACCTCGGGCCGGGCCAGCGACACCGCCCGGAATAGATCTTCCATGGCCGAGAGATCTGCCCGCTGAACGGCAGGCTCGCCCGCCAACTGGGAGACGGTGAAGAGCGCCCTGCCCAACTCGGCATCGGTCTTGAGGGCAATCGCCCTGGCCAAGGAAAGATCGGCGGAGCGCACATCGTTCTCGAGCCGCTGGCTCGAAACCCGGTCGAAGCCAATGGCCGCCAAGACGACCGGCGCCACGAAGCACAGGTACAGGATCAACATCCCGACACCCAACTTCTGATGCTGCCAGGTCAGTCGTCTCCACAACGCGGAGATGGTCGATTGCTCCAAAGATGGTCGGCCAGAGCGGGATGAGGGCTGATATCGGCAGGCCGGACGGCGAAACTGCCCCCATCCTAGGAAATCGGACCAAACTGGGCTAGTAATGAATGTCAGATCGAGTTGGGCAGACCGTCACGCCGGTCGCACGGGATGGCGTCAGGTGCCAAGCACCAGGCACCTGGCAATCAGTACTGCGCTGCCGGTCTTCGGCCATCAGCGGTCAGTAAGAGCAGATAACACAAAGGCACAAAGACTCCCTATTCGAAGACTCAAAGAACCATTAAGGTTGTGTTCTTTGTGCCCTTGGTGACTTTGTGTTATGTGCTCTTGAGTTTGCGGTCAGAGATCAGCCGCCGCGTACGGCGTTGACGAAATCGGCCAGCAGCCCGTAGGCAGTGGTATCCGGCGAGGGATCCTGCTCGCTCAGCGTCAGGGCGCCGAGCACGTCGGTCTCGAAGGTGATAGCCGAAGTGGTGCCTTCGACCGAGTACAGCGGGTCGTCAGGCGCGAGCAGTTGCGGTCCAACAGCCGCCAGGATCGAACCGTAGCGGTCCTCCGCCTGACAGATCAGCTTCCAACGGTTGCCGGCGCGGTGGGCGGTGCGGATCTGGCTCTCGGACAAGCCATCGATGCCTTGACGTCGCACCTGGTCGGGGGTCAGCGGCTGCCCCATCAAAACGGTGACCAGCGCCGCCACTTTGACGGCCGCATCCCAGCCCTCGATGTCGCCGCTGGGATCGGTCTCGGCGATCCCCATCGCCTGCGCCCGGCCGATGGCCTCTGCGAATGTGGCGCCGGTTTCGACCAGCCCGAGCACCAGGTTGGTCGTGGAGTTGAGCACGCCGCGAAAGCGGTGGAGCCGGGCGGCGGGCAACGCCGTGCGCCATAGGGCGAACAGCGGCGCACCGTCCATCACGGTTGACTCAAAGAGGAACTTAACTCGGTTGGCGGCGGCCAGCTGGGTCAGCTCGGCATGGCCGTGCACCACCGGCCCCTTGTTGGCCGTGACGGCATGCATACCGAGTTTGAGAGCCAGACGTATGTGGTCGAGTCCGGGCTGGCCGGTCTGATAGTCGACTGGGGTGTTCTCGAACATGACTTGCGCCTGGCTGGTGCGCAAGAGCGCTTCGACCGTGTCCGGTTGGGGTCCGGCGGCCAACTCGGCCAGGTTCCCGCCGCCCTCGGTCAAGCGGGCCGCCATCTCCAGGTCGATCCCCTGCGGACGGAGCAGCAGCCCGTGTTGGCCGGTGGCGATGGCGGTCACCCGGAACTCGATGGCATAGGCCTTGTGCAGGTGGTCGCGCTTGGCACGCAGTAAGCGGGCCAGCGCCCGGCCGACGTTGCCGTAGCCGATCAGCGCAAGGTTGTAGGTCGGCATCCGGCGCTCTCAGAACTGGCGGAACAGCTTGGGTTGTTTGGAGGGCAGGTGGCCGGCCAGGTAGTGATCAACCAGGTCGTCATCATAGACGTCATACAACACCCGCAAATGCTGCGGTTTGAAATCGCTCGCCAGAAAATTCTTGCCGGTACTGCGCTGGCGGTGGGTTTGCCAACCGCCGTCGCGCTCGAAGATCTCGAGCAATCGGACCGCCTGCTCGGCCGAGGCCACCACCGCTTTGCAGGCCACATCGTGTACACCGTCGCCGGGATCCAGGCCGGGTACGACCTGGTGGACGACATCGCCGGCATCGGGCTCGGCCACGATGTAGTGGAAGGTGGTGCCAGCGTAGGTCGGCTCGAGGAAGTAAAACGGCCAGAACAGGGTGGCGGCGCCGCGGTAGCGCGGCGACAAGCCAAGATGCAGGTTGATGGTGTGCCGGGGGACGGCGGCCGCCAGGTCGTCGAGGATCAGGCCACAGCCGAAGACCAGCACCAGGTCGGGATCGATCTGCCGCACGAACTCGGCGTTGGCTGGGCTGTTGAGTTCAGCGGCGCTGGTCTTGCGAATCTCCGGCGTTTCGGGGAAAGGTTGCTCGCCAAAGTGGCGGGCCTCGGCCTGGGCGCGGGCCTGAAAGTGGCGCACGAAGTTGGCCCGATCGCGCTCGGCCAGGCCGTTGGGCGGCTGCGGGATCAGGTTCTCACGAACTTCGACCAGCGCACCGGCCAGTGGGTAAGTTTGGGCGACGCGGTTAATGTAATACAGATGGCGAGGGTGGCTGCCGCCAATCCACATCAGCTTCATCGGTCGGCCTCCGCCTGATCGTCAACCAGGGCCAGCAGTCCGTGCTGGCGCAGCTTCTCGGCGGTTTCATAGAGTTGGCGCACGGGCAGGCCGGTCTGTTCTGCGATGCGGAGGAGACTGGTCTGGCCATCGCCGTAAAACATCAGCCAGCGCATGGCGTCGAGCGAATCGCCGCGGATCCCCGTCTCCGTTTCCAGCCGAATCTGGTAGCGGCGCTCGGCATGCGGCCGCGACAAATCGGCGGCCTTCTGCTTAATCGTACCGCCGAGCGAGGGGTACAGGTCGCGCTTGCCAAACATCGGCTCGGAGTAGGGCGCCAGCGAGCGATAGGTGAAGTTGAGCTCGAGCTTCTCAATCGAGAGCAGATAGAGCTTGAGACTGTCCACCAGATGCTCTGGTCGGATGAAGTCCAGGTTGTCGAGCGAGGTATGGTACTCATCGTACTCGTAGTACTTGGCCTTGCAGATCGTGCCGACCGGGAGGCGGAACCCGGGCGCCGAATACTGCTTCTCATCCGAACCGTTGACGTCAAACGGGTACAGGATCGGTTCGACGCCTTGTTCACGGAAGGTTTGAAGCACCACGCGGTCGATCAGATCGTCGTCGCGGAAGGTGTGCTTGTAGCCAAATGGGCCAGGGCCGGCAACCGTCGTCGGGATCCAGCCGCCGGCGACGCGCTGCATGGCGTCCTGATTGGCGGCAAGATAAGCGATGGCCCCAATCGTCTCGGGCAGGATGACAAAGCGGTACGCATGGCGATGGGTGTTGGCCTGCAACTCGCGCAGCAGCAGCGCCCACAGCACCACGCCCGACAGGCTGTCGTTGGCCAGGCTGGGGTGGCAGCAATAACTCGAGAGCAGATACTCTTGACCGCTGGCCCCAGCCAGGAGCGCCTCGCCAAGCGTCAGGCTGCCCGGCGCCAGCGTCGAGTCGATGACGGCGCGGTAGCGGACGGATGTGTCCATCGCTGCCAGCTGCTCATGGGGCAGGCAGAAGCCCCAATCCGGCGTGTAGTAGCTGGTCCGGTACGGGATGGCCCCGGGCAGATCGGGCAGGCTGTGAAGATGGGGCCGGAGCTCGTCCCAGGTCAGCAGTTCATCGACCGGCAGGCTGTAGCTGACCACGTGCAGGTTGCTGTCGGCAAAATCGAGCACGCGCTGACCGTCTTCGGTTTCGAGGTAGGCGCGGCGGATGTTCCATTCGGGCGGAACCTGCCAGTCGTACGCCTGCGTGCCTGACGGGATTTCGAGCACATCGAACTCGGCCACCTGCTGCAGGCGAGCCAACGTCTGGCGCACGCCGTCGCCCGTCAGGCTGCGGCAGAGCGGGAACAACTCGCGCAACAGGTCGTCGGCTTCCCGGGTCAGTTCATCCCAGTTCAGGGAGCGTGCGGTGAAGGGATTATTGGTCACAGGGCGGTGGTGTCTCCTCAGGGGCGGCAGCCGGTCACAGGCGGAGCGAGTCTACACCAGCGGCCAGGGATATGGGCGGCGCTCGCCCGGCAGCGGGAAGGTGCTCTCGCCAACCAGGCGCTGGCCCCGGTCGATCATGGCTTCGATTTCGGAGGGCGCCAGCTGATCTGCCAGCTCGTTGCGCAGCGGCCCCTCGGCCGCCTGGGTACACAGGCTTTCGACTGGGGCCAGCAACCCCGGGTCAATGGGCTGGCCGGCGAAGTCCCAAACCACGGTGCGCAGTTTGTCTTCCTGATGAAAGCACAACCCGTGATCGATCAGCCACAGCCGGCCGTCAAGGCCGCGCAGGATGTGGCCCCCCTTGCGGTCGGCGTTGTTGACCAGAGCATCAAACAGTGCCACTGGCCGAAGCTCTTCTTTCTCGTCGGCTGTCATTGTGAAGTAGTGTTGGTCGTCGTGGTAGGGGATGAACAACTGGAGCGAGCCGGCACCTGCCGGACCGTCCTGGCGCAAAACGGTCGGCGGGACAAAATCCAAGCCCAGTGCACGGCTGACGAGGTAGGCCGCCACCTCGCGGTTGGCCAGCGTGCCGCTGGGGAAATCCCACAGAGGCTGCTCGCCGCGGCTTGGCTTGTAGACGGCCTTGGTGCTGGCGCCTTGCCAGCTGACTTCGACGAGGAAAGTGTAGTTGGAGCCGTACAAGAAACGACCTTGAGGCTGGATCGTTCCGCACTCGAGCGCCGTCAATTTGGAAAGCGAGCCGGGTTCAGCCATGAGCCATGCAAGATCTCATAACACAAAGACACCAAGACTCAATGGGGACTGTTCTCCTTCGTGTCTTCGCACTTGCTTCGAGTCTTCGTGTTATCCGCTCTTGCGGTGCGTAGTTGGCAGCTTACCGTAGAACCCGCTAATCGCCCACTGCTTGCGCTGGCAGCCGGGCGCCAGGCATGGCAAAGTTTGGCTGTCGCCGCGTTCGGCGCTAGTGCTTGTGCCCGTTGCGTTTGGGACAGAAATGACCCTCGGGATCGATCGGTTGGCCGCAGTTGCCGCAGATCGGTCGGCCGCGTTGGGCGACTTCGAGGCCCCAGGCACATAGGCTGCGAATCTGGGAGCGGGAGCACCAAAAACGGGCGACCGCCGGATTCTCCACCTGGCTATCTTCAAGCTGGATCTCGCGGGCGACGAGCACCATCATGTCGGCGTCTTCATCGTAGCCGATACCCAATTGGCCGACGCGGAAGGCCGGGTCGATCGGCTTGTCCAGCTTCATGTCGGCCTCGAGGTAGGAATCGTCGGCGGCTTCCAGGTCGGGCCGGCGGACGGCCAGGTCGTCGAGGAACTCCTCGACGCCAACCGCCAGCGACTGCACCTGGGCCTTCTCGATGATCAAGGTGACCAGATCGTCGCCCTTGCGGGCCTGGAGGTAGAAGACGCGTTTGCCCGGGGGGCCAATGGCGTCGGTAGTAATTTGATCGACGGGTCGGAGGTCGTAATCCATCCGGCTTTCGCTGCCTGGTCCGACGCTGGGGTGGGCGAGGGCCTGGGGCACCCTCGGATGGGGTGCAGTATATCACCCGGCTTCGATCGATCAGCCCAGCCGGGTGTCGTTGAGCCGGACCAGACGAATGTGGTCCTTGCCGACCAACAGCGCACTGACCGAGCCCGGGTCGACGATAAGCCGCTGGAACAAATCCAGTGGGAGTCCAAGAAAGTGGGCCAGCGCAAGCTTAATGGCATCCGAGTGGGAAACACAGACGATCATGTCCTTCTTGCCGCTGTGGTGCTGGCGCAGCGCCTCGAGCTCGGCGACGATGCGGGCCTGGGCCTCGGGAAACGACTCGCCGCCGGGGAAGCGAAACAGCGACGGTCGGTCCTGAATGATCGACCAGGCCCTGAGCCGGCGCAGCGACTTCAACGACCGGCCCTGCCAATCGCCAACATCAATCTCGCCCAGGCCGGGGCGCTCTATCACCTTGAGGCCTCTGGCGGCGGCAATCGGCTGGGCCGTTTCCATAGTGCGATCGAGCGGGCTGGCATAAACGGCCTTGAAGGGCAGGGATTGTAGTCCGGCGGCCAGGGCCTCGGCCTGCTGGCGACCCCTTTCGTTCAAATGGACGTCCGGCAGCCAGCCGGCCAGAATTCCGCGCTTGACGTGATCATTCTGTCCATGGCGCACGAGCAAGAAGGTAGTCACCGGCCGGCGCTATTCATGGGGTGTCGCCTGCTGGCGGTGCAGGCTCTTGAGGCGCTCGATTAATGCTTCCGGCAGGTCAGGCACTTCCTCAGATCGCTCGATGCCCAGCGCCTGGCGTTGGGCCTGGCGCCAGCGTGCCAACCGTTCAACGACGGTGGCCTCATAGCCCTGCTCGGTCGGAAGGTAGAAGTAGGTGCCGAGCAAGTCCCGTGGCAAATACTGTTGGCCGATATGATGATCGTCATGGGCATGAGGGTAGTCATAGTCCTGGCCATGCCCCAGTGCTTCGGCGTCCCGGTTGGCGTCCTTTAAGTGGTCGGGCACCTCGACCAGGCCATCCTGCTCGAGGCGCTGGTAGGCCTTGAAGTAAGCGCCGGCGCTGTTGGACTTGGGGGCGGTCGCCAGATACAGCGTGGCCTGGGCCAGCGGGTAAACGCCTTCGGGCAGGCCGATAAACTCAAAGGACTGCATGGCGGCGGCGGCCACAACCAGTCCCTGCGGGTCGGCCATGCCGATGTCCTCCGAAGCCAGAATCAGCAGCCGGCGCAGGATGAAGCGCGGGTCCTCGCCGGCGTACAGCATTTTGGCCAACCAGTACAGGGCGGCGTCGGGATCGGACCCACGCACCGACTTAATGAATGCGGAGACGGTGTCGTAGTGGGCATCGCCGTCCTTGTCATAAAGGACGGCCCGGCGCTGGATCGACTCCTGGGCAACCTGCAGTGTCAGATGGATGACCCCATCGTCGGCCGGCGGGGTCGATTCGACCGCCAGTTCGAGAGCGTTGAGGGCGTTGCGGGCATCGCCACCTGCCACCCGCACCAGATGGGCCAGCGCCTCGGCCTCGAGCTCGACCGTCCGCTGGCCGTAACCTCGTTCGCGATCGGCGACAGCCGACCGCAGAATCCGTTCGACGGCCTGATCGTCGAGCGGACGCAGCTGAAAGATGCGCGAGCGGGACACCAGCGCGCCGATCACTTCGAAGTAGGGGTTTTCGGTGGTGGCGCCCACCAAGGTGATCAAGCCGGCCTCGACATGGGGCAGCAGGGCGTCCTGCTGCGCCTTGTTCCAGCGGTGGACCTCGTCGACAAACAGGATCGTCCGAATTTGGTGCAGCTTGCGCCGTTCGCGGGCGGCGGCAATGACCTCGCGCAGCTGGGCCTTGCCGGCCAACACGGCCGAAATGCTGGCGAAATGCGACTGGGTGGTGTTGGCGATGATGCTGGCCAACGTTGTCTTGCCCGAGCCAGGGGGGCCCCACAGGATGATGGACGAGAACAGTCGGTCGGCTTCGATCGCCCGCCGCAGCAAACGGCCCTGGCCGACAATGTCCTGCTGGCCGACAAACTCATCGAGGCTGCGCGGCCGCATGCGCGCCGCCAGGGGCGCTTCGTGGGCCATGCGTTGCTCAAGGGCGTGGTC
>Ga0299906_10001531_pt1 | contig 19877 bp, 13 predicted proteins | sample RVTome_14_FD_200259 | JGI IMG/M metagenome (GOLD analysis project Ga0299906, IMG submission 200259) | Soil microbial communities from uranium-contaminated site in the Upper Colorado River Basin, Wyoming, United States - RVT145D125 (version 2) ...
ACAGCGCGTCGGGGCCGTAGCTGGTCACGAAGACGTCCGTGTCCCCGTCGTTGTCCACGTCACCGGTCGCGATCCCGAACCCGTAGCCGTCGCCATCGAGGCCGGCCGCCCCCGGCACGGGGGCGAACCGGCCCTTCCCGTCGTTGCGGTACAGCCGGTTGCCGTGCTCGGTTTCCGCGGCCGGCGTCTCGGGGAGCGGCGCCCCGTCGAGCAGGTAGACGTCGAGGTGGCCGTCGCCGTCGTAGTCGAGGAAGCCCCCGCCGCTGCCGTTGATCTCCACCATGTGGCGCGCCGGGCTGCGCCCGGCGTAGTGATGGGCATCGATGCCGGCGTTTCCCTCGAAGGGGACGAAGGGCGCCGCGGCGTCGCCGGCGGTCAGGGGGGCGGCCGGCGCAGCGCACAAACCGGCCAGGGCGGTCCCGAGCAGGACTCTCAAGGCTTCGCAGCCGGGCCGAGCTGGCGGGCCAGCTCGGCCAGCGCGGGATCACCCGGGCTGGAGCTCTCCAGGGTCTCGATCTCGACCCGCGCCTCGTCGCGACGGTCGAGACGGAGCAGCAGCTCGGCCAGCTCCAGGCGCGCCTCCCGGTCGAGGGGGCTGCTGCGGAGCCGGCTCCGCAAGCGCGTCACCTCGTTGTCGATCTCCACGACCAGCCGCAGTCGCTCCAGGACCTCCCGGGCCTGATCGCGCTCCCCGTTCTTCTTCAGGGCCGCGGCCAGGGCCTTCAACGACTCGGACTGGTTGGGGGAGATCTCCAGCGAGGCCTCGAAGAGCCGGATGGCCCCCGGGTAATCCTCATCGTGGTGGGCGATCAGGGCGCGGTAGTGGAGCGCTTCCCGGCGCACGTCCCGGGGAGCCTGGGAGTCGGCGAGAACCGCCTCCAGCTCCGGCACGGCGAGCTCGAACTCCTCGAGTCGGTGGTAGAGCTTGCCCAGCTCGTTGCGGCAGACGCTGTCCTGCGGCCGGAGACGGCAGGCCTTCTCGAGTGGCTCCCGAGCCCGCTCCACGTCGTTCAGCAGGAGCGTGTAGCCGGCGATCTCGTACAGCGCTCTGAAGTGCCTCTCGTCGGGGGGCTCGCCCTCGATCCTCTCGTAGAAGTCCCGCAGCGTGTCCGCCGCGTCGCGGTTCCGGCCCTGGAGCTGCAGCACGTGAGCGAGGAACAGCCGGCTCGCCATGTCCTTCGGATCGAGCTCGATCGCCCGCCGCAGGTCCTCCTCGGCCTCGGGGTAGCGCCCCAGCTCGCCCCGCGCCGTCCCCCTCAGGCGGTAGAGCACGAAGCTGCGGGGGGCCTCTGCGATGGCCAGGCCGAGGCGCTGCTCGGCTTCGGCGAGGCGCCGGTGGCTCAGCAGCAGGTAGCCGATGGCGTGGTGGAGCCCGGGCTGGGGCCGGTCCCCGCCGAGCTGCTCCGCCTTCTGCAGGACCGCCAGGGACTCGGAGTAGAGCGGCATGAAGTCGTCCCGGGGCCGCTCCTGGGCCTCGAGCTGCATCCCCCTGGTGACCAGGACCATGCCGAGGAGGCGGGTGAGCTCCGTATCGGCCGGGTGGTCCTCGAGCCAGCGCCGGGCCACGCGCTCGGCGGTGTCGAGGTCGTTCCGGCCCAGGGCCTCGATCGCCTCGTCCCGTGACCCGCTGCCCTGAGCCGGTCGCGCGACGGAGGGAGCCAGGGAGAGTGCCAGGGCGGCGGCGACGGCGCCGCGGGGGGGGAACCTCACCGCCCCACGCCGGCCGATTCCGACGCGCTCTCAACGACCTCCACGGTCCGGCCCGACTCGAAGGGCCCGACGAGGGTCTGGGTCGTCCCCGACGGCCAGACCACCGCGATCGAGTCCGCAGCGGCGGCCTCCCCCAGGCCGAAGTAGAGGGGGTAGACGCCGTGGGAGAGGTAGCCCGTCGCGCCGTCGTAGGTCCGGGTGTAGCTGACCGCGCCGGCCCGTACCGTCACCTTCGCGCCGAGACCGTCGCGGTTGGAACGGGTCCCCACGAGCTCGACCTTCAGGTGGCGGACGGCGCTGCGCTCGGAGAGGTCGCTCACCAGCACCATCGGGACATCGTTGAACTCGTTGGTGACGATGTCCAGGTCGCCGTCGCCGTCGAGGTCGAAGATGGCCGAGGCGCGGGTCCCCAGCGCGGCCCAGACCTCGACCCGCCCCTCGATCCCGTACTTCTCGCAGACCAGGGGGTCGCCCCGGTGCTCGCCGTCGCAGTCGAGCTCGAACCAGGCTTTCGAGGTGCGGCCGTCCCGGCGGGGCTCGACGCCGAGCAGGAAGGCGGCTTCGGCGAAGCGCCGGCCGCGGTCGTTGAGCAGCAGCGAGTTGGCGCCGTACCGGAACGGGTAGTTCATCGAGGCGGTGATGAAGACGTCCTCCCAGCCGTCGGCGTTGAGGTCGCCGACGCTGAGTCCCCAGGGCCAGTAGCTCTCGGCGCCCACCTCGTCCGACACCTCCGAGAAGCCGCTCTCGCCGTCGCTCCTGAAGAACGCGTTGCCGTAGACGCTGCGCCCCTCGGAGCGCAGGAAGGCCTCGTCCCACTGCATCCTGGACTTCAGCTTCTCGCGCTCCGGACCGATGTTCTCGCTCATGTCCGAGTGCATGTCCGTCAGGAGCAGGTCGTCGTCCCCGTCGTTGTCCCAGTCGAAAGCCTTGATCCCCATGGAGCCCCAGGGGCTGTTCGGGAAGACCTCCAGGGTCCTCCGCTCGAAGCGCCCCTCGCGGTTCTCGAAGTACTGGTCGTGGCCCTGCATGTTGAGGACGTACAGGTCCGGCCAGCCGTCGGCGTTGGCGTCGATGGGGCTCGCGTCGCCGGTCCAGCTGAAGTCGATCAGGCCCGCGTCCCGGGTCACGTCCTCGAAGACGTTGTCGCCCTTGTTGCGGTAGAGCCGGCTCTTCTCGTCGCGCTCCTCGTGCCTCAGGTGTCCCCCGAAGGCGTCTTCGACCCCGACGTAGTAGCCACCTCGCCCCTCGAACTCCGTGGTGTAGACCCCGACGTTGCACAGGAAGAGGTCCAGCAGGCCGTCCCGGTCGTAGTCGAAGAAGACCCCTCCCGAGGAGTGGCCTTCGTACTCCAGGCCTGCCTCCTCGGTGACGTCGGCGAAGCGGCCGCTCCCGTCGTTCTCGAACAGGACGTTGCCGCCCCGCACGGTGGTCACGTAGAGGTCGGGGTCGCCGTCGTTGTCGGTGTCCGCGAAGGACCCGGTGACGCTGATCCGATCGGACAGGGCCACCCCGGCGCGCTCCGTGACGTCCTCGAAGCGGCCGTCGCCCAGGTTGCGCCAGAGCTGGTTCGGTCCGAGCTGATTCGTGAAGTACAGGTCCAGGCGGCCGTCCCCGTCCACGTCCGCCAGGGCGAGGCCGTTGCCGTGGTCGTAGTGGACGGGCTTGTAGGTGACTCCGCTGTCGTCGGTGGTCCGGTTCAGGAACGCGATCCCCGACTCGGGCTGTCGGTCGACGAAGGCGAAGTCGTGGTGGACGGCGAGGTCCGCCGCGGCGCTCCGCTGTGCGCCGGCCAGCTCTCCGAGCCAGGGGGCCTGGATCGCCTCCCGGGAGGGCAGCGCGATCCGCAGGGGACCTCCCTCCTCGGAGGGCAGCAGGATCTCTTCCAGGGGCTTCTCGGCGTCGCCGTGCTGGTGGCCGGCGGCCGACGCCCCTGGTCTTCCGCCGGCCAGGACGAGGCTGATCGCGGCTCCGACCGCAGCTCGCGCGGCGTTGCGCTGGATCGTCATCGGCTTCCCCTCCAGCGGCGATCCACCCCCGCCCGGTCCGGTGGTCCCCGCTCCCTTCCTGTGATCCTCGGATTCTAACTCGCGGGCCGATCGCGTCCGGGGTGGCGGTTCCGGCGGCGCTGGGAGAAGATCGGCGCCGGGAGGTTCGGATGAGCTCGGCTTGCGCGAGGCGGGGTCGGCTGGCGTGGGCTCTCGCTCTCGGGAGCTGCGTCCCGGCGGGCCACGCCCCGCTTGCCGCGGACCTCGTCCTCCGAGGGGGGAGGGTGGCGACCGTGGACCCCTCACGGCCCGAAGCCGAGGCCATGGCGATCTCCGGGCACACCATCCTCGCGGTGGGGAGCGAGGCGGAGATCGACCGCCACGTCGGCCCCGGGACGGAGGTGATCGAGCTGGAGGGGCGCCTCGCGATCCCCGGCTTCATCGAGGGGCACGGCCACTTCCTGAGCCTAGGCGAGGCCCGCTCGAGCGTGGACCTGTCCGGGACGGACTCGTGGGAGGAGGCGGTGTCCCGGGTCGGGTCTGCGGTCGCCGGGTCGCGGCCCGGAGCGTGGATCGTGGGGAGGGGCTGGCACCAGGAGCGGTGGCCGCCGGGGCGGGAGACCCGCGTCGACGGGGTGCCCGTGAACGACGCCCTGGACGTCGTCTCGCCCGGGAACCCGGTGCTGCTCACTCACTCGAGCGGCCACGCCGCCCTGGTCAACGAGGCCGCGCTCCGGGCGGCGGGGATCGACCCCGACACGCCGGACCCGCCGGGGGGGACCATCGTGCGGGGCCCCGGCGGCGAGCCGACGGGCCTGCTCCGGGAGAAGGCCCAGGGGCTGGTCGCCGCGGCCCACGCTGCCGCCCGCGCGGCCCGGGGTCCGGAGGCGATCGACGCGGAGAGGCGCGGCTGGGCGCTGGCGGCGGCCCGGGAGTGCCTTTCCAAGGGGATCACCAGCTTCCACGACGCCGGCTCCGGCTTCGACGAGATCGACCTGCTGAGGCGGATCGCGACGGCGGGGGAGTTGCCGGTCCGGCTGTACGTGATGGTGCGGGGCGAGTCCAACGAGGCGCTGGACGAGCGGCTCCCGAGCTACCGGATCGTCCCCGGAGGGGGGAACGCCTTTCTCACGGTTCGGGCCATCAAGAGGCAGATCGACGGCGCCCTGGGCTCCCACGGGGCCTGGCTCCTCGAACCCTACGCGGACCACCCGGGGACGGGTCTCGTCCTCGAGCCCGTCGAGGAGATCGAGGAGACGGCCCGGATCGCTCTCCGCCACGGCTTCCAGCTCGCCACCCATGCGATCGGAGACCGGGCCAACCGGGAGGTCCTCGACCTCTACGAGCGCGCCTTCGCGAATCACCCGGATCCGCGGTCGCTGCGCTGGAGGATCGAGCACGCCCAGCATCTGCACCGCGATGACGTGCCCCGCTTCTCGCGGCTCGGCGTCGTGGCGTCGATGCAGGGCGTGCACTGCACCTCGGACGGGCCCTGGGTGCCCAGGCGCCTCGGCGCCGAGCGGGCCGCCGCGGAGTCGTACCTGTGGCGGAGCCTGCTCGACTCCGGTGCCGTGGTCGCGAACGGGACGGACGCTCCCGTGGAGGACGTGGATCCGATCGCGAGCTTCCACGCATCGGTCTCCCGCCGCCTGGCGGACGGCAGCGTGTTCCTCGGTGAGCAGCGCATGACCCGCGAGGAGGCTCTCCGCTCCTACACGCTCAGCGCGGCCTGGGCGGCCTTCGAGGAGGAGCTCAAGGGGTCGCTGGTGCCGGGGAAGCTGGCCGACGTCGTCGTTCTCTCGCGCGACATCCGCGAGGTTCCGGAGCAGGAGATACGGGACGCCCGGGTGGACGTCACGATCGTCGGCGGAGAGGTCCGCTACCGCCGTCAGGACTCCCGGTCAGGGGGTCCGTAGAGGCCGCTCAGGGCTCTCCCGGGGTCTCCCCGTGCAGCGCCCGCCACGCCTCCTCGAACTCGTTCCCCGGAGCCCAGCGTGGCATCTCCTCGGCGTCGGCCACCAGAGCGACCGTCCGGTAGAGCACCTTCATGTCCCGCTCCAGCCCCGAGAGGTCCCACTCCTCCCGGACCTCGTCGCTGGGCTGATGGTAGTGGGCCTCCCGGTACGCCGATGGGTCGAAGGGGAGAACCTGCCGGTACTCGCCGCCGGGGTTCACGAAGAGCGCCGGGATGCCGGCCTTTGCGAAGTTGACCTGATCGGAGCGGTAGAAGCTCCCGGCGTTGGGCTGCGGGTCCCCGGTGACGCGGATCCCCTCCGCGGAAGCCACCGCGCGCAGCGCGTTCCCGAGGCTGTTCGTCTCCACGCCGATCGCGGCGATGTCGTCCGTCACCCCGAAGATCTGTGGCATGTCCACGTTGAGGTTGGCGACCAGCCGCCGGCGCTCGATGGGTGGGCGGGCGACGAACCAGCGGCTGCCCAGGGAGCCCTTCTCCTCGGCGGCGCAGGCCAGGAACAGGATCGAGCGGCGCGGCCGGGGCTCCGTCGCGGCGAAGGCCTCCGCCACGGCCAGGATGGCCGCGCTCCCCGCCGCGTTGTCCCAGGCGCCGTTGAAGATCGGATCGCCTCCGGCGCCGGGGTCCGTGCCCAGATGGTCGTAGTGCGCCGAGAGCACGATCACCTGCTCCTTCAGGACGGGGTCGCCGCCCTCCAGGATGCCGGCCACGTTGGAGGTGGTGATCCGGCGCAGCTCGGTCTCGACGTGGGCGCCGACCCGGAAGCCGGTGTCCCGGGGGGCGAAGTCCCGGCTGGCGGCCGCCTCGAAGAGTCCGTCGAGGGTCGTTCCCATCCCCGCGGCGATGCGACCCGACGTCTCCTCGTCGAGCCACCCGAGCAGGTCGACCTGGTAGCCGGAGCGCGGCAGGTCGAGGGCGAAGTGCTCCTCCGTGCCGTTGCGCTGCACGACGCTGAACGGGTAGCTCGCCGAGGGTGTGGTGTGGACCACCAGCGCCCCGGCTGCTCCCCGGCGCATCGCCTCCTCGAACTTGTACGTCCAGCGGCCGTAGTAGGTGCGGGCCTCGCCGCCGAACAGCTCCACGCCGTCCTCGCTGACGGGGGGGTCGTCGTTCAGGAACAGGAGCACCTTGCCGCTGACGTCCAGGCCCTTGTAGTCGTCCCAGGCGTGCTCCGGCGCCTCGACCCCGTAGCCGACGAGGAGCAGCGGCGCGTCCGCCAGGTCCACGACATCCCGCTGGGAGGAGGACCAGAAGGAGACGTTTCCTCCGTCCTCCAGCTCGAGGGCCCCCGAGGGACCGACGATCGAGAGGGTCGAGACCTCGGGCTTCTTCCGGAAGCTCACCGTCTCCACGGGCTGGCGGTACGCGCCCTGGAGCGGCGCGAGCCCGATCTCCCGGAACCGGCCCTCCAGGTAGGCGGCGGCCTTCTCCTCGCCGGGCGTCCCCGCGGCCCGACCCTCCATCTCGTCGGCGGAGAGCGCCCGGACGTCGTCCAGCATCGCCTCGGCGCCGATGGCGCTCTCGGGGGAGGTCGCTACCCCGGTCGGCGCGGAGCACGCGGTCCAGACCAGAGCGGCGACGACGGCGCCGTTTCGCAGAGTGCTCGCTCGCATGGTTCGTCTCCTCGCTGGCGTCCCCGGCGCAGGATACCCCGGAGGCGTACACTTCCGCATGGCCGCGGCCCTGCTGTGCGCTGGCGAAGGGGTCGATCTGGGCGGGGAGCTGCGGGGCACCGCGCTCTGGCGCGGCACGTTCGAGCGGATCGCCTGCTCCGACCCGGCCGCGGCCCGGGCTGCCCTCGACCGGCGGGTCGACGTGGTGGTCCTGGACCGCGAGCTCGAGTGGGCGGTGGCGCTGCTGCTCTGGATGCGGCGCTCGCCACGCGCCGCGGGCATCCCCGTCCTGGTCGCGTCGCGCGGGGGCGACCCGGAGGCGGAGCGGGCGCTCGTCTCGGCGGGGGCCTGCGCCGTGCTGCGCCTCCCGGCGGGTCGGGAGTGGGACGGCTGCCTGGCCCGGCTGCTCCCCTTCGCCGTGCGCCTGGACCTGCGGGTTCCCGTCCGCTTCCGGGTGAGCGGACGCATCGCGGCCACCCGCGAGGCCCGCACCGCCACGGCACTGGACGTGAGCGAGACCGGGATGCTCCTCGAGGCGGCGGAGCTGGCTCTCGGCGACGAGCTGCACATCGTGTTCCAGCTCCCGGCCGAGTCGGAGCCCACCAGCCTCCAGGCCCGGGTCGTCCGGCGGGCGGCCCCCGATCGCTGGGGTCTGGAGCTGACCCGCCCGGGGCGCGACTTCGTCCAGACGATCCGCGCCCTCGCCGCCTCCCTGGAGCCGGGCCCGCGGCCCGACGCCGGTGACCCGGACGGAGCTACGCCACGCTCTCCAGAATCCTGACGTAGTCCCCGGCAGACATCGGCCGGGGGTTCGCCGGGTTCGAGTTGTTCTCGGCGGCGCGCTGCGCGATCCACGGGAAGTGACGGGGCTCGATGCCGAGGCTGGAGAAGGGCGGAATGCCGACGTCCCGGACCAGGCGCTCCACGGCGGCAAGGACCGACTCGGCCCGCGACAGCTCGTCGCCGTCCGGGGTGCCCCCGGCGGCTCCCGCGATCGGGGCGAGCTTCGGCGCGACGACGGGCAGGTGGTGTCGCAGGACCGGAGCCAGCAGCATCGCGTTGGCCATCCCGTGGGGGACGTCGAAGCGGCCGCCCAGGGTCTCCGACAGGCAGTGGACCCCGGCCACGTCGGCGTTGCCGAAGGCGAGACCCGCCAGCGTCGCGGCCTGCATCAGGCCCTCCCTGGCGGCGGCGTCTCCCCCGATGTCGGTCCAGCCCGCCCGGAGGTGCTCGAAGACGAGCGCCGCGGCGCGTTCGGCGAGGGCGTCGCTCACCGGGTTCGCGAAGCGACAGGTGCGGGCTTCGAGGGCGTGGGTGAGAGCGTCGAGGGCGGTCCAGGCGACGACCTGCGCCGGCAGCGTCCGCAAGAGGTCGGCGTCGACGAGGGCCCACGCCGGGAACATCGTCTCGCCCTTGACGCTCAGCTTGACGCCCTCTCGGGGGTCCGTGATCACGGAGACCCACGTGACCTCGGAGCCCGTGCCGCAGGTGGTGGGGACCGCGACGAAGGGCAGCGGCGGCGCCGGGTACCGGTTGCGGCCGACGTAGCTCTCGAGCGGCCCGGCGTTGGTCGCGAGCATGGCCGCGGCCTTGGCCGCGTCCAGCGCGCTGCCGCCACCCATCCCGACCACGACGTCGCAGCCGCTCGCCCGGACCAGCTCGGCGATGCGCTCCACGGTGGAGATCCTGGGGTTGCTCTCGATGTCGCTCGTTCGCTCGCAGCTCAGCCCGGCGTCGGCCAGGGACGCGGCCACGCTCTCCAGCCCCGGGCTCCCGGCGAGCCCCGCATCGTGGGCCAGGAGCGCCCGCCGGCCGCCAAGCTCGGCGCAGACACGGCCCGCGTCGGCGGCGCACCCGCTCCGCATCTCGACCCGGGTAGGCACGCGGAAGGCCAAGCTCGGCTCAGCACCGAGGCGGCGCGGGGGACCAGGCCCGGCTCACGACGCAGCAGTTGATCCCCCCGACGCCCATGCTGATCTTGCCGCACACCCCGCCGTCGACGGTCACCGGCGCGTCCTTGACCAGCCGCATCAGGTGAGGCTGCACCAGCGGGTGGAGCTCGTCGGGAGAGAGGTGCACCGGGTGCAGCTTCCCCCGGGCGAGGCCCAGGTGCTGCGCGGTGAGCTCCCATCCCCCGCAGGCGGCCATGCCGTGGCCGAAGGTCCCCTTGCGGGCGGTGATGGCCTGGGCGTCCGGAAGCACGGCGAGGGCGCTCAGCAGCTCGGCCCAGTCCCCCGGCGTGGCAGTGGCGTGCATGTCCCACGCGGTCACGTCCGCGGGCTCCACACCGGCCTCGGCCAGCGCCTGCCGGATCGCGGCCCGCGGACCCTCCTCGGAGGGGGTGATGATGTGGTCCGCGTCGGAGGTCATCCCGACGCTCAGGATCTCCAGCCCCAGGGGCCTCATGCCCCGCCCCCGCATGTAGTCGGAGTCCCCGACGATCCAGACACAGGCCCCCCCGGCGACGTGAGTGCCCCGCATGCCCGTCAGGGGCTTGCTCACGGAGCCGTCGTGGGCGAGGACCCGCGCGTTGAAGAACGCCGCCACCGAGAGCGGGTGGGGCGGGGGATCCGTGGCGCCCACGACGACCGCCCTGGCCTGTCCCAGCTGGATCGCGTTGACCGCCAGCTTGAGGGCCACCCCGAACGTGGAGCACGCCGCCACGGGGGCGATCGCGGGGCCGACGATCCCCCCGAGCATCGAGATCTGGGCGGCCGGGATGTTGCCGATGTTCCAGAGCAGCTTCGCGTCGACGCTGGTCCAGGGCTCCGGAGGGCACCGGTACCTCTCGTTCAGCCGCCGCCGGGCCGCCAGCTTGCGCCGGATCACGTGGCCCTTGGAGGCCTCCACGTCGGCTCCGACGTTCTCGGACTCGATGGCCCGCAGCTCCCCGAGGTACGCGGCGAGTCCCTTCGACCGCTCCACCCAGAAGCCAAACCAGTCGTTCATGAGCTCGTCGTGCTCGGGTTCCTCCGGGCGGTGGTCGGCGGGATCCTCCGGCGCTTCGATCTCGGACCTGAGCCGCTCGCGATCCCCGGCCGAGGCGCGCCGGTACTCGGCGAGCTCGGGGTGATGGGCCTCCTGACACCAGAATCGGTCCCAGTGGCGCTGCGCGTGGTGGTAGTGGACCGCCACGTCGTAGGCGACCGAGAGGTCGCCGAGGCCCGTCCCGACGTAGACGTGGGCTTCGGTGCCGAGCTCCTGGAGCAGCTCCTCCATCCCCTCGTTCTGCTCCAGGGACTGGATGAACGCGCCGAGGGCGTACTGCACGTTGGGACCCATCTTGCTCTGGAGCTGGGGGAACTTGCGGGGCTCGAAGCGGGCGTCCACCCAGGGCCGGTAGCGGGCGAAGTCGAACTCGGGCATCCCCACCAGGAAGTTGCTGGGGCCGAAGCCGTGGAACGGGGTCAGCCAGCTGTCCGTGGCCTCGAGGTTGCGTTCGAAGCTCGCGATGTCGGGCGAGCGGGGAGCTACGAGTCCCCAGCCGTAGATGCCGATGCGTGTTCCAGGATGTGACATCGGGTCTTCCTCGCTGGCGAGAAGCCGATCTTAGCAGCGGGGCACCCGACTGTCGGGACCGAGCGGGCGAGGAACCCGCGAGGCGGGAGGCGCTCGCTGCCGACGGTGACTGTCGGCTGCGGGCCGGGCGGCGCTCCGCGTGCGATCCTCGCTCGGCACAGGCGGGGCTGCGGTCCTCCGCGGAGTCCTCCCGCCCGGCCCGCTTACCGGCCCTTCCGGGCCGGCTTCGGGTGCTCCTCGAGGGGGTTTCTTAGGAGCGGGGCACGGAGTCCTCCCGCCAGGCCCGCTACCATTCCGGGCTGGCTTCGGAACGGGCTCGAGGGGGTTTCCGGGCAGCGCGGCCCGTTCCCCCCGCACCGGGAGGCCAAAGGCGGGCGCTTCGGGCAGAATGGCGCTGCCGGGAGCCCGGCGACCGGAGGCGGCTTGAGACGAATCCTCATCGTGGACGACGAGCCCGAGGTCAGGGCGCTGCTGAGGCGGGTCCTGGAGGACGCGCGCTACTCGTGCAGCGAAGCGCCGGACGCGGGCGCGGCGCGGGCGCACCTCGCCGGGCGCGGGGTGGACCTGGTGCTGCTGAACCTGGATCTTCCCGGCGGGGGTACCAGGGAGTTGCTCGATGCTCTGGGCGGGATGGAGGCGCCGCCCGCGGCGGTCGGGATGGGTCTGCACGGACGCTACGAGGCCTTCGTGGGGGGCGTCGAAGGCGGGATCGCCGGCTTCGTGGCCCGCCCCTTCCACATGAGCCGGCTGCTGGAGACCTGCAGCGGCGCCATCGAAGCGGCGCAGCGGGCGGCCCGGTGCCGCGCCGAGACAGCCGAGGCGGAGGCCAGGGCCCGGGAAGCGGAACGGCGCAGCCAGGAGCGCCGGCCGCTGCTCGTGGCGGCCCACCTGCTGGGTCGGGACGGTGCGCCCCTCGCGCTCGGCGAGCTGCTCGACGTGAGCTCGGAGGGGGTGAGGATCGCCCTGATCGTCCCCTACGAGGTCGGCCAGGAGCTCCACGTCAGCCTGGAGCCCTCCGTGGCGGGCCGCTTCCTCGAGTTCACCGGGAAGGTGCGTTGGCGGGAGGCGACGGGGACGGGCTTCGCCCACGGCCTGGAGTTCTCGACGGTGGGGGAGACGGCGAAGCTGGAGCTGAAACGGCTGGTGCGACAGCGCGATGCCGGGTGAGGCTCAGGCCACGACCCTGCCGCGCTCGTTGACGACCTGGGCTCGGTGGTGGGCGGTCCAGGCGGCGATGAGATGACAGACCCAACCGAGCAGACCTCCGGTTCCGATCCAGAAGCCGGGGGTCAGAATCAGCCAGAAGAGCCCCCGGAGGAACTCGCCATTGTAGATCTGTCCCACGCCGGGGATGAAGAAGCTCAGGACCGCCGCGGTGCCCGGGTTTCTCATGCTCGTCACACCCTCCCATCCTGCTAGACGGGAGGCGGGCGCTCCAGGTTCCGGAGAGCGCGGCCCCGACGGGATAATCGATCTCAGGAGGACGCCGATGCCCGCAGCCCCGCGGCCCGTCTATCTGGACTACAACGCCACCACGCCGATCGACCCGGCCGTGGCCGCGGCGATGCTCCCGTATCTCTACGACCACTTCGGGAATCCCTCGAGCGCCCACGCCTTCGGCAGCGCTGCGCGGCGAGCCGTCGAGGACGCCCGCGCCCGGGTCGCCGCGCTGCTGGGCTGCCGCAGCGAGGAGGTCGTCTTCACGAGCGGGGGGACCGAGTCGAACAACACCGTGATCCGAGGCGTGGCGGCTTCACTCCGGGAGCGGGGGCGCCACCTGGTGACGTCGGCGATCGAGCATCCGGCCATTCTCGAGCCCTGCGCCGCCCTCGAGGCCGAGGGCTACCGCGTCACCTACCTCCCCGTGGACGGCGCGGGCCGCGTCGACCCCGACGACCTGCGGCGGGCCATCTCCGGGGAGACAATCCTGGTCTCGGTGATGCACGCGAACAACGAGGTCGGCACCGTGCAGCCGATAGCGGAGCTGGCCTCGATCGCCCGGGAGCGCGGGGTGCTGTTCCACACCGACGCGGCGCAGTCCCTGGGCAAGATCCCGGTCCGGGTCGCCGACCTGGGCGTGGACCTGCTCAGCGTGGCCGGTCACAAGCTCTACGCGCCCAAGGGAGTGGGCGCGCTCTACGTGAGGTCCGGACGCTCCCTGCCGCGCTTCGTGCTGGGGGGCGGCCACGAGTCGAACCGCCGGGCCGGCACCGAGAACGTGCTGGAGATCGTGGGGCTCGGGAAAGCGGCGGAGCTGGCCTCGGAGCGTCTCGCCGAGGGCGGGGCCCGGGCTCGTGCGCTCCGGGACCGGTTGCGGTCGCGCCTCGAGGAGCGCCTGGGAACGCTGCGCGTGAACGGGGATCCGGACACCGGGCTGCCGAACACCTTGAGCGTCTGCTTCGCCGGAGTGGACGCGTCGGCGCTGGTCGCGGAGGTCGGGGACCGCGTTGCGGTCTCCGCCGGCGCGGCCTGCCACGCCGCGGGCGTGGAGCTGTCCACGGTGCTCCAGGCCATGGGGGTGCCGCTCCGCGAGGCGATGGGCACGATCCGCTTCTCGGTCGGCCGCCCGACCACCGAGGCGGAGGTGGACCGGGCCGCGGAGATCGTCGGGGACGCGGTGGACCGGCTCCGCGGCGCCGAGAGCGCTCCCGGCCCGGAGCCCGGCGGAGGAGAGGTCCGCCTCACCCGGTACACCCACGGCCTCGGCTGCGCCTGCAAGCTGCGCCCCCAGGAGCTGGAGTCCGTCCTGCGCGCCCTCCCGGCCAGCCGTGACCCCCGCCTCATGGTCGGCTTCGGCAGCTCCGACGACGCGGCCGTGTACCGGCTCGGAGACGACCTGGCGGTCGTGCAGACCGTGGACTTCTTCACTCCGATCTGCGACAACCCCCGGGACTTCGGGGCGATCAGCGCCGCGAACGCCCTGAGCGACGTCTACGCGATGGGTGCGACGCCGCGCTTCGCGCTGAGCGTCGTCGGCTTTCCCACCCGGCGCCTGCCCCTGGCGGTGCTGGAGCGCATCCTGGCCGGGGCGGCCGAGACGGCCGCCGCCGCGGGGATCGAGATCGCAGGGGGGCACTCCGTGGAGGACGACGAGCCCAAGTTCGGGCTGGCCGTGACGGGGACGGTCGCGCCCGGGGAGGTGTGGACCAACGCAGGGGCGCAGCCTGGAGACGTGCTGCTGCTGACGAAACCCCTGGGCACGGGCATCCTGGCGACCGCCGCGAAGCGCGACCTCGCCCCGCACGAGCTCGTCGCCCGCGGGATCGCCCTGATGCGGCAGCTGAACCGCGCTGCCGCGGAGGCGTTGCGGGAGGCCGGGGGTGTCCACGCCTGCACCGACGTGACCGGCTTCGGTCTGCTCGGCCACCTGCTGGAGCTGGCGCGGGCGTCGCGTGTCGATGTCGAGGTGGAGCTGGCCCGGGTGCCGATCCTGGATGGGGTGAGGGAGCTGGCCGCCGCGGGTCTGGCCCCCGGCGGCACCCGGGACAACCTGAGCTGGGTCACGCCCGCCGTCAGCTGGCCCGGGGACGCCTCCGAGGTGGACCGGCTGCTGCTGGCCGACGCCCAGAGCTCCGGGGGGCTGCTGGCGGCCGTGGACGCGGGCTCGGCCGCGCGGGCCGAGAGACTGCTCGAGAGCCGCGGCGTCACGGTCGCGCGCGTCGGGAGGGTCGTGGGCAGCGGCGATGGCCGCATCCGGGTGCTCTAGAGCCGCTTGAGACTCACCTGCAGGATCACGTCACCCATCTGGATGCGGTCCCCCTCCTGCAACGGCTCGATCCGCTCGATCTCCCGGCCGTTCAGCAGCGTGCCGTTGGCTCCCCCCGCGTTCTGGAGGTAAGCCATCTCGCGATCGTCGCTGATCACGATCCGGGCATGGCGCCTCGAGACGGTCGGGTGGCGCACCCGCAGCGCCGCGTCGGTGGCGCGGCCCAGGGCATGAGGGCCCGTCTCGCTCGCGACGAGGTCGAATCCGCTCCCCGTGAGGCGGACCTCGATCAGCTTGCCGGCGACCCCGGCTACCGACATCGTGGTCTCGAAGGTGCTCGGCTCGGCGGGGTGCCCGGGGAGCCGTCGAGCGAGGGGCGGTGTCGGCGGAGCGCCGAGTCGACCGGCGGGGCGCTCGTCGCGGGTCGGGCCGGACGCGGGCCCCGCGGGTGGCGCCGGTCTCGAGGCGGGCGTGGGCCGGGGGACCGGTCGTCGCAGCTTGATCTGGGGCTGGTCGCCGGTCGACGGTCGCGGGAAGCCCCGCCGCTCGGCGCCGGGTCGGCCGAACGAGCCGGGCGGGATGAGCGCCTCCTCGACCCGCGGACGCTGCGGCTCGGGTTCGGGCGGCTCCGGAACCTGGGGAGCCGGCGGCTCGGGCGTCGCCGCTGCGGGGGGAGCCCACTCCAGCGGCGCGGGGGGGGCTCCCGCGTCCGGCAGCGGGCTGGGGGCCGCCGCTCGGGGAGGCGCCGTCTTCCCCGGCGCCGGCTCGCGCCCGCGCCGGGGCGGCGGGGCGGCTTTCCGGGGCTGGATCGGCGGCCTGCGGGCGGTCCTCTCACGCGCCGGGGGCGGCAATGTGTTGCGGCGCGCACTTTCCTCCTCCGCCACCTGCCTGTGGAAGGCTGCTATCTCCTCGAGCTCGGCGCTGCTCCAGTCGAACCGCGTCTTCCACTCCTCGGAGTACCGGGGCCGCTCGGCGGGCTCCTTGAGGGCCGCGGCGATCCGGAAGCCCGATCGCGAGCTGACCTCTCCGAGCTGGATCTCCACCCGGAACGGGCTGCCCCCCGCCAGGGCGATCTCGTCCCCTTGACGGAGCACCGCCCGCTTGACCGGGACGCCGTTGACGAAGGTACCGTTCGCCGAGCCCAGGTCCTGGAGCACGAGCTGGTCGCCGGTGCGCTCGATGCGGGCGTGGAGCTTGGAGATGGCCTCGTCCTCGCAGATCACGTTGCACGCCTCGGACCGACCCAGGGTCAGCTCCCCGATCGGGACCTCGTGCTCCTCCGCATCTCCCACCAGGCGTGCCGCGATGATCCCCTGGCGCGTCACCGGCCTGAAGCTCTCCCCCCGGATCACGAAGACGAGGTCGACGGCCTTCCCGAGGGTCACCACGTCCAGGTGGCGGAGTCGACCCTCCTTGACCAGCTCGCCGTTGAGGAACGTGCCGTTCGTGCTCTTCAGGTCCTCGATCCAGTGGGAGCGCCCGTCCCAGCGCAGGCGCGCGTGGCGCCGGGAGACGCCCTCGACGGGTACCGAGACCGCGGCGGTCCGCTCCCGGCCGATGAAGGCCTCGCGCTCGGGGATCTCGAAGGTGAGGGTCTGTCCGGAGCGGGCCCGGCACAGCATCTGCGCGCTCATGGGACCGCGGGTGGGTGGTAGTCGTGGCACTTCTGGCAGCCGTCGTCGGCCTGCCCGGGTCGGTGGCACTCGCGGCAGCTGTTCACGCCCTTGAAGTTCAGCTCGGACGACTCACCGCTCGTCTCGATCGACCAGGGCTCGGGCGCGTTCCCGTCAGCGTGGCAGTGCGTGCAGACCTCGCCCTGGGTCAGGTGGTCGCGATGGGTGAAGCGCGCGCGCCACAGGACCGCGTCGGCCGCGCTCGCGTCGGCCATCCGCCCGTCCGGGGACACTTCGTGGCAGTAGCCGCAGCCACGGGTGAGGTTCTGCACGGCGAGCCGCTTCTCCTCCTGCGCTCGGGGGCTCAGCATAGCGCGCGGATCCGGGACCGCGTCGAGAAGCTGCAGCGCGCGCCCGACCTCGCGGAGCGAGGAGGTCACGGCCTGGCGCTCCGCGTCCAGGAGCATCTCGGAGGGCGGTGCCGTGCCCGACTCCCGCAGCCGGATCTCGTCCCGAACCCGACGCAGCGTGTCCAGGCGCTGCTGCCGGGTCCGCTTCAGGACGCCCTCGGAGGTCTCGCCGGGGGAGAGCTGCTCGAGGCGCCTGCGCAGCTCCTCGACCTGCGCCGAGCGGTCCGGGGCCGTCGCCTCGAGAGCGTCGAGTATCCGAAGCAGCTCGGAGCGCCGCTCCTCGAAGGCCGCGGGAGGCAGCGGTAGCTCGGGGATCGGCTCGGTGCCGAGCCGGGCCCCGCGCTCCAGGAGCTCGGCGGCGCGCGCCCCGGCGGCGGGATCGCCGCTGGCACGCATCGCCTCGAGCACGGTGGTCAGGCGGGAGACCCCACCGGCGGGAGCCCGGGCCGCGGGTTGGGCGGCGAGCCGCTCCTCGATGTACTCGAGCTCGCTCTCCAGGGTGCTCGCGCGCTGGGAGAGCCGCTGCTCGCCCTCGAGGGCCGTGGGGCTGGCCAGGTCGAGTCGCCTCTGGAGCCGGGTCTGGCGCGCCTGGAGCTGGGCGCGGTCCGCCGCGAAGCCGGCCGGGTCCAGCTCCCGCCAGAGCTTCCGGAGGTTGTGGAGGATCCAGGGATCGCGGTGCGCGGGCTCCAGGCGCTCGACGGAGCCGCCGAAGGCGTCGAAGTCCGACTCCCGCATGCCCCACTCCCGGATCACCTCGGGAGGGAGCGCCAGCTCGATGTCGGCGATGGTCTCCACCTGGCGGGAGGCCACGGGGTCCATGCGCAGATCTCCCGAGTGGCAGTCGGCGCAATGGGCCTCGAAGGTGAGGGGCACGAAGTCGTCTCCCCGGTTGTCCAGGCGGTGACACTCTCCGCAGGTCTGGCTCGTGCTCTGCAGCCGGCGATCGCGGAGCACGAAGCCGGGCTTGCCGTTCTCTCCGGCCACGTGGCTCCGGTGGCTGAAGACGATCCCGGTATCCTGGCGCTGCTCCTGGGCGAGGGCATCGAACTCGACATGGTCCTCGAAGCGGTCGAAGGCGACCTCGAACTGGCTCGGGTCTGCGTGGCAGTCGGTGCAGTGCCCCTCGTCGACCCGGCTCAGCACCACCGCTGCGCCCCTGTGCTCCACGTGACAGCGGGCGCAGGCCACGCTCGGGGCCGCTGCGGACCTGGCCGCGTCGAGGCTTCCGAAGAACACGTGAGCCGGGTGGGTCAGGCGCCCCGCCGAGGAGGGGTCGTGGCAGCGCTGGCAGCGCACGTCGGCGACTCCCTGCAGCGGGACGTGGCACTCGTCGCAGCGCTCTCCGTAGATCGCGTGCTTGCTCGAGACCGGGCCGGGTGAGAGGGGGCCCCTGAAGCCCAGGAAGTGAGCCGCCGCGAGGAGCAGCCCGAGGGCGGCCCCGGCTCCCAGGGAGGGGTAGAGCAGGAAGTGGGGGCCGCGCAGCCGGACGTAGCGGTCGGTTCGGCGCGGCGTGCCCCAGCTGACGTCGCGCGGCACGCCGTCAGTACCAGAGCCAGGAGGCGATGTGGACGAGCACGAGCGCGGCGAGCAGGGCAGCGGCGGGAGTGTGGGCGACGAGCCAGTGCCGGAGCACCCGCTGGAGCCGGTACTGGGCGTCCAGCTCGAGCTTCTCCGTGTAGATGCTCATCAGCTCCCGAGCGCGGACCTGGTCCTCCTCGCTCACGAAGCGGCGGATGTTCTCGAAGGGCTGCAGCGCCCGCTCGCGGCCCGCCCTGACGTCCAGCAGGTAGGACCACGACGGACTCGGTCCCGACATGGCGGGCCGGACGTCCCGCCGGTAGAAGCTCTCCAGCGTCTCGCTCGCCTCGGCGGCCAGCGCATCGGACTCCTCCCTCAGCCGGTCGACGAGCTCGGGGATCCGCTCGTAGAGCGCCTCGACCCGCAGCCCTTGGGCGATCGTGGAGGGGATCCACTTCTGCAGCCAGACGCCGGCCAGGCCGCTGGCGGTCGTCCACAGCGTCAGGAGCAGCAGCCACCAGCCCATGCCGCCGTTGGGGAGGGAGAAGCCCCCGTGGATCAGCACCGCGAGGCACGCGACGACGCCCAGGTAGACGTGCGCCTGGATCCAGTTCCGGGCGGTCCCGAGAGGGCGGGCCCGCGGCCGGCGGAACGGGTACGCGCCGAGGAAGGCGAAGAGCAGCGCCGCGAGCATCCCGAAGGCGAGACCCAGCCCGCGCTTCGGGCTGAACGTCCACTGCCAGGAGCCGACCGCGTACACGAGGAGGAAGAACGCGCACACTCCGGCGGTGGCCTTGAGGTTGCGTGGCTCCTTCGGGGCGAGGAAGGTCTCGGGCACGGCCTCAGGTGAGCGTCGCGGTGACGCGTTCCATGTCCTTGAAGGAGATCCGCACGGCGGACCCGTGGGGGCACATCTGGACGCAGGCGGGGCCCTCGGGACGGGTGAGGCAGAGGTCGCACTTCGTCGCGACCTCGACGGGCTTCCCGTCGGGGCGCACCTCGTCCCGTTCCACCATGATGATGTTGCCCCAGGGGCAATGGTTCGCGCAGTTCGTGCAGCCGATGCAGGTCGGCTCGTTGATGGTGACCTCGAGGGTGCCGACGCTGCGGCTGATCGCGCCGGTGGGGCAGTCCATCATGCAGACCGGATCCGTGCACTGGTAGCAGGCTGCCGGGACGAGCCAGTTGCGGTAGCGGGCTCCCTCCCTGATGAAGCGGGGCTCCCCGTCGTGGGCGTCGGCGCACGCCTGGACGCACTCGTCGCAGCGCGTGCAGGTGGAGAGGTCGATGAGCAGCACGCTGTCCCCGTGGATCAACCCGGTCTCCATGGCCATCTGGACGTACTCGGAGGAGGTGGGGTTGCGGGTCACCGCGCCGCGGATCTTGAGCCGGTCGATCATGTCCTGCCAGAGCCGGTCCTCGAGGGCCGTGTCGCTGCGGAGGTGAGCGAACTCCTCCCTTCCGATCCGGACCAGCTCGACATGGTCGAGGGCCTGGAGGGTGAAGGGCCAGGATTCCTCGAGGAGCAGGGCGGCGGCGCCGAAGTGGTCGCCTTTACGCAGGTAGGTCACCGCCAGGTCGGAGCTGCCGGCCAGCGTGCTCAGCTTCACGTAGCCGCCCCGGACCAGGTAGAAGCTGTCTGCCGAGCTGCCTTCCTCCACGATCACCTGCCCCGGACCGAAGGAGAGCAGCTCGGCCCGCGCCTTGAGCGCCTCGATGAAGCTCTGGGGCAGCCGCTGGAACAGCTCGACGTTGGAGAGGTGCTCCCCCAGGGAGCGCGACCGGTAGCGCTCGTCGACGAACTTCTTGAACTCCTTCGAAGTCGCGGTCA
>Ga0299906_10001532_pt1 | contig 19865 bp, 15 predicted proteins | sample RVTome_14_FD_200259 | JGI IMG/M metagenome (GOLD analysis project Ga0299906, IMG submission 200259) | Soil microbial communities from uranium-contaminated site in the Upper Colorado River Basin, Wyoming, United States - RVT145D125 (version 2) ...
CGATGACCCCGGCGGGTCCCGTCGGGTCGCAGCGCGTGGCGGAAATGACGGCCTCGGGCTTCGCGCTGACCGGCGTGCAGCCGCTCGTCGGGCGGACGTTCACCGCCGAGGACGAGAGGGCTGGCGCCGCTCCGGTGGCCGTGATCGGCGCCGGGTTGTGGCGATCCGGTCTTGCGTCGGACCCGGCGGTCGTCGGTCGGAGCGTCCACCTCGACGGCATGCCGTACACCGTCGTGGGCGTGATGCCGGAGGGATTCGGATTTCCGGTGAACGAGCGAATCTGGATCCCGCTGCGGGACGATCCGTTGGACACACGTCCGCTGACCGTGTTCGGGCGCCTGGCGCCGGGAGTGACGCTCGAGCAGGCAACCACCGAAGCCGAGGTCACGCGCACGCCGCAAAGCGCCGCGGCGGATGCCAGGGCGCGATTCGCTCCGCGGGTGGTGCCGTACGTGGCCGCCGTCATGGGGCCGCTCGAGGGTAACTGGGTCGGCGGGCTGATCCTGCTGGTGGCGGCGCTGCTGCTGGTGCCGCCGGCGGCCAACATCGCGGTCTTGGTCTACACGCGCACGGCCATCCGCCGTCCGGAGTTCGTGGCGCGCCACGCGCTCGGCGCCAGCCGTGGGCGCATCGTCGGTCAGGTCTTCGTCGAACTGCTCGTCCTGATGGCCGTGGCCGGCGCCGGCGGGATCCTTCTCGCGCAGGCGTTCGCCTGGAGGCTGGCGGGAATCGTGATGCCCGGGACGAACCTGGGCAATCTCCCGTTCTGGATGGAGCCCGGCCTCGCACCAGAGACGCTGGTCGTCGTTGCGGGCCTGGCGGTCCTCGCCGCCCTGATCGCGGGCGGCATGCCGGCGTTCCAGGCAACCGGATGGTGGCGGCGCTCCGGGCTCCTTGCCTCGATGAACCAGCGGGGCGGGGCGGCGACCCTGGGAACGGGATGGAGCGCTCGGCTCGCGCTCCAGGTCGCCCTTGCTCTGGCCGTCATCCCATCGGCGCTGGAAGTCGGATGGCCCATGTTGCGGACTGTTGTCACCGGCCCCGGCATTGCCCTCGACGAGTTCGTGACCGGTTCGCTCTCGGTGGACGGTTCCTCCTCCCCGGACGGCCTGCTCGTCGACGAGCTGATCGAGCGGCTTCGCGCCGAGCCGGGCGTGACTGGTGTGACGGTCTCCGAATCGGTCCTCCTGCAGGAAGCGTGGGCCGACCTCGAGGTGGAAGGCGAGGGCGATCCCGACGATCCGTGGCAGGTCCGGACGAACCGGGTGGACGGCGCGTTCTTCGAGATCTTCGAGGCGGCGTTGCTGGCGGGCCGCGGCTTCGACGAACCGGGGGTCGCCCCCGACGCGGCCGTCGTCGTCAACCGGAGGTTCGCACGAGAAGTCCTCGGCGACGCCGGCGTCCTGGGGCGCCGCATCCGGTACGCATCGGACCCGGCCTGGTACGAGATCGTGACCTTCTGCGCGATCTTCATGATCGCCGTCGGGCTGGCGGCCGTCGCCGGCCCGGCGCGCCGGCTGCTGCGCATCGATCCGGCCGAGGCGTTGAGGGAAGAGTAGGCGAGGGCGAGCACGGCCAGGTATGCTGCTCAACCTTTCCCAGCGCTCCGACCAGACGCTCCAGGAGCAGATCATCGGTCAGATCCGCACACGGATCCTCCGCGGCGAGCTGAAGCCGGACGAGCCGCTCGCGTCGATCCGCGAGCTCTCCCGCACGCTCGAAGTGGCCGTGAACACCGTCCAGCGCGCCTACGAGCACCTCCTTCATGAAGGACTCGTCTACGCGCGACAGGGGAAGGGCTTCTTCGTGGCTCCGCTCGAGGCCGACGATCGGGTCCGTATCGCCCGGGAGCGCTTCACCGACGCCCTGCGAACGCTGGTGGCAGAGACGCGCCGCGAGGGACTCCTCGACGAGAAGGAGATGAGGCAGATCTTCGGCCGGCTGCAGCGCGACACCGAGGGCAGCGATGCTTGAGATCACCAACCTGTGCAAGCGGTACGACCGGTTTGCGCTCGGCCCGATCGACCTGCGGCTGGAGCCGGGAACCGTTCACGGACTGATCGGTCCGAACGGCGCGGGGAAGACGACGCTGTTTCGTCTGGTGATGGGCACCGTGCGTCGCGACCAGGGACTGATCACGGTGGGGGGACGGCGGGCCCAGGCGGCCTCCGGCGACTGGAAGCAGCGGATCGGGTACGTGGGGGACTACACGCCGCTCTTCGAGCACTGGAGCGGCGCGCGGAACCTCGATGCGTTCGCAGCGTTCTACGACTCGTGGTCCGACGAGGTCGCGCAGTCGCTGGCGTCGCGGCTCGAGCTGGACCTGAGCCAGACGGTCCGCGCCTACTCCACCGGCCAGCGCACGAAGCTGGCCATCGTCCGGGCCCTGGCGCATCACCCGAACCTGCTCCTGCTGGACGAGCCGGCGAGCGGACTGGACCCCGTGGCCCGCGAGACGTTCCTGGAGATCCTGTTCGAGCAGATGGGGAACGAGGAGCTGACCGTGCTCTACGCCACCCATCATGTGTCGGAGATCGAGCGCATGGTCGATCGGCTGGTCCTGATCCGTGGCGGCCGCATCCTGGCGCACGAGTCCGTGGACGCGCTCGTCGAGAACTGGCGCCGGATCACGTTCCGGACGAACCGGCCCATCGGCGATGTCCCGCACCAGGTGTCCGGGGTCCGCGAGGGAGACGACCACCAGGTCACGACGAGCAGCTTTCAGAGCGCGGTGTGGTACCTGGAATCGCAGGGCGTCGAGCGCATCGAGACCAGCAGGCTCACCACGGAGCAGATCTGCGTCCAGGTGCTCCGGCACGGGGTGGCAAGGAGGAAGGGCCATGATTAGCCGGCTGGTGCGCATGCAGCTCCGGAGCCGGCTGCACGAGCTGGTCCTGTCGGGCGGAACGATGCTCGTCCTGCTCGTGCTCTTCGTGTACGTCATGTGGACGCTGGCTGTCCGACTGGCGCCCGCATCGGACGGTCGGGTCGATCTGCTCGTGCTGTCGGCAGGTGTGTCCTCGGTGCTGCTCGCCGTCGCGGTGTTCCGGCGGCACGCCCGCGAGAAGCGGACACGGCTCTTGGCGGAGCTGCCGGTATCGACGCTGCAGGTGTCGGTTGCGAGCTGGTACGTCCGGTTGCTGGGTCTGTGGATACCGGTCCTCGCGTATGCCGTCGTGCTTGCCCGCGTCGCCGACCTGAGGTTCGCGACGCTCGTGTCGGTCGTCCTGGCCACCTACCTGGGCGCCACGACGCTGGTCGCCGCGATGTCCGTGGCGCTGACCATCCCGCATCTGCCGCTCCGGCTGTCGGCCTGGGTGAGGGGGATCTACCTCGCTGCCGTGCTCGTCGCGGTCGTCATCTGGGTCGTCTGGAGCGCGTTCGTGTTCGTTCCGGCCGCGGAGGTCGTAGAGGTCGCGGGCATGGGTGCTCGAGGCGTCGCAGGCGTGGGTGCTCCGGGCCTGGTCGCGAGCCTTCTGGTCTCCGCCGTCGGGCTCGTCCTCCTCGACGTCTGGCTGAGGGGCCGTGCGGACGACTATCTCGGTTGAGCTCGGACCCGCACAGCGCGGGAGGCGCTGCACGGTCCGTCTATCGGGTTTGACCGGGTGGGAGGGCCCACGCGATGACGTAGTCGCCCTTCGGGGATCCGAGCGCGTCGTGTCCGCCGGCCGCCACGACGATGTACTGGCGACCGTCGGGACGCAGCTTGTAGGAGATCGGTCCGCCATGCACGCCGGCGGGGAGCTCGATCCTGCCGATGCGCTCGCCCGTCGTGGCGTCGTGGATACGCAGCACGGGCCACGACGTGGCTCCATGGAACACCAGCCCACCCGCGGTCGCGAGCGGTGGCCCGTAGCTCGAGTTTCCGAAATCTCCCGGACCCGTGCTCGTCGACACCGACCACGCGATCTCGCCCTTGTCGACATCCACCGCGACGAGGTGACCCCACGGCGGGCGGTTGCACGGCAGGCCATCGTGCCCGAACAGCTCGTACCCGCCCGCGAGGCGGTAGCGCTCCCCGGTGAACCAGCCGGTGAGCCAGTTGCGGGCAAGGCGGATCTCGAGCGCCAGGTTGTTCACGGGCACGAAGAGCATTCGCCGCACGGGGTCGAACGCGCCTCCCGACCAGTTGGCGCCGCCGCCGGTTGCCGGGTGCACCAGCGTGCCCTGCAGGCTCGGCGGCGTGTAGATGCCCTCGTTTCGTATAGAAGTCCGGGCTTGCCGAGCTCACCGGCAGGAACACGAGCCCGCGCTCCAGATCGGCGGCAATCGTGGACCAGACATTCGCGGCCCCGGCGCGGGCGGTTCCGGTCTCCCAGGTCTCGGAGCCCGGGTCACCCTCCGCGGGGACGGTGCGAAACGTCCAGCGGAGCTCGCCGGTGCGTGCGTCGAAGGCGCGCACGATCCCGTGTGGCGCCTTCGGGCGGTCGATGTCGGCGACCGACGAGCCGACGATGATCACGTCGTCGACCACCGTGCCGGGAGACGTGAGGCTGAACTGACGCTTGTCGACGAGCGGCTCGACGCCTTCGTGCAGATGAACGTCCTCGAACCCCTGGCAGCGCTCGCCGGTACGGGCGTCCAGCGCGATCGGTACGCCGGCCAGCGCATCTTCGTCGTCAGAAGGGAGGGCTACGTCTGCCTGGTGCCGTTCGTCGAAGACGAGCACATCGTCTTCCTCAAGACCATCATCCCGAGCCGGAAGGGCCACGAAGGGACCTGGAAGCGATTCAGAAGCGCGCGCTGGCGGAAGGCCTGCCGTACCAGACGCTGATCTCGAGCCTGCTTCACAAGTACGCGTCCGGCCGGTTCAAGGAGCTGTGACCCCGAAGGCAGCTCACCCCACGCGACTCACTCCACGCGGAGCGCCTCCACGGGGCTCACGGCAGCCGCCCGCCGCGCCGGCAGCCAGCAGGCCAGCAGCGCGAGGGCGAAGGTCGCGATCGTCGCCGATGCCAGGACGCCGGGATCGCTTGCACCGACACCGAAGAGGATCGACTCCAGGAGACGGCCGCCGGCGAGCGCCGCGGCCAGTCCGATGGCCGTACCCGCCAACGTCACCACGGCCCCTTGCCGGGTGATGAGGCTGGCGACGCCGCCTGGCTCCGCCCCGAGCGCCAGACGCACGCCGATCTCCCCGGTCCGCTGCCGGACGATGTACGCGATGACCGCGTAAATGCCCACCAGCCCCAGCAGCAGTCCAACGACGGCGGCAATCGTGACGAGCGTCATGGTGAAGGCCAGCGGGGCGGAGGCGCGATCCAGCCGATCCTCGAGCGTGCTCACGACGGCGATGGCGAGGTTCGGATCGACCTCGTCGACGGCGCGCCGGATCGACGGCATCAGCCCTGCGGGCAGCGTCGTCGCGCGGACCACGTAGTTCATCGCCGAGGCCGTCGGGCCGATGTACTCCCACGAGGGCGCGCGGAACCGACCGGTCATCGACACTGGCATGTAGAGCTGCGGGATGCGGTCGGGCTCGCCGAGCGCCCGCGTCGGCGTGCTCGCCACGACGCCGACGATCTCCAGCCAGGTCCAGCGGGGCGCCTCGCCCGGTTGCGCCGGGGGGAGGCTCCAGCTCACGCGGTGCCCGATCGGGTCCTCGTTCGGAAACACGAGATCCGCGAACGCCTCGTCCACGACGACGACCGGTTCGCGACGCTCGACGTCGCCGCGGTCGATTGTCCGGCCTCTGATCAGCCGGATGCCCATGGCCTCGAAGTACCCGCCCGCCACCGCTCGGTACGAGGCCGTACTCTCGAAGGAGGACGACGCGGGATCCTGCTCGCTGGCGCCGAGCGCGCGGCCCTCGATCACGATGCCGTTGCCGAAGCACGGGCCCGAGAGCGGCAGGCACGTGGAGGCGGACGCGGCCGTTATACCCGGCAACGCGGCGACCCGGTCGAGGATTGCCTGATGCGCGGCGACCGCGCGATCACGGTCGGGGTAGTCACGCTCCGGCAGCCCCATGACGAACGTCAGCGTGGAGGTGGCGTCGAATCCGGGATCGATCGCGCGCAGGTTGCCGACGCTGCGGACCATCAGGCCCGCCGAACTGACGAGCACCAGCGCCAGCGCCACCTGCGCGCCCATCAGCAGGTGCCGGGCGCGGTGGCGGCTCCGGCTCGCCGTGGTCCGGCGGCCGGCCTCGTGGAGCGCCGCGGCGGCCGTTCGCGCGGCGCCGGCGAGCGGCATCGAGCCGAACACCAGGGCGGTCACGAGGCTCAGCAGCAACGTGAAGGCCACGACGACGGCATCGATCCGGACTTCGTCGAGGCGCGGGAGGTTGACCGGCGCCGTGGAGACGAGCACACCCACGGCGCCCCAGGCGAACACGAGGCCCAGGACGGCCGCGGCCAACGACAGCAGCACGCTCTCGGTCAGGAACAGTCGCGCCAGCGCGCCGCCCCCTGCCCCGAGCGCCCTGCGAACGGCGACCTCGCGCTGCCGGCCCTCGGCCCGGACCAGGAACAGGTTGGCGACGTTGGCGGCAGCCACCAGCAGCACGAGACCGACCGCCGCGAGCAACAGCCACAGCGTGCCGGCGACGTCTCCGATGGTCACCTCCTGCAGGGACGTGGCCGTCGATCTCGTTCCGAAGCCCGCGCCCGTCGCGCCGAGCAGAGGGTCGTCGGGAAACGCCTGCGGCAGGTCGTCGATCAGACCGTCGATCTCGGCGCGCACGTCGGCAATCGTCGCGCCGTCACGCAGTCGAGCCACGCCGCGGTGCGTCCAGATCCCCAGGCCCTCCGCGGGCGAGATCCGCTCCGGCAGCCAGACATCGACGTCGGACTCCGGAAACGCGTAGCCCGGGGGCATCACGCCCACGACGTCGGTCGGGACGCCGTCGATGGTCACCGCCCGGCCAAGGATGCCCGGGTCGCCGTCGTACCGCCGCGCCCACAGGCGATGCGAGATGACGCCGACGGGCGGGGCGCCGGGCGTGCCTTCCTCCTCGGTGAACCAGCGGCCGACCTCGGGCGCGACACCGAGGACCGAGGCCAGCGACGTCGTGGTCCGCGTGACCCTGAGGCGCTCGGGGCCTTCGTCGCCGGTGAGCGTCGCGCTCTCCGTCACGTAGATCGCCAGGCCCTCGAGCATCCGGGCCCGATCCGCGTAATAGCGATAGAGGCCGCGCTTCATGCCGATGCCGGACGGCACGTTGATGAGCGACGATCCGTGGTTCACGTCGATCAGGCGGGCCGAGTCGCGGTACGGCAGCGGATTGAGGGCGACGCGGTACACGACCGTGAAGATGGCGGCGTTGGCGCCGATCGCGAGGGCCAGTGTGCCCACCGCCGCGAGCGTGAATCCCGGCGTCCGGACGAGCCGGCGCGCCGCGTGTCGCAGCTCCCGCGCGATCGGCTCGAGCCGGCTGCCGCGCAGGTCGTGCCCCTGATCCTTGAGCCTGGCGAGGCCGCCGAACTGGCGCCGGGCCGCCAGTCGCGCGTCGGCCTCGGGCATGCCGGCCCGCATGTGCTCGCGCGTGAGCGACTCGAGATGGAACTCCATCTCGTCGTGGATGTCCTGGTCGCGGGACTGCCAGGCGACGAGATCTCTCAGGCGCTGCCTGAGACGGGTCAGCGGCTGCGGCATGTCAGGCTCCCTGTTCGAGCGCGCGCAGCACGCGCACGACGGCCCCCGAGAGACGCTCCCACCCCGCCAGCTCGGCCTGGGCCTCGCGGCGGCCCTTCCGCGTCAGGGAGTAGAACTTGGCCCGCCGGTTGAGCTCCGTGACGCGCCATTCGGACTGGATCAGCCCCTGGCGCTCCAGCCGGTAGAGCGCCGGATAGAGCGACCCCTCCTCGATGCGCAGCACGTCGTCGGAGAGCGCGTGGATGCGGGCGGTGATGCCGTAGCCGTGGTTGGGGCCGTGGCCCAGAATCTGGAGCACGAGCAGGTCGAGCGTGCCCTGCAGGAGGGCGGTCTGTCTGATGGCCATCTTCCCTAGATCATCTGAGTGAGTGGCCAGTAGAGCACAGGCTCACTTAGAGCGTCAAGGGAAGGAACGAGCACGGCGCCGTTGTTCAGGACTTGGCAGTAGAATCGGCGCGACCGTGGCATGGTCCCCAGGCAGCAGAATCGGTTCCTACCAGATTACCGGCCAGCTCGGGCAGGGTGGCATGGGTGAGGTCTACCGGGCCCACGACACGAAGCTCGACCGCGATGTCGCCATCAAGGTCCTGCCCGCCGAGTTCGCGGCAAGCCACGATCGCGTCGCGCGCTTCGAGCGCGAGGCCAGGACGCTCGCGTCGCTGAACCACCCGAACATCGGCGCGATTCACGGTCTGGAGGATTCCGGCGGGACGAAGGCCCTCGTCCTGGAGTTGGTCGAGGGGCCCACGCTGGCGGATCGAATCGGTCAGGGCGCCGTTCCTCTCGACCAGGCGCTCTCGATTGCCCGGCAAATCACCGATGCGCTGGAGGCGGCCCACGAGACGGGCGTCATCCACCGGGATCTGAAGCCGGCCAACATCAAGCTGCGTCCGGACGGCACGGTGAAGGTGCTGGACTTCGGCCTGGCGAAGGCATACGAGGCGGCGGGGAGTCGGGACCAGACGCTCTCGCCCACGCTGACCAGTCCGGCGCAGACGATGCAGGGGGTGATCCTCGGCACGGCCGCCTACATGAGCCCCGAGCAGGCCGGCGGGGAGGAGGTCGATCAGCGCAGCGACATCTGGGCGTTCGGCGTGGTGCTGCACGAGATGCTGACCGGCCGGCGGCTCTTCGACGGGAGCTCGGTGGCGCACGTTCTGGCCAGGGTCCTCGAGCGGGAGCTGGACTTCGCAGCGCTTCCGGCAGCGACGCCGCCGTCCATCCGCCGGTTGCTGCGACGCTGTCTCGAGCGGGATCGCAGGAAGCGGTTACACCACATCGCCGACGCGCGCGTCGAGATCGACGAGGCGCTGTCGGGCACTCCGGGCGAGGCGGCCACGACCCTCGCCGCCGGCGCGTCCGGGCGCGGCATCGGGACGTTCGCGTGGCCAGTCGGTGCGCTGGTCGTGGGGGCCGTGATCTCGGGGGCCGCTGTGTGGAGCATGACGCGGCCGGAGCCCCCGATGCTCGCGCAATTCGAGATTACGACGCCCGAACAGGCGCGGCCCGGGTCGCCGATCATGGACGACGTGGCGATCTCCCCGGACGGGCAGGTCATCGTGTACGCCTCCGGCACGGCGCCGGGGGGCACGGGACTCTACCTCCGGCAGGTGGATCAGCTCGCGGTGACGGCCCTGCGAGGCGCCGAGATCGCGGCGACCAACCCGTTCTTCTCCCCCGATGCGCGGCAGGTCGGGTTCGTGGACGTGCCCGCGCGGGCGCTGAAGGCCGTCTCCGTGCTTGGCGGCCCGGCCTCGACTCTTGCGTCGCTGTCCGACACCGGGGCGCCACTCGGGGCCGACTGGGGACCGGATGGGAGCGTCGTCATCGGCTCGCCAGGCGGCCTCTGGATGGTTCCCGCCACCGGTGGCAGCCCGGAACGGCTGACCACGAGGGACCAGAGTAGCGAACTGGCGCACGCGTGGCCCGACGTGCTGCCGGACGGGAACGGCGTGCTCTTCACGAGTGTCACCGGAACCACGGACAGCTCCGTCATCGCCGTTCTCTCCCTGGAGTCCGGCGAGATCACGCAGCTCGTGTCCGGCGGCAGCCATCCGCGGTACGTGCCACCTGGATTCATCGTGTACGGCTCGGGTGGCTCGCTGCGAGCGGTGCGCTTCGATCCCGACCGGTTGACGGTGAGGAGCGGTCCTGTACCGGTCCTGGAGGGTGTCGCCACAGAGAACCAGGGTGCCGGCGTCATGTTTGCTCTCGCCGACAACGGCTCGCTCGTCTACAGGACTGGGGCGAGTGCGTCCGGCCAGTCCACCCTGGTGTGGGTCGATCGAGACGGAATCGAGGAGCCCTTCGGCCTTGCGCCGCGCGACTACTTTCAGGTGTTCGTGTCGCCGGACGGCAGCCGGGTGGCCGCTGCCATGGGGGGCCAGGCGGGTGGGGGCGGGCTCTGGGTCACCGACATCGACCGTCCCGTGCTCACGCCGATCCCCACGGGCGAGATCACGCCGTTCGGGCAGCTCTGGACGACCGACAGCCGGCGGCTGGTATTCGGCACGGTTCGAACGACGCCAGCCGGCGTGTTCCGGGCGCTGGCCGATGGAACCGGACAGGTCGAACGGCTCACCACCGTGGAGGACAGCGCCTGGGTCTCCGTGGAGGGGCGGACGCCGGACGGAGGGGCGGTGGTCTTCACCCACCCGGCGCAGGGCGGCACACGGATCGGCATGCTCGCGATGGGCGAGGGCGGTGGCGAGCGCGAGTGGCAGCCGCTCATCGAGCGGGCCGGAGGCGCCTCCATGTTGTCGGTGGCGCCGCAGGGAGACTGGATCGCCTATCAGTCCCTCGCCACCGGGCAGTACGGCGTCTACATCGAGCGCTTTCCGGAGTCCGGCGATCGCAGGCAGATTTCCGACGAGCGGGGCGGATGGGCGCGGCTGTGGTCGGTCGATGGCTCCGAGCTCTACTATCGCCGGCTGGGCGACGGGGCGATGATGGCCGTTTCGATCCAGACCTCCCCCACGGTCACTATCGAGCCGCCTCGCGTGCTCTTCGAGAGCCAGGGCTACATTCCGCTGGGGACGCCCGCGCCAGGGCAGGGCGCCGCCCGGCAGTGGGACCTCGGTCCCGACGGTCGCTTCCTGATGCTGAAGGACGCCACGGGCGTCAATGCCCAGGCGCCGCGGATCATCCTGGCGCAGCACTGGATCGAGGAGCTGAAACGCCTCGTCCCTGCCGACTGACAGCCGACGTCAGGGTCAGCTGATGCGCTCGGCCTGCACCAGCAGAACGAGCGGGCGTCCCACGTACTTGTTGGCCCAGGGCACTTCCCGTACGAGCCGATCGTCGCCGCGACACTCGCGCCAGTCGAGACGCCGAAAACCGGCGTCCGAGATGTGGTCGAGGTAGTCGGCGACTGTATGACGCTCGGCCCCCAGGCGGTACTCCGTTCCGTCCTGCTCGAAGTTGGCTTCGACACCGGCGTGCGCCATCTCGGGATGAAACGCCGAGAACACGAGGCGTCCACCGGCGCGCAGCACGGAGAAGGCCTCGGTGAAGAACCGCCGCAGGTCGACGAGGTGCTCGGAGACGAGCGCCGACAGGACCGCATCGAACGCACGCGGACGAACCGGGAAGGCCCGGTTGATGTCCGCCTGTGCCAGCCGCGCCCGCGGCGCCTTGCGCCGGGCCACGCGCAGCATGCCCCGCGAGAAATCGAGCCCGACGGCCTGGCTCCGCGCGTCCGACAGGGCCGCGAGGTACGCGCCCGTGCCGCAGCCGGCATCGAGCACCCACTCTCCCGTGCGTCGACTCAACGCGGCCAGCGTGACGCGACGATCGAGCGCGACGACCGGATTCGGCGTCGCATCGTAGGTCGCCGAGCATCGATCGCATCCATCACGAACGCCTGGTCGCTCAACTCTCTTGCTCATGTCTGGTCCTGACCTCGAGACTGCCACGCCGCTCCATCAGCATATGTCGGTCGACGCGTGGTGGCCGGCGGCTGTTGGCAGAGCCGGGTCCGGTCGCCACCTCGATCCGGCGGGAGCCTGGACCTTGTGCGCCGAATTCTCTCGAGACACGTCACTTTTCTGTTGACAGCTTTCCGAGGTGCCTCCCCACGTTGTCGCAGCCGCCGGCTGGAGGATGCGTCAGGCGCGCCACGCGGCGACGTGCCGCACGATCTGGCGCCCGGGAGGCTTCGACGCCGGAAGGGCCCGCGTTCGATCGACCTGCGCGCGCTCAGAGGGTCGACGAAGGGCAGGGTTAGGATGCGGAATGACGTCTCTTTCAAGCGCTCCAGTCGCTTCATCTCCTGAACATGCCTCGCCGATCGGCGAGTTGATGCCGCCAGGGTCATGCCCGTCGCGTGACGACGTCGACCAGCTCGGCGATGCGATCGCCGAGCTCGCCGCGCGCATTCACGCGGCGACCCATGAGCTCCTCGTCCTGATCCAGCGCTTCGACGCGGCCCAGGGCTGGCACGACGGCTTTGCGTCCTGCGCCCACTGGCTCCACTGGCGCACCGGGCTCGATCTGGGCTCCGCCCGCGAGAAGGTCCGTGTGGCCCGGGCCCTGGCCGCGCTGCCGCGCCTCGGACAGGCCATGCGCCAGGGGCGTCTCTCGTACTCGAAGGTGCGGGCCGTGACGCGCATCGCCACCCCCGAGACCGAGGCCCGGCTCCTGGACCTGGCGCTCGCCGGCACCACTTCCCACGTCGAACGGGTCGTTCGGGCGTGGCGGCGGGTGGACCGGGCCGAGGCTGCTCAGGAGGACGCGCGCCGGCATCTCGACCGGGGGCTCGCGACATGGGTGGACGAGGACGGGATGGTGGTCGTCCGTGGCCGGCTGACACCCGAGGCGGGGGCCATGCTGCTGCGGGCGCTCGATGTGGCTGCAGATCAGCTCTTCCGGGAATCCGCCGGCACGCCCCCTGCCGATTCCGTCGCCGAGGAGGTCACCTCGAGCCAGCGTCGTGCCGACGCCCTGGCCCGGATCGCCGAGACTGCGCTGTCGCACGAACTGGCCGCCGGGACGGCGGCGGACACGTGCCAGGTCGTGCTGCACGTCGACGGCGACGCGTTCCGTGCAGGCGCGACAGACGGACAGGCTGTGCTTGAAGAGACTGGCCATGACGTTTCAGCTGAAACGTCGCGCCGACTGGCCTGCGATGCGGCGACCGTGGTGATGCGACACGCGCCAGACGGCAGCGTCCTGGATGTGGGCCGCAAGACGCGCACGATTCCATCGGCGATCCGGCGCGCGCTGCTGGCGCGAGACCGGCGCTGTCGGTTCCCTGGCTGTACGGCGCGGCACTGCGACGCCCATCACCTGCGGCACTGGGCCGACGGCGGCGCGACGCGCCTCGACAACCTCGTGCTGCTGTGCCGGCGGCATCACCGGGCGGTGCACGAGGGCGGGATTGCGCCCCGCGTGTTGCCGGATGGGGAGGTGGAGTTTCGGCGGCCGGATGGACGGCTCATCGAGGTTGCGCCACCGTCACCGGCGTGGGACGGTCCACCCTTGGCGCCGACCGACAGGCGCCTAACGCCGGACGGGATCACGCTCGGGGCGCTGACGGCCCTGCCGGCCTGGCACGGTGAACGGTTCGATCTCGGCTGGACCATCGACGTGCTGCGGCCCCAACCGCGGGATCAGGGCCCGGGCTGCCCCCGCCTAACCCCAAGGATCACTTGCGTTGTCAGAAGTAGCCGGCATGAGCGAACCAGCCGTCACAGTGATCGGGCCGGATGACGCGCCACGCGTGTTGGGCGGCGGTGCGCAAGGCCGCGGCCGTCCGCGGGGCGAGGTGTCGGATCCGTTTCTTGATCAAGCCCCAGGCGGGCTCGATGGGATTGAGGTCATAGGAGTACGGCGGCAGGAAGACGAGGGTCGCGCCAGCCGCCGCGATCAGCGGCTCGACCCGGGCATCCTTGTGCGCGCGCAGGTTGTCCATCACCACGATGTCGCCCACGCGCAGGCGGGGCACGAGGTGCTGGGCTACCCAGGCCACGAAGCGCTCCGCGGTCATGGCGTGCCACCCGGTGTTCAGTGCCAGCCAGCGATCGGCCCGGATGGCGCCGACCATCGTCAGGTTGCCCCCCCAATTCACCGGCCGCGGTTCCACGTAGACCTCGCCGCGGGGCACCCACGCATGCGGCCGCCCCATGGCCAGATTCGCCCCGGATTCGTCAATGAAGACCAACCGGTCGGGATCTACGGTCTCCGCCCAGTCGAGGAACGCGGCGCGCTGGGCCTGGACGTCCGGGCGATCCAACTCCGCCGGGCGCGGGCGTTTTTTTTGAAGACGAAGTCGAGCCGATGCAGCGCCCGCAAGATACTCGAGCCGTGGACCTGCGCCTCACGGGGCACGCGCGCGTTATATGTGCGCGCCAACACCGCCGTGGTCGCATCGGGCTGCTCCCGCACGACGGCCGTGAGTACCGGCACGTCCACCGGCGAGACCCACCCACCGCCCGTGGGCGCGGGGGCCACGGACCCGGTCGCCCGATGCCGAGCGACCCAGCGCATCAACGTCCACGGATTCAGACCGAAACGTGCCGCGACCACCGCCTGGGACTCCTCCCCATGGAGGTACGCGTCAACGGCCCGTTCACGCAGTTCGATTGGAAGCGGATTCGGCATGCCGCCAGCAGATCACAGGCAGCCTGATCACGCAAGTGGATCTGGGGATTAGTAGCCGACGGCCGACGCCTCCGTCAGCCCGAGGTTGATGCCGTTGCGCCAGGTATTCAGGCACGCGGGGTGAGTGAAGACGCTGGCGCCGTCCGCCGCCGAGTAGCTGATGTCGTCCACGGTCGCGCCGCCTGGAGGGTTCAGGCCGGCTGCATTGCGGACTCGTTTCGCGATCTCGTGGTCCGCACAGGACGTATCGCCGCTGACGCCGAGCGCGCCGATGATCTTGCCTGCGCTGTAGAGCGGCACGCCGCCGCCGAAGTAGATCTGGCCTCCGGTGATCTGGCCCTGGCCCCCACCCTGCGTTCCCGGCGGCGCGAGGAAGTCGGCGTCGAAGGTGTTCGAGCCCGCCAGACTCCACAGCGAGTGTCCGGGTTGCGTGAAGGTGTAGAGCATGGCCGTGGACAGCGCCAGCACGTCCAGGCTGAACGCGTTGGCCGTATAGGCCTTGGCCTTGGCAATCGCCTGGCTGCCTGGCCACACCTGTGACGGGTCGCTCGTCGAGGCGACGACGTCACACAACTCGCCGTCCCTGTTGACGACGGCCGCCCACATCCGGCTGCCGTTGAACAGGCCACCCACCGTGCCGTCCGACGCTCCGATCAGCAGGCTCGTCAGCTGCCCTGCCCTGGGCAGTCCGCTGCACGTGCCGTTTCCGCTCTGTGCGGATGCCGGTACGCTCCACGCCACCAGCACGACCGCAATGACTGTCGCCTTCATGATGTCCTCCTTGCCGGAACCGCAGCTCTTCCCATGACCGCGCAAGAGTGCATCGGCTGTCCCTCTCATGCAAGTCCCTGCCGGAGACCAAGTCCGCCGGGTTCTCCAGCGTCGACCCGGGCCCTGGCAGTACAATGCGGCCCGCGTGGCGCTGACCCCGGGCACGAGAATCGGTTCCTACGAGATCGCTTCCCAGATTGGCGTCGGCGGCATGGGCGAGGTGTACCGCGCCACCGACACCAACCTTGGCCGGGCCGTGGCCATCAAGGTGCTGCCCGACGCCGTGGCCCAGGACGGCGAACGCCTGGCCCGCTTCGACCGCGAGGCTCGCACACTCGCCGCGCTGAACCACCCGAACATCGCCACGATCCACGGGCTGGAACGGTCCCCGTCGACAGGCGCAGGGCAGGCGGGCGCGATCGCCCTGGTGATGGAACTGGTCGAGGGGCCCACGCTCGCCGACCGCATCGCGCAAGGTGCGATCCCGGTGGACGAGGCGCTGGGCATCGCGCGGCAGATCACCGAGGCGCTCGAGGCGGCGCACGAGCAGGGGATCATCCACCGCGACCTGAAGCCGGCCAACATCAAGCTGCGCCCAGACGGCGCGGTCAAAGTCCTCGACTTCGGGCTGGCGAAGGCCATGGAGCCGACCGGCGCGATGTCGCCCGGCTCGTCGATGTCGCCCACCATCACGACGCCCGCCATGACGCAGGCTGGGCTGATCCTGGGCACGGCCGCCTACATGAGCCCGGAGCAGGCGCGCGGCAAGCCCGTGGACAGGCGCGCCGACATCTGGGCATTCGGTTGCGTGCTGTACGAGATGTTGACCGGCGCGCGCGCCTTCGAGGACGAAGACGTCTCGATGACGCTCTCGAAGGTGCTCCAGCGCGACCCGGATCTCACGGCACTGCCTCCCGGCGTGCCGCCGCGCGTCGTGCGCGTGCTGGAGCTGTGCCTGCGCAAGGACGCACGCCAGCGTGCCAGCGATATTCACGACGTGCGCCTGGCGCTCGATGGCGCCTTCGAGACGGCAGCGCCGGCCGCCCCGGTGGAGGCCGTCGCCGCGGTACGGCCGCCTCTGCCGATGTGGCGCCGGGCGGTGCCCGCGCTCGCCTTGCTAGGCTTGGGCGCCCTGGTCGCCGGCGCCGCGGTCTGGACGGTGGTCACGCCGCAGACGCCCGTGGCCGTCACGCGGTTCGTGGACGAGCTGCCGGTCGGCCTGAACTCCGGCGTGTCGGCGTTCGTGTCCGTGCTGGACGTCTCGCCCGACGGCTCGCAGTACGTGTATGCGGCGAGCGACGGACTGTACCGCCGCGAGGTGAACGCCGGGCCGCTGGCGCAGCCGCTGATCCAGTTGAGCGGAGCGTTTCAGATTACGCCGGTCTTCTCACCGGACGGGCGGTCCGTCGCCTACTTCGAGGGGGGGGCCGCGGCCGCCACGGCGGCCGCCGGTGGAGCTGGTGCCTGGAAGAAGGTTGCCGTCACCGGTGGAGCACCCGTCACGCTCGCGGCGGGCGCATTTCCTCTGGGCGCGAGCTGGACCGACGACGCGTTCCTGGTGTACGCGGACCAGGTCGACGGCATCATGCGGCTCTCCAGCAACGGCGGGACGCCGGAAGTCCTCGTCGAGGCCAGCGACGGTGAGACGCTCGTCTCCCCGCAGGTGTTGCCGGGTGGCGGGGCCGTGCTGTTCACGACGTTCCCGAGCTCCTCCAGCAACGCGCTCGAAGGGGCCCACGTCGTCGTGCAGCGCGTGGCGTCCGGGGAGCGGCGGACGCTCGTGCCGGGCGGCTTCGCTGCTCGCTACGTGTCGAGCGGGCATCTCCTGTACATGATTGGCGGGGTCCTCTACGCTCAGCCGTTCGACGCGGACACGCTGGAGGTGGTGCCGGGCCCGGTCCCGGTTGTCGAGGGCGTACAGCAATCACTGGCGGCAACCAGGACCTTCAGCGTCTCGGAGCAAGGGACGCTCGTCTACGTGCCGGGGCCCTCGGCGGCCATCGCGGGGGGAGGGGCGGCGCCGCTCGGGCTGGTCGATCGCGACGGGCGGGCCGTGCCGCTCGAGATGCCCGCGGGGCCCTACGATCACCCGAGGGTGTCACCGGACGGGCGATGGGTGGCGTACACGCAGGCGTTCAACGACGGCGAGGATGTCTCCGTGTACGAGATCGGCAGCGGCAACGCGCCGCGCCGGCTCACGTTCGGTGGCCACCGCGATCCCATCTGGTCCGCCGACAGCACCCGCGTGATCTTTCAGTCGGCGCGCGAGGGCGATCGCGGTCTCTTCTGGCAGCGTGCCGACGGGACGGGCCCGGCCGAGCGGCTGACGACGGCGGAGGAGGGGACGGGGCACGAGCCAGACAGCGCGTCACGCGACGGCAGGTGGCTGTCGTTCACCGTCACGCACGGCCCAGACGTGACCGACGAGGCCGCCGTCTGGACGCTGGCCCTCGATACGCGCGAGGCATCGCCCTTTGCCGCCGACCCGACCCACCGCCTGAGCCGATCCGTCATCTCTCCCGACGGCCGCTGGATCGCCTACCAGTCGAACGAGACCGGTCAGAACGAGATCTTCGTCCAGCCGTTTCCTGCGACCGGCGCCAAGTATCTGCTCCCATATCCCGTGGACAACCACTTCCCGATGTGGTCGCCGGACGGCCGCCAGCTCTACTACGTGCCCGGGCCGGGCCAGTTCGCGGCCGTGAGCGTCACCACCGAGTCGGGCTTCGCCTTCGGCAACCCGACGCCGCTGCCGGTGGGAGGCGCGCTTCGCGGGGGAGGCCCCAACCAGTTGAGGCCGATCGATGTCATGCCGGACGGCCAGTTCCTGGGCATCCTGGAAGGATCGGCCACCGGAGGCGGGGACAACCGGCACGTCAACGTCGTGCAGCACTGGTTCACCGAGCTGGAGCGGCTGGTTCCGACCGACTGACTGGACGACGCCGGCCCTTCCGCGCTGACGCCCCCGGTCCAGGGGCTCATCCGCGGCCTGTCGCGCTCGCACGATAGGAGGCGCGTGGACGTGCGAACATCGGCCACCACCAGGGCGGTCCTCGGCGCAGTCGCAATCCTCGCGAGCGCTGCATCGCCCGCTGCGTCACAGGACGTTCCTGCCCTGACCGGAGGGACGAGCGTCTGGGTGACGACCAGCGACGGGGACGAGCACCACGGCACAGTGGTAGCTGTCTCGCCCGCCGAGCTCGTGCTGCGCATCGACGGAATGGTGCGCTCGATCGGCATCCCGGACGTGCGCCGCATCGAGGGCCGGGACGCGCTCGGAAACGGCGTGCGCAATGGTGGTCTCGTCGGGGGCGCCATACTGGGCGGCGTCGGCCTGTTTCTGTCCTACGCCCTGTGCGACATCCCCGACGGCTGCCTCCCACACGACTTCGGCCCGATTGCCGTGTTGGCCGGGCTCGGCGCCGGCACCGGCATGGCCGCAGGCGCCATCATCGACTCGGCGATCGAGGGACGGCGGCTCCTCTACGCATCCTCGAGCACGTCGGTCCTCCTGGAGGTGACTCCCACGCTCGGAGCCCACACGGTCGGTGCGCGTGCCGTCATCACGTGGTGATGCGCCACGATCTGTGCAGGTTCGTCGCACGTCGAGGCGGAGGCAGGGCCTGGTTCGAGCCCCGGACTCAGTTGGCCCCCACCACGCCGGCCGCGCGGACCGACGTGCCGACCTCCAGCGGCTCCGCGTACCTGATCACGGGCATCAGCGGCGTCACGGCAAGCGGCATCTTCTCGCGCACCGACAGCAGCGGCACGGCGGGCGAGCGATCGAGCTCCACCTTGCCGCTCCACGCATCCACGACGAGCCGCGCGCCGAGCTGGAGCGCGGCGATCTGCTCGAGGTCGTCCGGCATCAGCGGCGGTGCCTGCTGCGTGAGATCGGCCAGCCGCGTGAGCTGCCCGTCGGCCGCCATGTAGTCGCCGATGTGCGGCTGAATCAGCCGGGGGAGCTCGGTGGCCCATTCCGAGAGCGTCTGCAGAAACAGGCCGGCGTTTGCCATCTTGTCGCGATAGGGCGAGTTCCCGAGCAGCTCGATGACCGCGTCGTCCGCCGCGGCCTCCTCCTCGGCCGCGCGGCGGAACCGCAGCGACGGCAGCAGCTCGTCGTCGGGCACCATCAGGCGATCGGCAAACGCGAACTTCGTGTCGATGAGCTGGTGGCCCAGCGTCACGTGGCTCAGCTCGTGCGCGAGCATCGTGGCGAGGCTCGCTTCGTCGGGCAGCACGTCGATGAGGCCGCGGCTCAGCACGATCGTGTGGCCCACCGTGAACGACTCGAGCGGCGAGGTCAGCAGGATCCTGGCGCGGAGCGGCCGCTCGAGGCTCAACTGGTTGGTGACGACGAGGTTGTTGATCACGGTCTCGAGCACCCGGTCGGCCTCGCCGGCCGGCGCCAGCAGGCCCATGGCCTCCAGCTTCTCGAGGACGTTCGCCTCGGCCTCCTGTTCCCATCGGCGCTGGCTGAGCACGGGCGAGAGCTGCGCGGCCCCCAGCGTGGTGTCCTCCACTGTGGGCTCGTCGATCCGGATCGTCGTCAACGAGTCGCTCCGGTCGGCGTCGTGCGCCTCGTATCCCCAGATCCGCGTCTGGCTCTTGAACCGGCCCTGCTCCTCCGAGTCTGAGTCGGACGCGTCGTGCAGGTCGGTTTCTTCCGAGTAGACGTAGGACGGCACCCACACGCCCGGCGCGACGTTCACGCGCCAGCCGTCCATGTGGAGCGACAGGGCCCGCTCCAGCAGGCCCGACAGCTTCCGCTCCGAGCCGCGGCTGGCGCCGTTGAAGCGGACCAGGTTGTAGTCGCGATCCTCGATCCAGATCCGGCCGACGAAGCCGTTCTTGTCGTCGCGATGTGGCCTGACGTCGAAGACGAAGCAGCGCGATTC
>Ga0299906_10001533_pt1 | contig 19853 bp, 17 predicted proteins | sample RVTome_14_FD_200259 | JGI IMG/M metagenome (GOLD analysis project Ga0299906, IMG submission 200259) | Soil microbial communities from uranium-contaminated site in the Upper Colorado River Basin, Wyoming, United States - RVT145D125 (version 2) ...
CATGGGCTCGCGCAGCACCTCCAGCACGTGGCGGCTGAACTCGGGCAACTCGTCGAGAAACAGTACGCCGTTGTGCGCCAGGGAGATCTCCCCCGGGCGCGGTACCGGCCCGCCGCCCACCAGGGCAACGCCGCTGCAGGAGTGGTGCGGCGCGCGGAACGGCCGGCGCTTCCAGTCGGCCACGTCAAAGCCATGGCCGGTAATCGAACTGATCGCCGCGGTCTCCAGCGCCTCGCGTTCGGTCAGTTCCGGCAGGATGCCTGGCATGCGACAGGCGAGCATGGACTTGCCGGTGCCGGGCGGGCCGCTCATCAGGATGTTGTGCGCGCCGGCGGCGGCGATTTCGAGCGCCCGCCGCGCCTGGGCCTGGCCCGCCACGTCCGCCATGTCCGGGCAAGGCGCGCGGGATGGAGGCGCAAGCCGCTGCGGTTGCTGCAAGCGTTCACGGCCATGCAGCCAGGCGCTGACCTGCAGCAGCGTGTCTGCGCACAGCCGATGGCCCCGGCTCAGCAAGGCGGCTTCCGGCCCATTGCCCGCCGGCAACACCAGCGTGCGGCCCGCAGCGGCCGACTGGATCGCGGCCGGCAGCAGGCCGCGCACCGGGCGCAGCCTGCCCCCCAGCGACAGCTCTCCGATGAACTCGGCGTCGTCCAGCGGTGCGTCCGGCACCTGGCCCGAGGCGGCCAGGATGCCCAGTGCGATGGGCAGGTCCAGGCCACCGCCTTCCTTGGGCAGCTCGGCCGGGGCCAGCGAGACGGTGATGCGCCACTTCGGAAATTCGAAACCGGAGTTCAGCAGGGCGGCGCGCACACGATCGCGCGATTCCTTGACGGCGGTTTCGGGCAGGCCGACGATCGACAGGCTTGGCAGGCCGCCGGCAAGGTGTACTTCGACTGAGATGTGTGGCGCATTGACGCCGACACAGGCCCTGCTGCGGACCCGGGCAAGGCTCACGTGACGATCTCCGGTGGCCGGTCTTTCAGCGACCCGGAATCCATCCTGCCACTGCGCACGCATGCGCGTCTGCAGCGACTTCCGCCTTCAGGATGTAGGAAATCTCAGCGCGTTGCGCCGGGCGGCGCGCGTTCCAGCGCCTGCAATTGCTGCTCGATGGCCTCGAGCTTGGCCCGGGTGCGTTCCAGGACAGCGCTCTGGATGTCGAATTCCTCGCGGCTGACCAGGTCCATTTTCTCGAACGCGGATTTCAACACCGAGCGGAAGCGGGCCCTGGCGTCTTCACGCAGGCGTTGGGCGCCCGGCGGCAGCGCTTCGCTCAGGCGCGTTGCGAGTTCGTCAATTTTTCCGAGGTCTATCATCTGCGTTTTCCATGTGAGCCCGGTCGGGCTTGCGGGCGTAACGGGCTGGCATTAAAGTCAGGCCATCTGCCCGAGGGAGCCGTCCAGGTGAAAATGATAACCGCGATCATCAAGCCATTTAAACTGGATGATGTGCGCGACGCGCTGGGGGAGGCGGGCGTGCAAGGCATGACCGTCACCGAGGTACGGGGCTTTGGGCGCCAGAAGGGGCATACCGAACTATACCGCGGCGCCGAATACGTGGTGGATTTTCTGCCCAAGCTCAAGCTGGAGGTTGCGGTGCCGGACGACCGGGTCGAGGCCGTGGTCGAGGCCATCGCCGAGTCCGCGGTGTCCGGGCGCATCGGCGACGGCAAGATTTTCGTGCACGACCTGGAACAAGCCCTGCGCATCCGCACCGGCGAGCAGGGCGAAGAAGCACTCTGACCCGGATTTTGTGGGCCCGGGAGGGGCTACCGGCCAGGGCATTCTTTGAGGGAGCAATTCAATGAGCGAAACCATACGGGCCGGCATGATCGGCCTGGGCGCAATGGGCGCGCCCATGGCCGGGCACCTGGCCAGCGCCGGCCTGCTGCAGGCGGTCTGGAACCGCACTGGCAGCAAGGCTGAGGCGCTCGCGGCCGTGATCGGAGTGACGGCAGCGGATTCGCCCGCCACCTTGGCCAGGGAATGCAATGTTGTGGTGACCTGCGTATCGGCTGATGCGGATTTGCTGGCAGTGATCGCCGCGCTGCGGCCGGGGCTGCGGGCGGGCAGCACCGTGGTGGACACTTCAACCGTCAGCCCGGACACCGCACGCCGCGCGGCGCAGCAGGCCGCGCAGGCGGGCGCGGCCTTTGTGGATGCGCCTGTTTCCGGCGGCGTGGAAGGCGCCATCAGGGGCAGCTTGTCGGTGATGGCGGGGGGCGAATCCGCCGATATTGAGCGAATTCTGCCAGTACTCGAGGCCATTGCCGCCAGCATCACGCACATGGGGCCGGTGGGATCGGGCCAGGCCACCAAGGCCGTGAACCAGGTGATCGTCGGGGGCGTGGCGGAGGCGGTCTGCGAGGCGCTGGCGCTGGCGGAGAAACTAAATCTCCCCCAGGAGCGTCTATTATCGGTGCTGGCGGCGGGCGCGGCAGATAGCTGGTTCCTGCGCCACCGGGGGCAGTCCATGCTGGATAACCGGTTTGATACCGGCTTCAAGCTGGCGCTTTTGCTCAAGGATCTGAACATTGTGCAGTCATTGGCACGGGACTTGAATATATCCATGCAGGGAGTGGAGTTAGCCATCCGGGATTTCGGGCGCTTGGTCGAAAGCGGCGACGGAAACAATGACATTTCCGGTCTGATCCGCCTGAAGCGCGCGCCGGCGGACGCCTGGCTCTGACAGTTGGCATGCAACACCAAGTAGCAACTAATGACTGAAAAGCATTCATTCTGGTCGGCCATGATCGCGGAACTGTCGCGGCGCAAGGTGCTGCGCACCATAGGCGCCTACGCGGTTTTTGTGTTCGTCGTGCTGCAACTGATGGACGCTGCGGTCGAGCCCTTGCGCCTGCCGGACTGGATCCCAACGCTGGTCGTGGTTTCGGTAATCCTTGGTTTCCCGCTGGTGTTCGTATTGGCCTGGTTTTTCGACCTGACCAGCGGCGGCATCAAGCGCACGCTGGCTGCCGGATTTCTGACACGGGCCCAGACTACCGGCATGTTCGGCTTTATGCTGGCAGCCACGGCCGGCCTGGGAGTGGTGTTTTTCAATTACTACGTCCAGGTCTTCGAGGAGGATGACCGCGCCGCGGCCCAGGCCCAGGCGCCACTGCGGGAATACGCCGCGCCGCAGAACTCCATCGCTGTGCTGCCTTTTACCGACCTGTCCGAACAGGGCAACCAGGCGCATTTTTCCGATGGCATCGCGGAAGAAATTCTCAACCTGCTGGCCCAGGTCAAGGGCCTGCACGTGGCGGCCCGCACTTCGTCCTTCGCCTTCCGGGATCCCGAAAAGGACATCCGCGAAATCGGCCGCTTGCTGAACGTGGCAACGGTGCTGGAGGGCAGCATGCGCACCTCCGGCAACCGTATTCGCCTGACCGCGCAGTTGATCAGCGTGGCGGACGGTTATCACATCTGGTCACAGTCCTATGATCGCGAGCTGACGGACGTCTTTGAAATCCAGGATGATGTGGCCAGCGAGATATCCGGAGCCCTGGTGGACTCCTTCGCCGGGCTGTCCGAAAATCCTGCCCGCCGCACCCGTAACCTGGCGGCGTTTGAGGCCTTCCGCACCGGCCGCCTGCACTGGTGGCGGCGTTCACCGCGGGAACTCCAGCGCGCCATCGAGTTGTTTGCCCAGGCGCTGGAGCATGATCCCACTTTCGCTCCCGCTTACGCGGCGATTGCCGATTCCATGCTGCTGCTGGCTTCCTACGGGAACATCACGCAGGTGCAAGCCATTGAGCGCGCCCAGCCGATGATCGAGAAAACGCTGGAGCTGGACCCGGAATCCGCCGAAGCGTTTGCCGCGCTGGGCCTGGCGCGCTGGCAGATCGGGCAGATGGATGCGGCCGAGTCCTCACTGCGCCAAGCCATTTCGTTGAACGGCGATTACATTCCGGCGCGGCTTTGGCTGGGCGGCTTGCTGGGAGACCAGGGGCGCGTTCCGGAGCAGGGCGTGGTGCTACAAGAGGCCATGGCGCTCGACCCCCTGAATGAACTGCTGGCCATCAACTACGCGGGAAACCTGTACGTCAGGGGTGACTATGGGGCGGCGCGGGAATTGCTGGACGGGCTGGTGCGGGTCAGGCCGGATTCAGCAACGCTGTTGCGTACGCTGGCGGGTTATGCCTTTGGCCACGGGGACCTGGTGGAAGCCTGGGAGTATGCGCAGCGATCATACCTGCTGGAGCCGGAGAGCCCGGCGGTCATCCAGACCATGGCGCGGGCGTGGATGGAGCTCGGGGAACTGGAGCGCGCCGAGACGATCCTGCGCAAGGGCCTGGAGCTGGCGGGTGACAACGCCGACCTGAATACCCAGTATTTCCAGCTGATGCTGGTTGCGGGGCGCCTGGAAGAGGCCGAACGGGTTGTGCAGGAGCAGTATGGGAACGACCTCGCCACCTTGCCGGAGCGCTTTCAGCGCTTTTACCACTTCCAGATGGGCCTGATTGACGCCGTGCGCGGCGACCTGCTGGCCGCGCGGGAGCAGCTGGAACTGGCCATAGACCCGGACTTGCGCGCAGGCTTCGATGGCGACCAGTTATTCACGCTGACCATGGTTTCATTTCTGAGTGATCAGCTGGGGGATGCAGAGCGCGCCGACCAGCGGCTGGCGGAGGCCGAGCGCGCCGTGCGCCGTGCGCGCATCAACGGCATTGATGACGCCGGCATTTATTACACCGAGGCAATCCTGCACATACTCAGGGATGAAACCGGGGAGGCGATCAGGTCCTTGCAAACAGCGTATGACCGCGGCTGGAGGCAGAGTTGGCTGCTGGAGCTCGACGGCCGGCTGGACCCCTTGCGCAACGAGCCGGGCTTCCTGGCGATCCGTGACCGTATCGCCGAGGATATCAGCCGCGCGCGGGCTACGGTGTTATCGCAGCCCGTGGCCATGCGTTAGCCTGGGCGGCGGGGTTCACACGCTGACGAAACGGCTGGCGTCCCCGATCCAGCGCTGGATCAGCTTGTCCACCTGCGCCGGGTGATGCTGCAGCAGGCTTTCCGCGACCGGCGGAATGCGCCGCAGCAAATGCGCGTCGCGCCCGAGGTCGGCCACACGAAACTGCATCATGCCGGTCTGGCGCGTGCCGAGCACCTCGCCGGGTCCGCGTAGCTCCAGGTCCTTTTCGGCGATCACGAATCCGTCGGACGTCTGCCTGAGTATGTCGAGCCGCTGGCGGGCCAGATCGCCCAGGGGCGGGTTGTACAGCAACACGCAGGATGATTGCCGGGCGCCGCGGCCCACCCGGCCCCTGAGCTGGTGGAGCTGCGCGAGCCCTAACCGCTCCGCGTTCTCGATGATCATCAGCGAGGCATTGGGCACGTCCACGCCAACCTCAACCACCGTGGTCGCGACCAGCAGTTGGGTATCACCGCCCTCGAAGCCCGACATGACCGCCTGCTTCTCGGCCTGTTTCAGTCGCCCGTGCACCAGGCCGACCGTGATGCCTTTGAGCTGCTGGCGCAGTTCGGCTGCAACAGCCTCCGCCGCCTGCGCCTCGATGGCGTCGGATTCCTCGATCAGGGTGCACACCCAGTAACATTGCTGGCCGCTCGCGCAGGCAGCTTGCACCCGCTCCACGACTTCCGTGCGGCGTTCGTTGGACACCACGGCGGTGGTAACCGGCTGCCGGCCCGCCGGCAACTCGTCAATCACCGAAACTTCGAGTCCGGCGTAGGCCGTCATGGCCAGGGTGCGGGGAATGGGCGTGGCCGTCATGATCAGCTGATGCGCCTGGCGCTCGGCCTGGCGACTCTTGTCAACCAGCGCCAGGCGCTGGTGCACGCCGAAACGGTGTTGCTCGTCCACAATCACCAGCCCCAGATTTCGAAACTGCACGCCTTCCTGCATCAGGGCGTGGGTGCCAATGATGATGCGCGCCGGCCCGGCAATCTGCTCCAGTGCCGCGCTGCGGGCCTTGCCCGTGACCTTGCCGCTGAGCCATACGGGCTTGAAACCAAGCGGTTGCAGCCACTTGCTGAAGACGCGGAAATGCTGCTCGGCCAGCAACTCGGTCGGCGCCACGATGGCGACCTGCAGCCCGCCGCCCATCACGCGCAGCGCCGCCAACGCAGCCACCACGGTCTTGCCGGAGCCCACGTCTCCATGCAACAGGCGCTGCATGGGGTGCGCCTGCGCCAGGTCGCGCTGGATTTCCCCGGCCACGCGTTGCTGCGCGCGGGTGAGTTCGAAGCCCAGTTCCTGCAGGAAACGGGATTCTTCTGCGGCAGGCGCTGTCACCGGCGTGGCGCTGGCTGCGCGCCGCTGGCGATGCAGGCGCTGCATGCTGACGTTGTGCGCCAGCAGTTCCTCCATTGCCAGGCGCTGTTGCGCGGGGTGCTCACGGTTAAACAGGGCCTCGGTGTCGGCGTCCGGCGGCGGCCGGTGGATGTAATCCAGGGCCTCGGCCAGGGGGGGCAGCTTCAGATTGGCGAGCATCTTCGGCGGCAACAGCTCTTCCAGTTCGAGCTTGCCATCGCGCAAGTGTTCCAGGGCCTGGTCGGTCAGCCTGATCCAGGTGTTCTGGCCCAGGCCTTCGGTAGTCGGATACACGGGCGTCAGCCGATCGGCGATGGGGACTTCTGGCCCCGCACCCAGGCGCTGGTAGGATGGATGCACCATTTCCAGCCCCTGGTAGCCGGCGCGGACTTCGCCGAAACAACGGATGCGCGCGCCACGCGCGAGCTGCGCGGCTTGCTGGGCGCGGAAATGAAAAAACCGCAGTTGGATACGGCCGGTGCCGTCGGAAATCACGACCACCAGCATCGGGCGGCGCCCGCGTATGACGGCGGAGTACTCAACCAGGCCCTCGACCAGCGCGGGTGTGCCGGGGCGCAGGGCGCCCAGCAGCGTCAGGCGGGTGCGGTCTTCGTAGCGCAGAGGCAGGTGAAACAACAGGTCGCGCGGCGTGTTAATACCCAGTCCGACGAGGCGCTTTTCGAGCTGCGGCCCGACGCCCTGCAGACTGGTCAGCCGATTAACCTCGGCGCGGCTCACCACCGCGACCGGCCGAGTTGCGCAGGCGGGCTCATCGCGCTGCGGCACAAGCCCCTGGCCCGGAGCTTGCCGCCCTGCCCCGGACGATGGCGCATGACAGGCCGCGCATTATTGGCCCATCACGGCTTCCATTTCGACACGCGCGCCGCGCGGCAAGGCCGCGACGCCGACCGCCGCGCGGGCAGGATAGGGCGCATCGAAGTATTCATCCATGACGCTGTTCACGGTTGCAAAGTCAGCCATGTCGGTGAGAAAGACGGTGAGCTTTACGATCTGGCCAAGGCTGCCGCCAGCGGCCTCGCAGACGGCCTGCAGGTTGTCAAAAACGCGCCGCACCTGGGCGTCGATGCCGCCCTCAACCAGCTCCATGGTGGCCGGGTCCAGTGCGATTTGCCCGGAAAGAAAAACCAGGTCCCCGTGGCGCACGGCCTGTGAGTAGGTGCCGATCGCGGTAGGCGCCTGGTCGCTGTGAATGACGTGTTTACTCATGAGCCTGGTCCCTGTTGGTTGGCGGAAACATAACGCGTTCAGGCATTGATGCGGTTGACCTTCGTGACGTTGCGGTTACGGCGCAAGCGCCGCATGACCCGCGCCATGTGCTCCCGGTCCTGGACACTGATGGTGAAGAGCAGGGTCGCGGTCTCGGGATTGGTCTCGGGCTGCTCGACTTTTTCGATATTGCTGCCCGCCTCGCCGATGCTGGCGGAAATGTTGGCCAGCACGCCTGGAGAATTGCGCGCCTGGATGCGCAGCGCCACCCGGAACATGCTGTGCGTAATGGGCGCCCAGGCAACATCCAGGCAGCGGTCGGGGTGTTTGCGGAATTCACGCATGTTGCGGCATTGCACGCGGTGCACCACCACACCCTTGCCGGCGGAGACGTAACCCATGATCTGGTCTCCGGGCACCGGATGGCAGCAGGCGCCAAATGTCACCGCGCTGCCCTCGGAACCGGCGATGGTCAGGGCTTCCGCCGGCTTCTTGGCGCCGGGGCTCGGCGCAGGCTCCGGCGCCAGCTTGCCGGCCACGACATTGGCCAGCAGGTTGCCCAGCGCCAGGTCGCGCAGCAGATCCTCCTGCTTTTTCATCTGGTTGTCTTTAAGGAACTGGTCGAACTGTTCCTGGGTAATGGATTCAACGCTGCTGCCGCGCGCGTTCAGCGCGCGCTCCAGCATGCGCAGGCCCAGCGCCACCGTGTCTTCCTGTTCCAGGCTCTTGATATAGTGCCGAATCGCAGTTCGCGCCTTGGCGCTGCCCACGAATTCCAGCCACTCGGGCTTGGGCAACACTTCCGGATCGGTGATCACTTCCACGGTTTGGCCATTTTCAAGCCGCGTGGAGAGCGGGACCTTCACGTTGTCCACCAGGATGGAACGGGTGTGATTGCCGACGTCGGTGTGGATTGCGTAGGCGAAATCCAGCGCGGTGGAGTGCCGCCGCAAGTCAATAATCTTGCCCTTGGGCGTAAACACGAAAATCTCGTCCGGAAACAGGTCCGACTTGGCGCCGTCCAGGAACTCCATGGAATCGCCGGTGTGGCGCTGCACGTCCACCAATTGCATCAGCCACTCCCGCGCCCGCACTTGTGCGGAGCCGGAGGGGGTTTCGCCGCTCTTGTAGGCCCAGTGGGAGGCGGCGCCCTTTTCCGCCACTTCGTCCATCTCCTCGGTGCGGATCTGGATCTCGACCGGCAAGCCAAAGGGGCTATTCAACACCGTGTGCAGTGACTGGTAGCCATTGGCCTTGGGCAGCGCGATGTAGTCCTTGAAGCGCCCGGGCTTGGGTTGGTAAAGCGCGTGCACTGCGCCCAGGGCCATGTAGCAGTGCGGTTCCGAGTGGGTGACGATGCGGAAACCATACACGTCGGTGACCTCGGAGAAGGTCAGGTCCTTGGACAGCATCTTCTTATATATGCTGTAAGGGGTTTTCTCGCGCCCGATAATGCGGCACGGCACGCCCGCCTCGCTCATCTTCTTCTTCAGCGCTTTCTTGATGCTCTCGATGACTTCGCGGCGATCGCCGGTGACCGTGTTGATGTGCTCCGCAATGGTGCGGTGGCGCCACGGATAGAGGTTTTCAAAGCCCAGGTCCTCGAGCTCGGACTTGATGCCGTTCATGCCCAGGCGGTCGGCGATGGGCGCGTAAATTTCAAGCGTCTCGCGCGCGATGCGGCGGCGTGAATCCGCCTCCATGGAGCCCATCGTACGCATGTTATGCAGGCGGTCGGCCAGCTTGATGAAGATCACGCGCAGATCCTGGGACATGGCCAACATCAGCTTGCGGAAGCTCTCGGCGTCGGCTTCCCCGCGGGTGCGGAACTTCATCTTGTCCAGCTTGGTGACGCCATCCACCAGTTCCGCTATTTCCTCGCCAAACTGGCTGACGATTTCGTCCTTGGTGAGCGGCGTGTCTTCCAGGGTATCGTGCAGGATCGCCGCCGTGACGCTGTGGTTGTCCATGCGCATGTTGGCCAGGATGCTGGCCACGGCGACGGGGTGCAGAATGTACGGCTCGCCGGTCTTGCGGGTTTGCCCCCTGTGGGCCTTGGCTCCGAGCTCAAAGGCACGGAGGATGACGGCGACCTTGTCCGGTTCGAGGTAGGTGTTGAGCAGGTCCCGCAGGTTGAGGACCGGCTCCGGTAAGGCAGGTAAGCTCTGCTCGCTCATGCGCGGAACGCGTTTCTCGTGCACCTGAGCATCGCCAGCATGTGATACCTGTCAGGCCTCCGGATCGTCCTCCGGCTCGGGGTTGAACACCTCGGCGGCTTCGAGTTCCGCCTGCAACATGTCTACGCGCTCACTGTCAATCAGGCCGGCGGCAATTTCGCGCAAGGCCAGCACGGTTGGCTTGTCATTTTCTTCCCGGACCATCGGCTCTGAACCATGCGCGATCTGGCGTGCGCGCTTGGTCGCGGTCAGCACCAGTTCGAAGCGGTTGTCGATGTTGTCCAGGCAATCTTCAACGGTAATTCTTGCCATGAGTATTATCCTGTTCCTGTCTGTGCCGGTATGGGTTCGGCGAAACCGTTCATTTTATCCATTTCCCAGCAGCTCCGCCAGCAACGCCGTGTATTGGCGGCCCTGCACCTCGCGGCCCAGGCGGCAGGCCTGGATAATTGCCTGCAGGTCCCGCAGCGCGTCCTGGAACTCCTCGTTGACCACCAGGTAGTCAAACTCCTCCCAGTGCGAGATCTCGGCCTGCGCCTCCCGCATCCTGCGCTGGATAACCGTTTCACTGTCCTGGCCGCGGCGCGCCAGGCGTTCCCGCAGCACTGCCAGTGAAGGCGGCAGGATAAAAACCGATCTCGAGGCCGGGAATGCGGCGCGCACCTGGGCCGCGCCCTGCCAGTCTATTTCGAGGATCACGTCCAGGCCCCGCTCCAGTTGCGCGCGCAGGGCGTCTGCGTGGGTGCCGTAGGAATGCCCGAACACCGTCGCGTGCTCCAGGAATGCGCCAGCGCTGGCGAAGGCGTCAAACGCCCGCTGTTCGATGAAATGATAGTGCTGGCCATCGAGTTCGCCTGGCCGGGGCGGACGGGTCGTGTGCGATACCGACAGCGCCAGGTGGTGGTCGGCGGACAGCAGGGCATTGACCAGGCTGGTCTTGCCGCCCCCGGACGGCGCAGCGATGATGACCAATCCCGCGCTGGAACGCCGCGGCGATGATTTACTCGACATTCTGCACCTGTTCGCGGATCTGCTCTATCAGGACTTTCAGCTCGACCGCCGCGCGGGAGGTGCGCTCATCCACGGACTTCGAACTCAGGGTATTGGACTCCCGGTTGAATTCCTGCATCAGGAAATCCAGCCGGCGCCCAACGGGTTCTTCCAGTTCCAGCGCGCGCCGGGTTTCGCGCACATGGGCTTCGAGCCGGTCCAGCTCTTCGTCCACGTCGATCTTCTGGGCCAGGAAGGACACTTCCTGCTCCAGGCGACCGGGGTCCAGAGGTTGCTGCAACTCGGCGATTCGCTCCTGCATTCGGGTCCGCAGCGCGGTCCTGATCTCCGGCAACCATGCGCGCAGCTGGCTGACCCAGTCGGCGATGCCGTTCAGGCGTTCCTGCACATTTTTCGTCATTTCGGCGCCTTCCCGCGCCCGGCCGGCCTCCAGCTCGGCGGCCGCTTCCTCCAGCAATTCCAGCGCGGCCGCGTGCAGCGGCGCGGGGTCTGGCAGTTGTTGCGCGACGACGCCCGGCCAGCGCAGCAAGGCGCAGAGGTCCGGAGCCTGTTCCACGCCCGAGAGTGTTTCCAGTTCCCGGTGCAGACCAAGCAGCGTACTGCTCACGGCCCGATCGAGTTCGAGCTGCTTTGCGGCGGCCCCGGGGGCCTCGTGGTAACGGAGCGTCGCGTCCACTTTCCCGCGGCTCAGATACCTCCCGAGCGCGGTGCGGATTTGCGGCTCCAGGACGCGGAATTCCTCGGGCAGGCGGATGCTGAACTCGAGATAACGGTGGTTCACCGAGCGCATTTCCCAGGCCAGGCGGCCAAAATCATATAGGCGCTCCATGGTGGCAAAGCCGGTCATGCTTCGAATCATGCCTGTTTCCGTGTGGGTTGAGATGGCACAATGTTACCGGCATGCCGGCCTCGATGACCACCATGATATTCTCGAGGTCCCGGCTCCGACCCTCTTTGAATACGATACGGTGATCCATGCGACCCAGCGGCAGACGGCCGGACGAGATGCGTCCGGTAAGCATTGAACGTCATTTCACCCGCCATGCGGAAGGCTCCGTCCTGATCAGTTGCGGCGAGACGCGCGTGTTGTGCACCGCGTCCGTCGAAGACCGGGTGCCCCATTTCCTGCGTGGCAAGGGGCAAGGCTGGGTGACCGCGGAGTACGGCATGTTGCCGCGTTCCACGGGCTCGCGCATGCGCCGCGAGGCGTCAGTAGGCAGGCAAGGCGGACGCACCCTGGAAATCCAGCGGCTGATTGGACGCTCGATGCGCGCGGTGCTGGACCGCACGGCGCTGGGCGAGCGGACCATTACGCTGGACTGCGACGTGCTGCAGGCGGATGGCGGTACGCGTACTGCGTCCATTACCGGCGCCTACGTGGCGCTGGCGGACGCCTGCAACTGGTTGTTGAACGCGGGCTCGATCAGCAAGAGTCCCCTGCACGGGCAGGTCGCCGCCGTGTCGGTGGGTATCTACGGGAACACGCCGGTGCTGGACCTCGATTATCCCGAAGACGCGGACGCGGAAACCGACATGAACGTGGTCATGAATGACGGTGGCGCCTTTATCGAAGTCCAGGGCACAGCCGAAGGCCATGCATTCCGGCGCAGCGAACTGGATGCCATGCTCGCGTTGGCCGAGCAAGGCATCAAGCAACTGATGGCCGCGCAGGCTGATGCCTTGTCGGCTTGAGCCGTCGCGCAGTGCACAAGTATGGCGAATGACATCCTGGTGCTGGCCAGCGGCAATGCGGGCAAACTGCGCGAGTTTGCGGCCCTGTTGCAGCCGCTGGGCAAGGATTTGCGCCCGCAGTCCGACTGGGCGGTCGGCCCCGTCGCCGAGGATGCCTGCAGCTTTGTCGAAAACGCGCTGATCAAGGCGCGCCATGCCGCGCGTTGTACCGGCTTGCCGGCCCTGGCCGATGACTCAGGGCTGGTGGTGCCGGCGCTGGATGGGGCTCCTGGCGTGCGCTCAGCGCGCTACTCCGGCGCGCAGGGTGATACGTCCGGCAACAACCGCAAGTTGCTGGAAGCCATGAGCGGGTTGGAAGGTTCCGACCGCGCGGCGTACTTCCATTGCGCGGTCGTCATGCTGGATGCCCCGCAAGACCCGGCGCCGCTGTTGGCTTGCGCGAGCTGGTGGGGCGAGATCGCGCAGGCGGAGGCGGGCACCATGGGTTTTGGTTACGACCCCTTGTTCTGGTTGCCCCGGCTGCACTGCACCTCAGCGCAGCTTGAGCGCGCGGCGAAGGATCGGCTCAGTCACCGTGGCCTGGCCACGCGCCAATTGATCCGCTTGCTGGAAGCTCGCCGTGAGCGCTGAAAACGGCGGGCTGCAGCCACCGCAGCTGGGCCTGTACATCCACCTCCCGTGGTGCGTCCGGAAATGCCCTTATTGTGATTTCAATTCCCACGAGCTGCGGGCGGAGCTGCCAGCGCAAAGATACCTGGCCGCGCTGCTCCAGGATCTACAGCACGATGCCGCGCTGATTGGGCAGCGCACAGTGTCGCACGTGTATTTCGGCGGCGGCACGCCCAGCCTGTTCAGCGCGGAGCAGCTTGCAGGACTGCTGAACGGCATCCGCGCGTGGGTGGACTTGGCCGCGGATGCCGAGATTACCCTGGAGGCCAATCCCGGCACCATCGAGCGGGACAGCTTCACGGCCTATCGTCAGGCCGGAATCACCCGGGTGTCGCTGGGGGCGCAGAGTTTCAACGCTGGCAGCCTGGCGCGCATCGGCCGCATTCATGGAGTGGCGGAGATCGAGACTTCCATCGGCTCGCTGCGCACCAGTGGTCTGGACAATTTCAACCTCGACCTGATGTATGCCTTGCCGGATCAGGGCCTGGAGATGGCGCTGGAAGACCTGCGCCGCGCCATTGCGGCCGGCGCGCCGCACATTTCCCATTACCAGTTGACGCTGGAACCCAACACCGCCTTTGCAGCCGACCCGCCGCCCCTGCCGGATGACGAGGCGGCCTGGGACATGATCGAACAGGCCGCGGATTTGCTGGATGCAGCCGGCTACCGCCAATACGAGATCTCCGCCTGGGCCCGGCCCGGCCATCAGTGCCAGCATAACCTCAATTACTGGCGCTACGGCGACTACCTGGGCATCGGCGCAGGCGCGCACGGCAAGCTGACGATCGCCGCTACGGGCGAGATTTGGCGTTTCGCAAAAAGCCGTCATCCTGAACGGTACATGAGCACTGAACGCATTTCCGAGGAGCGCATGATCGAAGGGCGGGAGAGAATGTTCGAGTATTTCCTCAACGTGCTCAGGCTGCGTGAACCGGTGCGCCCGGACCGCTTCGAGGCAGGCACCGGGCTGAGCTGGGAGCAGGCTCTGGAGCGCGCCGGTCCGGCACTGGAACTCGGCCTACTGGAACTGCGCGGCGAACAGCTCGAACACACTGAAAAAGGCTGGCGCTTCGTGAATGACATCCAGGCCCTGTTTTTGCCGTGATTCCGGTTACTTGCGGGCTTGCAAAGCCCGGCCGTCGCCGTTAGACTTCCCGGTCCCTCAGACAGGTGTGATATCAGGTAATCGTGATGAAAGCTGGCATTCATCCAGAATATCGTGAAGTGGTCTTCCAGGACGTATCCGCGGATTTTGCGTTCCTGACCCGCTCCACGCTGGACAGTAAAGAAACCATAAAGTGGGAAGATGGCAAGGAATACCCCCTGATCAAGGTGGACGTATCCAGCGCCTCTCATCCTTTCTACACCGGACAGCACAAGGTGCTGGACTCCGGTGGCCGCGTGGACCGTTTCAAGCGCCGCTACGCGAAGCAGTAAGCCGTTCAGATCAGATCGCGGATGAACAGGAACCCGGGTCGGATTTCCGCTCCGGGTTTTTTATTGCAAGCATGCCGTGCAAATCGCTAATCCAGCCCGCTTTGCCCGGGATCCACAGGCATGCAAACGGGGTTTTTCCGTCAGTCAAGCGCCTGCCACAGAATTTGCCGGTCAATTGACCTGTGTATTGGCGCACCGTGAAGTGCCATGTGATACTTTTTGAACTTTCATGGACGGCAGGGCCCACATGACCGCCGACGGGCCGGCGGAACCCGGGCCGCTGTCCATGCTACAGGACCAAGGAGATTTCCGTGTCAGAAAAGCCAGTAGTTCTTAGTGATCTAGCCAGCGGCAAGAGCGTCGAGTTGCCGATCATCCGGGGCACCGAGGGCGAACCGACGCTGGATATCAGCCAGGTGCCTGGCGCGCTGGGCTATTTCACCTATGATCCCGGTTTTGCCGCCACCGCAAGCTGCACCAGCGCTATCACCTTTATTGACGGCGGCAAGGGAATACTGCGCTACCGCGGGTACCCGATCGAGCAGCTGGCCGAGCACAGTTCATTCCTGGAAGTCGCCTATCTGTTGTTGCACGGCGAGCTACCCGACCGTGAGGATTACGATACCTTTCTGAACGACATCACCTACCACACGATGGTGCACGAGAAGCTGAATACTTTTATTTCAGGATTTCACTATGACGCGCACCCGATGGCCATGATGGCGGGCGTCGTGGGTTCGCTGGCCGCGTTTTACCATGACAAGCTGGACATGCGTGATTCGGCCCATCGTATGCTGGCGGCCAAGCGCATGATCGCCAAGATGCCGACCATTGCCGCCGCCTGCTACCGGCACCACATGGGCTGGCCAACGGCTTACCCGCGCAATTCGCTGAATTACACCGAACGATTTCTGCACATGATGTTCTCCGTGCCAGCGGAGGATTACGAGGTGAGCCCGGTCGCGGCGCGTGCTTTCGACCTGCTGTTCATTCTGCACGCAGACCACGAACAAAATGCCAGCACCTCAACCGTCCGCCTGGTCGGCTCAACCGGCGCGAATCCGTACGCCTGCGTGGCGGCCGGCATCTCGGCCCTGTGGGGGCCTGCGCACGGCGGCGCCAACGAGGCCGTTTTGAATATGCTGGAGAAAATTGGCGACGTATCGAAGGTACCTGAATACGTGGCGCGCGCAAAGGATCGCGATGACCCCTTCAGGCTGATGGGCTTCGGACACCGCGTGTACAAGAATTACGACCCGCGCGCCTCCATCATTCGCGAAGCGGCGCACGAGGTGTTGGGCGAACTGGGTGCTGCGGATCCGATGATGGAACTGGCGATGGAGCTGGAAAAGATTGCCCTGGAAGACGAGTATTTCATTGAGAAAAAGCTTTACCCGAACGTGGATTTCTATTCGGGCATCATCTATCGGGCGCTGGGCATACCCAAGAGCATGTTTACCGTGATGTTTGCCATCGCGCGCACCGTTGGCTGGGTGTCGCAGTGGCTGGAGCAGGCGGATAACCCCACGCGCATTGGTCGTCCCCGGCAGGTTTACTCCGGCCCCGGCGAGCGCCCCTACGTCAATATTGATCAGCGCTGAGCTGTAAGCCGAGGCACTCCACTTCGGACAGTGGAGCGCGTTTTTGCGGCCGGCCATCCACCGGGCTGGGCGGCGACTGGCGAAGGTCTATGCTGTTGAACAGCGCCAGCTCGACCACCACCCCTTCCGTATCGGTAACCAGCAGCGGAATACTCCGGTGGCTCCCGTCATGCCAGCGAATTCTGCGCTCCTCCTGGCGAAAACTGAGGCCCTGTTCGGACAGGTGCAGGGCCACTGCTTCCGGTGGGTCGTTGAAAAGATGCAGGGAAACGCGCGAGTGACGGTCGGCGGTGCCTTCCAGCACTGGCCCCACCAGCCTGGGGCAGTAGGGCTCCAGCGCGCGCATGACGCGCAGCGCCGTGGCGCGCAGTTTTTCCAGGTGTCGGTAATGCTGCTCGCCACCGTAGCAACCCTGGTACGCGCGCAAGGCCTGTTCCACTTCCTTGTTGCTGGGCAACGCCAGGCGTGAGCTGACGCCGATTCTGAGCGCCGCCTTCTGTTTGGCTCCGCGGTAGTTGCGCTGGCCCTCGGTGGCCATGATGCGCGCCGCCTCGGCGGCGACTTCGCGCCGAATCTGGCGCAATCTTCGCACGCCGCGGGAAGGCAGTCCGTCGCTATAAGTCGTAGGGGTCTTCTTCTTCCGTGACATCGCGGTTGTCTCCTGCCTGGCGCGGTTCCATGCGCGGAAGATTTCCTGCTTCGAATAATTCCATGATCGCATCGGGATTATCAAGCCTTGCCAGTAAGCCGCTTCCCGGGTCAATGCGCGCCTGGGCGAGGCCTTCCGGCATCTGCGGTGGCTGGTCAGGAACGCCGTTCAGCGCCACGCGCATGTAATCCATCCAGATCGGCAGCGCGGCGCGCCCGCCAACCTCGAGGCTACCCAGCGGGTCATGCGAATCAAAGCCGACCCACACCGTTGCCACCAGGGCGTCGTTATAACCGGAAAACCAGGCATCTTTCTGGTCATTGGTGGTACCGGTCTTGCCGGCCAGGTCGCTGCGGCCCAGTTCCATTGCCTTGACCCCGGTGCCGCGGCGCACGACGTCCATCATCATTGAGCGCACGAGGTAGGCGTTTTGTTCTGAAATTACGCGTGGGGCGTAGATCGGTTCCTGGGGTTCCAATACTGCCCCGGCGGCATCGGCTGCATCGTCGTCTCCGTCGGACATGCTGATTGCCAATGGCCTGAATTCCGGCTCTTCCTGCCTTTGCGTTTCGGCCGCGGTTTCAGACTCAGGGCCGGGCTCGCAATCGGCGCAGACGACGGGCGGGTTGGCGCGAAATAGCAGGCGGCCTTCATCGTCGGATATGGTATGTACGAAAAAGGGTTCGATGAGAAACCCGCCGTTGGCGAAGGTGGCGTAGCCCCGCGCCATGCTGAGCGGCGTCAGATTGGCGGAACCCAGCGCCATGGACAGGTTTGCGGGCAGTTCCGCCGGCTCAAAGCCAAAGCGGCTGATATATTCACGCGCAAAACTCAGCCCGATGCTGCGCAACAGGCGAATGGACACCAGGTTGCGCGAATTGACCAGCGCTTCGCGCAGACGCGTGGGCCCGAAAAATTTTTCGCCGTAGTTTTGCGGCTTCCAGGTACGCTCGAGTTCCACGTCCTCGAACACGATCGGTGCGTCGTTGATGACGCTGGCCGTCGTATGGCCGCGCTCCAGCGCCGCTGAATACAGGAAAGGCTTGAACGAAGATCCTGGTTGGCGGTGGCTTTGCACGGCGCGGTTGTACTTGCTGCGCGTGAAATCATATCCGCCGACCAGGGCCCGGATCGCGCCGTTCATGGGATCCAGGGAAACCAGCGCTGATTCGACTTCGGGTAGCTGGCCCAGGCGCCAGCGCCCGCTGTCGTGCAGGCGGGCGCGGATGACATCACCGGCGCTCAGGACGGCGTCCACCTGCTTGGGCTGGAGGCCATAACGGTCGCGTGAAATGAAGGGGCGGGCCCAGTCGACGTCCTCCAGACCCAGCGCAACGGTTTGCCCATTCTGCAGAAACACCAGCGCGACCGCTTCGTCCACCTCCACCACCAGGCCGGGAACCAGGCCCGCGATAGGACGGTAGGGGTTCAGGACTTCGATCCAGTCCTCGGTGGTCAGTCCCTCGGACAGGTCAACCTGCGCTTCCGGGCCACGATAGCCGTGTCGCTGGTCATACTCCTCTAGCCCTTTCATGACCGCTTCGTTGGCCGCCACCTGGAGGTCTGAACGGATGGTGGTGTGTACGGTGTAGCCTCCGGTATAGGCCTCTTCACCGAGCAAGGCGACCGCCTGCTGGCGCACCATTTCTGCCAGATACGGAGCGGAAATCTCCGTTGTTGCACCATGATAGTAGGCGGTGTCACGTTCGTTGACGGCTGCTTCGTATTCCTCGCGACCGATATAATCGAGTTCCAGCATTCTGCTGAGCACGTAGTTACGGCGCTCCAGCGCGCGTTCCGGGGAGGTAATGGGATTGATGCGGGAGGGCGCCTTCGGCAGGGCGGCGATCATGGCGCACTGTGCCAGGCTCAGTTGATCCAGGGTCTTGCCATAGTACACATCGGCGGCCGCTCCGACGCCATACGCCCGGTGACCCAGCAGGATCTTGTTCAGAAACAACTCGAGAATCTCGTCCTTGCCCAACTGCCTTTCGATCTTCAGCGCAAGGAAAATTTCCCGGATCTTGCGTGAATAGGTCTTTTCCAGGCTCAGGAAGAAATTGCGCGCAAGCATCTGCGTGATGGTGCTGCCGCCTACCGACTTTTCTCCAGTGGTGGCCAGTGTCCAGACCGCGCGGGTTATACCCTGATAATCGACGCCCGGGTGTTCGTAGAACCGGGCGTCCTCGCCGGCTATGAACGCGTGCTTGAGATGGTCAGGGACATCCTGGATGCGCACGGGAATCCTGCGCTTCTCTCCGAATACGCTGATCAGTTTTCCATCTTCGCTGTACACGCGCAGGGGCACTTGCAACTGCACGTCGCGCAGTGAATCCACGTCTGGCAGGTCGGGCGCGACGACCAGGTAGGTCACTGAAATTGCGAGGAGGCCCAGCACCAGCGAGATCAGCCCCAATCGCAATATCAGCTTAAAAACTCTTTTCACCCGCGTATCCTGCTATGATTCGTTTCGAGAAAAGGATATTCTTGTTAAAGGAGTTGCACTGTTACGCAGTGTAGCCGTAGATAAGATACACCGCGACGGACAGGGAAGCAGCCGGTATCGATGAGTGTTGACCACGGCCTCACCCAGTAGTTTCCCTGAAGTGACCCGAGCGCGTGAAGATCGCGCTCAGTTCGTGCGTTATGCAGGCGCGGGGTATCATCCCGGCATTGAGAATTGGCGGGGTTTCTGTTAAAAACTGCCATAAGAAGTTTCAATAAGCCATTGGCACAGAAAAGGATTAGGGAAATTGAAACTGTTCAGGAAGAAGAATGTACCGGTCATAGGTCTGGACATCGGCTCGACCAGCGTGCGTGCCTTGCAGCTGTCGGAACAGGGGGCCGGGTACAGAATTGAGCATTTCGCCATTGAACCCGTGGGGGAAGGCGTGGTGGTTGAAAAGTCCGTGCAGGACATTGAGGCCATATCCAGCGCCATCCAACGAGCGATCGCGCGGTCGGGTTCCAAGGCCAAATCCTGCGCTATTGCCGTTTCCGGGTCGGCGGTGTTCACCAAGACCATCAGCCTGCCGTCCAATCTGGCGGAGTCCGACGTGGAAAGCCAGGTCCAGATCGAAGCCAACCAGTATGTGCCGTATCCCCTGGACGAAG
>Ga0299906_10001534_pt1 | contig 19835 bp, 18 predicted proteins | sample RVTome_14_FD_200259 | JGI IMG/M metagenome (GOLD analysis project Ga0299906, IMG submission 200259) | Soil microbial communities from uranium-contaminated site in the Upper Colorado River Basin, Wyoming, United States - RVT145D125 (version 2) ...
TAGTAGCGGGCGAAGTCTCCCGTTTTGGGCCGCTCGATCTTGATGACCCGGGCGCCGAGATCGGCGAGCTGACGGGTGGCGAAAGGACCGGCGACCGCCTGCTCCACCGAGACCACGGTGACGTCGTCGAGCAGGCGCATACTAATACGACCTTGGCAGGCCGAGGACCCGCTCCGCGATGTAGGTCAGGATCAAATTCGTCGAGACCGGCGCCACCTGGTAGAGTCGGGTCTCACGCAGTTTCCTCTCGATGTCGTACTCCGCCGCGAAACCGAAACCTCCGAACGTCTGGAGAGCGGCGTTTCCCGCCTCCCACGAGGCGTCCGCGGCCAGAAGCTTGGCGAGATTCGCGTCGGGTCCCGAGGGCTCGCCGCGGTCGAACGCGTCCGCGGCGCGAAAGCGCACCAGGTCCGCGGCCTCGGTGTGGGCATGGGCTAGAGCCAGGGGAAACTGAATCCCCTGGTTCTGCCCGATGGGACGCCCGAAGACCACGCGCTCCCTGGCGTACGCGCTCCCGCGATCGAGGAAGAAGCGAGCATCGCCGATGCATTCGGCGGCGATGAGGATTCTCTCGGCGTTCATCCCATCGAGGATGTAGCGAAAGCCCTGCCCCTCCGCCCCCACCAGGTTCGAGGCGGGAACCTCGAGATCGTCGATGAAGAGCTCGCAGGAGTGGTGGTTCATCATCGTGCGGATGCGACGTACGGTGATGCCCTTGCCGATCGCCTCGCGAAGGTCGACGAGAAAAACCGAGAGGCCCTCGGTCTTCTTCGCGACTTCTTCCGCAGGGGTGGTGCGCGCGAGGAGCAGGAGATAGTCCGAGTGCTCGGTGCGCGAGATCCAGACCTTCTGGCCGCTCACGATGTAGCGGTCGCCGGCTTTGCGAGCGAAGGTCTTCAGCTTCGTCGTGTCCGAGCCCGCCTCCGGCTCGGTGACTCCGAAAGCCTGGAGGCGGATCTCCCCTCGCGCGATCGGGGGAAGAAGTCTCTTCTTCTGCTCCTCCGATCCATGGCGCAGGAGGGTGCCCATGACGTACATCTGCGCGTGGCAGACGGCGGAGTTTCCGGGAGAGCGATTGATCTCCTCCAGGATCAAGCTCGCTTCCAGGACGCCGAGACCGCCGCCCCCGTACTCCTCGGGAATCAACGCCGCGAGCCAACCGCCTTCGGTCAGGGCGGAAACGAATTCCGTCGGATAGCCGAGCTCGCAATCGAGCTTCTGCCAGTATTCTCCAGGAAAGCTCTTGACGATCTCGCGGACCGCTTGATGGATCTGTTCCTGCTCGGGCGTGAGGCGAAAGTCCACGGGGCGTTAGTGTAGCCTAGGGCCGTGCTCGATCGGGAGCTTACGCTCGACTCCAAGTATCTACTCGAGGAAGGCACCATCCTGCTCTCGGGCATCCAGGCCCTGGTTCGCATCCCCCTCGACCAGCATCGCGCCGACCGCAGGGGCGGTGTTCGCACCGCGACTTTGATCTCGGGATACCGGGGCTCCCCTCTCGGGGGTCTCGACCTTACCATCGAGAGAGCACAGCGAATCCTCTCCGAGCACGAGGTACGGTTTCTGCCCGGAGTGAACGAGGACCTGGGCGCGACCGCCGTCTTCGGAAGTCAGATCGCGGGCCTCTTTCCCGGGGCGAAGTACGACGGGGTTCTCGGCATGTGGTACGGGAAGTCCCCCGGAGTCGATCGTTCGGGAGACGCCTTCAAGCACGCGAACTTCGCCGGCGTCTCCCGGACGGGAGGCGTTCTGGCTATCGCCGGGGACGACGCCACCGCCAAATCCTCGACCCTTCCCTCGCAATCGGAAGCGGCGTTCTACGACGCGCTCATGCCGGTGTTGAGCCCCGGGAGCGTCCAGGAAGTCCTCGATCTGGGCCGCTACGGCTTCGAGCTCTCACGGACCTCCGGGCTCTGGGTAGGCTTCAAGATGGCGACCGAGGTCGCGGACGCCTTCGCCACCGCCGAGGTCTCGCCCTCCCGGGTGTCCGTCGTCGATCCCGAGTTCGAGCTCGATGGGAAGCCTTTCCGGGCGACTCAGAGCCTGCTCCTCATTGCCCCCTGGAGCCTTGCTCTCGAGCGAGAAATCCATCGGGGGCGGATCGAGGCCGCGAAAGCCTTCTCGCGCGTGAACCGCCTTAACGAGATCCGCGTCTCGACTCCCGGCGATCGCCTCGGAATCGCCGCTCCGGGCAAGACGTACTTCGATCTCCGCGAGGCTCTCACGCTCTTCGGCCTCGACGACGATTCCCTTCGGAGATTCGGCATCCGACTGTTCCAGGTGCGGATGCCGTTTCCGCTCGAGCCCGAGACCGCGCGCGAGTTCGGACGGGGGCTCGAAGAGGTGCTGGTTCTCGAGGAAAAGCGGCCGTTTCTGGAGCTCTTCTTGAAAGAAGCGCTCTACCACGAGCCCGCGCGGCCGAGGATCCTGGGCAAACCCCTGGTCCCCGCCGAGGGCGCGCTCGATGCGGATTCGATAGCGTCGATCCTGGCGAGGCGGCTTTCGCCTTATGTCCCCGCTTCGAAGCTCGAGGCGCGGATGGGCGTCCTCGGCTTCCTTCGCGAAGCGATGGAAGAGCCCTTGCCGGCCACGCGCCTCTTCCACTTCTGCTCCGGCTGTCCGCACAACCGCTCCACCAACGTCCCCGAAGGCTCGCTCGCCTCTGGCGGCATCGGCTGCCACGGGATGGCGCTCTTGATGGACCGCTCGACCATCGGTATCACCCACATGGGAGGTGAAGGCGTCCAGTGGGTCGGAATGTCGCCGTTCACGGAAACCCCGCACCTGTTCCAGAACCTCGGCGACGGGACGCTCTTTCACTCGGGAACTCTCGCCATCCGCCAAGCCGTGGCCTCGGGGGTGAACATCACCTTCAAGGTCCTCTACAACGGCGCCGTCGCCATGACCGGCGGGCAGAAGGTCGATGGCGCCATGTCCATCGACGATCTCAAGCGGGCCCTCGAAGCGGAAGGGGTGAGACGCGTCCTGGTCGTAAGCGACCACCCGGCGTCCAAAGACGTCTGGCCTCGCGAAAGGCTCGACGAAGCACAGCGCCTCCTCAGGGAGATCCCGGGCACCACGGTCCTCATCTACGAGCAGGAGTGCGCGGCGGAGCTTCGTCGCAAACGCCGCCGGGGACTGGCGCCCCGGCCGGACAGACGTATCTTCATCAACGAGGCCGTCTGCGAGGGCTGCGGCGACTGCGGGTCGAAGTCCAACTGCATGAGCCTTCACCCCGTCGAGACCGAGTTCGGACGAAAGACCCGGGTGCACCAGTCCTCGTGCAACCAGGACTACTCCTGCCTCGAGGGAGACTGCCCGTCGTTCGTGGAGGTCATCCCCGGACGGAAGAAGCCCGCGGCCCCACCGAAGTTGGAGGAGATCGAGCTCCCCCGCCCCGAGAATCGAAGACGGGAGGCGTCGATCTACATGATGGGCATCGGCGGCACCGGCGTCGTCACCGCGAACCAGATTCTCGCCACCGCGGCGGCCCTCGAAGGGAAGAAGGTCTTGAGCCTCGACCAGACTGGGCTCAGCCAGAAGGGCGGCCCGGTGGTATCGCACCTCAAGATTCTCTCCGAGCCTCGGGAGGCCTCGGGCCAGATCTGCGCCGGAGAGGCCGACGTCTATCTTGCCTTCGATGTGCTGTCGGCGGCCTCCTCCCAGCATCTCACCCGCGCCCGGCCGGATCGCACCGTCGCCATCGTCTCGACCAGCGCCATCCCCACGGGAAGGATGGTCTCGCACGTCGAAGAAAGCTTTCCCGCTCTCGATACTCTTCGCCGGCGCATCGATGCCCATACACGATCGGACGAGAACCTCTACTTCGATGCCGTCGCGCTCTCGGAGCGATTCTTCTCCGATCACATGCCCGCAAACACCATCGTCCTCGGTGCCGCGTACCAGAGGGGGCTCCTGCCGCTCTCGAAATGGAGCCTCGAGAAAGCCATCGATCTCAATGGAACCTCGGTCGATGCGAACCGGAGCGCCTTCTACCTCGGACGGAGGCTCGCCGTTGGACTGCTCGAGGACGACGACGCTGTTCGGCCGGCGAGCCTCGAGCGGCGGATTGCCGAGCTGACGGCGTACCACGACGAAGCCTATGCGCGGGCGTATTCGGACTTCATCGCCCGGGTGCGCGATCGGGAACGGGACGCGATCGGCAACGGGTCGCGTTTGACGGACGCCGTCGCCCGCGGTCTCTTCAAGCTCATGGCTTATAAGGACGAGTACGAGGTCGCTCGGCTTTCGACGCGCCCCGAGCTTTCCCGGGAGCTCGCGAAGAGCTTCGGTGAAGGCGCGCGCTATCGGTTCTTCCTTCATCCTCCCGTGCTGCGAGCCCTCGGCTTGAAGCGCAAGATCGCTCTGGGCGCCTGGTTTCGCCCCGCGCTGCGAGTCCTCGCGAAGCTCAAGTTTCTCCGGGGAACGGCGTTCGACCCCTTCGGTTATGCTCCCGTGCGGCGGGTGGAGCGCGCCCTCATCGGCGAGTATCGATCGCTCCTCGAGCGTCGGCTGGAGAAGCTCACCCCGGAGAATTACGAGGCGACGGTGGCGCTCGCGGAGCTCGCGGATGGCGTTCGAGGATACGAAGAGGTGAAGCTCAGAAACGTCGAACGGTTCCGGAGCGCGGTCACGCGAATGGAGGCCCCATGATTTTTCTGCTCACCGTTTCCCTGGCAGTGGCCCAGGACGCTCATGAGTGGTTCCGCGACGCTCGTTTCGGGATGTTCATCCACTGGGGCGTCTACAGCCTTCTCGGGAAGGGCGAATGGGTGATGGAGAACGACCGCATCACGGTCGCCGACTACGAGAAGCTTCCTTCCCGGTTCAACCCCGTAGAGTACGACCCCGCGGAGTGGGTTCGGATCGCGAAAGACGCGGGGATGCGCTACATCACCATCACGTCGAAACACCACGACGGCTTCGCGATGTGGGACTCGCAAGTCAGCGACTACGACGTCGTCGACCGCACCCCGTACAGGAAGGACGTTTTGAAGGCGCTCGCCGAAGAATGTCGAAAAGCCGGCATCAAGCTCTTCTTCTACCACTCTCATTTGGACTGGCATCATCCCGACTACTACCCGCGAGGAAAGACCGGCCGGCACACGGGCCGCCCTGAGGCGGGAAACTTCGATCGCTATCTCGACTACCTGAACGCGCAGCTCGCGGAGCTCGCGGGCGGCGACTACGGAGAGCTCGGAGGATTCTGGTTCGACGGCTGGTGGGACCAGCACGTGAACGAGGCCGACAAGGCCGACCGCACGACCCACGTCAATTGGTGGTTGAAGGAAACCTACGACCTCATCCATCGGCTCCAGCCTCAGGCACTCATCGGGAACAACCATCACGTGGCGCCGTTCGAGGGCGAGGACTTCCAGATGTTCGAGCGGGACCTCCCCGGCGCGAACACCTTCGGCTACAACACCACCGAGGTCGGCGCTCTGCCCCTCGAGACTTGCGACACCATCAACGGCTCCTGGGGATTCAACGCCTCGGATCACGCCTTCAAGAGCGCGAAGGAGCTCGTCCATTACCTCGTCCGCGCGGCCGGTTCCGACGCCAACCTGCTCCTGAACGTCGGCCCGACACCCGAGGGGACGTTTTCACCCGAAGTGGTGGAGCGGCTGCGGGAGATCGGCGGCTGGACCCGCGAGTTCGGCGAGACGATCTACGGAACCCGAGGGGGTCCCATGAAACCCCAGCCCTGGGGAGTCATGACCTCGAAGGATGGAGTCCTGTACGTCCACGTCCTCGCCGCAGATGCTCCCGAGCGGGTCGTTCTACGGGGAACCGCGGGCCTTCGCGTGCGCGACGCGCGGCTATTCGGCTCGGAAGGACAGGTTGCCATCGAGTCGACGTCTGACCTGACCCTTCACCTTCCCCCGGACGCGCGGCACGCGATCGACACCATCATCGTGCTCCAGTTGCATTGAGGAACTCCGTGTGTCTACGAGGACTCTCGCCACCGATCGATCTCTCCATTCGCCAGGTACCGGTCGTGCTCCCGAGCAACGTCTTCGAGGCCGCTTTGCCCGGCGCCAATAAGGCCCCAGATAGGATCGTCACCGCTCAGTGGTCGGGCGGGCACGAGTTTGCGGAGTCGGATCTCCTCGCCCTCCTCCGACACCTCCAGGTAGGTTCCCTCATCGATCCCGAGCGAGGTACGAACGTCCGACGGAATCGTGACCTGGCCCTTCGCGGTGACTTTTACCACCTTCATACCTAAATTCTTACTGCTGGTAAGAAAATCAAGTGATTAGCCAAGCGGTTGGGCGGCTACAGGCTGGCTCCTCTGCGGGAGGAGAACCACCCCCATCGCGTTGGCCGAGAGCCCCCAGCCGGAAGGCGATTCGACCCAATGGTTTGGAGTCGACACCGGCGGCGGTCTCGGGCTATATTATTTTCCCCAGGGAATCCGATGCAGCGGCACAATTTGGACGAGCGGCGCGCCCCCCGGCACGTTGCGAAAGTCCGGGTTCTTTACTTCAGCAAGGGCCAGGCGCGGGCCGTCGACGCCGACTGCCAGAACATCTCGACCGAGGGTCTGTTCGTCAAGACCCATAAACGGGGCCCCGATGCCGGAACCCCCGTGAGTCTCCTTCTCCAGTTCGACGGAGCGGAGAAGGAGCTCATGGTGCAGGGGATCGTGCGCTGGCAGGGGGCGGTCCGTTCGCTCGAGGACGGAACCGAGGGCGCGGGAATGGGCATCCAGTTCACCGACATGGAGCCCCCGGTGCGAGAGGCGCTCGAGCGAACCATCGGCGAGATCGAGGGTCATTGAGCACGCTCTACGCCGCTCGCAAGACTTTCGAGTTCATGATCTACCTCTGGGGTCTCCCGGAGGTTGCCGATCCGGAGGTGAAGGCGAAAGCGCTCGCGGAAGCAGGCTTTACCGTCGTCGACGGAGATGAAGCCTCGATCGACGCCCTCGCGAAGCATGGCTTGAAAGCCATGGCCCGCGACCCCAGCCCCGAGACCGTGCGTCGGCTGCGAGGCCACCCGGCTCTTTGGGGTTACCACCTGGGAGACGAGCCCTACCCCGAAGAGGCGTTTCTTCCGATCGTCGAACGCCGCAGGGAGCTCTCGGCGATCGACCCCGACGCCTACTACTTCGTCAACATGCTCTCGACCACCGGCGAGTTCCTCCGCACCTACATGAAAGTCGCCGAGCCCGAGATCCTGAGCTTCGACTTCTATCAATGGTGGTGGGGAAGCGACCGTTACTTCGAGAAGCTCGAGGAGTTCCGCCACCAGGCGGTTCTCGCCCGAGTGCCCCTCGGAAGCTGCATCGAAGTGAACGCGAACCCGGGGATCGAGCGCGGGGACCGGACGTATCTTGCCGACAACCGGGCGAAGCTGCGCCAGAGCGTCTACACCAACCTGGCCTATGGCGTGAAGTCGATCGAGTGGTTCTCGGCGGGCATCCTGTTCGAGCCGAAGACCGCGAAGCTCGCCCCCTGGGGTGAAGACGTGGCCGCCATCAACCGGGAGATCGCTCACCTCGGGCGCGCTCTCGCTCCCCTTCACACCATCGACGTCTACCACACCTCTCCCCTCCCCCGAGGAACGAGCGAGTCTCCCAAAGAGCACTGGGTGCAGCTCATCGGGGAAGAGGACCGCGCCGGACTCGTCTACGGGATGTTCGAGGACGACGCGGGGACCGACTACCTGATGGTCGCGAACCGCGACTACGACGACACCCAGAGCGTCACCGTTCGACTCCAGTCCAAATGGCTCGGAATCGCCCCCTGGAACAAGCCGAAGAGCTATACCTACGGGATCGAAAAGCTCGACAAGGCCACGGGAAACTGGGAAACGGTCAGCAGCACGTCGTTCGTCGGCTTTACGTTCGTCATCGGGGCGGCCGACGGGGAGCTTTTCCGGATCGCGACGAACTTGAAGTGATAGCGGTTTTCCTCCTTCTCCTCGCCCAGACGGACTACGAGCTTCTGCGCGAGGTGATTCGCACCACCGAGCCCTCGAAGCTCCGCGAGGGGACAGGCTGCCGCTCTACATCTGGCCCGCGCAATCGCTCGGGCGTATCGGGAGTCCCACGCCGCCGCCGCGCGGATGAAAGGAATGACGGACGACATGTACGCCGAGTTTCTCGAGGTCGTCGGGCTCGCGAGCTCCGCGAATCGCCTTGCGAACGGCTACGGAGTTCCGGTGGATGAGACGTTTCGTCGGTTCTGAGCGGAAAGTATCCCGGCGCTAGCCTAGACCCCGGTCGCGATCGAGTACATCCAGTTCGTGAGCACCGCGGCCACGAGCGCGGCGCGAGCCCACACGGGAAGACTCCTCGGAATCTCCGGCGGAGTGCGGCCCAGGAGCGCCATCGCCCCGGCGTAGAGTCCGCCCACGAGAAGGAACATCCAGCCAATCGTGGGTAGGGGGTATCGGCTGAGGGCCCCGAGAACGTCGAAGCGAGCGAGGGCGAGAGCGGCGCGAGCCGTTCCACAGGTGGGACAGGGAATTCCGGTCCAGCTCTTGAAGGTGCAAGCCCAGAGCGCATCCGCCGCGGCAGTTGCCCAGGGAGAGGCCGCGAGGAGCAGGGCCGCGACCGCGCCCCAGAGCAACGCCAGCTGTCGGCTCACGGAGAGCCGCCCGCTCCCGTCATCGCAGCAATGAAGGCGGCGATCACCGCGCTGAAGAACACCGCGAGGCAGGCGCAGCATGCCAGCAACGGAATCAGCACTCCCATCAGAGCTCGCGCGGTAGTCGTCCGATGTACGAGAGACGACCCGATGACTTCGAGGACCAGCGCCCAGATTCCGAACAGAAACCCCCCGACCAGGGGCACGACGCTCGCGATGCCCGCGACCTGTGAGTACGAAACGACCTTCAGCGTCCCTTCGAACCCGCTGGGCGAGTCGGAGGTGGCGCCGACGATCATGAGGCAAAGGTGCAGGATCCCGGCGGAGAGGAACAGGAGCACCACGAAGATGACGGGCCAGACGACGAGAAACCAGAAGCCACCGACGGCCCCGGAAGGCCCGAACGCACCTTCGAGACCCTCCATCCCCGAGAACATGCTCCCCATGAGCCCGCCGAACAGGAGTTGCCACATCTGGGAGAGCAGCATTCCGGCCCAGCTGAGAATCAATCCGAAGAGGATGGGACTGGTCAGGTCTCCATCGGCGCGCAGTCGGGAGAAGGCGTTGGAAGGATCCGTCACCAGGAGACGGATGGTCTGGATCAGGGCTTCCACGAGGCCAATCCGGTCGCGCTCCTCCCAGGGCAATCGGGCCCCTCCTCCGGGAGGGGGAGCTCCACCCGCTCGGGGCAGCGCCGGGGGGGAAGGCGGAGGGGGGGAAGGCGGAGGGACGGACGGCGGAATGGGTGGTGTGCTCACCCGATGATTTTACTTTTTTCCGAGCGCTACGTCATTGCTCCAGCGGGGAACCGTGGGCGGCGGCGGCGGAAGCCACCGTTTCCGCCCTGCCGCAGGAATCGGCGCACCTCATCTTCAATTTCACCGGCTTGTAGCGCACGTCGAGCTTGAATCGCATCTTCTCGAGCTGCTTGTCCATGTCGAGCGGGATCTTGTGGCTGGCGGTGAAGACGCCCCAGGGCGTGACCGCGAGCCTTCCTACGAAGTCGCTTCCGTCCGTCCGATGGCCCTCGACCCGGAGGTCGGTCCTGAGGGGCTCGATACGCGAGAGGCCCGGATAGTAGGTGAATTGAAAGATGCGCTTCGCGGGAAGGAGGCTCACCGCCTGCTCGTCCTGGTAGAGCACCGCCTCCTGCAGGTGCTCGCAGAGAGCGATCTCGACGGGGAGATATATGCTACGCGTGAGAAAGTTCGCTCTATCGGTCTTCGTATCCTTGGCCTCGGCGGGCGACGTAGCAGCGAGGCACGAGGCAACGAAGAGCGCAGGCAGAAGGCGGGTGGCGGTTCTCATGGAAAGCTCCCTCCCCGGGAGCACCGCTCCCGGCCCCAAGCATTGATGGCAGGTTTTTCGAGGGGCCCGCGTCTTTACTTATGATGAAGCTGTTGCCCGCTTATAAAAGCAAGATAAATGCCAGAGAGCAGATTGCTGAGATTGAAGAGGATGGTGACGAGGCCCACAGAGACGGTGGGGTGAAATCACCGTAGCGGGACAAAGATTGCTACCTACATAATAAGCGCCAGGAGGAACTCATGAAGAAGTCCCTGTCCCTGATTCTCGCTCTCGTCGTCGGAATGCTGGTGGGAACGATGTTGCCGACCCTTCGAGCGCAGGCTCCTGCGGGAGGCGAGCGAACCGTCTGGTACTTTTACCGCGTGACCTGGGGTCACCAGGACGAGTTCGTCGAGCTCTTCAAGAAGAACCACTATCCCGTCTTGAAGGAACAGATGGGCGACCGACTGGTCGGGTTCAAAGCTTATGTTCCCCAGTTCCATGGGGATGGACGCGCGGACTGGACGTTCGCGACCGAGATCGTTTTCAAGAGCGACGCGATTTTCATGGGACCATCCCCCGAGCAGGCGATCGTCAAGAGGCTCTTCCCCGACGCCGCCACGTTCCGGAGGGAGGAAGCCCGGCGCTTCGAGATCGTCGACGCCCACTGGGACATACCGCTCCGCGAAGTCCCGATGGAGTAAGGCCTTGCCGGAAGAGGCGCGGGCGCGCCTCCGAAATCGGACGCAACGCCGCAGCCGACGGACAGAGCGCCGCCATGCACGAAATGGCGCACTCCTACTAAGGATGAAGGGACCGACGAACGGGGCGCGGGCGCGCACAGAGGGATACCTCGATGTCGGCGAACCGGCGACAGCGGTCGCCGAGCAGCCCGCGCGACTCCAAACTTGAGCGTTCTCATCGGGATCATCTCGGACACCCATAACCTTGTCCGGCCCGAGGCGTTCGAGGCGTTGAAGAGTAGCGAGCTCATCCTCCACGCAGGAGACGTCTGCCGGCCGGAAGTGCTCGAGGAGCTCGCAGGGATCGCGCCCGTGGTCGCGGTACGCGGCAACAACGACCGCGGGATCTGGGCGCGCGCGCTTCCGCTATCCCGCACCCTCGACATCCTCGGGTATCGCATCCACCTCCTGCACGACATGACGGATCTCGGTGTCGATCCGCGGGCCGAGGGCTTTCACGCCGTCGTGAGTGGCCACTCGCACCGCCCGCTCGCCCTCAGAAAGGACGGCGTTCTCTTCTTGAACCCGGGAAGCGCGGGGCCGAGACGCTTCAAGCTCCCGGTAGCGGTGGCCCGGCTTTCGGTCGGGAAGAGAACCCTTCGTGCGCGGATCGTGGAGCTAGGCGTATAATGTTGGGGAGATGATGCGGAAGGCGGACGCGCATATACCCAGTGCGGCCCCGAAATCGTGAAGCTGCGACTCTATCTCGATACTTCAGTGTTCAGCGCCTATTACGACGACCGGCTTCCGGACCGCCGAGCATTGACGGAGGACTTCTGGAAACGCCTGAGAGAGTTCGAGGTCTCTACGTCTGAGCTAACAAGGGAAGAAGTAGAACAGACATTGGACCCGGAGCTGCGCGCAAAGCTCGAAGCGCTCGTCTCTGGTCTCATCGTTCATGCGGTAACGGATGAAGCGAAACAGCTGGCCCGCAGTTACGTCGATGCGGGAGTGTTCTCACCAGCGATGTTCAACGACGCGGTGCACGTGGCGGCTGCAGTGCAGACACGGCAAGATGTTCTGCTTTCATGGAATTTCAAGCACCTCGTCAACCGGCGGAGACGGGCAAGGGTGAATGAAGTCAATACCTCCCTTGGTCTGCCCACAATCGAAATCCTGGCGCCTCCGGAGGTTTAGTCAAGCGAGGCCTGGACGCGAATGCAGTACTTCGATTACAGAAAAATCGCCGAAGCGGCCGACATTCCCGCCGGCAAGCTGGCTGAACTATCCCGTGTGATGAGACAGGATTTCCCGAACGACGACATGATGTTCGAGCTACACGTCTTAAGGGCTTGCCTCGCCATCAGGGACGGTCACATCACGCTCGAAGAAGTCCTGGCGGGGGAAACGGCGAAGCAGACGTAGGTTCCGCGTCAACGAGAAGGCCGCGGGCCGTAGAATCGCCGCCTTTGCGGCCAAGCCCATTCCGCCACCATGGACCGCGAGCCGGCGTCTGAGAAGGAAGACTTTCGTCAGTCTTCACGACGAGGAGACAGTGAAGTGGGGCCGTCGGTTCGCCCGGATCGTGCTGGCTTGGCGATGGCTTCTCACCGCGTGAGTGTCTGTCGGATGTCGTCGAGACCTCGCAGGAGTCTCTCGAGCGCCCTTTCGAGACGCTCCGTCTCCCGTCGCACGTCCTCTTCCGTCCCTCGGGCGAAAGCCCCCGCGAGACCGGGAAACGGCTGGCCTGCGTAGAGCGAATAGATGTTCCAGCCGTAGACCACGTGGCGATACCACCGCTCCTCCGGGGGCGCACTCTCGTCGATGAGCGATTGCTCGAGACGCATCAGCCTGTCGTTCAAGCCGTCGACGTCCGCGGGCAGTCTCCCGCTATCGAGCGCCGCTTCGAGGCTCTCCCCTTTTGCCCGGACCGCGGCAGCGAGCTCCTTCAGACGCTCGAAGCGATTTCGGCCTCCGCTCCACTCCTCCGCCTGCCGCGCGAAATCCTCGAGCTTCTTTCCGTAGTACGAGAAGCGATATGGAAGCACCGGAGCCTCCGCGAGCCGGATGGCTGCAGTCCCCAGGATCCGCGCGAGCAGAGCCCCCCGTCGGAAGTCGTCGTCGCCGTGGCGCATCATCCAGTAGCGATTGTCGTAGTTCGAATGGTAGGCGCCGAAGGACCAACCCCCGCGGAACAGGAGCTCCAGCGAGAGTGTCGGAAGCCCCACGAAATCCTGGAACGGGACGAAGTCCGCCCCGCTCCCGAGGGCCTCGAGATCCTCCGGCGGCTCGATACCGGGCATGTCCGCGGCCAGACCGCGCACGAAATCACGAAGCGAAGGCGTCCCTCCCGCGGCGAAGCGGTCGCCGTTGTACATGTCGCTGTTGATGTAGGCGACCGCCTTCGCGCGGAGCTCGTCGAGTCTCTTCTCCGCGAACTCCGTCGAGCCCACGAGCCCGTACTCCTCGGCGTCCCAGAAGCAGAAGACGATCGAACGGTCGGGCGCCAGCCCCTCGCGCGCCATCGAGCCCAGAGCGTAGGCGACTTCGAGAAGTGCCGCCGCCGCCGAGCCGGGGTCGATGCCTCCGAACGTCCAGGCGTCATGGTGAGTTCCGAGAACCACCCAGCGGTCGGGCGTCTTCTTGCCGCGAAGAGTCGCGATCACGTTCCGAATGGGCTTGAGCCCATCTTCCATGGCGACGTCGACGCGCACCCGCACTCCTCGAGGGAGGGATTCCAGGATCTTCGAAGCCTCGCGCGCGGACAGAGGCACCGCGGGAATCCGCGGAAGGGTCGGAGCCTTCGACGGGTCGAGGCGGGGCGCCTCGCTCGTCGCCGCGACTCCCGGGGTGAGCGCGTCTCCATGCCAGAACCAGGAGAGCTTCGCGTTTCCCCGCTGCACGTGATCGGCTTCGCGATACGGCCCTTCGGGCCAGACCGGCCCCTTGCCCGCCCCGTCGTCCTCGGGGTCGCTATAGATGAGGATGGCCGAAGCGCCCCTCTCCTCCGCGGTCGCGACCTTTACCGCGCGGTGGCTCTTCCCGTAGCGGACGAGAGCGACTTTCCCTCGGGCGTCGAGGCCCTTGTAGTCACCGGGCAGACCGTAGCCGGCATAGACCACGTCGCCCGTCACGCTGCCGGAACCCGAGAACGCGATCCAGGCAGGCTCGAGCTCCGGGTGAGAGCTATCTGGATCTCGCGGGTCCGCGGGCTCCCACAGCGAGAGCGTTTCGGCGCTGGGCGAGAGGATCTCGACGCTCACCTGCTTCGGAGCCGAAAGAAACGCCTGGTACTCCTCGACCTCGACCTCGAGACCGGCCTCTCGCAGCGTCGACTCCAGGTAGCCCGCGACGGCGCGCGCCCCTTCGGTCCCCGACCGATGCGGCCGCTCGGTGAGACGCCGGTGAAACTCGGAGATCCGCGCCCGCGAGATCCGCTCGACGAAAGCCCGCTCCAGCGTGCGCTCCGCCGGACGCGGGACGACGGGCAGCACCAGCCTCGAAGGGCGCGAGCGGTTATGATGGACCGTCTGTTCCGCAACCACGGGCTGCGAATCCTCGCCGAAGACACCGCCGGTGTTGGGATTCCGATCGAATCGCGGGAAGTTGCTGCTCGAGACTTCGAGGCGGATTCGGTGCCCGGGAAGAAATAGGTTCCCGGTGGCGCCGAGATCGAGCGCGAGCTCGACCGTCTTTCCCGGAGTCAGAAGCTCCGGGCGGTCGAATCCGTTTCGGTAGCGGGCCCGCAGTATGCCCTCGGTGAGCGACCGCATCGAGCCGTCGGGAGAAACGTCGAGAAGCTTTCCCGTGAAGTCGGTGTCGCGGGCCGACGAGGCGACATGAAGGACGAGCTGGATGTAGCCCGTCGCCTCGAGGGATTCCGCGAGGGGCGAAGAGACGTAGACGAGAACGTCCTCCCGCTCTTCGAGAGTCGTGGTGTCCGCGGGGGAGCGGGAATAGCCTTCCCTCGTCGGTGTCGGGAGCGGATTCCAGGGGTCGTATCGATAGGAATCAGGCGCCTCGTCACCGGGAGCCTCCCGCGACAAGGCTCCTCCCTCGCGCAGGTAGAAGGAAGTCGCGACCGCGCGGGAGAGCGGCCATTCTTCTTCGTCGCGCCAGCGATTGTCTCCCATGATGAAGAGCTTTACCCGCGGTTCCTCCAGGATCCCCGTGTCCTCGCCTTTCAACATCTGACGGAACCATCTCTCCATGAGTGCCGCGGAGTCGAGCCCGGCCTCCGGGCCGAAGTCGACGCCGCCGATACTCGTCGACGACAGGCTCGGTCTCGCGTGGGTCCAGGGGCCTACGACCAGGCGCTGGCCGGAGCGCGCCGCCTCGGTCGCGGCCTTTGCCCGAAGACCTTGGAAGTTCCGGAGCGTTCCCACGAGGAGACTGTCGTACCAACCCGTGAGGTGGAGCGCCGGGGTCTCGAAGCTTCCGTGTTTCCGAGCGATGTCGAACGTCTCCCAATACGAGTCGTAGCTCGGGTGCGCGAGCATCTCGAAGTAGCCGGGCATGTACTCCGGAAGAGACTGCGCGTTCATCGACTTCAGAGGTAGATGCCAGACCCAGCGCTCTTCGACGAGCTGGTCTTCTTCGTCGGTCAGGCCGATGGGAGACTCCCGCGCAACCTCGGGTTGCCGCAGGCGTCGTCGAACGTCGACCGCTTGCCCGAGGTTCCAGCGCAGCCCATCGAGAAGGTAGAAGGCCCCACCCTGGAAGACCATGTCGTAGCGGCTCGCATAGGACGCGCTCGGAAACAGAGCGGTCAGCCCCTTCGGACGGAGAGAGGCGGCGGTGAGCTGTGTCGTGGCGGCATAGCTCCCGCCGAACATCCCGACCTTGCCGTCGACGTAGGGGAGCGACGAAAGCCATTCGACGGTGTCGCGGCCGTCTTCGGCCTCTTCGTGCGGCCGGGAAACTCCTTCGGAGGCGTATCGGCCCCGGGTGTCCTGGACCGCGACCACGAAACCCTGGCTCGCGAGCCGGCGAAAGAACGGGATCTCGCTCGCCGCCCCTTTGGAGTACGGGGTCCGCTTCAGGAGCGCGGGAAAGCGGCCGGCCGTCTCGGGACGATAGACGTCGGCGCGGAGCACCACTCCGTCCCGCATCCGGGCCTCGACGTTCTTCTCCACCGCGACCGGAAAGGGAGCGGAAAGAGCGAAGGCCACGAGCGCGCTTGCGCCGGGGAGCTTCCTGGATGACAATATTTTTTGCCTCATGAGCGAGCTGGTCCTTTCCGACTTTCCGCCATCCCTACTGGTGCGTCTCGATCACTACATCGAGCTCCTGCAGGAGCTCAACCCCGGTTACACCTGGACTCGCAGCACCGCCGTCGCCTCTCTTCTGGCGCGCTCGCTCGCGGAAATCGAGGGTGCCGAGGTCCGCAACCGGAGGCGAAGAGGCCCGCCCGACCGCAGAACGGAGCCGCGGGCTCCCGATCGACGCGAGGGCCTCGAAGAGAGAAGGGTGATTCCGAACCGGCGTAAGCCGCCCTACCCCGAGATGGTCGATCTCGTCATCGAGCACCTTTTGCGCGAAAGCCGCGGTGTCGAGGACCAGACCTGGCGCGATCGCGAAGACCCCGACGAGACCCGCTAGAGCCCCGCGATTTCGAGCCAGTGGAACCAGACGGGGTGCTCCTGTTTGTACCATTTCAGGATCTCGAGAAGCTTCTTCTGATGCTCCTTCGAGATCACGTCGGGCGAGATGCGATTGAAGCTGACCCGGATCCTGTCTCCCACGTGATCGAGCGCCTCGGAGCAGAGCGTCTGGAGCTCGTTGCGGATGCGTCCTGAATCCGAGATCCGAACCGGCCTCTCGCGGAAATCCTCGCCGTAGAAAAACCGGTTGAGGAGCGGATTGAACACCAGCCGGGCCCGCTCCGGCTCCTCCAGCATGCGCAACTTGAACCGCATGGTCTTGGTGCCCTTGCGAGTCGCGAGCGAGACCGTCGTCCGATAGAGACGGTCTCCCAACTCCTCGACGCCCTTCGCCCCGGTGTAGGGATCGGGGCACATGTAGCCGCAGGCGGCGAGGACCCGCCAGCGTCTCTCGGGGAAGAAGTCGTCGGCGGAGACCACGGGCTCGTCGATGGGAAGGCCGGCGTCGCGGGCGGAGCGAATCGCCTTCCGGTACTCGGAGACGAATTTCTCGTCGAGAGGCTCGCCCGCGAGCCGGCTCAACCTTGCGCCGAAGTCCGGCGAATCCGGCGATAGGCGCATGACGTCCCGCTCCTTCTCCCAGGAGAGGGAGAACTTCGACGTGAGGACCGACAGCGAGCCGTTGAGCCCGAGAACCGGCGCGAGGCTCGCCGCCTGCATCGCTTCCGCCGATCCCGCGTAGCCGTCGCAGAGAAAAACGTGCGGCTCGCCACGGTCGTCCTTCCAGGCCTTCACCTGGTACGTCGGGGCGTAGCTTCCCGAGTCGTTGAACGTGGGAATTCCCGCGGCGAGCCGGTACCCGCTTTCGACCAGATGCACCCCGGCCTCGCGCCATTCCTTCCAGAGGGTCCCCAGGCGCTTTTCGCGGCTCGATCCGCCGAGCGTCCAGACGTGGACGTTCTCCCGGCGGATACCGGGATACGTCCACTCGATGGCCTCGACGACCTTGGCGCGGGGGGAGCGGAAGTCGATGAGGACCGAACGATCGGCCGCGGTGCGCACCACTTCTTTGGGAAGGAACAAGGTCCCCAAGTAGCCTTCGTAGGGGAGGCTGATCTGAAGCGGCTGATCGAAGAGATGTAGTATCGTCAGCGGGCCGGTCTCCTCCCCCTTGGCGAAGCGGGAGGTATTCTCGAGGGTGTCGATGGCGGCGCCCCAGATGGTGATGCCGGCGGACTTCGTTTCATCGTAGAACTGCTCGAAGGTATATCCCTTTTCGTTGATGAGCCGCGCGACCCGAGAGTCGATCCACTTGGCGACCTGGGGCCGGGCGTACACCCGCCCGAATCCGAGCTGCGGGTTCGAGCCCATTTCCGGACTCTCGCCGAGCTTCGGCATCAACCCCTCGCCGAGCGAAACCATGATCGCGTGGTTCTCGGGAAGGTGCCGGGTCGCGTACCAGAGCGACTCGCTCATCGCGTAGGCGGAGATGGCGTCGGCGTCTTTCTTGATCTGATTGAGCTCGTTCTTGTCCGCGTTCTTCCCTTCCCCGTATCTGCCGTAGAGCCGCGTGCCCAGGGCGGTCACCGCCGCGGTCATCGCCACCAGGTTCTCGAGGCGTGAAGGAAGAAAAGAGAAGCGGGTGGAGGCGTCGTCGTTTCGCTCCAGTTGAACTTCCACGTCCTCGAGCCAGAGGTGGAAGCGCCCGAGGATGGGTCGGGTGTCGAAAGCCCACTGCGCCACGCGGTTTCTCTGCCGCATCCTCTCACCGGGCGTCATCGCGGGAAATATATCAAAACAGCGGCATCTGGTCGCCGCTGCGCCCGGGCCGGGATGGCCGGCGGAACCGGCTGGTATCGAGAGGCGGCCTCGGTCGGTCGAGGCCGTACCGGTTGCGGGCGGCGCGAAACCGTTTTTCGAGGAGCTCCGCGTAGGCTCCGGTGCCGCGCATCCGAGTCCCGAACTCCGCCTGATACAGCTCGCCTCCACGGGTCTCGCGAACCAGCGCCTCGACGTGCTTGGCTTTCGTCGGGTAATGAGCTTCGAGCCACTCGGAGAAGAGGTCCTTCAACTCCAGAGGAAGCCTCAGGAGCACGTAGCCCGCGGTCTCGGCTCCCGCGAGGGACGCCTCCTTCAGGATCCGCTCGAGCTCGGAGTCATTGAGCGCGGGAATCATCGGCGAGGCCAGAACGCCGCAGGGGATCCCCTCTTCACTCAACCCGCGCAGGGTCTCGAGACGCTTCTCCGGGGTGGAGGCGCGCGGCTCCATCTTCCGGGCGAGCTCGGGGTCGAGGGTGGTGATGGAGACGAAGACGCTCGCGAGGTTCTTCGTCGCCATCGGCGCGAGGATGTCGCGGTCGCGCAAGACCAGCTGGGATTTCGTCACGATCGATACCGGGTGCTCGTGCTCGGAGAGGACCTCCAGGATCGAGCGGGTGATGCCGAGGTCCCTCTCGACGGGCTGGTAAGGGTCGGTGTTGGCGCCGAGGGCGATCGCCTGGCAGACGTAGCTCTTCTTCGAGAGCTCCTCGCGCAGGAGCTCCGCGGCCTTCGGCTTCGAGAAGATGCGGGTCTCGAAGTCGAGGCCGGGCGAAAGGCCGAGGTAGGCGTGCGTCGGCCTCGCAAAGCAGTAGACGCACCCGTGCTCGCAGCCTCGATAGGGATTGATGGAGACGTCGAAGGGCACGTCCGGAGAGTCGTTCCTCGCCAGGATGGTCCGGGTGGAGTCAGGGGTGACGATGGTCTCGACCTTCCCCCGCTCCTCGTCCTCGGGAACCTCCTCGTACCGGTAGCGCTCGTACCGGCCCGTGGGGTTCGTCACCGCTCCCCGGCCCCGGCGTTTCATACCTCAAATTAGCGTGGGACGACCGGGATCAAAACCCGGGACCGACGCTCGCGATCGTGATACACCGTCTGCTCGGCGACGATCCCCTTCGTTTCCATCCCAATCCGGCCGCCGGTGTTCAAGTTGCGATCGAACTTGGGAAAAGCGCTCGAGGAGATCTCGAGCCGCAGACGGTGGCCCTCGCCGAGCAGCCCGCACGTGGACCAGGCGTCGATCTCGTACGACTCCACCCGCCCCGGCTCGAGAAAGCTTTCCTCTTCCATCGACCTTCGGAAACGGGCGCGCACGATGCCGTCGTTGAGCCTCTGGGCGTACCCGCCGGGATGGACGTCGAGAATCTTCGCCGTCCAATCGGTGTCGCGGGCGGAGGACGCGGCGTGGAGCCGGACCGTGAGCGGCCCGCAGATCTCGAGCGGCTCGGTCAGAGGCGCCGTGGAGTAGACGAGAACGTCGTCCCGTCGCTCCACCGCGCGGTAATCGTCCGGCCCGCCAACCTGTGAAAAATTCGGCTCGGTGATGAAGGGGACGGCGTCCTCGGGATCGTACCGGAAGGTATCGGCAGGCTCGTCTTCGGGCGCCACGGTATCGAGCCGCCCGTCTCCGAAGAGACTGTTGGCCCGGCCGCCGCTATGGAGGAAGTACTCGACGTATCGCGTCCGCCCGATGGGCCACTCGTTCTCGCTTCGCCACCGGTTTTCGCCCATCACGAAGATCCGAACCCGGGGATCGGACTCGACCCCGTTGTCCTCCCCTTTCAGCCAGTGGTCGAACCATCGCAATTGCACGGCGTCGAAGTCGATCAGCGCCTCCGAACCGAAATCGA
>Ga0299906_10001535_pt1 | contig 19828 bp, 16 predicted proteins | sample RVTome_14_FD_200259 | JGI IMG/M metagenome (GOLD analysis project Ga0299906, IMG submission 200259) | Soil microbial communities from uranium-contaminated site in the Upper Colorado River Basin, Wyoming, United States - RVT145D125 (version 2) ...
GGCTGAGGCGTATCACCGGCTGGGGGTCGACTACTATCCGAAGCTGGTCTCCGCCATACCCTTTACCCCGGCTCCATGCCGAAAAATTCTGTTGGCCGACAATCGCAATACCGGGCTTGCCCACGAACTCGTCGATGCGGCGCTGCAGCTGGCCGTCGATGGCAATTGTTCGTCGCTGCACCTGCAGTTCGTCGATCCCGAGGAAACCGGGTCCCTTGCCGCGTCGGGCCTCATGCTGCGCAAGGACTGTCAGTTCCATTGGCTCAATCGCGGCTACCGAAGTTTCGACGAGTTCCTCGCGACCTTCAGCTCCGCGAAACGCCGCAAGGCGCGACAGGACCGGCGCTACGTTGCCGAGCAGGGAATCCGCTTTCGTTTTCTTGAAGGCGGCCAGGCGGACGCCGCAACCTGGGCATCAGTTTACGCACTCATAAGCAGCACCTTCCGGCGCCATGGATCGATGCCGTATTTCAGTCTGGAATTTTTTACCGAGCTGTCGCGACGCATGCCGAAACAGGTACTCCTGGTCATTGCCGAGCGCGAACGAAATATGATAGCTGCAGCCGTATTCTATGTCAGCGAAACTGCGCTCTATGGACGCTACTGGGGCGCCGATGCCGATTACAATGCGCTGCACTTCGAGACCTGTTACTACCAGGGAATAGACTACTGTATCCGGCACGGCAAACAGGTATTCGAACCGGGTACGCAGGGCGAGCACAAGATCAGCCGGGGGTTCGTACCGGTAACGACATGGTCGGCGCACTGGATCGGGCGGAAGGAGTTTGCCGAGGCAATCGGGCGATATCTGGACGACGAACAGCGTCACGTCGATCGCTATATCGCTGTGGTCGAGGATCACAGCCCGTATCGCGACGATCGGCGACAGAAAGTGGACGACGAACTGGGCGTCGAACCGGGCAACGAGTGAGCGCGTTGCGAATACACTGGCTGCAAAACAGCGATCCACCCGATGCATTTCCGCCTGTCGGACAAGCCCTGGCCGAACCCAACGGTTTGCTCGCCGCCGGTGGCGACCTGTCGCCCGACAGAATCCTGTCTGCCTACCGGGCAGGCATATTTCCGTGGTTCGAACCGGGTCAGCCAATTCTCTGGTGGTCACCGGATCCACGCTGCGTGCTGCGACCCGAACGGTTCCATGTTGCAATCAGTCTGCGCCGCAGTGCCCGCTCTGCCGGCTTCGAGTTGACCTTCAATAGCGCTTTCCGCGAGGTCATCGATGCCTGTGCGCAGCGCCGCAGCGGACAGCACGGCACCTGGATCACCGAAGACATGAAGAGCGCATACCTGGGATTGCACACCAGCGGCTGGGTGCATTCCGTCGAGGTATGGCGGGGCAACAGCCTGGCAGGCGGCATTTACGGACTGGCCTGCGGAAAGGTGTTTTTCGGTGAGTCCATGTTCAGCCGCGTGTCCGATGCATCCAAGATCGCCATGATGGCGCTGTGCCATGTCATTGCGCGCCAGTCCTTCGTCCTGCTCGATTGCCAGGTCACGTCACCGCACCTGATCACGCTCGGCGCGGAACTTTTGCCACGCACGGAATTCGTGAGAACGCTCTGCGAAGCAAACCGCGCTCCGGATCAGGCCAGATTCTGGCCGACCACTCGCCTCCCCGCTGCAGAGTTCCTCCCGGCAACCTGAATGCCGCATTGCAATGGCGCATTGCAAGGCGACATTGCATTGCATCGTTCGTTTCTGCACAATTCGCCGGCCCCGGCAACCAGAGAACCCCGAAAATTGGCCAAGGAAGATGCCCTTCAGATGGAAGGCGTAGTGACCGAAACCCTGCCGAACACGACCTTTCGTGTCGAGCTCGAGAACGGTCACGTCGTAACTGCGCACATCTCGGGGAAGATGCGCAAGAATTACATTCGTATACTGACGGGTGACAAGGTGACGGTAGAACTCACACCGTATGACCTTACAAAGGGACGCATCACCTACCGCGGCCGCTGATCGCCGGTTCTTAGTCCTGTGGCAGATGCTGAAGTTCTTTCAGCGACTTTTCCGCTTTCAATTCGAGATTGCCATCGGCCCCGACGGCGATGAAGACATGACCGCCTTCGGCCAGGCTGCCAAACAGCAGTTCCTCCGCAAGCGGTCGCTTGATCTGTTCCTGGATGATTCGCGCCATCGGACGCGCGCCCATTTGCGGATCGTAGCCGCGCTCGGCGATCCACGCTCTCGCTTCGTTGGTCAGTTCCAGCGTGACATCGCTCGAACCGAGTTTTGCTTCCAGTTCGACAACCAGCTTGTCGACAACGCGTGCGATCGATCGTGCATCGAGCGGCGAAAACTGGATGATGGCATCGAGCCTGTTGCGAAATTCCGGTGAAAACGATTTCTTGATAATCGTCATGCCATCGCTGTAGTGGTCCTGATGGGTGAAGCCGATCGATGCCCGGCTCATCTCCTGCGCACCGGCATTGGTGGTCATGACCAGAACGACTTTGCGAAAGTCCGCTTCGCGGCCGTTGTTGTCCGTTAAAGTGCCGTGATCCATGACCTGCAACAGCAGGTTGAATACTTCCGGATGCGCTTTTTCGATTTCATCGAGCAGGACGACGGCGTGCGGGTGTTTCAATACTGCTTCAGTCAACAGTCCACCCTGATCGAAGCCGACATAGCCCGGCGGGGCACCGATCAATCTCGATACCGTATGTCTTTCCATGTATTCCGACATGTCGAAGCGAATCAGCTCGACACCCAGAATCAGCGCAAGCTGCCGTGTGACCTCGGTCTTGCCGACGCCGGTCGGACCGGCAAACAGGAACGATCCGATCGGCTTCTCGTCTTCCGTCAGTCCGGAGCGCGACATTTTGATGGCGGAACTCAAGGCCGCAATGGCCGGGTCCTGACCAAAAATCGTCAACTTCAGATTGCGCTCAAGGTTGCGCAATACATCCTTGTCGGAGGACGAGACACTTTTTGGAGGGATGCGTGCCATCTTGGCGACGATATTCTCGACCATCGTCACGGTAACGGCCTCCTCACGTTCCGACTCGGGCTTCAGGCGCAGATTCGCACCCGCCTCATCGATCACATCGATGGCCTTGTCCGGCAGCTTGCGGTCATTGATGTGCTTGGCAGCGAGCTCTGCAGCGGCGACCAGCGCCTGCGGTTCGTATCGTATACCGTGATGTTCCTCGAACCGCGACTTCAGCCCACGCAATATCTCCACCGTTTCCTCTATGCTCGGTTCAGGTACGTCGATTTTCTGGAAGCGCCGCGCAAGTGCATGATCCTTCTCGAACACTCCACGATATTCCGTATAGGTTGTGGAACCGATGCAGCGGATCTCGCCATTTGCCAGGACCGGTTTGATCAGGTTGGATGCATCCATGACCCCGCCCGACGCTGCGCCGGCGCCGATTACGGTATGTATCTCGTCGATGAACAGGATCGCGCCCGGCTTCTTGCGTACCTCCGCAATGACCGATTTGAGGCGCTTTTCGAAATCACCACGGTATTTGGTGCCGGCGATCAGTGAACCCATATCCAGCGCATAGATAGTGCTGTCCCGCAGGACATCGGGCACCCGTTCCTCGGTAATGAGTCGCGCGAGGCCTTCCGCCAGTGCCGTCTTGCCAACCCCCGCATCCCCGACATAAAGAGGGTTGTTCTTGCGCCGGCGGCACAGTATCTGAATGGTTCTTTCGATTTCCAGGTCACGGCCGATCAAAGGATCGATCTTTCCGGCCATGGCCAGCTGATTCAGATTGCTGGCATATTTCTCGAGCGCGCTGGTGTCCGATTCGGCCTCCTCTTCTCCCGGAATCTGCTGTCGATCTGTGCCGGTATCGCCCGGCAACTGCGGCATCCCGTGAGAAATGTAGTTGACCACGTCCAACCTGGTGACGTCCTGCAAACTGAGGAAGTACACCGCCTGCGACTGTTTCTCGCTGAATATCGCAACCAGTACATTGCTGCCGGTGACTTCTTTCTTGCCGCTCGATTGCACATGAAAGACCGCCCGTTGCAATACGCGCTGAAACCCGAGCGTCGGTTGAACTTCGGTCTCTTCCTCGGGCGAAACCAGCGGCGTCGCTTCGTCGATGAACTCGGTCAACTGTCGGCGCAACTGCCCGACATTCGTGTTGCAGGCCTTCAGGATCTCGTGAACCTTCGGAATATCCAGCAAGGCCAGCAGCAAATGTTCGACCGTCATGAATTCATGACGCCGGTCGCGGGCGTTCTGAAATGCCTCGTTAAGGCAAAATTCGAGTTCACTGCTCAACATACCTGGCTATTCACCTCTGCTCCGGCCTCCCGACCAGGAATCAAGTTCATGCTTCTTCCATCGTACACAACAATGGATGTTGCTGCTGCTGCGCGATGCCTGCAACCTGCGCGACCTTGGTTTCAGCAATGTCGTAACTGTACACGCCGCAGACGCCTTTGCCCTTGGTATGGACCTCGAGCATGACCCGAGTGGCACGCGTGCGTTCCATGCCGAAAATGCTTTGCAGGACTTCAACCACGAATTCCATCGGTGTGAAATCGTCGTTGATCAGCACCACCCGGTATAATGACGGGCGCTTCAACCGGGGCCGCGCTTCCTCCAGCGCCAGATTGTGGTCGTCGGAACGGCCTTTCGTAGTGTCTCGTTCGGTCATTGGTCTGTCATTCCACTATCACGGGCCCCGGAGGACGAAAGCAACAGCCGGTAAATGGCAATTATATATGGGGGGCCGCAAGCTAACTCCAAGTCTGGTTCGCAGTTTTAAGGCAATCCGGACGCGGTCTGGCACAGGGCGTCATGCATAGCATTAAATATTTGAGGTATATACTTGCTATATATAGGTTTTTTTGATGAGGTGTGCTTGTTTGCGGGGACTGCGAAACCTTATCATCGGACTGCCGCGTTAATATCTGGCATCGGCATGCAAAACGGCCTTTGCAGCCGTATGCAACAATGACAGGCTGAGGCACATGGCTCTCGAAGCAAAATGGTCGGATTTCAGTGACTTGGATGGCATGCAGTTGCTCACTGCGGCCAACCGTTTACTGCCAAAATGGGTAACCCTGCTGCTGGTGGTCGCAATCGCCTGGCAACTCGCCCAGATCATCTGGATGCTGGTACCGGGCTCATCCGCGAGCGACGCCCTGTACCCTGCACCGGTTCAGGCCGGCGGCGCGGTCAGTTCGGGCGCCCAGACCCGGGCCAATGTGCAGGCCATCGCCGAATCGCATCTTTTCGGCGTAGCCTCGCTGGATGCTGCGCCTGCGCCGCCTCCCGACCCGACCGAGAATCTCGCCGAGACACGCCTGAGTCTTTCACTGAAGGGCACCATTGCCGCCACCGACCCGCGATCCTCCGTTGCAATCATCGCCGACCAGAGCAACGAAGATAAGGTGTATGTGATCGGTGACTCGATCGTATCGGGCACATCTCTGCACGCCGTGTACCGGGATCGGGTAGTGCTGAACGAGAGTGGCGTGCTCAAGGAATTGAACCTTCCACGAGACTTTCCGACCAGCACGCAACCGGTACGGCGCAATGTGGCAACTGCAACACGCACGTCCGAATCTGATAATGAAAACAGTATTCAGAACGTCGTAGCGCAGAATGTGACCAAGCTCGCCGACGTCATCCGGCCAACGCCGTATTTTGTCGCCGGTCAACAACAGGGTTACCGGGTTTATCCCGGGCGGGACCGCAAACAATTTGCAGCGCTGGGACTCAGGCCAGGGGATCTCATCAAGGACATCGACGGTGCAGCCTTGACGGATCCGCAGCAGGCAATGCAGATATTTCAGAATCTCGGCAGTGCCGATCAGGTATCTGTCACCGTGGAAAGGAATGGACAACCTGAAGTGCTGGTTCTTAAAACCAGCCAACTCAGCCTGGAAGAGACTCAGTGATCACAATACCCCGAAACTCGCAGGCAACCCGACCGGAAATCAAGGTGTTCCGGGCCATTGGCATGCTGCTGTTGTCTGTCGCAGCCGTATCACTGGCGCAGCAGCCGACGATCACACCGAATTACAAGGATGCCGACATTCGCAAGATCGTCGAGGCGGTCGGCGCCGTAACCGGCAAGAATTTCATCCTGGATCCGCGCGTCAATGCCAAGGTCACGATGTTGTCTTCGAGTGAGATGTCGCCCGATGCGTTTTACGAAGCATTCCTTTCCATACTCGAAGTTCACGGTTACGTGGCAATCGCTACGGGCGACGTCATCAAAGTATTGCCGGATGCGAGCGCAAGGCAGTACCCGGGTTTCCTTTCGACCGACGGCGCCGGTGCCGACGATATCGTCACACAGGTCATACAGGTGCAGAATGTCGGTGCCGCGCAGCTGGTCCCGATACTGCGGCCGCTGATCCCGCAGTACGGGCATCTCGCAGCGCATAACGGTTCCAACATGCTGATCATTTCGGATCGCGCGCACAACGTGCAGCGCATGGTCTCAATTGTACGCCGCATCGATCAGTCCAATGACGAGGACATCGAGGTCGTGCCGCTGCAGCATGCATCGTCGGCTGAAGTGGTGCGCGTGCTTACGGCATTGACGCAGGCGCCGAGTCCGGACGGCATTCCCGTTACGACGAGCCTGGTTGGCGACGCACGTACCAACAGTGTACTCATCGGCGGCGACCGGACCCAGCGCCTGCGGCTCCGCGCCCTGATTGCGCATCTCGATACGCCATTGCAGGACGGCGGCGATACCCAGGTCCGATACCTTCGCTATGCCGACGCGGAGGAACTGGCGACCAAATTGCAACAGCATTTCACGCAGCAGGTCGGCGCTGGCGCCGCAGCGGCAGGCGGCACTGCCGATCAGGTCAGCGTCTGGGCCGACACCCAGACCAACGCAATCATCGTCAATGCGCCGCCGAAAATGATGCGATCACTGATGGGCATCGTCGACAAACTCGATATCCGGCGTGCCCAGGTACTGGTGGAAGCCATCATCGTCGAGGTGATCGCAGGCAAGAGCGCGGATCTCGGCGTGACCTGGGCGGTTGACGGCAGCGGTGACAATGCAGCCATCGGCGTCACGAACTTCCCGCCGGAACCCGGCGTTGTGGGTCTGGCCGGGGCTATAACGGGCGAAGGTGACAGTGTCACCAATCCTGCCAGCCTGATCGGCGCCGGCATTACCCTAGGCGTCGGGCGTATAGCCGACACCGGTACCAATTTCGCCGCTATCCTGCGTGCGCTGCAGGGGGATGCTGACACCAATATCATTTCCACCCCGACCATCGTGACGACTGACAACGAGGAGGCCAGTCTGAACGTCGGTCAGGAAGTGCCGTTCGTTACCGGTTCGTATTCCAACACCGGTGGCGGCGCCGGAGGCGCCGTCAATCCGTTTCAAACCGTGGACCGCCAACAGGTTGGCGTAAAACTCGTGATCACACCGCAGATCAACGAAGGCGATTCACTGCTGCTGAAGATTTCGCAGGAAATTTCCAACATTGCACAATCCTCGGAAGGCGCTGTCGACCTCATTACCAATCAGCGCATCATAGAGACAACCGTCATTGTCGAAGACGGCGCCATCCTCGTGCTGGGCGGCCTCCTCGAGGACACGTTGCGTGAAAGCGACCAGCGCGTTCCGATCCTTGGCAGCATCCCGATACTCGGTGCCCTGTTCCGCAGCCGGACCACTGACAAGGTCAAGACCAACCTGATGGTATTCATCCGACCCAAGATTCTGCGGGACAACATGCAGATGGCCTACGAGACCAATGCCAAGTACAACTACATTCGCGGAGTGCAACAGCAGGGGCGCGGTGGCGAGGGGGGGCGCGTGGCCATCATGCCGGGCGAAGCACGCCCCGTTCTGCCGCCGCTCGAATCGTATGACAAGCCAACCGGTCCGGTCATCGACCTGCGCCTGCCTGAGGAAACCGACGACTCGGACGACACCGGGCAATGAGTCACGGCGACCGCGCCTGAACCATGGAGTATCCTGCCGAAATCGTGCTTGCGACCGACCCGGCGGACCGTGCTGAAGAACTAACGGTCGCGCGCACATTGCCGTTTTCCTTTGCCAAACGACACGGCGTACTCATTCGGGATATCTCCGACGGCCGGGCCGACACTGTTTATCGTACGGGCGCATCCCCATTGAGCCTCGCCGAGGCACGACGTTTCTCCGGTGTGCCACTGCAATTGACACGGGTATCCACCGACGCATTCGACGCGATACTTCAGCAGTGTTACGAACAGGGATCGAACAAGGCCATGCAGATGGCCGGCGATTTCGACGGTCAAACGGACCTTCTGCAAGTAGCTCAGGATCTGCCGGAACCGTCCGACCTCCTGGAAAGTGACGACGACGCTCCGATCATCCGATTCATCAATGCGGTATTGACACAAGCCGTCAAGGACAACGCATCCGACGTTCACATCGAGCCCTACGAGAACCGGCTGGTGGTTCGTTTTCGCATCGACGGTGTATTGCAGGAAGTCCTGCAGACCCGGCGTGCCGTCGCTCCGCTGATCGTCTCGCGCATCAAGGTCATGTCGAAACTCGACATTGCAGAAAAACGCCTGCCGCAGGATGGCCGGATCTCGCTCCGGATCGCCGGCCGCGCCGTCGATGTGCGGGTTTCCACGATGCCATCCGGGCACGGAGAAAGGGTCGTTTTGCGACTGCTGGACAAACAGGCCGGCAGGCTGGACCTGACCTCGCTCGGCATGGACGACAAATCGCTGGCGGTCATGGACGACCTGATTCACAAACCTCACGGCATTATCCTGGTGACCGGGCCAACCGGCTCCGGCAAAACCACGACGCTGTATGCAGCGCTGGAACGCATAAACGACAACAGCCGCAATATCATGACGGTCGAGGACCCCATCGAGTACTTCATCGATGGCATCGGCCAGTCGCAGGTCAACACCAAAGTCGAGATGACTTTTGCACGCGGGCTGCGGGCGATCCTGCGCCAGGATCCCGACGTGGTCATGGTAGGCGAAATTCGCGATCTCGAAACCGCGGAAATTGCTGTACAGGCCAGCCTCACCGGCCACCTGGTCATGTCCACGTTGCATACCAACACCGCGGCCGGTGCCGTCGCGCGTCTTCGCGACATGGGTGTCGAGCCGTTCCTGCTGTCGTCCAGCCTCATCGGGGTGCTCGCACAGCGCTTGGTGCGTGTACTGGACGACGATACCAAGGTTGCCTATACCGCTCGCGAGTACGAGTGTCGTACATTAAAGGTAGACCCGGACAACCCGCCGAAGCTTTACCGACCGGGCCTCGAGGACGGAAACGGCTACCGCGGCCGCACCGGCATATACGAACTGATCGCCGTCGATGACAAAATGCGTACCATGATTCACGATGGCGTGAGCGAACAGGAACTCGAGCGTTATGCCAGAACCCGCGGGCCAAGTATTCGCGACGACGGAAGTCGTCGCGTGCTTGCGGGGACCACTACCCTGGAAGAAGTTCTGCGAGTCACGCGCGCCGATTAGGCAGGCGCACTGAGGCAATCCAATGGGTGCTTTCGAATTCGTCGCTCTTGACAAGTCCGGCAAGGAATCGCGCGGACTGCTGGAAGGCGATACGCCAAAACACGTTCGCCAGATCCTGCGCGACAGGCAGCTCCTGCCCGTCAGCGTGACAGAAATCGCACAAAAGGAATCGAAACGCCAGAGCACGCGCTACTCGTTGCGTCGCGGCCTGTCGGCAAGTGACCTGTCGCTGCTGACGCGGCAGCTTGCGACCTTGTCCCAGGCAGGCCTGCCGCTGGAAGAAGCCCTGCTCGCGGTAAGTCAGCAAAACGAAAGCCCGCGCGCCAAGAGCATCATGCTGGGTGTGCGATCAAAAGTCCTCGAGGGACACACCTTGGCAGATGGCCTCAGCGATTTTCCGCAGGCATTTCCGGATCTCTACCGCGCAACCGTAGCGGCCGGTGAGCAGTCCGGCCACCTCGACGCCGTACTCGAGAGACTTGCGGAATTCACCGAATCCCGGCAGGTGCTGCAACAGCAGGTACGTAATGCACTGATATATCCCATTGCGCTTGTCGTCACGGCAGTTGCCATCATCAGTTTCATGCTGGCCTACGTTGTGCCGAAAGTGGTGTACATATTCGAGAACTACAACCAGCAGTTGCCGATTCTTACGCGCCTCATGATTGCATCAAGCGATTTCATCCGCGACTACTGGGCTGCATTGATCGTGGTTACCGTTGCCGTGATCTTCGGCGTCCGGCAGCTCCTGAAACGGGAAGGCCCGAAACGGCGCTACCACCTCGCATTGCTGCGCATCCCGATAGTCAGCCGATTGACCCGGGGCATAAATACGGCCCGGTTCACGCAGACGCTCAGCATTCTCGCCGGCAGCGGTGTGCCAATACTCGAGTCGCTGCAGATCGCCGCACAGGTTGTCGTAAACGTGCCCATGCGCGAAGCAGTTGAAGAGGCAGCACTGAGAATCCGCGAAGGTGCCATGATCAGCAAGTCGCTGGCAGCCAGCAAGCTGTTCCCGCCCATGACCACACACCTGATTGCCAGCGGAGAAGCGAGCGGCAAACTGGAGGAAATGCTGAGCCGGGCGGCCGGCACCCAGGAACGCGAGGTCGATTCCCTGATAGCGACGATGCTCGGCATTATGCAGCCATTGCTGGTCATCGTCATGGCGGCAATCGTACTGCTTATAGTTCTTGCAATTCTCCTGCCGATCTTTGAAATCAACAATTTAATCCAATAGAAGGCTTGCCGGATCCCTGCTTGCAAACTGCGGATCGGCTTCTTGCACACCGACTTTTTTCGCGGTATACAGACGCCTTTGTGATTGGCTTCAGCCGTTGTGCTGGTTGATTGATCCGGAGTCCGCGATGGCACAAAAAGTTTCTGAAGACCGTGATCGGTCCGCCGAGGTCACCGACGAAGAAGAAGACGATCAAACCGATGACTTTGCAGACGAAGAGTCTGAGGACGAGGAATCGGAGTCGGACAATGTCGGTGATGTTTCCGTCGAGATCAATGTAGAAAGCCTTATCGCGGAGATTGAACTCGAACACGACGACGAAGCGGCGCGCAGGCGCGAAGTGCGACGGCGCCTTGAGGAAATCCGTGAGCAGCGGGAGGCGATGAAGGACATCGAAGATACGTTCGCAATGTATCTCGATGATGAAGACTAGTATCGCGCTGGCAGCGTGTGTCCGCCGCGCGTAGTCGGCGGGATCCGGACGGATCAGCGAAAGTCGCGGCTCCTCACGCTGAGTTCTCCCAGCAAGTCGCTGTGGTCCAGCAGCTTTTTCGCGATGACATGAATCACCTTCCCCTCAACCTGCAGTTCCCCCTCGACCCCCATGAGACGCGCATTCAGCAGCACATCACGCTGCTCTTCGGCGATCCGTTTCCAGAGGATGAGATTTGCATAACCCGTCTCGTCTTCGAGCGTCACAAAAGTGACACCGCTTGCCGTTCCGGGGCGTTGCTTGGTGATGACGAGACCGGCAACGCGGATGACACGCCCGCTCGACAATTCGCCGAGCCCGCCGGTGGCAACGTATCCATAACCGTCGAGGCGCGCGCGGATGAGAGCCATGGGGTGACGTTCCAGCGTCAACCCCAGGCTTTTGTAGTCGGCCACGATATTCTGTCCCTCGGTCGGGCGACGCAGCATGGGTGTCGCATCGTAGCGATCCATGCTGGCGAACAGCGCTGTCGGTTCCTCCACTCCCTCCACCGTCCAGCGTACCTGGTGACGATGACCGTCGAGCGCCAACAGGGCGCCCGCAGCTGCCAGCGCTGCCAGCTCCCGCCGGTTGATGCGGGTGCGTTCCACCAGTTGCTGAATACTGTGGTATGGACCGGCATTCCTGGCGGTAACCAGCGACTGTCCGGCCGTTTCCGACAGCCCTTTGATTTGCCTCAGGCCGAGCCGCAGTGCGGGCCGCCTGTCCCCGCCCGGTTCCAGGCTGCAGTCCCAGTTGCTTCGATTGACATCGGCGCTGCGCACTTCGACACCGTGACGCCTGAGGTCCTGGACCAGTTGCGAGGCCGAGTAGAACCCCATCGGCTGGCTGTTGAGCAACGCACAGGTAAATGCGGCCGGTTCATGGCACTTAAGCCAGCAGGAAACATAGACCAGCAGCGCAAAACTTGCCGCATGCGATTCGGGAAATCCGTATTCGCCGAACCCCAGGATCTGCTGAAAAATCTGCCGGGCGAAATCTTCCGAATAGCCGCGTACCCGCATGCCGTTGATCAACCTTTCCTCGAACGGACCGAGGCCGCCACGACGTTTCCAGGCTGCCATCGCGCGCCGCAAACGATCCGCTTCGCCCGGCGTGAAACCGGCCGCAACGACGGCAAGCTGCATCACCTGCTCCTGGAAAATCGGTACGCCGAGCGTACGCTGCAGCACCTGCCGGACGTCATCGCTGGGATACTCGACCGCTTCCTCACCGTCACGCCGCCGCAGATACGGGTGCACCATGTCACCCTGTATCGGACCCGGGCGGATAATGGCCACTTCAATAACGAGATCGTAATAACAGCGGGGTTTCAGACGCGGCAACATGGCCATCTGCGCGCGCGACTCGATCTGGAATACACCCATCGTGTCGGCATCACAGATCATGTCATAGACGAGCGGATCTTCGGCCGGCACGGTAGCCAGGGAATACTCGCGCCCATCGTAGTTGCGGATCAGATCGAAACTGCGGCGTATCGCCGTCAGCATGCCGAGACCCAGCACGTCGACCTTCAGTAGCCCGAGATCCTCGAGATCATTCTTTTCCCACTGGATAACCGTGCGATCGTCCATGGCGGCGTTCTCCACCGGCACCAGTTCCGACAGCGGTCCATTGGAAATTACGAAACCGCCGACGTGCTGTGACAGGTGCCGCGGAAACCCGATCAGCTCACGCACCAGGTACAACAGTCGTTTGACAACTGAGCTTTGCGGATCCAGTCCGGCTTCCAGAACCCGGCTGTCGTCGATGGTGCTGCCATCCCACCACTGCATCGAACGCGCCAGCCGCTCGAGCTGGAGACCGCTCAGGCCCAGTGCCTTGCCAACATCGCGCAGCGCACTTCTCGGCCGGTAGGTAATGACCGTCGCCGCAAGAGCCGCACGTTGCCGGCCGTACTTTCCATAGATGTACTGGATAACCTCCTCGCGCCGTTCATGTTCGAAATCGACATCGATATCGGGTGGTTCGTGGCGTTCCCTGGAAATGAAACGTTCGACGAGAGTCGCCATCCTGCCCGGATCGACTTCCGTAATTCCAAGACAGAAACAGACGGCGGAATTGGCCGCCGATCCGCGGCCCTGACAAAGGATGCGCTGGCGCCGTGCGTAAGCCACGATGTCGTACACGGTCAGAAAATAGGATTCGTATCCGAGTTGCCGGATCAGTTCCAGTTCGTGTTCGACCAGGGCGACGACCTTCGCGGGCGCGCCTTCCGGCCAGCGCCTGCGCATACCTTCCCCGGTCAAGTGGCGCAGGTAGCCGGCGGGCGTCTGACCCGCCGGTATCAGCTCATGCGGATACTCGTAGCGCAACTCGTCGAGAGAAAAATCGATCGCCCCGGCAATACACAGCGTCTCTTCCAGCAACTCCTGCGGATAGATCTTTTCGAGGATGCTGCGCGGGCGAAGGTAACGTTCGCCATTCGGATACAGGGCGAACCCGGCCTGTTCCAGCGTTACGCACTCGCGTATCGCGGTCACGGTGTCCTGCAGTATGCGCCGCCCTCGACAGTGCATGTGCACATCGCCGCAGGCAACCAGCGGCAGGTCCAGCGCCTGACCGAGCTGTTGCAGACGCTGGAGGCGCGCACGTTCCAGGCCGTCGGCCAGCAATTCGACGCCAATCCACAAACGATCGCGAAAGGCATCCAGTATCCAGGTGTCCTCCGCACCCAGCAGCATTTGATCATGCGGAATCCACAGCAGCAGACAATCCGGCAGGCCGTCGGCAAAATCCGTGCTGTCCAGCCGGTAACTGCCTTTCTGCGCAGCCCGTCGGCCTCGTGTAATGAGACGGCACAATGCCGCGTACCCGTTGCGGTTCTGCGCCAGCACCACGAGTTTGAGCTTGCTCGTGAGCCGGCACTCGCTGCCGATGATGAGTTTTTTCAGCGCAACGCTTTTGGCCGCGACATGTGCCCTCACGATGCCGGATACGGAACATTCATCGGTAATCGCCAGTGCTTCGTAACCCTGCAAAGCAGCTGTCTGCACCAGCTCTTCCGGATGCGATGCGCCTCGCAAAAACGTGAAGTTGCTGAGCGCGTGCAATTCGGCATAGGCGGCTGTCATCGTCGCTAACCGAACATGCCGTGCAGATACCAGCCCGATTCCCTGTCACGATTGCGGAAAATCCACAGATGCATACCGGCCGGGTTCACGGCCACGAAATAATCCCTGGCGATGCCATCCTCGTCCCACCAGCCGGTTTCCAGTCTCTCGGGACCGTCCAGCAGTTTTAATGGGCCCTGGTAAAGCGGCAGCCCTTTCCCGGTATCGAGCGGTCTGGGTTCCGGCAACATCCACAATGGCCGCCGCAACAACAAGCTGCTGTTGCGGCGCAGTTCCGCCAGCAGCGGTGTCGCGCAGGGCTCCTGCGGGAAGCGCGGTACTGCCTGACATTGCGGTGGCTGTTCGAACAGTTTGGCCGCGCGCCAGGCATACTGCGGACGATGTTCGGCCACGGCCATGATGCCGTGTACCGATACATCGCCGATGCGTGCGCTCAGGCGTTCGACCAGATGTGACATCAAAGGCTCCTGTCGCCGGTTGCCGTCCCTGTTGAAAGCCAGCCGTCCGGTCGATGTGGACAGCGGCTGACCCCTGCCGCCCTGCAGGCGAATGGCGATGACCGCCGCAGGCAACTCGAGGCGATCGAATCGGATGGCCAGCAACTCACACCAGTGCTCGATGGAGCGATCTGCCTGTGCGCAACCGACCGTCAGGTGCGTGGCCGGCTGTTGCAAGTGAAAAAAGCTGAAGCGAACACGCTGTACCATGAGTTGCCGCTTGAGCAAAAAGCGTTCGAGTTCGAGCAACAAGCTGCGGCAGGCGTTCAGCAGCAATTCGCTGTCGCTTTGTTCTTCCGTAAGCTCGTATTCCTGGCAAAACACCTCTGCTGTCCGATAGCACTTCCGCGGATCCGGCAATCGGCCGAGCGCCCTGTCGAGTTGCAGCAAGCTGCCGGCACCGAAGCGCCGGACAAAACCCTCGCGTGGCAGACGCAGGCAATCACCCACAACGGCAATGCCCATGCCTTGCAGTGAACCGGTAATGGCAGCCGGCCAGTCAAGGCAACCGAGAGGCAGACGGCTCAGAGCTCCCGCCAGGTTTTTCCTGTCACGTATGCACACCCTCTTCCCGGCTCTCGCAAGCCAGGTTGCGGCAAGCGGTGTCGGGGCAATAGCCAGTGACGCGGTAAAGCCCTGCTGTTGCAGGTCATCGGAAATCGTCCGCCGCAATGCATCGAGTCCGCCAAACAGCCGCAGGCTGCCGGCAATTTCGAGCAGCAGGGCCGCCGGCATTTCGACACTGACGAAGGAAGTAAACCGTTCCGCCCGGGCCGCCAGGGCCTTCAGCACCTCTTCCTCACGCGCAGGGTTACGTTCCTCAAGGCACAGCGAAGGCAGGAGCGCGAGTACCGCATTCACTGACATGCCGCAGCTGATTCCGGCAGCGGCCGCTTCGGTGCTCGCCAGCAGCACCCTTTGCAGTCCCTGCTGATCTTCCGTTACCGCACAGACACCGTCGGAACCCGTGCCCATGACCGCTTCGAGCGGCAGTGATGGCAGATGAACACAAAGCCACAGACGATGGGCACTGGTTGCCTGGGCCAAGTCATTGCGGACGGCCGCGGGCGCCTGCAGAGACAGCGACTGCTGTGCCGTGTCACCGGCAGGACGAAACTTCTTTCGCTTCGTTAATGAAGGAGTCGGGCTCGCTTCCCGCGCCGTGGCAGGCGACTTCCCCGGGGGCAGCATTTATTGCTCCGGTGCAGACGCATAATCGCGAATCACGGCGGGCCGGCCACCACGACTTTTCAGGATGCAGAGATCGGTGCCCTTGTCGCCGGTGCTCACCCGGATACGCAATGCCGCCGCAGAGGAACAGGACAGATCCCTGACAGGGCGAAAGGCAATGGCCCAGCTCCGGCCATTTTCCGCAGCCAGCTGCAGGCGTCGGCTCGCCACATCGTCCATCCGCTCTGACCACACCAGCACCGCGGCGCAATTGCCGGAAGACAAGGCCTGCTCGGCGGCCCATAAAGCTTCCGCTGCCCTTTTCGGCCGCACAATCAGTACCCGCGAAAGATTCATGCCCCATTGCAGGAGCGCCGGCGCATAGGGCTCGAAAGGTGGTGCAATCCAGGCAATCCAGCCGACGGCTTGCGCAGGATCCTCGCCTGCTGTCTGGCTCAGGCCCGCCAGCGCCGGCATCAGCAGCTTCAGTTCGCCCGTGCCGTAATGTTCCAGCAGGATTTCGGTCAGGGCGTGCGGTGGCCAGCCACCACCCGGCAGATGCCGGTCGAGCCTGGGGTAACCGCTCCTGAGACCCTGCCAGCCCGTACTCGCTGCAGGACCGCAACCACGCCAGAGTCGCGGACTCTGCAACAGTTTCTCCAGGATCTCGTTCACTGTTCCGCCGCCGGTATCCAGCCTGCCGTTCTCAGTTCAACGGCAAGCCATCACGAATGACACCGACAACGACGCCCTCGATAACCATCGACTGCAATTTGAGATCGACCCGTATCGGTTCGAAGTCGTCGTTTTCCGGCAGCAACCAGACCAGCGATCCGTCCTGACGATAACGTTTGACGGTTACCTCATCATCGACCCGTGCGACAACGATCTGCCGGCTGCGGACTTCGGGCGTGCGATGCACAGCCACGAGGTCGCCATCGAGTATGCCGACGTTTTTCATGCTCATGCCCTCGACCCTGAGCAGGTAATGCGGTTTCGGATTGAACAGCGCCTGATCGATCCTGTAATGCGTCTCGATATGTTCCTCTGACAGGATAGGACGGCCGGCAGCAACCCTCCCGACCAACGGCAGACCGAGCTGCTCACGCAGGGAATCCTTCAGTTGAATGCCACGCGAGGTGCCGGGCACGAGTTCCAGCACGCCTTTTTTCTGCAGTGCCCGCAAATGCTCTTCAGCGGCATTGGAGGAGCGGAAACCCAGCTCCCTGGCAATCTCGGCGCGTGTGGGTGGCATGCCATATTCAGACATAAATTGCTGAATCATATTGAGAATCTGTAACTGTCGGGGAGTCAGCTGACGCATGGTGTGATCCTGTGCATATAAACAGTTACTGTTATTATATACAGGTCTTTACGCAGTGCAAGTGCCTGCCATCGCCGGGCTGCTATCCTGCTCGCACTCGCAGCCGTCGCTGCCCTGACGACCCCACCACGCGTACGCGAGAGTATCCGCCGACAGAAGAACGCGTTTGCAAAGAACAACGATTCCGCTGGCAAAACACGGGGAGCGTAGTAGAATCCGCACGCCTCGCACCGACAGGAGCGTCATACATCGATCCCGCAGGCTGCAAAAGCAACCCTGCCGTCATTCAATATCTGTCTCCGACAGACGACAAACACCGGACAAAATCCGTGTTTTCATTGAAGACAGCGGCGGTTTACGAAATAATGCGCGTGCATTTCTATCCCAACAGAGGAAACTTGAATGATTAAGAACGTATTAAAAGTGAGCGCAGCCGTACTCGTGCTCGGTCTGGCCTCTGGTTGTGCCAGCACCGAAGGCATCGAAAAAGCACAGGCTACCGCAGACGCTGCAGCACGTGACGCAGCAGCAGCAAAGTCAGCCGCTGAAGCCGCGCGCGCAACGGCAGACAGCGCTGCGCAGGCAGCCCGTGGTGCTCAGAGCACTGCAGACCAGGCCATGTCGGCTGCGACTGCAGCGCAGGCTTGCTGCGATGCCAATCGCGATCGCCTGGAGCGCATGTTCCAGAAATCTATGTCCAAGTAGTCGAACGCTACGAAGATCTAGTGAGACGCCGCGCTTGTCGCGGCGTTTTTTATTCCGCGTCCCACTGGCGCCGGTACGCCGTTGGCGTCCTGCAAAGCCAACTCCGCCCGGTCCCAGTCTAACTCGCCGGGCCGGCTGCTGGTCGCCGCCACAAACTGTTCGGTCAGTGAGGTCAACGCATCCTTGACTGGCGGTGGCCCGATCTCCTGTGCAACATCCTCTGCTGCGGCAACGACGGCTGCAGGCGCGTCCGGTTCCTGCGTTTCGGTGGCTAGCGGCGGGTCCATGATTTCCAGGGTCCTGTGCACCTCGAGCACCAGTTCTTCATCGTCCCAACCGATCTTCACCGGCTCGTTGATGATTCGCACCGGCGTGTCGATACTCACCTGGCCGAACAGGTACTCGATGTCTTCCGGAAACATGCGGATGCAACCGTGAGTGACCCGCATACCGACACCGGCGGGCCGGTTGGTGCCATGAATCAGGTAGCCGGGTATGTCGAGTCGCATGGCGTGATCGCCGAGCGGATTCTTCGGTCCGGGTGGTACCACTCGCGGCAGTGGGTCGCCGTCTGCGAGATGCTCCGCACGCACCGATTCCGGCGGGTACCAGCTCGGGTTCTTCGCTTTCGCCGTTATGCGCGTCATGCCGAGAGGAGTAGCCCAGTCCATGCGGCCTATGCTCATCGGCCAGGTCATAACGACTGCGGATGATCCCGCAGCAGGCTCCGGAAAGTAATACATCCGGTACTCCGCGAGGTTCAGCACTATGCCGCGGCGGGGCACCGATGGCAGCACATAGCGCGTAGGCAGGAGCACCTCGGTATCGTCACCCGGCAGCCAGGGATCGATGTCCGGATTCGCACGTACGATGTCCTCGTACCCGAGCCCATGGCGCCGGGCTATGTCCAGCAAGGTCTCTTCCGCACGGGCGCGGACCGACGATACGGCGCCGATAACATCGTTGCCGGGAGGCGGTAACTCGTAGACCTCCGCGTTGGCCGACGCCGACAACATTGCAGCGGCCAGCAATCCTGCGCAGACGCACCCGCGCTTCCTCATTGCCCGATCTCCTCTTTTTCGATGACTTCCGTTTCCGTTACTGCCGCTGCCAGCCATTTCTGCATGGCCGGACTTTCGAGCAGTCTCGCAGGGTACACACCAGCCTCTTTTGGCGTGCTGACGCCGTAACTGCGAAATCGCAGCACGACCGGTGCATACATGGCGTCTGCGATGCTGAAGCGGCCGAATAGCCAGTCTCCATGCCTGCCATAGAGCCGATGGCAATCGGCCCATATGGCAAATATCCGGTCCGTATCCGCCGTCAAAGCGGCACTGAGCGGTACTTTACGCCCCTCGGCACGGCAATTCATAGGCATTGCCTCACGCAAAGCGAGAAATCCGGCGTGCATTTCCGCACTGATAGATCGCGCGTGCGCCCTTGTCCTGGGATCGTCCGGCCACAATTTCCGTTCCGGCCAGCGTTCGGCGACCGTTTCGGCGATCGCCATCGAGTCCCAGACAGCATATCCATCGAGCAGGAGTACTGGCACGCGGGCCGCCGGCGTATACCTTTTCAACTCGTCAGCAGTGCCCGGTGCGTCCAGTGCGATACGGTGTTCGTCAAACTCGATGCCCGCTTCTGCAAGCAGCAGCCAGGATCTCAACGACCAGGACGAGTAGTTGCGATTTCCGATGACGAGTTTCACGGTCACTATGTTGCACTCACTGGATCATCCTGTTTCCGATATCGCGCTGTCGCCGGCATTGCTGGTTACGTCCGGCATTTTACAGCGTGCCGGAGTCCGGGTCTGCTTCGATGCCGGGTAATTGGAACCTATCTCAGAATTCCGCGTGACGGATCAC
>Ga0299906_10001536_pt1 | contig 19824 bp, 19 predicted proteins | sample RVTome_14_FD_200259 | JGI IMG/M metagenome (GOLD analysis project Ga0299906, IMG submission 200259) | Soil microbial communities from uranium-contaminated site in the Upper Colorado River Basin, Wyoming, United States - RVT145D125 (version 2) ...
TCCCCGCTCGACGGTTCCCGGCTCGTCGCGCGACCCTCCGACCCGTCCGGGCCACCCCCGCCGCGGCTCCCTGCGGTGCCCTGTGAATCGCACCGATTCCCCGCTCGTCCCAGGCCCGGCGCGACCCTGCGATCCGTCCGGGGCCGCACCGCCCTGACCTCCCCCGCGGTTCCCCTGTCAATCGCACCGGTTTCCCGGTCGGCACCGGCGAGCCAGCGCCCCCCGGGCGCCCAGGTGCGAGGGGGCGCCCTGACCGGCGGGATTCCCGTCAGCGGTCCGCCGCCGGCATAGGATGTCGGCGAGAGGAATGGCAGCGAACGCCCTCCGCGGCCGAGTCGCCGTCGTGGCCGGCGCCACCCGGGGTGCCGGGCGGGGCATCGCAGTGGCCCTGGGCGAGGCGGGCGCGACCGTCGTGTGCACCGGGCGCAGCAGCCGCACGCGCGCGCTGCGCTCCGACTACGACCGGCCCGAGACCATCGAGGAGACGGCCGAGCTGGTCGACGCGGCCGGCGGGAAGGGCGTGGCCGAGGTCGTCGACCACCTCGACCCCGTGCAGGTCGCCGGGCTGGCCAAACGCCTGCGCGCCGACCACGGCCACATCGACGTCCTCGCCCGGCCCCACCCCACCTATGCCGGGACCGCTTTGGGGGCCGTATAGAGCCATATACGAGCCCGCCATAACTAACTCTAGGTACGGGTCTTAGTGGCATAAAAGCGATGCTGTAGCCCGGCTATCGCCCCTTTTCGCCTTTTCTTTCTACGTCTTTGATTTCTTACCGAATTAAGTAGAGTATATATTCATATAGAGCACACGGGCTCCCAATCTCGGAGGCAAGAATCATGGCTACCACCAGTCAGCAGACCACCACGCCGCAGGCCGCACAGGAGACCAAGGCGAAGGCCCCGAAGGAGCGCCGCACGTTCGGTGCAGGCTTCGTGGACGCAGCGGGGAACCGGCTCGAGGTCTACATGCAGAAGCGGGCGGACGGCTCGTTCCGCACTTACGTCCGCCACGTGGCCATCACGGGCAAGGGGAAGTCGGCGAAGCGCAGCATCACGCGCGGCGCCAGCGAAACTCACGCCGACGAGAAGTCGGCCCGCGCCGCGTGGGAACGTGCTCAGTCGGCCGCGGAGAAGACGGGCTGGAGCCGGAAGGAGCGTCGCGCGGGCTTCGCTGCCAAGCCGGACGAGTTCGACCTCGCCAGCCTGCCGAAGCCGGCGAAGAAGTAGCGCGATTCGGCGCAACTCACCCAGGGGCGGGCCTGCAACGGCTCGCCCCTTTTCTCTGGGCCGCTCCCAGGGGGCCGCAGCCGGCCCGCAGGAGGCCAAACCCGCCGGCCCCTGGCCTACCCGGCCCCTGGCCTACCAGGCCCCTGGCCTACCAGGCCCCTGGCCTACCCGGCCCCTGGCCTACCAGGCCCCTGGCCTACCAGGCCCCTGGCCTACCAGGCCCCTGGCCTACCAGGCCCCCTGGCGTACCCCGGGCCTGCGGCCCTGCGCCTAGCGGCTTCTGGGCCTGCCCCGCTTGTGCCCCGCCTGCGGGTTGCCTGGCTGTAAGTGGCGCGCCCGGAGGGACTTGAACCCCCTACCTCTTGGTTCGAAGCCAAGCGCTCTATCCGGATGAGCTACGGGCGCAGGAGGAATCTACCACGGCCTCCGGGTGCCGAATCCGGATTCCCCGGTGGTATCATCGACTCCCGATGACCGCTCGTGGCCGTTCGGCTGCCGTCGTCGGGCTCACCCTGCCGGGGTCGGCGTCCCCGTGAGGCTCTCCAGGGCGACCGGTCTCGGTCACACGCGGCATTCCATCCGGGGCGATCGGGGAAACTCCCATTCCATGAGACAGAGAGCGGGTCGTTGGCGCACCACCCTGTGTGTGTGCGCCGCGCTGCTGGTGCCGGTTGCCGGGACGCTGGCCCAGGACACGATCAAGGAGATCATCATCCCTCAGGGGGCGACCACGCCCCGCATCGCGATCCCGGACTGCGTTCCGTCCGCCGGGGACCAGGCCAGCCGCGACGCCTGCACCACCGTCGCCGAGGTGCTGCGGGCCGACCTGGACTTCGAGGGGCTGTTCCGCTTCGTGGAGCCGGATCTGATGCGCCGCCTCGGGGGCTTCAGCCCGGACAACCCCGACCTGGAGGCGTGGAGCGGCCTGCTCGCTGACCTGCTCGCGATCACCCGGGCCAGGGTAGAGGGGGACCAGCTCACGGTGGACCTCCACGTCTACTCCCTCGCATCCAAGCAATCGATCCTGGAGAAGCGCTACTCGGGCCGCGCCGGCAACCCGCGCTTCTTCGGGCACACGCTCTCGGACGCGATCCTCTCCCTGACGCAGTTCGCGGGCGTGGCCCGCACCCAGATCGCCTTCGCGTCGGACCGGGACGGGGACTTCCGCACCAAGGAGATCTACGTCGCGGACTACGACGGCCACCGGGTGCAGCGCCTGACCCGGGACGAGTCGATCAGCATCCTCCCGGAGTGGAGCCCGGATGGGCAGAGGATCGCGTTCACCTCGTACAAGTCGCGCATCCCCGACGTGATCCTGGTGCCCCTGAGCGGCGGTCGCGCCCAGAGCGTGACGAACCGGCGCGCCCAGTCCTTTGCCCCGTCCTGGAGCCCTGACGGTGAGCGCATCGCCTACGCCAGCAACGCCAGCGGGCGGATGAAGATCTGGGTCTCGAACGCCGACGGCTCGGGGGCGCGGCAGATCACCGAGGGGCCCGGGCAGGACACGGCGCCCACCTGGAGCCCCACCGGGCGCGAGATCGCGTTCACCTCGGACCGGAGCGGGAGCGCGCAGATCTGGGTCGTGGGCGCCGAGGGGCTGAACCTGCGCCGCCTGACCCGGATCGGGACCCACAACGACGGCGCCTCCTGGAGCCCGTCCAAGCAGTTCAGCGAGATCGCGTACACGTCACGGCTGGAGCCGGGGCGCTTCGACATCGCCGTGATCAGCCTGGACTCCGGGCAGGTCCGCCAGATCACCACCGAGTACGCGAGCTGCGAGTCGCCGAGCTGGGCTCCCTCGGGGCGGCACCTGGTCTTCTCGTGCAGGCGCGGCCAGAACTGGCAGGTCTCCGTGGCCGACCGCCTCGGGCTCCGCGTGCGCACCGTGCCGACGGGACCGGGCAGCAACCTGCACCCCGTGTGGGGACCATTCCGGGATCGGGAGTAGTCGACACAGGGCTCTCCCGAAGGAGAGGCTCCACGTGACGCCAGTCACAAGGCAGTCCGGGATTTGCGGGCGACCGGGTCCGGACGGCGGTAGCATGGCGCGGTGACGGCCGAGAGCGCACGCGCCCTGCTGGTCCGGCCCCGAAAGGCCCCCGAAGCGTCCGTGGTGAAGCGCTTCGGCCCGGTGCTGGGGAAGCGCTCCGCCCGGGAGAACCTGGAGCTGCTCTCGGAGGCCCACGCGGCGGTGACGGGCCTGAAGCGCCACGCCAAGGCGATCCGGGGGCGCGGCGCGAACATCTTCACGCAGTGGGTGGGCGACCCGGACGCCCTGGGCAGCGCCGTCATGCTGGAGCGCATCCTCAGGTCGCTGGGGGCGACCGACGTGCGCATCCTGACCGGCACCCTGGGCCACCCGCAGAACCGCAACCTCGTCAGGCGCTGCGGCATCCAGCTCCACGACCCGAACCGCGACCGCATCCCCGACGGCCTCCACTGCATGGTGGACAGCTCTCCGCCCCTGGGCCGGGCCAGCACCGCCCAGGTGGACGGGGTCGCGCGCTTCTTCTTCGTGGCGGACCACCACGCGAAGCGCGAGGACGTGGAGGAGGCGTGCCGGAACAACGGCGTCGAGGAGATCACCCTGGGCCACGTGGGGCTGCCGATCGGCTCGACGTCGGCGTTCATGGCGGTGCTGGCCGGCGCCTTCGGGGTGCTGGGAGAAGCGGGTCCCGAGGGCCGCGCCGCCGCGGCCCTCGGGATCTACACGGACACGAGCGCGCTGCTGCACGGGGCGACGCCCCTCGACTTCCGGATGTTCGAGCTGCTGACCCGGGAGCCGGCCACCCGCGACCTGCTCGACGAGCTGCGCGACTACCGCGTGCCCGAGGCGTGGTACCGCTACTGCGGCGCGGCGTTCCAGCGCATCAACGTGGAGGGGCGGGTGCGCATCGCCGCCGTGGGCTGGGTGAACGAGCGCGAGCGCGACGTGATCGCGGAGATCGCGAACCAGCTACTGCGCATCGAGGGGACCTCGGTGGGCATCGCGGTGGCGGTGACGGACCGGGGCACCGACGTGTCGGTGCGGGCGGACAGCCGCCTGCTGGGCAGCGATCCCGAGCGGATCGTGACGGTGATCGACCACCTGCTGCAGTACACCTTCCCGGGCTGCTCGGGGTTCAAGTTCGAGAGGACTCCGCCCTACCGCGTGGAGGGGGGCGCCTGCGTCCCCCACGGCGACTCGAAGGACATCATGTGGCAGCCGGAGTCCGGGGAGGAGCCCGATCCGGACGACCCGCGCATCATGGAGCACTGCAGCGCGGCCGCCAAGGCCATGCTCACGGCCCTGGCCGACATGAAGTTCGCGAACCCGGAGGAGGTCGAGGGGCTGATCTGAGCGGGGGACCGCTCAGTGCTCGAACAGACCCTCGTAGCCCAGCAGGTCGAGCCGCGCCAGGGTGGGGATCGCGGCGAAGCAGTCCCGGGCCAGCTCGCGCCGCCCCGCGCGCTCCAGGATCGGCTCCAGCTTGTCCATCAGCGGCAGCAGCAGCGTGACGTCGGAGATCGCGTAGGCGATCTGCTCCTCGTTCAGCACCGGGCTGGACCAGTCGGTGTGGCGGGCGGTCTTGTCCATCTCGACGTCCAGCAGCTCGAGCAGGTTGTCCCGCAGGCCGTGCCGGTTCGTGTAGGTGCGGATGAGCTTGCTCACCGTCCTGGTGCAGTAGATCGGCCGCACTTCGATGGCGAGGTTGTGGCGCAGCGCGGCGACGTCGAAGCGGGCGAAGTGGAACACCTTCGTCACGCTCTCGGCCTCGAACAGCGCCCTCAGGCGGGGCGCGGGGCAGTCCGCCGCCGGCGCGCTCGTGGCGCCGGGGCGCGCGGGGATCTGCACCAGGGTGCCCCGCATCTCCCGGTTGCAGAGCTGGACCAGGCAGAGCCGGTCCCGCATCGGGTTGAGGCCCATGGTCTCGGTGTCGACCGCTACCTCGCCGCCGGCGAGGTAGGCCTGGAGCTGCGCGTCGGTGATGTCCCCCCGCACGATCTCGGGTTCGACGCGGGGTGGGTCTTGCGGCATGGAGCGCGATCCTGGCAGTGAGGTCTGGCGCGCCTGCAGGGACTCGAACCCCGGACCCGCAGCTTAGAAGGCTGCCGCTCTATCCACTGAGCTACAGGCGCTCGGGCAGGATCGTAGCACGCGGGGATACCACCCGCCACGGCGCGCGACCTCAGCCGATGGCGGCGCGCATCACGTCGGCGAGGGGGAGGGGCTTGGTGAGGAAGGCGGCCGCTCCGAGCCGCCTGGCTTCCTCCTCCTCCCGGGGGCCCGCGCAGCTCGTGAGCATCACGGTCCGGGTGCCGGGGCAGATGCGGCTCGACAGCTCGAGCAGCTCGAAGCCCTCGCGACCCCGGGGACCGGACAGCCTCAGGTCGATGATGGCGGCGACGAAGTCGCAGCTCTGAATGTGACGGATCGCCTCGAGGAGGTCGCCCGTCGACGCGACCGAGAATCCGCCGCGCTCGAAGTAGTCGGTGAGCGCCCTTCGGATCGGCGCGTGGTCGTCCACGATGAGTACTCGCTGCATGCCGTTGTGATCCAGAGCACGCCGTGTGCCAGCTCGGGTGCACCCGGGTCAGTCGCCTAAGGATCTTCCGATCAATGGTTTGGATGCGACGAGCCTGCCGGGGTTGTCGCCGGCCGGTCCGAATCCCGGACCCCGCCGAGACGATTCCCGGATTGGCGTAAGATAGCCGGCCCATGTCCAGACTGCTCCTGGTGGACGACGAGGACGCGATCCGGTTCGCCGTGCGGGACTTCCTGGAGTCCTGGGGCCACCAGGTCCAGGAGGCGACCAGCGTCGCGGAGGCGGAGCGCGCGTTCCAGGCCGAGGTCCCGGACGCGGTGATCCTGGACTATCGCCTGCCCGACGGAACCGCCCTCGACCTGCTGCCAAGGCTGAAGGCGATGGACGGCGCGGTCCCGGTGCTGGTGCTGACCGCCCACGCCAGCATCGATCTGGCCGTGCAGGCGGTGAAGCTGGGGGCCGAGCAGTTCCTCGCGAAGCCCGTGGAGCTTCCGGCGCTCCAGCTCGTGGTGGACCGCATGCTGGAGCACCAGCGCGACCGCCGCGTCCGGCAGGCGCGCCGCACCCAGATCGCCCGCGAGGTCGTCGACCCCTTCGTCGGGACGAGCCAGGCGATCCGCTCCCTGGCGCGGCGCGCGCAGCGCGTGGTCCAGAGCGCCAGCCCGATCATGATCCTCGGAGAGACCGGCTCGGGGAAGGGCGTGCTGGCGCGCTGGCTCCACGTGAACGGCCCGCGGGCCGACGAGCCCTTCCTCGACCTCAACTGCGCCGGGCTGTCGCGGGAGCTGCTGGAGAGCGAGCTGTTCGGCTTCGAGCGGGGCGCCTTCACCGGTGCCGTGGCGGCGAAGCCGGGGCTCCTGGAGATCGCGCACCGGGGCGTGGCGTTCCTCGACGAGATCGGCGACCTGGACGTCCAGCTCCAGCCGAAGCTGCTGAAGGTGCTCGACGAGAAGCGCTTCCGGCGCCTCGGCGAGGTGCGCGACCGCCAGATCGACGTGCAGCTCATGGTGGCGACGCACCGGGACCTGGCGGCCTCGGTCCGGGAGGGGACGTTCCGCAGCGACCTCTACTTCCGCGTCAGCACGCTGCCGCTGCGCGTGCCGCCGCTCCGGGAGCGGCCCGAGGACATCCTGGTGCTCGCGCGCCTGCTGCTGGGGCGCTGCGCCGCGGAGCAGGGGCGCCGCAACCTCCGCCTGTCGGAGAGCGCCGAGCGGGCGCTCCAGGAGTACTTCTGGCCCGGGAACGTCCGGGAGATGCGCAACGTGCTGGAGCGGGCCGCGCTGATGGCGCTCCGCGACGAGCTGACGGCGGGGGACTTCCAGTTCGAGAACGTGCCCGCGTCGCGTCCCGGCGGGACCGGGAGCCCCGACCGCACCCTCGCCGAGGTGGAGCGCCAGCACATCGAGCTGGTGCTCCGTGAAGCGGGGGGCCGCGTCCCGGAGGCCGCCCGCCGGCTGGGGCTGGCGCGCAGCACGCTCTACGAGAAGCTGCGCCGCCTGGGGCTCACCCCCGGGAACAACTAGACCGGCAGCCGCACCGTCACCAGCGCGCCGCCCTCGGGGTGGTTCGACAGCTCCACCTCGCCGCCGTGCTCCCGGACGATGCGGCGCACGATGGAGAGACCCAGGCCGATTCCCCCCACGCGGCGCGTGAAGAAGGGATCGAAGAGCCGGTGGCGGTCGTTCTCGTCGAAGCCGGGGCCGGCGTCGCGGATCGTCAGCTCGGCGCACGCCGGCTGGCCGTCCCGGGCCGGCGGGTGGTCGACCCGGATGCGCACCACGCCGCGCTCCGGCGAGAAGTGGACGGCGTTGCTGATCAGGTTCTCGGCGACCTGGGCCATGCGCTGGCGGTCCAGCTCGACCGGAGTCCCGCCGGGCCCGGGGTCGAGCTGGATGGCGACGCCACGGTTCTCGGCGAGAGCGCGGCACGCGGCGGCCCCCTGCTCCACGATCGCCGCCAGCGGCGTGGGCTGCCGGTGCAGCTCGCTGGCGCGGCCGAAGTCGAGCAGGTCCTGCATCAGCCCGGTCATGCGGCGGATCTCCGAGCGGAGCACCCCGAAGTAGCGCTCGAAGCCCGGCTGCAGGCCGTGGCGCGCCTCGAAGGCGTCGAGGGTGGCGCTGATGCTGAACAGCGGAGTCCGCACCTCGTGGGCGACGCCGGCCACGAGGGAGCCGATCTCGGCCATGATCTGGATCTGGCGCAGCCGCTCGCGGAGCCGGTTCGTCTCGCTGATGTCCTGGAAGTTCACGATCAGGCGCTCGGGGGAGTCCTCGGTCGCCGGCAGGCGGCTCGCGGACACGTACCAGGTGCGCACGCCCCTCGCGTCCGACAGCTCGGTGGGGTCGAGGCTCTCGCCGGCGAGGGCGCGCCGGGCCACGTCGTCCAGCAGCGCCCAGGGCTGGCCCTTGGCCACGGCGCCCACGCGGCGCCCCAGCAGGGCCGCGGGCTCCGTCTGCCCGGCCTCGCGCAGCGCGTAGGCGTTGGCGCGCCGGATCCATCCCTCGGCGTCCAGCACCAGGATGCCGATGGGGAGGCCGTCGAAGGTCTCCCGCCACTCCCGGGCCGCGTGGATCAGGTGGGCGCGCAGCTTCAGCTCGGCGCTCTCGCGCTCCCTGACCAGCCCCCACTCGCGCAGCACGCGCTCGACCACCCGGGGCATGTCGCGGAACGCGTCGCCGGACTTGACCACGTAGTCGCGGGCGCCGCGGCGCATCGCCTCCACGGCGACGTGCTCGTCGCCGTGGCTCGTCATCATGATCACGGGGGGGGAGTCGGGCGGCTTCTCTCCCGGCGCCGGCTCGCCCGGCAGCAGGTCCGCGCCGTTTCCGTCCTCCAGGCGCATGTCGACGAGCAGCACGTCGATCTGGTTCGACTCCATCGCGGCGCGGGCGTCCCGGAGCCGCGAGACGCGTCGTGGGGGCGGCTGGCCCGCGTCCTCAAACGCGCGCCGGATCAGCTCGGCGTGGGTGTCGTCGTTCTCGACCAGGAGGATCCGGGGGTGTGTGTTCTCGGAGGGGGGCACTGACCCATTCTCCCATTCCCGGAGCGCTCGCGGCGCGGAGCACCCCCGGAAGCAGACGGCCCAGCCGATGGCCCGCCACCCGGCCGTGGAAGAACGCCTCGTGCTCCACCTCGACGCGCGCCATGTCGAGGAGGCAGGGCGCGAGGTCGACGCGATCGGCGAGGCGCGCCAGGGCGGCCGCCGTCTCGTACTCGCGGACGTTCTGCGTCTCGAGCAGCGCGGCCACGTACATCGGCAGCAGCCAGCCCGAGACGTGGCAGAGCGGACCGAGCACCGACCCGACACACAGCGCGAGCGCCTCGCGGGGACCTGAGGGGGCGGCCTCGAGGCCGGCCAGCATCTGACGCAGCAGGTCGCGGTGGTGCCACTCCTCCTCCTCGATGCGGAGGATCTGGGCGCGCTCGGCGGGGTCGGCGGCGGATTTCCAGTGACCGCGGTAGGCGAGGGCGGCGGCGCGCTCGCCGGCGTGTGCCCGTTGCAGTAGCCGGATCAGGCGCTTACGGGGATGTCGGGCCGGCATTGGGAGCCTCCGCGGCGCCATCAGTGACTGTACGATCAGTCAGTACAGAAACTAATGAACCCGGGCACCGCTGTCAACCGGTGATTCGTTTCACCCGGGAGCGAGGCCGGCGGATTCGCGGACCTCGAACGGCAGGCGGCTCGGCTAGCCTTGCCCTCTGGAGGTTCACCAACAGCGATGAGCGAGTCGAGCACCGTTCGGCGAGTTTCCGAGACCCAGGTCAGAGAAGCGGAAGAGGCGTCGCGGCAGGCGTGGGAGCTGCGCTCCGCCGCGGAGGCGATCTGGGACGGGCAGCAGAAAGCCCGAAAGCTGGTGGTGTGGGCCGACGAGCTGAAGGCCCGCCACGGACGCACGTGCGCCTGCAAGGTGTGCCGCGCCGCGAACCACATGGCCTCCCAGGCCCGGGCGCTCCTCGTCGGCGACGAGTAGCGCTCCGGCGCCTGGAGGGCGCACCCGGGACGTGAGCGCGGTGCGGGCCCGGGCCCGCGGGCGTCACCGCAGCATGAACGTCACCGTCACCGTCATGACCACGGGCACGGGACGGCCGTTCAGGTGCGTCGGCTCGTAGCGCCACCGGCTCACCGCGGCGGTCGCGGCGCCCGCCAGGAACGGTGGGCTGCGCAGCACCTCGAGGCCGGTCACGAGCCCCTGCTCCGAGAGCGTGCAGCGGAGGATCACGACGCCCTCGACCCGCGCCCGGCGCGCCAGCTCGGGGTAGGCCGGGTCGACATGATGGACCTTCCGCGGCGGTCGGATGTCGCCTCCCACCACGACGGGAGCGCCGTCGCCGGAGCCCGGCCCGGTTGCCGGGCCGTCCCCGCCCGCGGTCCCGCCGGGAAACCCACCGATGACGCCGATACCCGGGGCGGCGGCGGGGTCGTCTCCCAGCTCGCCGAGGAAGTCCGCGCCCGGATCGGGCTCGATGGCCGGGGGTGTCTGCATCGGCGCCACGAAACGCACGGCCGCCGGAGCGGGCGCGCGAGCTGACGGGCTGCCGGTCGCGGGCGGCGACGCGGGTCGCCGGGGCGCCCGGGGCGGGGCGACCTGGACGTAAGGAACGCTGTGGCTCATCCGGGTCGCCGGCACGGCGGGCAGCGCGTCCGTGGCGAGCAGCGGGAGCACGAGCAGCCCCGACAGACCTCCGGCGTGGAGCGCGAGCGAGAGCGGCATCACCGAGGCCCGCCGCACGTCGCGGCGGGATGGGGCGGACTCGATCAGGTACTCGAGAAATACGCGCGGCATCGACACACCTCCTGCGGGCAGAGCTTGTTTTGCCTCGTGGACAGGTGGTCGGCGGCCGCCTCCCTCCTCCTCACCGTCTTGGACACCGCGCCTCGCGACGGGGTTCCCCGGCGCGCGGGCCGCTCCTGGACCCGCGTCCGCGCGCTGCGGTAGCCTCCCGCATGCACCTCCGACCCCTCTCCCGCACCTCGCCTCTGCCGTTCGCCCTCGCGCTGCTGGTCGCCCTCGTCCCCCGGGCGGAGGCGACGGAGCGCCTGCGCGTCGCGGAGGGCGGCCGCTACCTCGAGCGCGCGGACGGCACGCCGTTCTTCTTCCTCGGGGACACGGCCTGGCTGCTGGTGCAGCGCCTGGCCGCGGAGCAGACCGAGCGCTACCTCGCCGACCGCGCCCGCAAGGGCTTCACCGTGATCCAGGCCGTGCTGGCGCACCCGGAGGGCGACGGCGACATGCCGAACACGGCCGGGGACGTCCCATTCGCCGACCGGGAGACACTCGCCCCCGACGAGGCGTACTTCCGACACGTCGACGCAGTCGTGGCGCGCTGCAACGCCCTGGGCATGGTGTTCGGGATGCTGCCGACCTGGGGGCACTACTGGAAGCAGGTGGGGCGGGACGAGCCCCCTGTGCTGAGCCTCTCGAACGCGCGCGCCTACGGGCGCTTCCTGGGCGCGCGCTACCGGGACGCCGACCTGATCTGGATCCTCGGCGGCGACCAGAACGTGGAGAGCGACGCCGAGCGCGAGGTGGTCGAGGCGCTCGCGGCCGGGATCCGGGAGGGCGACGGGGGAGCCCACCTGATGACGTTCCACCCGCGGGGCCCGGGGCTCTCGTCGCTGCGGCTCCACGACGCGGCCTGGCTCGACTTCGACATGATCCAGTCGTCCCACGGCGCTCTCGACCACGATAACGGTCTCTTCGTGGAGCACGACTACGCCCTGTCACCGCCCAAGCCGACCGTCGACGGCGAGCCCCGCTACGAGCAGATCCCCGTGGGCTTCTACTTCGACGGGTACGACCGTCACCTGCGCTTCGACGACGACGACGTGAGGCAGGCCGCGTACTGGGCGCTGATGGCGGGGGCGTGCGGACACACCTACGGCCACAACAGCGTCTGGCAGATGTGGCGGCCCGGGCTGGAGCCCGCGATCCTGGCCGACGTGCCCTGGTGGGAGGCCATCGAGGACCCGGGAGCGCGGCAGATGGGGCTGCTGCGGCGGCTCTTCGAGTCGCGCCCCTTCACGCTCCTCGAGCCCGATCCCGGGCTTGTCGTGGACGGGCCCGCCCAGCGGGGCGCCCGGGTGCGCGCGCTGCGGGCCCGGGACGGCTCCTTCGCGTTCGTCTACTCGCCCCGGGGCGAAGCCTTCACCGTGGACAAGAGCCGCATCGCCGACCAGCGGGTCCGGGAGATCTGGTACGACCCGCGCTACGGCGTGGCCCGGCACTTCCACACCACGGACAACACCGGGTTCCAGAGCTACGCGCCGCCCAGCTCCGGGCGCGGGCGCGACTGGGTGCTGATCCTGGAGTCGCAGGCGGCGGGCTTCCCGCTGCCCGCGGCGCCGGAGCCCGCGCAGTAGAGCCGCTCAGCCCCCGGCGTCGGCGGGTGCCCGGTCGTAGACGCGGCGCAGCTCGAGGTCGGGGCCGGGCCCCATGTCCAGCTCCAGGTCGATCTGGATGCGGTTCCGGTCCTGGAACAGCGTCCAGGTCTCCTCCACCTTGCCGCCGCGCCCGTGCTTAGTCTTCACCCGCAGCGCGCCCTCCTCCCAGCGCGCCTCGACCTCCGCCAGGCCGTTCTCGGCCTTGTAGGTTTTCCCGTTCGGCCGCAGGCGCCGGGTGCGCACGAAGGACTCCTCGATCTCCAGCTCGCCGGCCCGGACGCCGATGACCAGCTCCTCGGCGGGCTCGAAGATGGCCCGGATGCCCTCGGGGGCGTCCCCGAGCCCGGGAGGCGGGCCGCCGGCCCCGGGGCCGAAGCGGCCGGGGCCGCCCCGCTCCGCGCTCTCGCGCATCTTCTCCGCGTCGTCGTCGCTCAGCTCCCGGTTCAGGGTCCAGGTGCCGGAGAATGCCGTGAGCTCGGGGGCGGGACTCTCCTGCGCGGCCGCGAGCGCGGCGCGGCCGGCCAGCCCGAGCAGCGTGCAGATGACCAGCGGTCGCATCGGTTGCCTCCTGGGATGGGGCGCCCCCGCTGCCCCTCTCCAAGCTTAGACTGTCCGCCGTCCACAGAAGGAGGATCGCCAGATGAGTTTCAGCAAGGCCCTTTCCGTCCTCGCCGTGAGCGCGCTGCTGCTGCCGCAGGCCGCCGCCGCGTCCGACGTCGCCGGGAAGTGGGCCGCCGAGTTCGACACCCAGGTGGGGGTGCAGAAGTACACATACGAGTTCGCCCTGAACGGGGACGTGCTGTCCGGAAAAGCCAGCTACGAGCGGATGGGGGAAACCGGCCAGGTCGAGCTGACCGACTGCAAGCTCGAGGGCGACGCGATCTCCTTCATGGAGGCCCTCCGCTTCCAGGGGATGGAGCTGGCGATCACGTACAGCGGTACGGTCAAGGGCGACGAGATCGAGCTGACGCGCCAGGTGGGGGACGTCGCCGAGGAGAAGCTCACGGCGACTCGCGTAACGGAGTAGCCGGCAGGCGGACCCGTCGTCGGGACGCCCCGCCGGTGAGTGTCGATGGGGCGGTCCGGGCCCGTGCGGGGAGGCTAGCCCTGATCCGCGCGGGTCAGCGCGTCGTCCGCCCCAGGAAGTCGATCACCGTCTGCCAGGTCGGCGTGAACGGCTCCGGCCCGCTCCGGGTGCAGCCGTCCCCGGTCGCGCGCAGCGTGGCCCCGGCGCGGGTGGCGTCGTCGGAGAGGAAGGCCGCCACCGGGCCGTGCTTCGCGTGGGGCAGGGCGACGAAGGTCGCGTCGCGGCAGGCGGCGCTGAGGGCCTCGTACAGCAGCTCTCCCTGGTGGAACGGGACGAGCGGGTCGGCGCCCCCGTGCAGGATCAGCAGCGGAGGATCCGCCGGGCTCACGTAGCTCACCGGGTTCGCCCGCTGCACCGCCTCGGGGCAGGTCTGGATCGGGCAGCCCACGAGCCGCGACTCGGGGGACTCGGGGCCGTCGTGACAGAAGGCCCCGTCCTTCCCGACGCCGTTCTCGCACTCCCCGATGGCGTGGGCGTCCATCAGCAGGAAGTCCGTGGGCGGGTAGAAGGCCACGGCGGAGCGGACCGCGCTGGACCCTTCCCGCGCGCCCACCGCGCCCTCCAGCTCCGGCGCGTCGCCGGTCAGCGCCGCCATGGCCGCGGTCCAGCCTCCCGAGGAATCTCCCATGATCGCGATCCGGCCCGGGTCGAGGCCGTGCTCCGCGGCGTGGAGGCGGAGCCAGCGGATCGCCGCCTTGACGTCGTGGAGCTGGGCCGGGAACGGCGCGCTGGTCGAAGAGCGGATCGAGACCCCCGCCACGGCGTAGCCGGCGGGGTTCAGGTTCTCGGCGACGAGCCCGGCGCGCATGCGCCCGTTCTCGGCGAGCCAGGCCGACCCGCCGGTCCAGATGACCACGGGGAACGGCGCGTCGCCCTGCTCCGGCAGGTAGAGGTCGAGGAGGTGTCCCTGGCTGTCGGCCGGTTCGGCGGGAGCGTAGGCGATCCCGGCGCGGGTGGGCGGGGGTCCGGAGGACCCTGCCGGCTGCGCGGGCAGCGGCGTCGGGAGCCACGCCAGGGTGGCGACGGCGAGGGCGGCGGTTCGCATCGGGTGCCTCCGCAGCTGGATTGTGTGCCTGGTTGGTCGGGGCGGCAGGATTCGAACCTGCGATCTCGTGGTCCCAAACCACGCGCGATAACCAGGCTTCGCTACGCCCCGGGGGTGGCCTCCCGCCGGAGGCCGACCAGCGATGCTACGACAACGGCGGGGCGGTTGTCGCGGGCCTTCCTCTCGGACACGCTGCGACTGCCGCCGGGCGTATGATGCGCGCCGTGAGCGAGCCGCGGCGGGAGATCGTCCTGGCGAGCCAGAACCAGGGGAAGGTCGACGAGATGCGGGGCCTGCTCGCGAAGCTCCCCTGGCAGGTTCTCGGCTTGCGCGACCTGGGCATCGAGGAGGCACCCGAGGAGACCGGGGCCACGTTCCGGGAGAACGCGCTGCAGAAGGGCCGCTTCTACGCGGCCCGCACCGGGCGCATGGTGGTGGCGGACGACTCGGGGCTGTCGGTCGACGCCCTCGGGGGCGGTCCGGGGGTGTACACGAGCCGCTTCGGGGGACCGGGCCTCAGCGACGGGCAGCGGAACGAGCTGCTGCTGACGAAGCTCCGCGGGATCCCCACCCGGGAGCGGGGAGCGCGCTTCACCTGCGCCCTGGCCGTGGTGGAGGGCGGCGCCCTGCTCCTGGAAGTCCAGGAGACCTGCGAGGGGCGCATCGCGGAGGAGCCGTCAGGGGAGCAGGGCTTCGGCTACGACCCGGTCTTCTACTTCCCGGCCTTCGGCTCCACGCTGGCCTGCGTCCCACCCGAGGAGAAGGCGCGGGTGAGCCACCGGGGCAAGGCCTTCGCCCACCTCGTGTCGTTCCTGGCCGCGCGCGGGCGGGTCAGCCCCGGCGCCGCTTCTTGAGGGGGACCTCTCCGCCGAGCACCTTGCGCTGCGCCTCGAAGAGCTGGGCGATGCCGGTGTCGGCGAGGGCGAGCAGCGTGGCCATCTCCTCGGGAGAGAAGGGGGCCGCCTCGGCGGTGCCCTGGACCTCGATGAAGCCGCCGCTGGAGGTCTTGACCACGTTCATGTCCACGTCGGCCGAGGAGTCCTCCTCGTAGTTCAGGTCCAGGCGCAGGTCGTCGCCCTTCTTGCCCACAGACGTGGCGGCCACGAAGTCGTACAGCGGCAGCTCGCCGAAGGCCTGCTGCTTCTTGAGCTTTCGCAGGCATTCGACGAGCGCCACGAAGGACCCGGTGATGGAGGCCGTGCGCGTTCCGCCGTCGGCCTGGATCACGTCGCAGTCGACCCAGATGGTGCGCTCCCCGAGCGACTTGAGGTCGATCACGGCGCGCAGCGAGCGCCCGATCAGGCGCTGGATCTCGTAGGTGCGTCCCGAGGGATGCCCCTTCGATGCCTCGCGCTGGGTGCGCGTGGTGGTAGAGCGCGGCAGCATGCCGTACTCGGCCGTGATCCAGCCTTCGCCCTTGCCCTTCAGGAACGGCGGCACGCGCTCCTCGAGGCTGGCCGTGCACACGACCCGCGTGTCGCCCACCTCGATGAGGGCCGAGCCCTCGGCGTGCTTGCTGAAGCCCGGCGTGATCGTGACGGGCCGGAGCTGGTCCGCGGCGCGACCGTCGCTGCGGTTGCCCTTGCCCTTGAGCAGGGCCGGATCGATCTTGCCGCTGTCGCCGATCCGGAAGCTCACGGCGCACCCGCCGCCCGGCTGCCGGCGCCGTAGTCGTAGAGCCGGAGGTAGTGGTGGTGGTTCGCGAGAACCTTCCTGACGTAGAGCCGGGTCTGTGTGAAAGGGATGCTCTCCACGAACTCCTCCCGCGAAAGGCCGGGGTAGCTCGCCTCCCAGCTCGCCACCCGGTGCGGACCTGCATTGTACGCGGCCAGGGCCCGTTCCACGCGCCCTCCGAAGCGATCGAGCATCTGCCGGAGGTAGCGCGTGCCCATGCGCAGGTTCAGCTCGGCGTCGAACAGCACCGGCGGCTGGAAGCGGATGCCCAGCTCGCGGGCGAGCCCGCGGCCGGTTCCGGGCATGAGCTGCATCAGGCCCCGGGCGCCGGCGGAGCTGACGGCCTCGGCGTCGAAGTGGGACTCCTGCCGGACCAGCGCCGCCACGAGCGCCGGGTCGACTCCCTCGGCCCGGGCCGACGCCACGAGCGTGCGGGCGGCGCCGATCGGGAAGAGCTGCCGCCAAACCTCCCCGGGGAGCCAGTCGCCCCGGGCGGTCTCGAACTCGGGAAAGGCGCGCGTCGTGGCGCGGATCGACTCGGCGAAGCGGCCGCGCCGGCGCTCGATGGCGGCGAGGGTGGCCTCGACCCCCGCGCTGCCGGGGAGGGCCCGCAGCTCCCGGGCCGCCTCCTCGTAGCGCTCGATCAGCAGCAGCAGCCGGATCCGAGTCGCCGCGGGCTCGGGAAAGCGCAGCTCCGGAGCCGGGACCGGGGCTCCGGACTCGGGCAGCGTCTCCCCGAGGGCCTCGAGCTGCGCCGCGGCCTCGATCCCGTGGTAGGTGTGCTTGAAGCTCTGCACCGCCTGCCGGAACAGCTCGCTCGCGCGGTCTCGCTGGCCGAGGGCGAGGCGCGCGCGACCCGCCCAGTAGAGGAACACCCCCGCCGAGGCGGATCCCGGGCGCTTCTGGGAGGTGCTCTCGAAGGTCGCGGCGGCCTCGGCCAGGCGGCCGGCGCGGTAGTCGCCCCAGCCCACCCGCCACGTCACGCGCTCCAGGAACGGCCCGGCCGGGTACTCGTCGTAGAGGCGACGGTAGTAGGGGAGCGCGCGCTCGTCCTGGGCGTCCTTCTGGAAGTGGTTGCCGAGGTCGAAGAGCGCCTCCTGGGCCCATTCGGTCCCGGAGAAGCGGTCGGCCACCTGCTCGTAGCCGGGCACGGCAGGCCCGGTTCGGGACGCGACACCGGCGAGCCGGTACGCCGCCTGGGCGGCGAGGGGCGAGGTCGCGGGGATCGCGCGCAACGCGTCGCCCGCGGGCCCGTGGCGTCCGCGTCCCTCCTCGGCGCGGCCCAGCCCCAGCAGGATCTCGTCGCGGCTCGCGGCCAGGGAGGGCACCTGGAGCAGCGGCCGCAGCAGGTCGGCCGCGGCCGCGTGGGACCCGGCCCGCAGCAGCGCCCGGGCCTTGCGCAGCGAGCGCTGCGCGGCCTCCTCTGCCGGCACGGCGGGGAGTGACGAGGCGAGGTCGGCGAGCCGCTGCTCGGAGGCGCGCGCCTCGGGGGAGGCGGGGTGCTCGCGGTCGAGGCGGTCGTAGAGTGCGGCGGCCTCGGGCTGCCGGCCCCCGGCGTCCTCGATCTCCGCGAGGCGCAGCAGCGCCCGGGGCGCGCGGCCGGGGCAGCGGTCGAGAGACTCGCGCCACGTATCGGCCGCCTCGCCGGCGAGCTGGGCCTCGTCGAGTGCCTCGGCGGCCGCCAGCAGCGTGGAGCAGGCGTCCGGCGCGTCGGGTCGCTGCCGGAGCGCGGCGAGGTACGCGCGTCCCGCCTCGGCGTGCCTCTCGGCCGCGCTCAGCGCCCGCGCGCGCCCGAGCAGGGCGAGGTCGGCGAGCGGCGTCAGCGCCACGTCGGCGTGGACGAGGGGACCGCTGACCGCCTCGAGCGGGGCTTCGGACTCGAGGAGCAGCCAGCCCGCGGCGAGCTGCGCGAGGCCCGAGGCGGACGTCCCCGGGTGCCGCGCCGAGAAGGCGGCCAGGGCGCCCACTTTCGCTTCGGGGGTGGGGGGCTGGACCGAGAAGGCGGCGTGCAGCTCCCGCTCCAGGTCGTCCTGGGGCTGCGCCTCGTACCAGTAGGGAGCGTCCTGGGAAGGGGCGGAGGCGGCGAGGGCCAGGAGAACCGACGCGGCGACGACGGTGCGACGGGTGGGCAGGGAGTCGGTCCCTTGTGGCTCCGCTACATCCGGCCGAGGGCGCTGGGGTCGCCCCCGGCGAGGATCCGGACCAGCTCGTCCTGGAAGTAGGTCGTGCTGTTCTTGAGGTTCGGCTGGATCCGGTCGCCGTACATCTGGCGGCCGCGCTCGATGTCCTCCTTGAGTCGGGCGTAGATGTCCTTGTTGCGGCGGCCCTCGTTGACCTTGGCCTCGTTGTAGAGCTTGATCTCGCTCACCACCAGCCGGGCGAAGCGCTTGGCCTCCTCGTGGGCCTTCTGGTCCTCGGGGGAGATCGCACCCGTGGCCTGCTGCTGGATGTCCTGGAACTGGGAGGCGTCGAACATCACCGTGGAGGCGCCCTCGTCCTGGGCCGCCGGAGCGGGCGGCGGAGCCGGGGGCGGCGTGGGAGTGGGCCGGACCGGGCCGGTCGGGGTTCGCAGCGGGCCCGAGGCCGTGGTCTGCGGCCGGGCGCCCGGCTGCTTCGGAGCGAGGGACAGCAGGTCGATGGTCTTGCCCGCGAACTGGACCAGCACTTCCACGGCGTCGGCCTCGGCCGCGGGGAACTCCGGGTGCGAGGTGTCGCAGTAGAGGATCGCCGCGATCTTGTCCCGCAGGATCAGCGGCACGGCCAGGATTCCCGAGGCGCGGCCGCCGAGGCGGGCGATCACCTGGCCCGTGCCCGGGGACTGCGAGACGTTGCCGCGGACCGGGCGGCGGCCGCTGCTGACGTTGCGGAAGATCGTGTCGGCTCCCAGGGGGATGTTGAGCTGCTTGACGGTCTCGGGCGGGTGGATGCCGCTCGCGTACCAGCCGATGGCGTTGTTGCTCTTGACGATGAAGATGGCGGCGCGCTGCACGAACGACGCGGCCTGGTCGACGAGATGGGTCAGGACCTCGGAGAGGTTCGTGCCGGCGTCGATCTGGGCGAGCGCGTTCTTGATCGCCGCGGGAGACGGGCCGCCGGACCCGCCTCCTCCCGCCGTGGCGACAACCTCGGCCATGGCCTGACCGATCTCGGCCTCGTCGATCTTCTCGTCGTAACGGGCAACGGACTCCTGCAAATCGTCGAGAGCCTTGACGAGGTTCGCCTGGTTCTCACCGATCTGGCGCTGGATGTCGACCACCCAGTTCGCCATCTGCTGGCTGACGAGGGCCAGCGTTCTTGACTTGAGGTCGTCCTGTAAGCTCATGGAACCCCTGAGCGATTGCTCTCGAAGCGCCCGTCTCGTTTACATTTCCCGGCAGGTTGAATTATGGGTGAGCCGCCGGGTCGTGTCAACACGCGCTCCGGCAGCGCGAATCGCCATCCCGCGCCTCCATTATCCCCCCTGAATCAAGCGCCCGGGGCCGCATGTTAGAATCATTTCGTTGGGGGCGTCACGGTTTCGACGGGAACGATGACCCCGAGAGGAGCAGGCCGAGCGTGCCTACCGACTCGCTAATCCGGTGGGAAGTCACAACTGCCAACGATAACTTGGCTCTGGCTGCCTAACTAGGCATCCCGTCCTTCTCTTTGCCCGTCCACGGCGGGGGGAAAGGGCGTCACTAATGTGGGCTGGCCGGTAGCCCTCGGTCCGGGGGTCAACGGCGAGATCAATCGGACTAGTCCTCGCCGGTTTCGTTCGACCTGCACGGCGGGGGCGAAGTTCCAGGTCGAACTAAGCCTGTAGCCGCCTCTCGCAGGCGTGTTTCCGGACGCGGGTTCGACTCCCGCCGCCTCCACCATGCGGCTCCCGCAGGGAGCCGCA
>Ga0299906_10001538_pt1 | contig 19813 bp, 22 predicted proteins | sample RVTome_14_FD_200259 | JGI IMG/M metagenome (GOLD analysis project Ga0299906, IMG submission 200259) | Soil microbial communities from uranium-contaminated site in the Upper Colorado River Basin, Wyoming, United States - RVT145D125 (version 2) ...
ACGACGCTGGTCGCGGTCGACTGCGCGAGCGCCTCGGCGACGGCCCGCGTTCCGTTGCTGAACGCGGGGATCTCGAAGATGCCCATCGGGCCGTTCCAGAGAACGGTGCGCGCCGTCGCGATCTCCTCAGCGTAGCGCCTGGCGGTGTCGGGGCCGATGTCGACGCCGAGCACGTCCGGCGGGAAGGCGTCGGCGGCCACCACCGCCGTGCGGGCGTCCGGCTCTGCGCGCGTGGCGACGACGTGGTCGACCGGCAGGTGCACGGCCACCCCGGCGCGCTCGGCCTTGGCGAGCGTCGCTCGGGCCAGGTCGACCTTGTCGTCCTCGACGCGCGAGCGGCCCACCGGGTGTCCCTGCGCCTTGAGGAACGTGTAGGCCATCGCCCCGCCGATGCAGAAGCTCTGTACGCGCGCCAGGAGGCTCTCGATGACGCCGATCTTGTCCGAAACCTTGGCGCCGCCGAGGATGGCGAGGAAGGGGCGCTCCGGGGCCTGGAGCAGGCGCGAGAGGACCTCGACCTCGCGGGCCAGCAACAGCCCGGCGGCCCGCTCCCTGAAGTGGGCGACCATGCCGACCGTGGAGGCATGCGCCCGATGTGCCGCGCCGAACGCGTCGTTCACGTAGACGTCGGCCAGCGCCGCCAGCTCCCGCGCGAAGGCGTCGTCGTTGGCTTCCTCTTCGGCGTGAAAGCGGAGGTTCTCGAGCAGCAGGACGGTGCCCGGCTGCAGATCCCTCGCGAGACGCTCGACGGCCGGGCCGATGCAGTCGGGGGCGAGGACCACCGGGCGATCGAGCAGGGTCGCCAGCCGATCGGCGACGGGACGCAACGACAGGGCGCCTTGGCGCTGGCCTTTCGGGCGCCCGAGGTGCGAGGCCACGACGAGGCGCGCCCCGTTCTCGAGGAGCCAGCGTAGCGTCGGCAGGCTCGCTTCGACGCGCATGGTATCGGCCACGTGTCCGTCGGTGAGCGGGACGTTGAAGTCCACCCGCACGAACACGCGTCGGCCGGCCACGTCGAGGTCAGCGAGGCGTCGCACCCCGGCGGGACCTCATCCGAGCCGGCGACCCACGAGCAAGGTCACGTCCCGCATCCGGTTCGAGAAGCCCCACTCGTTGTCGTACCACGACAGGACCTTGCAGAGATTGCCGTCGAGAACCTTGGTGAGTCCGGCATCGAAGATCGACGAATACGGCGTGTGATTGAAGTCGATGGAGACCAGGGGCTCGTCGCAGTACGCGAGCACGCCGGACAGGGCCCCCTCGGCGGCGGCGCGCATGGCGTCGTTGATCGCCGTCTCGGTGGCGGGCTTCTCGAGCTCGGCCGTCAAATCCACGACCGAGACGTTCGGGGTCGGGACGCGGATGGCCATGCCGTCGAGCTTGCCGTTCAGATCCGGGATCACCAGACCGATGGCGCGGGCGGCCCCGGTCGAGGTGGGGATCATGGAGAGCGCCGCGGCCCGTGCGCGTCGCAGGTCGGAATGGGGCAGATCGAGGATCTGCTGATCGTTCGTATAGGCGTGCACCGTCGTCATGAGGCCGCGGCGGATCCCGAAGTGCTCGTGCAGGACCTTGGCCACGGGTGACAGGCAGTTGGTCGTGCACGACGCGTTCGAGATCACGTCGTGCTTGGCCGGGTCGTACGCGTCGTCGTTCACCTTGTAGCAGATGGTGACGTCGGCGTTCTTGGTGGGTGCGGAGACGATGACCTTCTTCGCGCCCGCGGTCAGGTGCTTGGCCGCCTTGTCGCGCTCGGCGAAGAGGCCCGTGCATTCGAGGACCACGTCGACCTCGAGTTGCTTCCAGGGCAGGTTGGCGGGGTCGCGCTCGGTGGTGACGCGGACTTCGCGTCCACCGACGCTCAGGCCGTGGTCGGCGAGCGTGACCGGGCGGTCCAGACGGCCGTGAATCGAGTCGTGCTTCAGCAGGTGCGCGAGAGTCCCGGCGTCGGTGATGTCGTTGATGGCCACGACGTCGATGCCGGGCTCGTCCAGCGTCGCCCGGAACACGTTGCGCCCGATGCGCCCGAAGCCGTTGATGCCAACACGAATGCCCATGTTGCGAAGGTCCTCCTTGGCAAGCGGAGCGAGCCCGGAGGCGGGCACTCCGAATCGGCTGCGTATCCCAAATCCCCCCCGGTAGGTCAAGGCGAAACGCCGCCCAAGGCCCTGCGGTGATTGACGGTTTGCAGGGGCTGGAGTAGCGTGCGCGCTCGCGATCGCGTCGGTTTGGAGGATCCCTGGTGGTGGAAGTGTTGGGGTGGTGGCTGCCCGTGTTGGCCGTCACCGATGCCGTGGGCGGCCCGATTGCGGAGGGCCCGCCGCAGATCGAGTTGTGGCATCTGATGCTCGGGTCCGGCTGGATCGTCCGGCTCGTGCTGCTGACCTTGGTCGCGTGTTCGATCGGCTCGTGGGGCATCGCCGTGGCGAAGGAGCGGGAGATGCGCCGGGCCAACGAGCAGACGACGCGCTTTACCGACGTGTTCTGGGACGCCAAGAACCTCGCGGCCATCCAGGCGGCGAGCAGCGATCTGCGCGACAGTCCGGTGGCGCAGGTGTTCCGCGCCGGGCACCAAGAGCTGCTCCGTTACACGCGGGCTCGTCGCGGCGGCGAGGAGGAGTCGGTCTTCGGCGGCGGGGTCGAGAACGTCCAGCGCGCCATGCACCGGGCTCGTACGGAGGAGGTGACGCGTCTCGAGCGCGGCCTCACCTTCCTGGCCACGACGTCCAGCACGGCCCCCTTCATCGGGCTCTTCGGCACGGTCTGGGGCATCATGACGGCCTTCATCGGCCTCTCGTCCGCGACGTCCACGAGCATTCAGGCGGTGGCGCCTGGCATCGCGGAGGCCCTGATCGCCACGGCGGTCGGCCTGGCCGCTGCGATTCCGGCGGTCGTCATGCACAATCGCTTCGCGCGACAGGTGCGGGTACTCAGTGCCGACATGGACACCTTCGCCTCCGAGTTCCTGAACATCGCGGAGCGGCATCTCCTCCGCAAGTGATCGGGGCGCGGTAAATGGCCTTCAGCGATCAGCGAGAGGGGGGGGCGATCTCCGAGATCAACGTGACGCCCCTGGTCGACGTCATGTTGGTGCTCCTCGTCATCTTCATGGTGACGGCCCCCATCATCCAGCAGCAGGGCGTGGCGATCGACCTGCCGCGCGTCCAGGGCGGCGCGCTGCCGAGCGAGCAGCGCCATCTCGTCGTCAGCGTGGCGGCCGACGGGCGCGTGTACGTCGATGACGACGCGTACGAGGAGGCGGCACTGGCGACGCGCCTCGACGCGATTGCCGCCGAGCGACCCGGCGAGCAGGTATACGTGCGGGCCGACGCGTCGGTCCCCTACGGTCGGGTGATGGAGACCCTCGGGGCGCTGCGGGATGCCGGTCTGACGAAGGTCGGTCTCGTCACGCAGCCGCCGGAGCCTTCGCAATGACGTCGAGCGCTCGTCACGACGACGACTGGACCCGCCGGCTGTTCGGCTCGACGGCGTTGGCGGCCACGGTGCACGTGGCCCTCTTCGGCCTCGTCCTCCTGGCGTCGATGCGCGTGAAGACGATCATGCCGCCGCCGATGGTCGTGTATACGGTCGAGTTGACGGATGGCCCCACGCCTGGTGGCCGCCTGCCGAGCCTCGGGCCGAAGGTCGGCGAGCGCACCTCGGCGGGTCGATCGGCGCCGCCGGTCGCGAAGCCGGCTGCGCCGAAGCCGCCACCGGCCCCGGCGGCGCCGCGGGCGAAGGTCGCCCCGGTCCCGCCCGCGCCTCCGCCGACTCCCAAGAAAGCGGTCGAGCCGGTACCAGCGACGGCGCCGGCAGTGAATCTCGCCGTGCCTGCGAAGCCGGTCGCGGAGCCCGAGACGATCGCGAAGAAACCGGCGCCCGTCGCGAAGGCGCCCGATGCGCAGGCCAAATCAGCCGCTCCGGCCGAGCCAGCACCGGTCGAGAAGGCGGCGCCGGACGAGGCCCGCACGGGGAGCGCCGTGGAATCGGGCGAGTCGGCGAGCGCGGCACCCGACGATGCCTACGCGGCCGCCGCGTCGCGCTGGCGCGATCGGGTTCGGGGCGACGGTTCGGCCCCAGGGCCGATCGGTACCGGGGGCGGCACGGGCGGCGGTGGGACCGTCGTTGGGTTGGCGTTTCTTGCCTACCGACAGCAGGTGGTCGAGCGCATCAAGGAGCACTGGTCGACGGCGGTACGCCGCCCGGGGCTGCTCAGTCGGGTCCAGTTTCAGATTGCGCCGAACGGCGCGGTCGCCAACGTGCGTCTGGCACACAGCTCTGGCGATCGCGTGTACGATGAGACGGCGGTGCGGGCCGTGCGGAGTGTGGAGCGCCTACCGCCGCCACCGCCGGAGTACGTCGATGCGTTTCGCGAATTCATGATCGAGTTTCACGCGGATGAAGTGGGAGGTGGCGGAGGATGATCTTGCGTTGGGTCAGGGGCGTGGTGGCGGTGGCGCTGCTCGGTGCGGTGGCGCCGGCGGGTGCGGTGGTGACGGGTTCCATCTTCGGGCCGGGCACCGCTACGATTCCGATCGCGGTGGTGCCCGTCGACGACCAGGGAGGCGCCCGCCAGGAGGCCGCTCGGTTCGCCGAGGTGCTGCAGCGCGATCTGGAACTGTCGGGGTATTTCCACCAGCTCGCCGTGGGGACCTTCCCCGAACGGCCGCCGAGCCTCGGGCTGACCGCGGCGGAGACGGACTTCCCGGCGTGGCAGCTCGCCGGCGCGCAGGCGGTGGTGAAGGGGGCGATGCGGCGGGCGGGAGGCGAGCTGGTCGCCGACCTGCACATGTTCGACGTGGGATCCCGCACGGAGATCGCGGTTCTCAGCCGGCGTCTCCAGGGGCAGTCGGGAGACGTGCCGCGCATGGCGCATCGCTATGCGGACCGCATTCTCGAGCATCTCACCGGGACACTCGGTCCCTTCGACTCGGAGATCGTGTTCACGAGTACGCGCGGCGGCGGTCTCAAGAGTCTCTATGGGTTCGACTTCGACGGCGGGCAGCCCCGGCGGCTCACGGACGACGGGTCGCTGACGCTGGCGCCCCGCTGGCATCCGAGCGGACGCCGCATCCTCTTCACCTCGTACCGCGAGCACGTCCCGCGGCTCTTCGACCTCGACCTGGGCACCGGACGGGTCCGCCGCGCGCTGCAGACGACGGCGGTCCTCCTCAACGGTGCCTGGTCGCCGGACGGATCGATGCTCCTCGTCAGCCGCGAGACGGACGGGAACTCCGACATCTATCTCCTCGATCGCTCGGGGAAGGTGCTGCGGCGGCTCACCGACCACTGGTCGATCGACGTGTCCCCGGCGTGGGCGCCGGACGGGCGGCGGTTCGCCTTCTGCTCGGCCCGAGCGGGGGCGCCGCAGATCTACACGATGAACATCGACGGGACCGGCCTGCAGCGGGTCTCGTACCGAGGCACCTACAATACGTCGCCGTCGTGGGCTCCGGTCGGTGATCGCATCGCCTACGTGACCCGCGAGGCGGGTTTTCAGGTCGTGGTCGTCGGCGCGGACGGCACGGGCGCGCGTACGATCACGCAGGGGGGAACGAACGAAGACCCGAGCTGGGCACCCGACGGGCGTTACCTCGTGTTCTCGGGGCGCCGCGGCGGGCGGCGGTCGTTGGTGTTCACCGATCGCGAAGGCCGCTTCCAGAAAGAATTGACCACCGGTCGGGGTGATGATACGTCGCCAGCTTGGTCTGCGCGCCGCGAGTGAGCGAAGGTCGAGTCACGAGTCACGACGGTAGTAGAGGGGTGGGGAAGAAGATGAAGTCTCGCACGATCGCACTGGTCGCCGGGTTGGTCGTTGTGCTCGCGTTGATGACCGGGTGTCCGCGGCGTGGGTCGACGCTGAGTGACGCCGACCTCGACGCGGCGAGCCGCAGTGGCGGGCTCACCGAGCAGGGGCTCGGCGGGCTGGGGTCGGGCAGCTCGAGTCTCGAGCGAGCCAAGCGGGGCCTCGCGCCAGAAGAGGACGGCATTCTGCGGGACGTGCACTTCGCCTACGACGACCATGCCCTCGACGGAGAGGCCTCGTCGATCCTCGACGACAACGTCGCGTGGCTACGCGAGAACGGCCAGGCGAAGGTCGAACTCGAGGGGCACTGCGACGATCGCGGTACCATCGAGTACAACCTGGCGTTGGGGGCGCGGCGAGCCAAGATGGTGAAGGACTATCTCGTGACCAACGGCATCGCTGCCAACCGCGTGGCGACGATCAGCTACGGCGAGGAGCTGCCGGTCTGTCACGACGAGTCGGACTCGTGCTGGGCACGCAATCGCCGCGTGCATTTCGTGATCTTGGGCCAATGACGTCTGTCGTGCGAGGTCTGGGCCTGGTGCTGGTGCCGCTCGTTCTGGGTGGCTGCGTGACGCGCGCCGACTTGATGCAGCGCGATCAGCAGATGATCCGCTTCATGCGCGAGCAGCGTCAGAAGCTCGACGCGGTGGAGCGCGAGGTGGAGACCCTCCGCGGCGACGTGGAGGGCGGCGTGCGCCCATCGTCGACTCGTGGCAGCGGCGCCCTCGAGGATCGGCTGGCGGCGCTTGAGGCTCGCGTCTACGGCGCGGAGCCTGCGACCGACCTCGGAGCGCTCGACGGGTCCGCAGCGACGGTCGCCGTCGAGGGCATCGACACGCCGCCACAGCCGAGTGCCCCGCCGCCGAGTGGCTTGGGCGCCACGTGGCAGACGGAGGTCGCGGCCGAACGCGCGGGCGCCGCCGGCGGGCCGGAGCGCGACGAGTACGTGCAGATCCTCGACATGCTCGAGCGCCGGGACTGCGGTCCCGCCGTCTCCAAGCTCGACGACTTCGCGCGGCGCAATCGGAGTTCCCAACTCGCGGACGACGCGCTGTACTGGGCGGCGCGCTGTTACGTGTTGATGGGTGACGTCACGCCCACGCGGTCCGACGACTTCTATAACCAGGCGATCTCGAAGTTCTACGACGTCGGCACCACCTATCCGAAGGGCGAGAAGACGCCGCCGTCGCTCTGGGAGCAGGGGAACCTGTTCATCCGGCTGGGCGACGTCCCCGACGCCCGCATCGTGTTTGCCCGGCTGATCCGGGACTACCCGAGTTCGCCGGAAGCGGCGATGGCGCGACAGAAACTGTCCGAGCTGGAGCAGTAGGCGTTTCTTCGCGGCGCGGCGTACGCTAAAAGAGCCGCTGTCGATGCGGGTGATCCGTCACCTGGCGGCGCTTCACGAGCCGCTGGCCCGAGTCGTGCTGACGCTCGGGAATTTCGATGGCGTCCATCGCGGGCATCAGGCCATCGTGGGAGAGGCACGCGAGCGCGCCGTGGCGCTGGGTGGACAGGTCGCGGTCTTCACCTTCCACCCGCATCCGGTTGCCGTGCTGGCGCCGGCGCGGGCCCCGGCGCGAATGCAGAGTCTGCACGATCGACTCCGGTGCCTTGGCGACCTCGGAGTCGACGTGACGGTGGTGCAGCGTTTCACGCGTGCGTTCGCCTCCATCGAGGCGGAGGCCTTCGTCGACGACTTCCTGGGGGCGCGGCTGGAGTTGCTCGAGGTGGTCGTCGGCAACCACGTGAGCTTCGGTCGCGGCCGTCGAGGGACGTTGCCGATGCTGCAGGACTTCGGTGCTCGGCGCGGCTTCGCCGTGCGTTCGATCGGCTCGGTCCTCCGCGGCGAGGACGCCGTGAGCAGCACGGCGCTGCGGGAGGCGGTCGCGGGCGGCGACGTCGGGACTGCCCGAGCCCTGCTGGGGCGACCTTGGAGTCTGCGGGGGCGCGTCGTGGTGGGTGACCGCCGGGGACGCGCCCTGGGGTTCCCGACCGCGAACCTGCACGTTCCCGGCGGCGTGACGCTGCCGCCGAACGGCGTGTATGCGGCGTGCGCGCGGATCGGGGGCGATCGTCATGACGCCGTCCTCAACGTCGGCGTCCGGCCCACCTTCGGCCGGCTGGCGCGCACGGTCGAGGTGCATCTTCTGGATGTGACGCGCGACTGCTACGGTGCGTGGATGGACGTCGACTTCGTGGCGCACCTGCGCGCCGAGCAACGGTTCGCCGGCGTCGAGGCGCTGCGAGCGGCGATCGCGCAGGACGTGATACGGGCCCGGACTGTCCTGGAAGGAGCGCGCGACGGATAGGGCGCGCGTGGAGCGTCTCGAGCATACGGTCGGTCCGGAGGAGTCGGGGATGCGGCTCGACCGCATCCTGCCGTCGTTGCCAACCATCGGGACGCGTGCGCGCGGCCAGCATCTGATCGAGCTCGGGCTCGTCCTGGTCGACGGGCAGGCCCGCAAGGCCGCCTTCGCGGTGCGGGCTGGGATGCGGCTCAGCGTCACGATCCCGGACCCCGGGCCGGTGGGCGTGGAGCCCGAGGACATCCCGTTGACGGTGCTCTACGCCGACGAGGACGTGGTGGTCGTCGACAAGCAGGCGGGGCTGGTGGTCCACCCGGCCCCGAACCGCCGAGGGGGGACGCTCGTGAACGCCTTGTTGCATCACTTCGGACCGTCGACGCCGCCCGGCGAGTCGGAGCGTCCAGGCATCGTGCATCGGCTCGACAAGGACACGTCCGGGGTCATGGTCGTCGCCCGCACGCCGTCGGCGCTGGAGTCGCTCGCCCGGCAGTTCCGGGCACGGTCCATCGAGAAGCTCTACCTCGGACTCGCGCGCGGCCGGCTTCGTCAGGACCAGGGGGAACTCACGTGGCCGGTGGGGCGGCATCCCCGTGAGCGCACGCGGATGAGCGTGGCCAGTCGCCGTGGTCGGGCCGCGCAGACGCACTTTCGCGTACTCGAGCGCCTTCCGGGAGCGTCACTGCTGGCGCTGCGCCCCCGCACCGGGCGAACGCACCAGCTGCGGGTGCACCTGGCGGCACTTGGGCACCCCCTCGTGGGCGATCGCACCTATGGGGCGCGCCGGCCGGGCCGCTCTCCGGCCTCTCAGGTCGAGCGGGTCCTCTCCGCCTGCCCGCGTCAGGCGCTGCACGCGCACGCGCTCACCTTCGACCATCCGCGTGATGGCCGACGGGTTCGTTTCGAGGCGGCGTTGCCCGCGGACTTGGGTGCGGTACTGGACGCGCTGCGCGCCCTCGGACCCCGAGAGGACGCGCCCGCTGGTTGACAGGCTGCGGGCCCTTCCATACGTTGCCCGTCCCAGAGCGCACGCCCGATCGACGTCCGGCCGGCTCACTTGCGGCCCGGCGCTGGCCACGGGCCTGCAACCTCTGGACGACTGCGTTAAGATTGCGACGGAACAGGGCCATCTGCTAATGAGCAACAGTTTGACCAGCTGCTGAGGGAGAGGTCTCAAGGAACCCACATGACCGACGTGACGATGAAGAATCTGCTGGAAGCGGGTGTGCACTTCGGGCACCAGACCAGCCGCTGGAACCCGAAGATGAAGCGATACATCTTCGGAGCGCGAAACGGCATCTACATCATCGACCTGCAGCAGACGGTCAAGATGTTCCGGGACGCCTACAATTTCGTGCGTGACCGGACGGCCGATGGCGGGCAACTGCTGATGGTCGGGACGAAGACCCAGGCGCAGGACGCCATCCGAGAAGAGGCCGAGCGGTGCGGGGCGTTCTTCGTGAACGCGCGGTGGCTCGGCGGCATGCTGACGAACTTTCAGACCATCAAGCTGTCGATCGAGCGGCTCCGGAAGCTCGACGAGATGCTCGAAGATCCCGCGATGCTGAACGCGCTCACCAAGCGGGAGATGCAGGGGCTGCGGCGTGAACGCGACAAGCTGCTGACCACGCTCGGCGGCATCAAGAACATGCGCAAGCTGCCGGACATGATCTTCGTGATCGACCCCAGCAAGGAAGAGATCGCCGTCAAGGAGGCCAACAAACTGGGCGTGCCGGTCGTGGCCGTAGTCGACACGAACTGTGACCCGGACCTCGTCGATTACAAGATCCCGGGCAACGACGACGCGATCCGGGCCATCCGTCTCTTCTGTGCGGCCATCGCAGAGGCCGTCATCGACGGTCGCAACGCCTACGAGGAGCGGCAGCGGGGCGGCCAGGCTGACGGGAGCGACACGAAGCCATCGTTCGCTGCGTCGATCCCGGCCGACGGAGCTGCAGGGCTGGCCGACGACGCGGCCCCCGAGGTGTCGACCGAGGAGGTCGAGGTGTCCGAGGTGCCCCAGTCGTGAGTCTCGAGCTGGTCAGAGAGCTGCGCGACAAGACCGGCGCCGGTCTCCTCGATTGCCAGAAGGCGGTCAAGGAGGCCGAGGGTGACGCCGACCGGGCCCTGCGGATTCTACGCGAGCGCGGCCTCGCCAAGGCGGCCAAGAAGGCGGGTCGCGTCGCCACGGACGGGGCCGTGGGGGCGTACATCCATCCCGGTGGCAAGATCGGCGTGCTCATCGAGGTGAACTGCGAAACCGATTTCGTGGCGAAGACCGACGAGTTCCAGCAGCTGGTCAAGGACTTGGCCATGCAGGTCGCAGCGTCGGCGCCACGCTGCGTTCGCCGCGAAGAGGTGCCCGCGGAGGAGATCGAGAGCGAGCGCTCTATCTACCGTGCGCAGGCCGAGAAGTCCGGCAAGCCGGAGAAGGTGCTCGATCGCATCGTCGACGGGCAGATCGAGCGGTACTACCAGGATGTGTGCCTGCTCGAGCAGGCATTCGTGAAGCAGAGCGACCGAACGGTCGGTGACGTCGTGAAAGAGGCGATCGTACGATTCGGCGTGAACGTCGAGGTCCGCCGCTTCGCACGTTTTGAGCTCGGCGAGACGCAGTCGGGCAACCGAGAGGAGCAGGGCTCTGGAGGTGACGCGGGAACCTGATCGACTCCGAGCCGCGTCCACCCCAAAGCGGTATCGCCGCGTGCTTCTGAAGATGAGTGGGGAAGCACTCGCGGGCGAACGTGGCTACGGAATCGACCCCGACGTGCTCGGCCGCTTTGCTGCCGAGCTGCGGGACGTCTACGCCGTAGGATGCGAGCTCGCGCTCGTCATCGGCGGTGGCAACATCTTCCGGGGGCTCGCTGCCGACGCTCGTCGGATCGATCGGGCCACCGGCGACTACATGGGCATGCTGGCGACGGTCATCAATGCCCTGGCGCTCCAGGATGCTCTGGAGAAGCTGGAGGTTCCCACACGGGTGCTGTCCGCGATCGCGATGCAGCAGGTCGCTGAGCCGTACATCCGGCGGCGAGCCACCCGGCACCTCGAGAAGGGGCGCATGGTGATCTTCGCAGCCGGGACGGGCAATCCGTTCTTCACGACCGACACCGCCGCCAGCCTTCGGGCGATGGAGATCGGTGCCGAGGTGATCTTCAAGGCGACGCGGGTCGATGGCGTGTTCGACGCCGACCCGCTGAAGGAGCCTGGCGCCAGGCGCTTCGACGAACTCACCTACATCGACGTCCTCAATCGCCAGCTCCAGGTGATGGACGCCACGGCGATCTCGCTGTGCATGGACAACGACCTCCCCATTCTGGTCTTCAACATGATGGAGGCCGGCAACATCCTGCGGGCCGTCTCCGGCGAGCAGATCGGCACGCTGGTACATCGGGGGGCTTCATGACCGATGAGGTGCTGAAGACGACGGAAACCGAGATGGACGCGACGGTCGAGGCGTTCCGGCGGGACCTGACCCACGTCCGAACCGGGCGGGCGAGCACGGCGCTGCTCGACGGGCTGCAAGTGGAGTACTACGGCGCCCTGGTGCCGCTGAACCAAGTGGGGTCCGTCACGGCGCCGGACGCCACGCTCCTGATGGTCCAGGTCTACGACAAGACGGCGGTGGCGAGCGTCGAGAAGGCCATTCGGAGTGGGGACTTGGGCTTCAATCCCCAGAGCGACGGCAGCGTGGTCCGCGTGCCGATCCCGCCGCTCACGGAGGAGCGCCGGCGAGATCTGGTCAAGCATTGCCGGAAAATGGCCGAAGACTTTCGCATCTCCATACGAAGCCACCGCCGGGACGCGATCGAGTTGCTCAAAGGGCTCGAGAAGGACAAGGACATCACCGAAGACGATCGTCGCCACGCGGCGGACAAGGTGGAAGGGTTGACCAAGGAACACGTAGGTCGTCTCGACGGGCTGCTCAAGGACAAAGAGCTGGAGATCATGGCGGTCTAGGGGATGGAGTTGGATCGGTCTCGCCTTCCGCGCCACGTCGCGGTCATCATGGACGGCAACGGCCGCTGGGCCGAGCAACGTGGCCTGTCGCGCTTGCATGGGCACCGCGTCGGCAAGTCGTCGGTGCGGGCCATCGTCGAGACGAGCCGCCGGCTCGAGATCGAATACCTCTCGCTGTTCGCCTTCTCGACGGAGAACTGGGGTCGTCCATCGCGCGAGGTGGACGGACTGATGAAGCTCCTCCGGTCCTACCTCGCCAGCGAGCTCGATCGAATGATGAAGCACGAGATTAGGCTGCTGGCGATCGGGAACACGCGGCGGCTCCCGCGCCCGGTTCGCGAGGTGCTCCGCTCGGCCATAGCGGCCACCAAGAACAACACCAAGATGACGGTCGTCTTGGCGGTGAGCTACAGCGGTCGCGAGGAGATGGTTGGGGCGATGCGACGGATAGCGCGGCTCGTGCAACGTGGGGAGCTGGACCCGGCACGCATCACCAGCGACGTCGTGGATCGGCATCTCGCGACGGCCGGACTTCCCGACCCGGACCTGCTCATCCGCACGAGCGGCGAGATGCGCGTCAGCAACTTCTACCTGTGGCAGATCGCCTACTCGGAACTGTACGTCACGGATACTCTCTGGCCGGATTTTCGCGAGCGTGAGTACCTGCAGGCGCTGGCGTACTATCAGCGAAGGCAGCGACGCTTCGGTCGGACTGGCTCACAGGTCGAACGGCTTCGCGTGGCGAACTGACGCGCCGTGCTCGGCACGCGGGTCGTCACGGCGCTCGTCGCCATCCCGGCACTCTGGCTGATCGTCTGGAAGCTCTGGGCGCCGCTCTTTGCTCTCTTCATCTTGACGGTGACGGCGATCGGTCTGGCGGAGTACGCCGCCATGGCATTGCCTGCCCACCCCCGCTATCGCGCCGCGGCGGTGCTGCTGGGTACCGGCGTGGCGGCCGGCGTCATCGCGGGAGAGCCCTGGCTCGGCCTGGCGCTGTCGGCGGCGCTGCTGGTGGCGCTCGCGCATGCCTTGCGTCCGGGGGTGCGGCTGGATCGGGCAGTGGCTCGTGTGGGTGCCTGGTGGCTCGGCGTCGCCTACGTCGGGTTCCTGTTGCCGCACGTGGTGCTGCTGCGGGAGAGCGGACCGGACGGGTGGCGGTGGGTGTTGTTCGCGGTGTTCGTGTCGATGGGCTCCGACACGGGCGGCTACTTCGGCGGGCGCTGGTGGGGACACCGCAAGCTCCTCCCCACGGTCAGCCCCGCCAAGACGGTGGAAGGGGCGATCGGCGCCGTCGCGGCGGCCGCCGTGCTGGCGGTGGCGTGCTGGGTGGCGTTTCTGCCTGGGGCGGGCGCCGTGGAGATCGTCACCCTCGGCGTTGCGGTCAGCCTGGTGGCGCAGGCCGGCGATCTGTGTGAATCTGCCCTCAAGCGGGCGTTCGGGGCGAAGGACTCGGGGTGGATCATCCCCGGACACGGGGGTATCCTGGACCGTCTCGACAGTCTGCTGTTTCCCTTCGTCCTCGTGTACCACTACGTCGTGCTGGCTGGTATGTAGCAGTGATGGTGTTCTCCGGTGCCGTGACCCTCGTGGCCTTCCTGGTGGCCCTCGGTGTGCTCGTCGTGGTGCACGAACTCGGGCACTTCTTCGTCGCCAAGCGCATCGGCGTGAAGGTCGAGCGTTTCTCCGTCGGGTTCGGCCCGATCGTCTGGCGGCGGCAACGAGGCGAGACGGAGTACGCCCTGTCGGCCATCCCGCTCGGCGGTTACGTCAAGATGCTGGGAGAGGACGAGGAGGTCGCCGACGACGAGGACTCGACCCGCGCCTTCGGCAACCAGTCCCTGGGCGCGCGCTCGGCGATCGTGGCGGCCGGCCCGATCACGAACCTGGCCTTCGCGTTCGTCGTGTACGTCCTTCTGGGGCTGGTCTTCGGCATGAGCGTGCCGTCCGAGGAGGCGATCTTGGGCTCGATCGCGCCCGATACCGCCGCCGCGGCCGCCGGCTTCGAAGCCGGGGATCGCGTGCTGTCGGTGGACGGGAATCCGATTGCCACCTGGGAGATGCTGGTGAAGACGGTGCAGGGCTCGGGTGGTCGAGGCCTGCGCTTCGAGATCGAACGGGGCGGGGTTCGTCGGGAGGTCGCGGTGACCCCGCGGTTGGAGGAGTCGGCCCAGGGTGAAGGTGGCGCTGCGGAGGTGTACCGGATCGGGGCCAGGCCGTACGTCGCCCATCAGGCCCTGGGGCCGATCGAAGCGGTGGTCGCAGGCGCCAAGATCACCACCGTCATGACGGGCAAGGTCGCGATGGGCTTTCTGTCGATGCTCAGTGGCCACATCCCGCTCCGCGAGCTCGGTGGACCGATCGCCATCGCGCAGGTCGCGGGCCAGCAGGCGCGAGCCGGGGGCGAGGCCTTCGCATCGATGCTGGCCTTTCTCTCGATCAACCTCGGTGTGTTGAACCTCCTGCCGATTCCGATCCTCGATGGCGGCCACTTGGCGCTCTTCGGAGCCGAAGCCGTGCTCCGTCGCCCGGTTCGGCGGCGCGCGCGTGAGATGGCGCAGAGCCTGGGACTGCTCGTCCTGCTCGCCTTGATGATCGTCGTCTTCTTCAACGACGTCTCGCGTCTCATCCAGGGTTGACCGCTGCAGGTCCTCGGCATCGACACGGCGACCCGGATCGGGGCAGTGGGTTTGGCGCGCGATGACCGGATCGTGGCCGAAGTCGCCCGAGGTGCGGAGGGAGCGCACCTGGCGTCGTTGCCGGCGCTGGTGGCGCAGGTGCTGACCGAGGCGGGCGTCGAGGTGAGCGCGCTCGATGGGGTGGCCGTGTCCATCGGGCCGGGGTCCTTCACCGGGCTGCGCATAGGGCTGGCGTTCGCGAAGGGGCTCGCGTACGCCGGGGGCATCCCCGTGGCGGCGGTGCCGACCCTGGAGGCGCTGGCCTGGGGCGCCGAGGCCGCGCCGGGAGCGAGCGTCTGCGCCGCGATCGACGCACGCAAGGGGGAGCTGTACGCGGCGCTCTACAGGATCGAGTCGGACGGTACGCCGGCGGTGCAGCTGCCCGAGCGGGCGTGGACCGTGGACGAACTCGTGGCCTCCCTGCCGGCAGGTGCCATCGTCGTCGGCGACGCCGACGTCGCTTACGGGGAGGTGCTGGGGACCCGCGCGCAGGTACGCCCGGCGGCGACCCATCCGCCCCGTGGCGGTTGGATCGCGCGGCTGGGTGCCACCCGGCTGGCAGGCGGGACCCGCTGGCCGATCGACGCGCTGGAGCCCACCTACGTGCGACCTGCGGACGCGATGCTTCCCGAGAGGCCGTTACGTTGACAATGCGATTTCGTGCATACTACGTTCGCCAACGCGCGTGAACGAGCAGGGGGTCTGGATGGAGAAAAAGGACGAAGAGCTGATCGAAACCCTGCTGGGCCGCGAGCCGGAGTTGCGTCGCTACTACGAGGAGCACGTCACCCTCGAGCGGCAGCTCGGCGAGTTCCAGCACAAGGTGTACCTCACGCCCGAAGAAGAGGTGCGCAAGAAGAAGCTCCAGAAACTCAAGCTGGCCGGCAAAGACCGCATCATGGAGATCCTGGCTCGCTTTCGCGCCGAGTAGACCAGCATGCGTCATACGATTTCAGTGCTCGTCGAGAACGAGTTCGGCGTCCTCGCGCGCGTCTCGGGCCTCTTCAGTGGTCGCGGCTTCAACATCGAGAGTCTATGCGTGGCGGAGACGATGGACCCTGCCGTGTCACGGATCACGCTCGTGACACGTGGCGACGACCAGGTGATCGAGCAGGTCGAGAAGCAGCTCAACAAGCTCATCAACGTCATCAAGGTTTGCGACTTCACCGACACCGTGCACGTCGAACGCGAGCTCGTCCTGATCAAGGTGGCCGTCGACGCCGGCACGCGCGCGGAGATCATGAACGTCAGTGACATCTTCCGGGGCAAGATCATCGACATGGCGGCCGCCTCGTGCGTGATCGAGGTGACGGGCACCGAGGACAAGATTGACGCTTTCATCGAGTTGCTCCGGCCGATGGGCATTCGTGAGATCGCGCGTACGGGACGGGTCGCCATGTCGCGCGGCGCCGGCGCTTTGACCGTCGAAACCGACGACCACAACGGGGAACATGCAGCATGAAGATCTTCCACGACCAGGACGCCTCGCTCGATCCGATCCGCGACAAGAAGGTCGGGATTCTCGGGTATGGCAGTCAGGGGCACGCGCACGCGCTCAATCTCCGTGACAGCGGGATCGACGTGCGCGTCGGCCTGCGCCCGGACAGCGCCTCGTGCGCCAAGGCGCAGGGCGCTGGCCTGCGGGTCGTCGACACGGCGACGGCGGCGGCCGAGGCCGACATCGTGATGATGCTCGTCCCGGACGAGCAGGGTGGAGAGATCTACGGGACGCAGGTCGCGCCGGGGCTTCGAGCGGGCAAGTATCTTGCCTTCGGTCACGGCTTCAACATCCACTTCAAGAAGATCGTCCCGCCGGCGGACGTGAGCGTGTTCATGGTCGCCCCCAAGGGGCCGGGCCATCTCGTGCGCAGCGAGTACACCCAGGGGCGCGGCGTGCCGTGTCTGCTGGCCGTGCAGCAGGATCCCACGGGGGATTCCGAGGCCGTTGGCCTGGCCTATGCGAAGGCGATCGGCGGTACGCGTGCCGCGGTGATCGGAACGAGCTTTCGCGAGGAGACCGAGACGGACCTGTTCGGCGAGCAGGCCGTGTTGTGCGGCGGCCTCACCGAGTTGATCCGGGCGGGCTACGAGACCTTGGTCGACGCGGGCTACGCCCCGGAGATGGCCTACTTCGAATGCCTGCACGAGGTGAAGCTGATCGTCGATCTGCTCTACCAGGGCGGCATCGCGAACATGCGTTACTCGATCAGCAACACGGCCGAGTATGGCGACCTGACGCGTGGGAAGCGCGTGGTCGGCAAGGAGACGCGCGAGGCCATGAAGACGATCCTGTCCGACATTCAGTCGGGCAAGTTCGCTGACGAGTGGATCACCGAGTACCAGTGCGGTCTCCCGCACTTCCGGGAGCTGCGCAAGGAAGCCGAGGCCCACTCCATCGAGCAGGTGGGCGAGAAGCTCCGTGCGCTGATGCCGTGGCTCGCGAGCGACCGGCTCGTCGATCGATCGCGCAACTGACCATGCCGAGGGCGGTTCCGATCGCGCCTGAAGGCTGGGGCGTCATCGGCGTCGCGGCGGCGTCGTTGGGAACGGCCGCTGCCATCGGCCTCTTGGCCGGCCATTGGTGGGCCCTCGTGCCGGCGCTCGCGGGAGTCGGCTTCTGCCTGTTCTTCTTTCGCGATCCCGAGCGCGAGGCCCCCGGCAACGAGCGCGCGCTCGTGTCCCCGGCCGACGGGCGGGTCATCGGCGTGACGCCCGTCCACGAGAACGACCTGCTCGACGCGCCGACCATCCGGATCAGCATCTTCATGTCGCCCCTGAACGTACACGTGAATCGGAGTCCGCTGGACGCGACGATCGAGCAGGTGCGCCACACCGCTGGGCACTTCCATGCGGCCTTTGCGGACAAGTCGTCCGAGGAGAACGAGCGCAATGCGCTGGTGCTCCGGGCCGGGTCTCGCCGCCTCCTGCTGGTGCAGGTCGCGGGGGCGGTGGCGCGGCGGATCGTCTGCCGCCGGCTCCCGGGGGACCGCCTGGCGCGGGGTGAGCGCTTCGGCATGATCATGTTCGGCTCTCGGGTCGATCTCTATGTCCCGCCGGACGTGCGGGTGTGCGTGAAGGCGGGCGATCGGGTGCATGCGGGCGCGACGATCATCGGGGAGGTGCCCGAATGAGTACGAGTACGGCCGAGATGCCGCGGCGACGACCGCGCCGGATCCTCCCGCTGCGACGAGGGGTCTATCTGCTTCCCAACCTCGTGACCTCGATCGGGCTGCTCGCGGGGTTCTACAGCATCATCGCGACCATGAACGACCGGTTCTGGATGGCGGCCGCGATGATCCTCGTCGCGCAGTGTTGCGACGTCCTGGACGGTCGCATCGCCCGCTTGGCTCGCGCCTCGAGTTCGTTCGGCGTGCAGTACGATTCGCTGGCCGACCTGATCTCGTTCGGAGTCGCGCCGGCCGTGCTCGTCTATGCGTGGGCGCTTCACCCGTTCGGTCGGTGGGGATGGCTGGCGGCGGCGTTGTACGCGACGTGCGGGGCGCTGCGGCTCGCGCGCTTCAACGTCCAGGTCACGTCGGTGGAGCGGCGCCACTTCCTCGGGTTGCCGATTCCCGCCGCCGCGGCCGTGATCTCGACGACGGTCCTGCTTCACTTCGATCTCGGCGGTCAGGGTGCCGCACACCGGCCGCTCCTGATGCTGGCGATCGTGTACCTGCTGGCCGGGCTGATGGTGAGCGAGATTCGTTACTCCTCGTTCAAGGACGTGCATCTCCATCGCCGCCACCCGTTTCCCGTGCTGATCGGCATCATCGTGATCGTCCTGGTGACGGTGGGCGCGCCGTGGCCGGTGCTGGCGACGGCGGCCGTGACGTACGCAGCGTCCGGGCCGGTCGGAGCGCTCTTGCGCCGGGCACGTCCTGCGCGGGGCGTCACCACCGGGAGCTCCACGGCGCCGCATCTGCGGCCCGTCACGGTTGACAAGGTGCCGAAGCGCAGCTAATCCATGAAGGGCATGGTGCGTTCGATACTACGACGGTGCGAGGGAGCGCTCGCGGGCCTTCTTCTCGAAGCCCCGCCCGCGGCTCTCGTTCGAGTGTAGGAACGGCCAGTCACCACTCGCATGAGGATGCCACGGGCGGTCACCGTCCGTGGCTTTCGTGTTTCTGGGAGCCAGGGAGCGGGGACGTCGGTGGCGGAAAGGAAGCTCCGTGATGAACCGAGTACAGATCTTCGACACCACCCTGCGGGACGGGGAGCAGTCTCCTGGCGCGACGATGAACCTGGAGGAGAAGCTCGTCATCGCGCGGCAGCTCGAGCGTCTCGGGGTAGACGTGATCGAGGCTGGTTTCGCCGCGTCCTCGGATGGCGACTTCGAGTCGGTGCGCCGGGTCGCCGAGGCCATCCGTACGCCCATCATTCTCTCGCTGGCGCGGACCCGCGAACTCGACGTCGATCGGGCGCTCAAGGCGGTCGAGGGCGCGGGGCACCCCGGGATCCACGTCTTCATCGCCACCTCGGACATCCACTTGAAGCACAAGCTCATGATGGAGCGTGCCGAGGTGATCGAAGCGGCCGTCTGGGCCATTCGGCGCGCCAAGCAGTACGTGGACTACGTCGAGTTTTCGGCCGAGGACGCGTCCCGTTCCGATCCCGACTATCTGGTCGATGTCTTCACGGCGGCGATCGAGGCCGGCGCCTGCACGCTGAACGTGCCGGACACCACCGGCTACGCGCTTCCCGAGGAGTACGGAGCGCTCTTCGCCATGCTCCAGGAGCGAGTGCCCGGCGGGCGCGGTGTCGTCTGGAGTGCGCACTGCCATGACGATCTGGGCATGGCGACGGCGAACTCGCTGGCGGCCGTGAAGAACGGTGCCCGCCAAGTCGAGTGTACCATCAACGGCATCGGCGAGCGCGCCGGGAACACCGCGCTGGAAGAAGTGGTGATGGCGATCAAGACGCGCCAGGACCGCTTCGCCGTCGAGACCCGGATCGTGAGCGAGGAGATCTATGCCACCAGTCGGCTCGTGGCGCAGATCACGGGGCTGGCCGTGCCGGTCAACAAGGCCGTCGTCGGTGAGAACGCCTTCGCGCACGAGGCCGGC
>Ga0299906_10001539_pt1 | contig 19812 bp, 18 predicted proteins | sample RVTome_14_FD_200259 | JGI IMG/M metagenome (GOLD analysis project Ga0299906, IMG submission 200259) | Soil microbial communities from uranium-contaminated site in the Upper Colorado River Basin, Wyoming, United States - RVT145D125 (version 2) ...
ACGATGCCCAGCAAGTCAAATGCCTCGCGTTCGTACCAGTTGGCCGAATTCCAGACGTCCACCAGCGAGGGCACGATGGGAAAGTCCTCGTCGGCGGCATAGGTCTTGAGACGCAATCGGCGATTGTGCCGGATGGACAAAAGGTGCACGACCACCGCGAAGCGGTGTTCCACGTGCCGCGACTCAGGGCGCTCCTGCCAACTGAAGCGGCCCGGACCGAGCCCTTCAACGCCGCGCGAGTAGCCCTCGAACGAGACGTCCTCGGTCTCCCATTCGTCCACGCGATAGCCCAGGTAGTCAACGCCGCACAGGTCCGTCATCTGTTCGAAACAGAATGCCTCTTCGTCGCGCAACACGCGTGCCAGTTCCGACCAGTGTTCGACCGGAACCTCGGCGCTCAACACAGTCCTGGCGGATCCGCTGATCTTCAGCAGCTCGCCAAATCGTTCGTTCAATTCTGTCGAAAGACGGTTGACCTGCATCATCGACACTCAGCGGGCAATGGTGCTGGTGCGGCGGATTTTCTTCTGCAATTGCAGAATTCCGTAGATCAGCGCTTCGGCGGTCGGCGGACACCCGGGTACGTAAATGTCTACCGGAACGATGCGGTCACAGCCCCGAGTCACCGCGTATGAATAGTGGTAATAGCCGCCGCCATTGGCGCAGGATCCCATCGAAATCACCCACTTCGGCTCCGCCATCTGGTCATAGACCTTGCGCAGCGCGGGCGCCATCTTGTTGACCAGTGTGCCGGCCACGATCATGACATCCGACTGGCGGGGGCTGGGCCGGTAAATCACGCCAAAGCGATCGAGATCGTAGCGGGAAGCGCCCGCCTGCATCATTTCCACCGCGCAACAGGCCAGGCCAAAAGTGACCGGCCACAGGGAGCCGGTGCGCGCCCAATTCATGAGTTCATCCAGCGTGGTGGTGACCGCACCGCGGCTCAGGACCGGGTTCTGGTCCGCCCCGGGACGCAGAATGTCGTCAAGCAGGTTGAGTTCTCCTAGTCCCACTCAAGCGCTCCACGCTTCCACACGATAAAGAAGCCGATGACCAGTTCCACGACAAAAATCGCCATGGCCAGCAATCCAGCCATCCCCAGGGAGTCCAGCACGACCGCCCAGGGTATAAAAAAGGCTATTTCCAGATCGAAAATAATAAACAGGATGGCGACCAGGTAGTAGCGCACATCGAACTTCATGCGCGTGTCTTCAAATGCCTCGAACCCGCATTCGTATGGGGAAAGCTTCTCGCTGTCGGGCCGTCTGGGCCCCAGCAATCCACCGAGCACAACCAGGGAAACGCCGATCACGATGGAAATCCCCATAAAGACCAGAATCGGAAAATATTCTGCGAGCATGCTCCGCTTCTCTTTGCGCAAGGCGGGCCAGTTCACCGCCAAAACCATCTGGTGCCCAAGGCCGGACTCGAACCGGCACGGCTTTCGCCACTACCCCCTCAAGATAGCGTGTCTACCAATTCCACCACTTGGGCAAAGGATTATCTGCCGCTATCCGGCAACGCTAGCCGCCCCCGTCGTCGCCTTCCTGTCCCGCCCCGGATTCCTCGGCTGACTCCTCGTTGACCGCGGGCACGTCGCCCGGATCCTGCACCCGGTTGGCAGTATCCAGTTCCGGGGGATCCGTGTCTTGACCTGAATCAGTCATGTCCGGAAGGTCGTCGGTCCCATCCGGCGCCTGCTCCGCCTGCTGCTGCGTGGCGACCACGCCCAGGTCCGTTTCCGGCGCGCCAATGGTGCGAGATACGATCACCGCCATGGTCAGGCTGATCAGGCAGAACAGGGTTGCCATGACCCAGGTCGCGCGCGACAGGAACGAACCTGCGCCCCGAGCGCCGAACACCGTGCCGGAAGCGCCGCTGCCAAACGCGGCACCGGCGGTGGCGCCCGGTCCGCGCTGCACCAACACGAATGCGACCATCGCTATGGCAATCAACACATGGAAAATATTCAGAATTTGCATAGGAATCAGTCTCTTCAGGTGACGCTTCGGCAAATGGCCAGGAAATCCGCAGCCTTCAGGGATGCGCCTCCAACCAATCCGCCATCAATGTCAGCCCGGGCAAACAAATCGGCGGCATTGGATCCATTCACACTGCCGCCGTACAGAATTCGTAATGAATCGCCTATTCTATCATCCCGCCTTGTCAATTTGTCACGTATGAACGCGTGCACCGCCTGCGCCTGTTCGGGCGTCGCGGTCAGCCCGGTGCCGATCGCCCACACCGGCTCGTAGGCTACGATGGCCTGGCTGAAAGCGGATATGCCTGTCTTGTCCAGCACGGCATCGAGCTGGCGTTCGACCACCGCTTCCGTTTCACCGGCCTCGCGCTGCTCGATGGTCTCACCCACGCACAATACCGGCGTCAGGCCGGCCGCCTGCGCTGCGCAGAAGCGCGCTGCCACATCCAGGTCGTTTTCCCCGTACAAGGCGCGGCGTTCGGAGTGCCCGGTCAGCACGTAGCGGCAACCAAACTCCCGCAACATCGGCGCCGATACCTCGCCGGTGTGCGCCCCTGAGGGGTGCGGGTTGAGGTTCTGCCCTCCCCACGCCAACGTAGAACCCTCCAGCAGCGATTGCACCAAGGGCAGGTATGGGTAGGGCGGGAACACGACCACGTCAACCGCCGGCTCCGAAGCACGCGAACCGGGTTCATGGCCGGCCAGAATCTCCTCGATGAGCGTGCTGATAGTTGACCCGGAACCGTTCATTTTCCAATTTCCGGCGACCATGATTTTGCGCATCAGCGTCTCCTGGTTGATGGCTGGGCGGGGCGCGCGCAAGGATACCGGCAGCCGATTCCCGCTGCAAGGAAACGGCGGGGCGATGGGCGGAGCGCCCGGCATGTTGTAGCATGAGAGACTTCACAATCACCCGGTGCAACATGCCTGACAAGCACGCAGTGGAAACGCAGACCGGCAGCACGGACCCATCGCGCTGGGCCCTGGTGACTGGCGCTTCCGCCGGACTCGGCGAGGAGTTTTGCCGTCAGTTGGCGGCCATGGGCTACCACCTGGTACTCGTGGCGCGCCGCGCGGATCGCCTGCATACGCTGGCAAGCACGTTGCGCGAGAACTTCGGCACCGCCAGCCTGGTGCTGCCTGCCGACCTGGCTGACCCGCGTGCGCCGGAACACATCACCCAGCGCCTCCACCACGAGAAGATCGTCATCGAGTTCCTGGTCAATAACGCCGGCTATGGCGTCCCGGGGCGTTTTACCGATCCGGACTGGGCGGCCCACCGGGACTTTATCCAGGTGATGATGACCTCGGTATGCGAACTGACCTGGCTCCTGCTGCCCGGTATGCAGGCACGTCGCAGGGGCTACGTGATCAACGTGGCTTCGGTGGCCGGGTTGGTGCCCGGCTCGGAAGGCCACACGCTGTACGGCGCCAGCAAGTCCTTCCTGATCCGCTTCAGCGAGTCGCTCGCCCTGGAGAACCGCCATTGGGGCGTCAACGTCAGCGCACTGTGCCCGGGCTTCACGTACACAGAATTCCATGACGTTATCGGCACCCGCGAGATGGTCAACCGTCTGCCTGGATACATGTGGCTGAGCGCGGAAGAGGTGATCCGCTACGGGCTGGCCTCGGTGCTGCGGAACCCGCCCCGGACCATAGCGATACCTGGGCGCTTTTACCGCATACTGGTCAGGCTGAACCGTTACTTGCCCGGCTTTGGCACACTCACAGTCAAGCGCATGTCCAACCGCTTTCGCAAACTGGAATAAATCTCATGTCTACCCACAAAGCAGCTATTCTCTGGCAGCGCCAGACCGATGGTTTTGATTACGCTGAATACAACCGCGACCACGACTGGACCTTCAAGGAAGGCGCGGCCGTGGCCGCTTCGGCCGCTCCGCAATTTGGGGGCTCGGGGGCCCGCGTGGATCCGGAGGAAGCTTTTGTTGCGTCCGTTGCGTCCTGCCACATGCTCACCTTTCTCGCACTGTGCGCCCGCAAACGCCTGGTGGTGGACCGCTACGAGGACCATGCGACAGGTTTTCTGGAGAAAAACGCGACGGGTAAGCTGGCCATCACGCGGGTCGAATTGTCACCGCGGATTGTATTTGCGGGCCAGGCGCCCGACCCCGATGAACTCGAGCGGATTCACAACCGTTCACACCAGGAATGCTTTATAGCGAATTCGATTCAAAGCGAAGTCCTGGTGCGTGCTGTCGCCGGTGCGGGAGACCAGTCTTGATCGACCAGACGCAGGCGGGGTTTCGACGCCGCATAAAAAAATCCACAAATGACACAAATTACACAAATTAAAAAGCAACTGACTTTTGGCCTTGCAGGCGTAAAGGTGAGTCCATTAACACGGAACCGAAAAGGTCTGGACTGCTCATTGCCCTTCGGTGAGAAATGAATTTGTCATTAGCAAGAATCGCAAGCTGTTCCGTTAGCACTAATCCAGGATTAATTAATTTTAATTTGTGTAATTTGTGTAATTTGTGGGTAAACCCGCTTTTTTCTGTCTCGCGTCATTTGTGATCAGCTGCCGGCCACCGTCAGTCCATCAACCAGGATCGAGCCGCTCTGGATGTTACCGCGATCGTCCCGGTCGTCGCCCAGGGCCCGGATGCCGGTGAACATGTTTCTGAGATTACCCGCCACGGTCACTTCTTCCACCGCGTGCGTCAGTTGCCCGCCCTCGACCCAGAAGCCTACCGCGCCGCGGGAATAGTCGCCGGTTACCATACTCACGCCCTGGCCCATCACCTCGGTGACCACCAGCCCGGTGTCCATTTCCTCCAGGAGTTGCGCAAACGGCAGTTCCCGCCCCAAAGGGCGCAGATTGTGTACGCCACCCGCGTTGCCTGTGGTTTCCAGGCCCAGGCGCCTGCCCGAATAGCTGGACAGCACGTAGCCGGTCAGGACCCCACGCTCAATAATGTTCCGTTCGCGGGTGGCCACGCCTTCCGCATCGAAAGCCGCACTGCCCATGGCGCGAGGGAGAAACGGCAACTCCGCGAGCTGGAACCAGTCCGGAAAAATCTGCTCGCCGGCCTGGTCCTTCAGAAACGAGGCATTGCGATACAAGGCGCTACCGGAAATGGCGCCGACCAGGTTGCCGAGCAGGCTGCGCGCCACCGGCGCTGTGAACAGCACGGGCACTTTCGCCGTTTTTACCTGCCGCGCTCCCAGGCGCGCAAGGGTGCGCTTCGCAGCCTCGGCCCCGGTTTGCTCCGGTGTCTCCAGTTCGCCGTAGACGCGCCGCGAGTCATACCAGTAATCGCGCTGCATGGTCGAACCCTGGCCCGCGATCAGCACACAGCTCTGGCCGTAGCGCGTGCCGGAAGAGCGGCCCATGAACCCGTTGCTGTTGCCATAAACGGTCAGACCAAAGTGGGAAGAAGCAGAAGCGCCCTCCGAGTTGCTGATCCGCTCATCGGCCAGGCCGGCCGCCTCGCACGCCAGGGCGCGCTGCATCGCTTCATCTACATCCGTGGCGCGCGGGTGCCACAAATCCAGATCCGGAAACTCGATTGCAAGCCGCTCAGGATCCGCCAGTCCATTGAACTTGTCCCGGTAGGTGAAGCGCGCGATGTCCACCGCGCGCTGCACCGACTCGCGTATGGATTCTGTCCGCAAATCCCCGCATCCCGCGTGTCCCTTGCTGCGTCCCACGTAAACCGTGACCGATAGCTCACGGTCCCGAGTATGCTCCAGCGTTTCCACTTCGCCCAAGCGCGTCTCCACTGAGATGCCTGCCTGCATGCCCGCATGCGCTTCCGCACTGTCCGCCCCGGATTGACGGGCGCAATCCAGCACTTCCTCCACGTGCCGGGTCAATTCGTCCCATTCCCGTTCGCGGTCAGGGATGGGCTGCGCTACCATTGCCTTGTTTTTCATGTTTTTGGCTGCCAACAGGTGTGAGGAATGGAAACGGAACGCCCCGATCTTGCCGGTATACCGCCCAGCAAGAGCCAACGAAAGCGGGACGCGCATGCATTGTTAGACCTGGGGCGCGAACTGGTCGAAATGTCCCCCAAAACACTGGCGGCCCTGGCGCTGGATGCGGACTTACGCAATGAAATTGAATTTGCCAGAGGCATCCGTGCGCACGTCGCCCGCAAACGCCACCTCCAGTTCATCGCCAAGATGCTGCGCCACCGGGACACGGAAGCCCTGCGATCGGCCATGGACGCAAACCGCCTGGAAGCGCGCCAGCTGGTCGGCCGCCACCACCGCGCCGAAGCCTGGCGGGATCTGTTGCTGGCGACGGGCGACGACGCGCTGTCGGGTTTTCTCGACCAATACGGTTCCGCGGACGCGCAAGCCTTACGCCAATTGATTCGCAACGCCCAGCGCGAAGCCCGGCTCGATAAACCGCCCAGCTCGGCGCGCAAGCTGTTTCGCCATCTGCGGGACCTGGACGCAAAACATCCGCTGCCGCCCGCGCCCGGCGAGCATTGATACCGCCACTGGCCAGGATCCATCATGCCAGGCTCAGGCCTCGGTTCCACCCACGGTGAGGCGGTCAATGCGCAAGCTGGGCTGGCCGACACCGACGGGCAGGCTTTGCCCGTCCTTTCCACAGACCCCGATTCCGGCATCCAGCTTCAGGTCGTTGCCGACCATGCTGACGCGCGTCATGGCTTCCGGACCATTGCCAATCAGCGTAGCGCCCCTGACCGGGCGCGTTACCTTGCCGTTTTCGATCAGGTAGGCCTCGCTGGCCGAAAAAACGAATCGCCCGGACGTGATGTCCACCTGGCCGCCGGAAAAGTTGACGGCGTACAAACCCCGATCCACCGATGCAATGATTTCGCCCGGGTCATATTCACCGGCCAACATGTAGGTATTGGTCATGCGCGGCATGGGCAGGTGCGCGAAAGACTCGCGCCGGCCATTGCCCGTTGGCGCCATGTTCATCAGGCGCGCATTCAGCTTGTCCTGCATGAAGCCGCGCAGGATGCCATCTTCGATCAACACGGTTCTGCTGGTAGGCGTGCCCTCGTCATCAATGGTCAGCGATCCGCGGCGCGCCTCCAGGGTTCCGTCATCCACGATGGTCACCCCCTTCGCGGCGACCTGCTCGCCCAGGCGCCCGCTGAACGCCGAGGTGCCCTTGCGGTTGAAATCGCCTTCAAGCCCATGGCCCACCGCCTCGTGCAGCAGCACGCCCGGCCAGCCGGGGCCGAGCACCACGGTCATGGTGCCGGCCGGCGCCTCTTCGGCTTCCAGGTTGATTAATGCCTGGCGCACCGCCTCGTCCGCAAACTTGCGCCAACCCTCATTGCGTACCAGATGGCGGTAATCAAAGCGCCCGCCGCCACCGTCGCTGCCCTGCTCGCGGCGCCCGTTTTGCTCTGCGATCACGGTTACCGACAAGCGCACCAGGGGCCGGATATCCCCGGCCAGGGAACCGTCGGCGGCCGCCACCAGAATGGTCTCATGCGACGCGGCCAGGTTGACCATGACCTGGTTGACCCTCGGGTCGAGGGAACGGGCATAGGCATCGACCTGGCGGAGCAGATCCACTTTCGCAGCCGAATCCAGTGACAGCATCGGGTCTTCCGGCAGGTAGAGGGCCCTGGGCTCCTGGCGTCGCCAGGCCTGCACCGAGCCCTGGGCGCCCTGGCGCGCGATGGCCCGGGCCGCGGTGGAGGCCTGCAGCAGGGAAGGCATGATGATCTCATCGGCGTAGGCAAAGCCCGTCTTTTCTCCGCTCATGGCGCGAATGCCCACGCCTTGCTCGGTCGAAAATGTCGCATCGCGAACCCGGCCGTCTTCCAGCGCCCAGGCTTCCTGGGACGCATGTTGGAAGTACAGGTCGCCCGCATCCACCGACGCGCCCATCAGGTTATTCAGAACCTTGACCAGATCCGACTGATCCAGGCCGCCCGGCGCCAGCAACTGCTGTTGCGCCAATTCCAGGGTTTCACTCATTCACAGGCTCACTGTTGTTGCTTGGGGAAATATTGACCGGCTCAACGACGGGTGCGGACCACGAGCCAGTGATCGTGTACAGTGCCTCGGTCGCATCTCCGAGGCTCTTGCGCAACAGGCCTTGCAAGGCGAGCCCTGCCGCCGCGCCGCCGGGTCCTCCGATCACCGCACCCAGTGCGGGCAGCGTCTGACTGACCCCAGGCCGCACAGCCATCAGGTAATCAAACTGCTGTTCAACCATGTCGGAGCTGCCCGTGATCGCCATGGTCGCGGCGGTGGATTCCAACACCAGGTCATCAGTATAAGCGCTGCCGTTCTCCAGCGTAATCGTGCCCCTGGCCTGGTCGAAGTTGAAGCCGCTGCCAAACACGTCACGAAAATCCAGGGCCAGGCGGCGTGGCAGTGCGGACAGGCTCAAAAGGCCGACGATGCGTCCGGCCCCCGCGTCCGCATTCAGGATGCGCCCGTCAATCACGCTGAACTCGATGTTGCCGTTCAAGCGGGCCATGGCGAATGCGGCCGGCGGACCGGGCCACCAGGCGTCGTAGCGCAACATGGTCTGGCCGCCTTCCAGCACCGACGAAACATTCATCATGTTCACCAGCGCGCCGAGGCTTTCCGAGGTCAGCAGGATGTCGAAATCGGAACGGGCTTCGCCACCTTCCTGTATCCATTCACCACGCGCCTGGAAGTTCAGCTGTTCGCTGACCGCCTGCACCGACTCGATGCGCAGGCCATTGTGCAGGGGAAAAGCCTCGATCCGGGTTTCACCGAGCTGCATGCCCATGTAGGTGAATTCGCGTGCAAACAGGTGGATCTCGGGCAGGCGCGACGGATCGGTGTCCATGGTCATGCCTTGGGTAATCGGCGCGGGCAGGAACACGCGCTCCAGTTGTGCCGACAGGCTGTGCGAACCGTCCTCTGCCTGGCTGTAGCGGATGTTCCCGGCCAAGGCGGGGCTGTCGATTTCGCCCTCGAGCACCCTGGAGCGAAGACTCAGGCTCAGATCCACGTCATCGAACTCGCGGTTCAGCAACAGCAGTTTCCCGATCTGCAGGCTAGCGTGATCGAATACCAGCTTGCCGCCCTCGCGCCCGTCGCGGAACCGTTCGATAACCCGGTCCATCCAACCGTCCATGTCTAAGGACTCCGCCGAGCCTGTGAGGGTGAACGTGCCCGCATCGGGCAGTTCGCCGGCGCCGCGGCCCAGGTGAATGTTGGCGCGCAGCGGATCACCCAGGCCCGCACCCAACTCAAAAGCAAGGTAAACACGCCCGGGCAGATCAATCGAAAGCACCGCATCAGCGGCTCGCACCGGGTAGTTGACGTGCACGGGCTGGACTGCATCGGCCCCCTTTTCAAACGGCATCGGCAGGGCGATGGTCACGCCCTGCAAATCGGTATTCATCTGCAGCCAGGTCTCCCGCGGACCGGACTTCGGCGGGCCACTAACCGTGAGTCCCAGCGTCCAGTGGCTGCTGCCGCTGATCTGAGAGAGCATCGGCTCCGCCTCCAGCAGGCCGGCGGGGAGCAGGGCCGCAACCGGAAAAACGCCGGATAATTCGGCGCCAAACACGTCCTCTGAATCCCAGTCAGCCCGCAGATCCAGGCGCGCGGGGTGGGTGGCATACAGAGCTGACAATCCCGTTCCTGACAGCCTATCGCGGTCGTAGGCAATGTTGCCCTGGATGCCGTCCAGGCTGACACCGGACCTGGACTCGGCAAAGCCATTGCCCGACAACTCCAGGACCCCCTTCACGGTCATGGGCGCGACGCCGGCGCGCAGCGGCGCGCGCAGCTGGCCCCGCGTCAACGCGGGGCCGCTGAAGCGGAACTGATCGAAATCCAGTTCCAGGTTCTCAACCAGGGGTGTTTGGCGGATAAAGCCCAGCAGGGCATCAAGCCCGGCCTGCGCGCTGTAATCCAACTCCAGCACGGGCTGCTTGAAGTCCTCGATATGCGCGCTGACTGACTGGGCCGGGACACCGCCGATGGAGCCGACCGAACCGCCTGCATCCAGCATGGTGTTGCGGAAGCGAACATCGAATGCCATGTTCGTGCCCTGCGGCCAAGCGGCCTGGTAGTCCAGCGTGGCTCCGGTTACGGCGGCGTCCGCGACCAGTAGGCCTTCGCCCTGGCGAAACGGCCAGTCATCCAGGTCGCCGCGCATCGAAAACCGTCCGCCGCTTGCCGTTCCCTCAACCACGCCGTTGCTCAGCCAGGCGATGACTTTCTCGGACATCACGCTGCGTGGCCAGTATTCATCGAGGCGGTTCAGGCGGGCCCCGGAAAAGGCGAGGTTAATGTCAAGCTGGGGCTTGCCGTCGCTTTTTCTGAACCGGCTGCGGCCGGCGAGCGTGAGGTCCTCGTGCCGCAGTTCACAGGCACGCGCGTCAATGGCCCAGTCCGCAGGCGTCCAGGAAATCTCCATCACGCAACGCGGGATGTCCACCAGCGCCTGGCGGCGGAAATTGCGCGGCCAGTCGAGGCGCACATCCTCGCCCATGAACTCAACCTCCCCCTGCCCGTTCTCCAGCGCCACCGTGCCGCGGATGCCCGCCACATCCGGGTAGCGGCTCCAGTCCCAGGCGTCCAGCGACTCGATATCGCCGTTGGCCAGGTAGAGCTTCCATTTGCCGTCCAGCACCAGGTCGAAACCCCGGACGCGTCCGCGCGCCTGGCGCGGCATGGAGCGCGGCCAGTCCGTGCCGTAGTGATCCATCATGCGTTGCGTAAGCTGCATTGGGAGCTCGATATCCAGCACGTCGGAACTGACCCACAAGCCCAGGTTGTCGGTCAGGTTTCGCTCCACTGACGTCCGGTCTGAAATCCACGATTTGCCGTCCTGCTCGATGGTCAGGTCCGACAGGTCTATGCGCCAAGCTTTGCGGTGATGAAAGTTCCAACGAAACCGTGCATTCAGGTGTTCCAGCCGCAGCGGCCTGGGCCGCTCTGACAGCACTGACTGGCGCAGGTCAATCACCCCTTCCATCAACTGGGCGCGGTCCGGCGACCAGGAACCCCAGACTTCGGCATTGAGCCAGCCGGACTTGGGAATCAGGGCGTGCGGGGGCAGTTGCTGAACCAGCTCAGAGATCATGAGTTCGCCTGTTTTGATATGCCATTGGGCATCAGCCAGGCGCTGCGCGTCATCCAGCGTCAGCAGCAACGTCGCCTTGAGGTCGCCCAGCACACGTGTTTTGTAGGCATCCGAAATGTTCGCCTGAAGATCAGTGGACAGGCGCTGGCCATCAATCTGCAGGCGCCCCAACATGCCCGTCAGTTGCACATGAATGCCGCGTTCCGCGTCATCGAAGCTCAGGCTTGAATCTTCCAGGCGCACCTCGCCGACCGCGGCCAGGTTGCCAAGGCCTTGGTTGCCGCCGCCGTCCTCGCGCCCGCTGACGCCCAGGCCGGACAATTCAAAGTGACCATCCGGCATGCGCACCAGCGAGAGGTCAGCGCCAATAATGCGAAAACTGTAAAGCGGGCGACCGGGAATCAGCATGTTCAGAGGCTTGATGTCCAGAGCCGCGCGTTGTATGGCAATTTCGCCCTCGCCGCGTCCGTCACCCATCAAGCTGACACCTTCGAAACTGATGCGCGGACCAAAGGCCTTCCATTCCCCCGTAAAACTGCCCACGACAACCTGCTGTCCAAACTCCCGGGACAGCCACGCCTCCAACTGCGGCTGGTACTTCTCGCTGTAGGGCATCAGCAGCTTGCCTACGCCAACCAACACCGCGGCCAGCAGGATTACCAGGCTCAGCGCGGTCCACAGCAAAGTGCGCAGCTGGCGAAATATGGTCCTCAACTCAGCCATGGTCAGCGGTCAAACCCACCCACGCCGTCCCGGGGCGATACCACGCTGATTCAAAGCAGCACCACGTCGAATTGTTCCTGCATGTACTGCTCCTCGCGTTGGAAATTGATGACCCGGCCGCCTGACTCCTCCAGCCCGGCTATGGTTGTGGAGTGCTCGTCGAGCATGTGATCCACGACCGCTGGCGAGGCCATGACCAGCAGCTTGTTGGCCTCGAATTGCCTGCCGGAACGCATGATTTCACGAATCACCTCCTGACACACGGTTTCCCTACCTTTGATGTGGCCGCGGCCGCTGCACAATGGGCACGGCTGACACAGCACCTGACCAAGACTGCCGGTCGTGCGCTTGCGGGTCATTTCCACCAGGCCCAGCGGGGAGAACCCGAACACCCTGGTGCGCGCGTGATCCCGCTCCAGCGCCGCTTCCAGCGTGCGCAGGACCTGACCCTGGTGCTGCTCATCCGCCATATCAATGAAATCGATGATGATGATGCCGCCCAGGTTTCGCAACCTCAGTTGGCGCCCAATCGCCTGTGCCGCCTCCAGGTTGGTCTGGTAAACCGTATCTTCCTGCGTCCTGGATCCAACGAAGGCGCCCGTGTTGACGTCAATTGTGGTCATGGCCTCGGTCTGGTCTATGACCAGGTACCCGCCGGATTTCAGTGGCGATTTTCGGCGCAGCGCCTGGTTGATCTCATCCTCTATGCCGTGCAGGTCAAATAACGGGCGATCGGCCGAGTAGTACTCGATGTGACCCGCCCATTGCGGGACAAAACGCTGCATGAAATCCAATGCAGCCTCGCAGGTTTCCGCGTGATCGATTCGCACACGCTCAACACTTTCACGCACCAGGTCGCGCAATACGCGCAGGGGCAGCGAGGGTTCTGCATACAGGCAGGCGCCGGCAGCGGCCGCATCGCGCCGATGCTGTATTTCCTGCCAGACGGTACGCAGGTAGCGCATGTCCGCCCGCAATGCGTCCGCGTCCGCGCCTTCGGCATTGGTGCGCACGATGTAGGCTTCCGCCACCGCAGGGTCGCGCAGCCCGTTCACCAGCGTAACCAGCCTTTCGCGCTCGGCTGCGTCTTCGATGCGCACGGACACGCCCACACCGTCTGCGCCTGGCAAGAGCACAAGAAAGCGGGATGCAATACTGAGCTGCGTGGTCAGGCGCGCGCCCTTGCTGCCGATCGGGTCGCGAATGACCTGCACCACCACTTCCGACTGTTCCCGTAATTGTTCCTGGATCGGCGGGGCCTGGGGCGGTGGTCCTGCGGATTCCTGCCCGACGCTCCACTCCGTGCCGGGCCGCGCCAGATCGGAAGCGTGCAGGAACGCGGTTCGCTCAAGGCCAATATCTACGAAGGCGGCTTGCATGCCCGGCAGTACGCGCGACACCCGCCCCATGTAGATGCGGCCGAGATAGCCATCACGGCTGTCCCGCTCCAGCCAGACCTCCTGCAGCATGCCATCTTCGACCAGGGCCACGCGGGATTCGGTCGGGGTAATATTAATGAGGATTTCTTCGCTCAAGGTCGCAGCCTCCGGAACCCCAGTCGGGGTGAGCGGCTAAATGTTACCAGGCCCTAGAATAACATTTCATCGCGGTGGCACCGCGCAGGAATCGCTCAGCGCAACACGCCGGAAGCCCGCAACAGGGCGCAGGTCTCATACAGCGGCAAGCCCATGACGCCTGAATAACTCCCATCCAGGTGCGCCACGAATTGCCCCATTGCCCCCTGGATCGCATAGGCGCCCGCCTTGTCCAGGATTTGTTCGGCGCGACAATACCAGTCAATGAACTCCCCCGGCAGGGGCGCGAACCTGACCCGAGTGGTGTTCAGCGCCAGCTTCGGCGGGCCACCAGGCAATGCCAGCGCAACTGCTGACAGGACCAGGTGCTCCTGGCCGGACAGGCGTTGAAGCATGCCGGCCGCCTCTTCAAGGTCACGAGGCTTGCCGAGTATGCTGTTATCCAGCACCACGACCGTGTCCGCGCCCAGGGTCGGGAGCGCCGTGGGCGACTGGGCCAGTCCGGCGGCCGCCTTTTCGCCAGCCAGGCGGAGTACATAGTCCTGAGGGGCCTCTCCGGATCCGGTGCGCTCGTCCACGTTCGCGACGGCAAGGCGGAAACGAATGCCGACCTGGCCCAGCAGTTCCGCGCGCCGCGGCGATCTGGAGGCCAGCAGTACAATCTCCGTTTGTTTCATGCGCGGTGGTAGGGATGGTTCTGGGTCAGGGCCCAGGCGCGGTAAAGCTGCTCAGCGAGCAATACCCGAACCAGCGGGTGGGGCAGCGTCAGAGGGCCGAGAGACCAGCGAAGGTCCGCGACAGCCAGGCATTGCGGCGACAGGCCATCCGGACCGCCAATCCAGAACCAGACATCCCGGCCCCCCGCCATCCAGCCCCGAAGCTGATCTGCCAATTCCTCTGTAGACCACGCCAGGCCGCCGATATCCAGCGCAATCCGGAGCGCTGCTGCCGGCGCGGATGCCATCAGGCGCTCCCCCTCCAGGGCCTTCAGCTTCTCGACGTCGGCGTTCTTGCCGCGTTTTTCCGCGGGCAACTCCAGCAGGTCGAGGCGCGTGGAACGCGGAAACCGGCGCGCATATTCCTGCCAGGCGCTGTTGACCCAGGCCGGCATGCGCTGGCCGATGGCGGCCACCCGCAAGTGCATGCTGTCAGGCCGGCACGGAAGCGCTGGCTCGCTGGCCGCTGCTGGCCTCCCACAACTTCTCCAGGTTATAGAACGCCCGGGTCTGCGGAAGCATCAGGTGCACGATGACGTCATTGAGATCCACCAGCACCCATTCACCCAGCCGGTGGCCTTCAACACCCAGCGGTGGGTTGCCCAGCGCTTTCGCCAGCGCGATCAGTTTTTCTGCCATGGACTTGACATGGCGGGACGAATTGCCCGAAGCAATGACAAAACAGTCCGTAAGCGGGCTGTAGCCGGATACGTCTACGTGCTGGATGTCTATGGCTTTGAGGTCTTCGAGGGTGGAAACAACAAGATGCTGTAACTGCTCAGACGACAGGTCGTCGCGGTCGGCTAGATTTTTCAAAAGTCGGTGATGCCTCTGCTTGGAAGGAACACAATTCTAGCCTCTCGGCGGTGGCGAGGTAAAGAAACGCCAAGCCAGGGCTGCCGGTTGGCAGGCTTGGTCGTTATTTGGGCTTCTGGCGGGGCGCGCCATACAAACCATGTTCTTCAATGTACTCAAGCACCGCCGGCGGCAGCAGAAACCTGGGGCTGCGGCCATCGCCGATCAGGCGCCGGATGCGCGAAGAAGAGATCGCGAGGCTGGTCACCTGGATGCGCAGCACCCGCCCGCCGGGGACCTCAAGCAAGGATTGCGGATGTGCCGCGATCTGCGACCGGATCAGGCTGGACAACGGCCGGGAATGGCGCTGGACATCGCCGGCACGGGAAAGGATCACAATGTGCGCCAGGGAAAACAGGTCCCGCCAGCGGTGCCACTGGTTGAGGCCGTTGGCGGCGTCCTGACCGATCAGCAGCAACAATGGAGCGCTGCCGACTTCGTCCCGCAGGCTGGTCAGCGTATCCGCCATGTAGGACGGCCCCTCCCGGCACATCTCCCGCTCATCAATGCGGAAGCCACAGCCCTCCGGCAGGGCCCGCCTCAGCATGGCGAGCCGGTGCTCCGCTGCGCTGACGGCGTCCTTCCGGTGAGGCGGCACGCCGGCCGGCATGAAGCGGAAATCATCAACCCCGAGCGCCTCCTTCGCCTCCAGCGCGGCGCGCAGGTGGCCATAGTGGATTGGGTCGAAGGTGCCCCCGAAGACAGCGATTGCCGCGCCTCGCGCATTGTTCATGCCTGGCACAGGTCCCGCACCAGTTGATCCAGGAGGTGCCACGGGTTGCCTGCAGCGCGGCCCTTGCCCTGGCGGTCCATCAATGCAAGCTGCCGGAACGCACTCTGTACGCGGCCTACGTCCAGCCGCCGTGCGGCGCGTTGAATGGCAGTCTGCCGGCTGGGCCAGATATTGAGGCTTCTGAACAGGGACGCCTCGTTTTGCCCGGCGCTCAAAGCCAGCTTGAAGGCTTCCAGCGTGCGCAGTTCCATGACCAGCGCGCCGATGACCATCTGCAGGGCCACGCCGGTCCGGTGCAAGCCGGAGGCCACTCGCAAGCCATCGGCCAGATCGCCTTCGAAGATGCGCGCAACCAGCAGGAAGGCATCAAAGCGGCTGCTGTCCACCACCGCCTGCAGCACCTCCTCCTCAGTTACGGGGCCCTGGCCTTTGACAATCACGAGCTTATCAATTTCCTGCTGCGCCGCCAGCAGGTTGCCCTCCAATCGCTGCGCCAGCAACATGACCGCCCCGGGCTCCGGTTGCAGGCCGGCGGCCTGCATCCTCCGTTTGATCCAGGCAGGCAATTCGGCCGGCGTGACGGGCCAGATTTCCACCCGCGTGCCGGCTTTTTCCATGGCGCTTGCCCACTTCGCCTTGCGTGAATTCTTGTCCCACTGGTCGCACGTCATCAACAACAACAAGTCGGGATCCGGCTCAGCGGCCCATTTCGACAGCTCCCTTGCGCCTTCCTGTCCGGGCTTCCCGCTGGGCAGCCTGAGATCCAGGACCTTTTTGGAGGAAAACAGCGATGCCTCGCCGCCCGCGTCGCGCAGGCCACTCCAGTCGTAGCGTGCGCCGGCATGCACGACCTCACGCTCCAGGTAGCCCTGCGCCCTGGCCGACTGCCACACCAGGTCACGGCACTCCTGCAACAGCAGTGGCTCCGGCCCGGCGATGAGGTATACAGGCGACAGGCCACGCTGCAGCGCTGCGGTGAGTTGTTCAGGCTTCAGAGGCATCCGTGGTCAGGAGCGGTCACTGCCAAGGTGGCGCAAGACCAGCCTGGACAAGGTGTCAGCCATGTTCTTGCGCAGGAACTCCTCTTCCTGGGCGGCAGCCAGGATGTCCTGCTCATCAAAACTGATAACCCTGCTCTGCTCGAGCCGTTGCCCGGGCAGCAATTCGCGGCCCTCGGAATCAAGCAGCCGGAATTGAATCGTGTGACGCACCCGGTACTCGCGCACGCGAGCGTTGTCGCCAATCGTCAGGATTTCCTTTCGTACCTCGTTCAGCGGCACTTCCAGGATGGCCCCGGCGCGGCTGCGCTCGACCAGTTGCACCCCATTTTGCTCCAGGAGGATGGACAACTGCCGGGCAAACGGGCTGTAGGGATCCTGTATCTCCAGGCTGGTCAAGGCCATGGCGTCCGGCAGTTCCGTCGGCTGCTGCAGGTGGAAGCCGCAGGCGGCCGCAAGCACGGCAAGTGCGGCAAGCAGGGAAATTCGCAGCGGGCGCAGCATGGCAGTGCTCAAGTCACCACGATGTTCAGCAACTTGTCGGGCACGTGGATCACTTTGCGGACGGTCTGGCCCTTGGTATGGCGCTTCACGTTCGCTTCTGCCAGTGCTGCCTCGGTGGCCTCGTCGCGGCTGGCTCCGACCGGCAGCGTCACCTTGCCGCGCAGCTTGCCGTTGACCTGTACCACCAGGGTCACCGCGCTGCGCTCGCGCGCTGCTTCATCAACAACCGGCCACGCTGTCGCGGTGAGCGCCACGCTTTCACCCAACTGCTCCCAAAGCGCTTCGCAGATATGGGGCGTTATCGGCGCCATCAAACGCACGATGGCTTTCCAGCCTTCATCCAGTACGGCCCTGTCCTGCGGGCTGCGGCCCTCATGGCGGCTCAGGTGGTTGCTCAATTCCATGACCGCGGCAATGGCGGTATTGAAAGTGAATCGTCGGCCCACGTCATCGCTGACCTTGGCGATGGTGTCGTGTACGAGACGCCGGGTGCGCCGTTGGCCCTCATCCAGGCTGCTGACATCGGGCGGCTGGGCTGCGCCTTCCACGGCATGCGCCGCGACCAGCGACCAGAGCCTGCGCAAGAACCTGTACGCGCCTTCCACGCCCGAATCGGACCATTCCAGGGACTGGTCCGGGGGCGCGGCGAACATCGAGAACAGGCGTACGGTGTCCGCCCCGTAGCGGTCGACCAGGCCGCGCGGATCCACCCCGTTGTTGCGCGACTTGGACATCTTCTCCACCGCGCCAATCACCAGCGGCTGCTGGTTCGTGGCCAGGCGTGCGGCCACAATCCGGCCTCTGGCGTCGCGCTCGACCTCGACGTCTGCCGGGTTGATCCAGGTGACTTCGCCGCCTTCGCCGTCCCGGCGGTAGGTCTCGGCAACCACCATGCCCTGGCACAGGAGCCTGGTGGCCGGTTCGTCGCTCTTGACCATGCCCGCGTCGCGCAGCAGCTTGTGGTAGAAGCGGAAATACATCAGGTGCAGAATCGCGTGCTCGATGCCGCCCACGTACTGGTCCACGGGCAGCCAGTAGTTTGCTCGTTCATCCACCTGCGCCTGGGCGCCCGGGCTGCAGTAGCGCGCGTAATACCAGGATGACTCCATGAAGGTGTCGAAGGTGTCGGTTTCCCGTTCCGCCGCAGCGCCGCATTGCGGACAACTCGTCTTGCGCCACTCCGGGTCAACCTTGATCGGCGATTGCACGCCCATGAAGCGCACGTCTTCGGGCAATACCACCGGCAACTGGTCTTCCGGCACCGGCAAGGCGCCGCAGGCGGCGCAATAGACCACCGGGATCGGGCAGCCCCAATAGCGTTGCCGGCTGACGCCCCAGTCGCGCAGGCGATAATGGACACGGCGCCGGCCTATGCCTTGCGCTTCCAGCCACCCGATGGCTTTGTCCAGTGCGGCTTCCAGCCGCAGCCCATCCAGCCAGTCGCTGTTAATGCGCGGGCCGTCTTGCAGATAAGCCTCGCCGTCCCAGTCTTCAGGCGGCGCAACCGTGCGGATGATGGGCAGTTGGTGCTGCACGGCAAAGTCCCAATCGCGCTGGTCCTCGCCGGGCACCGCCATGATGGCGCCCGTGCCGTAGCCCATCAGTACATAATCGGCGAGGTACAAGGGGACCGGCTTGCCCGTAAACGGGTTCAGCAGGTAAGCACCGGTGAAAACACCGGACTTGTCCTTGCCTTCGGCCAGGCGTTCGGTTTCGCTGGCTGCGGAAACCGCACGCACTAAGTCCACCACGTCCTGCTTCCGGTCCGGAGACGTGATGTCGGAGACCAGCGGATGCTCGGGGGCCAATACGGCGTAGGTCATGCCGAAACCCGTATCCGGGCGGGTCGTGTACACCATGACCGTGAGGCCGCCCGGATGAACCGCGCCCTTCGCGTCGCAAACCCGCAAGCTAAATTCAGCGCCCTCAGAACGGCCAATCCAGTTGCGTTGCATGGTCTTGACGGCATCGGGCCAGCCATCCAGTGTGTCCAGGCCGTCCAGCAATTCCTGGGCGTAATCGGTGATTTTCAGGAACCACTGGGGAATGGACTTGCGCTCGACCAGCGCGCCGGACCGCCAGCCGCGGCCGTCCACCACCTGTTCATTGGCCAGCACGGTCTGGTCCACGGGATCCCAGTTGACTTCGGCATTGCGGCGATAGGCCAGCCCCTGCTTCATCAGGCGCGTGAACATCAGCTGTTCCCAGCGGTAGTAATTCGGGTCGCAAGTGGCGAACTCCCGCGACCAGTCATAGGCAAAGCCCAGGCGCCTGAGCTGGCCTTTCATGTGTTCGATGTTGGCGTAAGTCCACTCAGCGGGCGCCGTATTGTGCTTGATGGCTGCGTTCTCAGCAGGCAGTCCGAATGCGTCCCAAGCCATGGGCTGCAGCACGTTTTTGCCCAACATGCGCTGGTAGCGGCTGATCACGTCGCCAATGGTGTAGTTGCGCACGTGCCCCATGTGCAGGGCCCCGGACGGATAAGGCAACATGGAGAGGCAGTAAAACTTTTCTGCCGCCGGATCCTCGCGTACCTCGAAAATCCGGTCCTGCTCCCAGCGTTGTTGCACCCGTGCTTCAATCTCGGCGGGCTTATAGGTTTGCGAATTCATGAGCGCGATTGGAAGGTCCAAATGGTCTATTGCGGCAGACGGCAAGCTTAACCGACGACCAGGCAATAAAGAAGGCCGAAGCGGGTCTGTGTTGCAACGCCCGGGCCTGCAAGGC
>Ga0299906_10001540_pt1 | contig 19809 bp, 17 predicted proteins | sample RVTome_14_FD_200259 | JGI IMG/M metagenome (GOLD analysis project Ga0299906, IMG submission 200259) | Soil microbial communities from uranium-contaminated site in the Upper Colorado River Basin, Wyoming, United States - RVT145D125 (version 2) ...
CGCACCGCGCCGTCTCGAACCGGGGCACGAGCGCGCCGCCGTCCCGTCTGGTGGCGCCCCCCATGTGGTCGAAGTGCAGATGCGTGGCGAGCACGCAGTCGATCGTGCCGGAGGACACGCCGGCCGCCGCGAGCGCGTGATCCAGATGCCGCGTGCGGTCGAGAGCGTAGATATCCGTCTCCTTGGGCGTCATCTTGTCGCCGGCGCCGCAGTCGACGAGCAGGCGTCCCCACGAGGCCTCGACCAGCAGCGGGCGCATCGCGAGCTGGATCCGGTGGCGATCGTCGGTCGGCGCGAGCCGTTCCCACAACGTCCGCGGCACGACACCGAACATCGCGCCGCCGTCGAGCCGGAAGCTCCCGTCGTGCAGAGCCGTGAGCCGCAGGTCGCCCAGCGACAGGCTCCGGACGTCGAGCGTGGCGCCCGGCGCGTGGCGCTCGGTCAGCTCCACGAGCACGCCGTGCGCGGCCGAGGGGTGGACGAAGGCCACGAGCGCGCCGTCGGCGCCCTGGCGCGGCGCCCGATCCACCAGCCGCACGCCCCGCGACTCGAGGTGCGCGAGCACCGCGGGCAGGTCGTCGACACGGAGCGTCACGTGGTGCAGCCCGGGCCCGCGGCGCGCGACGAACCGGGCGATCGGCGACTCGGGCGAGGTCGCTTCCAGCAGCTCGAGCGAGGGTCCGCCGGCGGGGACGGACCGGACCCGTACGTGCTGGTCGGCCACTTCTTCCGGCGGACGAATCTGGAGCCCGAGCGCGTCACCGAAGAAGGCCTGCGCCTCCTCCACGCTCCGTACGGCGATGCCGACGTGGTCGAGCACCGCCTTCACTGGCGGTCGCTCCCGGAGCGCCGAGAGATCGCCTGTTCCATGAGATCGGCCACCGCCGAGTATGGATCGAGCTCGCGGGCCGACACGGCATCGACGGCCCTCGCGAACGTCCCGTCGGCCAGCACCTCGTCCACGTGACGGAGGAACCGGCGCGCGAGCAGGTCGCGAAGACGAGCGCCCTCTCGCGTACGGCGCCGGGTCCGACGGCGGAGCGCCGACCAGTCGACGAAGCGCTCGATCTCCCTCCACAGCTCGTCCACGCCGGACCCGCTCACCGCCGCCGTCCTGAGCACGGGCGGCTGCCAGTCGCCCCGACCCGGCTCGCGCAGCGCGAGGCTCGCCGCCACCGCCTGCACGGCCCTGTCGGCACCCGGCAGATCGGCCTTGTTCACCACGAACAGATCCCCGATCTCCATCACCCCGGCCTTCAGCGCCTGGAGCTCGTCGCCGCCACCGGGTGCGAGAAGCACGATCGTCACGTCCGCGGTCGCAGCGATCTCGACCTCGTCCTGACCGACGCCGACCGTCTCGACGAGGACGACCTCCATGCCCGCGGCGTCGAGCACGATCGCCGCGTCGGCCGTCGTGCGCGAGAGGCCGCCCAGCTGCCCCCGGGTGGCCATGCTGCGGATGAAGACCCCCGGATCGGCGCCGTGGCCGCTCATCCGTACGCGGTCTCCGAGCATCGCGCCGCCGCTGAACGGGCTGGTGGGATCGACCGCCAGCACGCCCACGCGGCGCTCGTTCCGGCGGATCACGCCGATGAGTCGATCGACGAGCGTGCTCTTTCCCGTCCCGGGCGCACCGGTGACGCCGATCAGGGTCGCGCGGCCGGTCTGCCCGAAGAGCCGTCGGACGAGCGAAGCCGCCTCCGGCCCCTCGGCCTCGACGAGCGAGATGGCCCGCGCCACGGCGCGCGGATCGCCGGCGATCACGCGATCGGCCAGGCTGCGGTCAGGCGGCAAGGAGCTGACGCGCGATGACGAGACGCTGGATCTCGCTCGTGCCCTCGCCGATGGTGGTGAGCTTCACGTCCCGAAAGAACTTCTCCGCCGGGTAGTCGGCGACGAAGCCGTAGCCGCCGTGAATCTGCACGCCGTCCTCGGCCACGCGAACGGCCATCTCGCTCGAATGGAGCTTGGCCATGGCGGCCTCGAGCGTCGTGCGCCTGCCGGCGTCCTTCATGGCCGCCGCGCGCAAGGTGAGCAGCCGGGCCGCCTCGATGCGGATCGCCGCCTCGACCAGCTTGGCCCGGATGCTCTGAAACGTGCCGATGGGCCGGCCGAACTGCACGCGCTCGAACGCGTGTCTCCGGGCCGCCTCGTACGACCCCTGCGCCAGTCCCACGGCCAGCGCCGCGATCCCGATGCGCCCGGCATCGAGCACCTGCAGCGCGTCGACGAACCCCTGGTCCTCGGCACCCAGCATCTGCCCGGCCGGCACGCGACAGCGATCGAGGATAACCTCGCTCGTCTCGCTCGCGCGCATCCCGAGCTTGTCTTCCTTCCGGCCCGCTCGAAGCCCCGGCGTGCCGCGTTCGACGATGAAGGCCGAGATGCCCCGGGCTCCCTTCGCGCGACTGGTCACGGCCATCACCACCACCAGGTCGCCGCCACCGCCGTGCGTGATGAACTGCTTGGTACCCTGGAGCACCCACGTGTCGCCCTCGCGCACGGCGGTCGTCTGCATGGCGGCGGCGTCGCTGCCCGCTCCGGCCTCGGTGAGGGCCCAGGCCGCCAGCCGGCGTCCGCCGGCCAGGTCCGCGAGGTATCGTGCCTTCTGATCGGGAGTGCCGAACATCGACAGATGCGCCACACCCAGGCCGTTGTGTGCCGCCACCGACAGACATACCGACGGATCGACGCGCGCCAGCTCCTCGATGCAGAGGCAGTAGTCCACCGACGACATGCCGGCGCCGCCGTCGGCCTCCGGGACCTGCATGCCCATCAGCCCGAGGCCGCCCATGGCCGCCAGCGTCTCGCGGGGAATCGCCTGAGCGCGGTCCCACTCCCGTACGTGGGGCGCGATCTCCCGCTCGGCGAACTCCCGGACGCCGCGGCGCAGCAGCTCCTGTTCCTCGCTCAACCGCACGTCCAACTGCGTACCGCCTCTGCTGTCGCGGGTGGCGGACTGCCCGCCCGGCGGGTCATCGTATCATTCGGTATGCCACTCACCCGATTCCTGCTGGCTGCCGGCGTGCTCCTGATCACCGTCGTGCCGGCCGCGGCCGACGTCACCGCCTTCCTCGGGACCTCGTCGGCGCCCGAGCACCGGACGGCCCGCGGCTTCGCCATCGGCGCGGCGCTCCTGGTCGTCGGCTTCGAGTTCGAGTACTCCGACACCATCGAGGAGTTCGATCGCGGGGCGCCCGCGCTGCGGACGTACATGGGCAACGTCTTCGTCCAGACGCCGGTGGCGATCCTGGGGCTGCAGCCGTATCTGACGACGGGTACCGGCGTGTATCGGGAGGAGCTCGGCGAGGCGGGCACGACGCACATCGGCTTCAACAACGGTGGCGGCGTGAAGATCTCGCTCGCCGGCCCCCTGCGGGCGCGCGTGGACTACCGGGTCTTCTCGCTACGGGGATCGCCCATCCAGACCACGGTCCAGCGCGTGTACGTCGGCGTCAACCTCGCGTTCTGACACGTCGGCCGGCGCGCGCGGCGCCCCGAACACGACAACGCCACGGACGGCGTAACGCCACGGACGGCGTGGCCCGCCCGTGGCGTGGAAATTCCCGCGGGACGCTGTCTACCCCGCTACCCCGGAATCGCCGGCTACCGGGCGAAGTCGATGACGACCCGGCCCTGGTTGGCCCCGAGATTCGCGGCGAACGCACCGCGGTACATCTCGTAGATCCGCATCTGCTCCATCGGATCCGGGAACGTCTCGTAGACGATCTGCATGATCGTGTAGTCGGCGTTCGGCACGACCGGATCGAGGATATGGGTGTAGATGACGTTGCCGGTCCCCGGGTTTGTCACGCCGCGCATGACCTTCCAGCCGGCCGCCATCCGCCGCGCCTCGGGACGCTCGGACTTGGCCAGCCCTTCCTTGACGGCGGCCAGCACGCGCTCGTAGTCGGCGGTGAGGTTCGGCTTGATCTCGAAGCTCCAGAGGGCGATCTCGCCGTTGAAGGTTGTCTTGTCCTGCGCCTGCACAGTCGTCGACGGAGCCGGGAACAACACGATCGCGGCAGCAAGTAGTACTCCGGACAGTCGTCGCATCGTCGATGCCTCCTCCAGAACGGGCGCTGATCCTAGCGTACCGCCGAACCGATGAAAACGGCCATCACCTCGTGGGCAAGGAGCATCCCCGCCCGTGTGAGGCGCAAGGCCCGGCCATCATAGATCAGCAGCCCCTCGTCCACGAACGGCTGCAGGTCGCCGCCGAACCGTTCCCACACGTCCACGCCGTACCGTGATCTTACCAACTCCGGGTCGATCCCCGCCGCCAGCCGCAGGCCCGTGAACAGCGCGTCCTCGAGCCGCTCCGGCGCCGTCAGGACCCGTGCCTCGGCCTCGGCCCGGCCGCCGGACGCCACGACAGAAATGTAGTCCTCGACGGCGGCGACGTTTCGGGCGCGCACGCCGGCCCGGGTGGAGTGCGCACCGCACCCGAAGCCGAGCCATTCCCCGTCAGTCCAGTACTTCAGGTTGTGGCGCGACTCGAGGCCCGGCCGCGCCACGTTCGAGATCTCGTACTGGCGGTACCCGGCACGCTCCAGGCGCTCCATCGCCTGCACGTACATGTCTGCCGCGTCGTCGTCGGGCGCCTGCGACCAGCGGGCGCGCGCCATCGCCTCCCGCAGGGGCGCGTTCGGATACACCTCCAGCAGGTACAGCGACGCATGGTCGGGCTCGAGCTCGACCAGCGCGCCCACCGACGCCACGCACTGTTGCACCGTCTGCTGCGGCAACCACAGCATCAGGTCCAGCGACAGGTTGTCGAACCCTGCAGCCCGCGCCTCGCCCACGGCCGCGCGGGCGCGCGCGGCCGTGTGGAGCCGGTCGAGACGCCGCAGTTCCTCGTCACGGAAGGATTGGACACCGAAACTGAGCCGATTGACCCCGGCGGCACGAAAGCCGGCCAGCCGGCCCGGGTCGACCGACTCGGGATTGGCCTCCAGCGTGATCTCGGCGTCGGGCGCGAGGTCGAAGGCGTGGCGGCACGCGTCGATCGCCGATGCCACCTCCTCGGGCTCGAGCAGCGAGGGGGTGCCGCCGCCGAAGAACACCGTGTCGGCGGGCAGGCCGTCGCCGCGCGTCTCGATCTCCCGCCGCAGCGCGGCCAGGTAGCGCGTCTTCAGCGCCGCGTCGAAGAGCCCGCGGTTGAAGTTGCAGTACCCGCAGATGGCCGAACAGAAGGGGATGTGGAGATACAGCCCCAGCGGCCGGCTGGCTTCAGCGGGACCCGGCTCGGCCGCCGGGCCACTTGAGATCGGCCTTCCCGTCACGCTCGCGGCCCTTCAGTTGTGCCCGTGCCTGACCGCTCGACTTCCCGGGCAGGCCTCCGGCCCGCCGGTTCTTCGGCGACGCGGGAGAGGTCTCCTGCCAGTTCGCGACTTGTTCGGCCGAGGGCTGGGGTCCGAGCTCTCGCGTGTCCACCCCCTCGATCCGCAGCCATTGGCACATTTCCTTCAGGCGAGAACGCGTCCGGAGACCCAGGTGGTAGGCAAACGAGGTCGGCTCGGTGTTGGCCGAGTCGTCCAGGTTGGTGGTGAACACGGTGACGCGCTTCTCGTTGTAGCGGGTGTTGACGACCAGGCCCATCGTCTCGTCCACCCACTCCGACTTCTTCTCCGCGCCCAGATCGTCGAGGACGAGCAGTTCCGCCTCGAGCGCCGGGCGGAGCACCTCCACCTCGGTGGCGTCCGCGCCCTGGTTGTACGTGTCGCGCAGGAGCCTGAGCAATTCCCGCGTCTCGTAGAAGACGGCATGCGCCCGTGCCCGTCTGATCGTCGCTTTCAACAGCGCCACGGCCAGGTGCGTCTTGCCCACGCCCGCGTCGCCGTAGAACAGCAGGCCCTGATCCACGACCGGAAACGCCTCGACCAGCCGTGTGGCGCTGCGGAACGCCGCCCGCTGGCTGTCGGTGTGCGTGTCGAAGTTGTCGAGCTCGCAGTGCGCGTAGCGGCGCGGTATCCGCGCCTGCTCCATCAGCGTTGCCGACAGTCGCGCGTGCCAGCAGTCGCATCGCTCCACACGCGACACGCCGTCGACGCCGACCTCCTTCCACCCGGTGTCGTCGCACAGCGCGCAGGCCACGGCACATCGTAACCTGGAACGGCGTAACCCGGAACCGGATCGACTCAGGCGGGCGTTCTGCGCTTCGGCGTGACGGTGTCGGCGTCGGTGCCCTTCGGCGGCGTGCGTCGCACGAGATCGGTGGGCGTCGACTTGACGAGCGCGGTGCCCAGGCGTTGCTCCCAGTCGTCGAGTCCGCGCGCCAGCTCGCGCTTGACGTAGTCCATGAACTCGTTGACCTCGCCCTGCATCTGCTCGATCTTGCGCCGCAGGTTGAGGATGATCTCCACACCGGCCAGATTCACGCCCAGATCGCGCGTCAGCGTGAGAATCGTCTCGAGCTGGGCCAGATCCTCTTCGGAGTACAGCCGCGTGTTCCCCTCCGTGCGCGACGGTTTCAGCAATCCCTCGCGCTCGTACAGCCGGAGCGTTTGCGGGTGAATGCCGTATTTGCGCGACACGGCGCTGATCATGTGATACGCCTTGCCCCGCTCGCCACGGCCGGCCATCGTCACGACTCCCGTACCGGGCGCGGGTTGATCCGCCCGAACTCGCGCAACAGGTCCTTCGACCGCTCGTCGAGCACGTCCGGCAGCATGATGCGCACTTCCGCGATGAGATCCCCACGCTGCCCGTTCCGCGTCGACGGCGCGCCACGCCCCCGGAGTCGGAAGCGCTGGCCGGACTGGGTCCCGGGCGGCACTCGCAGCCGGGCCGACCCGTCCGGCGTCGGCACCTGCACGCGCGCCCCGAGCGCGGCCTCGTGCACGGCGACCGGCACGATCGTCTCCAGGTCGTCGCCGCTGCGCCGGAACATCGGGTCCGGCTCCACGCGCACGGTGATGTACAGATCCCCGGGCGGCCCGACGCCGGCACCCACGCTTCCCTTCTCGGGCACCCGCAGCCGGTCGCCATCGGCGACGCCGGCCGGGACCCGCGAGCTCACGGTCTCGGTTCGTGTCTCCTGCCCGCTCCCGCCGCACGCGTCGCACGGCCGCGGATAGAGCCGCCCCGTGCCGCCACACGTGCCGCAGCTCCGCGAAAAGACCATGTGCCCGCGCACGCTGCGCACCGCGCCTGTCCCATGGCAGAGCCCGCAGACGCCGCCGGCCACCCGCGTGCGACCCGCGCCCGCGCACGCGCGACAGTGGTCCCGTCGGGTCACGGTGACCGCGCGCTGACAGCCCGTCAGCGCCTCGGCAAACGACACCTGCAGCTCCACGTGCAGGTCGGATCCGCGCTGCGGCGCGGCGGGACGCCGGGCCCGTGCCGCGATGACGTCGGCGAACAGGTCGCCGAAGGTCGCCGAGTAGTCCACCCCCCGCGTCGAGAAGTCGAAGCCCTCGAACCCCCCGGCCGACGTCCCGGCAGGCTCGCCGGCCAGGTGCCCCGAGTCGTACCGCGACCGGCGCGCCGGGTCCATCAAGGTCTCGTACGCCTCGAGGATCTGCCGGAAGCGGACCTCCGCGGCCTGGTCGCCCGGATTGATGTCCGGGTGGTACCGACGCGCGAGACGCCGGTACGCACGCTTGATCTCGGCCTGCGACGCGCCGTGTCCGACGCCGAGGACGATGTAGAGGTCCATACCCTACTTGTCGTCCACGACCTCGGCGTCTATGACGTCGCCCTGCGTGGAGCCGCCGGCGCCGCCCGTCTCGCCCGCGCCCGGCGCGCCGGCCGCCCCCTCGCCCCCTTCCGGCGGCGGTCCCGACCGCTTGTAGAGCGCCTCGGCCGCCTTGTGCTGCGCCTGCAGCAGCTGCTCCATCGCCGACGACATGGCCGCCGCGTCGCCCCCCGAGATGGCGCCCTTGAGCGTGTCGATCGCCGACTGCACGGCCGCCCGATCATCGGACGCCAGCTTGTCGCCGGTCTCCTGCAGCATCTTCTCGCCGGCGTAGACGGCCTGATCGGCGCGGTTGCGCACCTCGATGTCCTCGCGGCGCTTCTTGTCCTCCTCGGCGTGCGACTCGGCGTCCTTCATCATCCGCTCGACCTCGTCCTTGCTCAGGCCGCTCGAGGCGGTGATGGTGATCTTCTGCTCCTTCCCCGTGCCGAGATCCTTGGCCGAGACGTTCACCATCCCGTTGGCATCGATATCGAAAGCCACCTCGATCTGCGGGACGCCCCGGGGCGCCGGCGGAATGCCGACGAGCTGGAAGCGACCCAGCGTGCGGTTGTCGCGCGCGAGGGACCGTTCGCCCTGCAGCACATGCACCTCGACGCTCGTCTGGCTGTCGGCCGCCGTCGAGAAGGTCTCGCTCTTCTTGGTCGGAATCGTGGTGTTGCGCCCGATGAGCGGCGTCATCACACCGCCGAGCGTCTCGATGCCGAGCGACAGCGGGGTGACGTCGAGCAGCAGCAGATCCTTGACCTCGCCGGCCAGCACGCCCGCCTGGATGCCGGCGCCGATGGCGACCACCTCGTCGGGGTTCACGCCACGATGCGGCTCCTTCCCGAAGAGCTCCTTGACGATCTGCTGCGTGCGCGGAATCCGGGTCGATCCCCCCACGAGCACGACCTCGTCGATCTTGGACGGGTCGACGCCGGCGTCGGAGAGCGCCTGTTTCGTGGGCCCGACCGTCCTCTGCAGCAGATCCTCGACGAGCTGTTCGAACCTCGCCCGCGTCAGCTTCATCTGCAGGTGCTTCGGCCCGCTCTGATCGGCGGTGACGAACGGCAGATTGATGTCCGTCTCCATCACGGTGGAGAGCTCCATCTTGGCCTTTTCGGCCGCCTCCTTGAGCCGCTGGAGCGCCATGCGGTCCTTGCCCAGGTCGATGCCGTCGCTCTTCTTGAACTCGGCCACGATCCAGTCGATGACGCGCTGGTCGAGATTGTCGCCGCCGAGGTGCGTGTCACCATTGGTGGCCTTGACCTCGACGACCCCCTCGCCTACTTCCAGGATGGAGATGTCGAACGTGCCGCCGCCGAAGTCGTACACGGCAATGGTCTCGTCCTTCTTCTTGTCGAGCCCGTAGGCCAGGGCCGCGGCGGTCGGCTCGTTGACGATACGCATCACCTCCAGACCGGCAATCTTGCCGGCCTCCTTGGTGGCCTGCCGCTGGGCGTCGTTGAAGTAGGCCGGTACGGTGATCACGGCCTTCGTGACCGGCTGTCCGAGATACTCCTCGGCCGCCTGCTTGAGCTTCTGGAGCACCATCGCCGAGATTTCCGGCGGGGCGTACTCCTTGTCGCCGCTCTTGACGCGCACGTCCCCGTTGGCCGCGGCGGCAACCGAGTACGGCACCATCTTCATCTCCTCGCTCACCTCGGTGTAGCGGCGCCCCATGAAGCGCTTGATCGAGAAGATGGTGTTCTCCGGGTTGGTGACCGCCTGGCGCTTCGCCACCTGCCCCACGAGCCGTTCGCCGGTCTTGGTGAAGGCCACGACCGACGGTGTCAGGCGACTGCCCTCGGGGTTGGTGATGACGACCGGTTCCCCGCCCTCCATGACGGCGACGACGGAGTTGGTCGTGCCCAGGTCGATCCCGATGATTTTGCTCATGTGTGTCAGCGTCCTTTGCGCGTGTGCCTTAGCCTGAACGTATTATCAAATGTGAGTGTGATCGTGTCAATGTTTACCGAGTTCGTCGCGGCCAGGACGCGCGTAACGACCGGTACTCCAGACAGTTCTGGGTATACTGGAGTCAGCCGCCGATACAGTCCTCCGAGACCATGCGCGACGACACCACGGCCCTACGGCCCGGCACCAGGGTCGTCGTGCGGCTCGCCCGGCGCGCCGTCCTTGCAGCCCTGTTCGTCCTGGCCGCCCTCGCCGGCTCGCTCGGCGGGGTCCTGTTCGCCTACGCCGACGACGTCGACCAGGTGAGCGCCCTCGACGACTTCGAGCCCAGCACGATCACGCGGTTCTTCGCCCGCGGCGGCGAGCAGATCGGCGAGTTCGCCACCGAGCGTCGCGTCGTGGTCACGTACGACGAGATTGCCCCGGTGCTCCGCCAGGCCATCCTCGCCAGCGAGGATGCCGGCTTCGAGCGGCACATGGGCGTCAGCATCACGCGACTCGGGGTGACCGTCGCGCGCGACCTGGCCTCCGGCCGGCGCCTGCGCGGGGCCAGCACCATCACGCAGCAGGTCGCACGCATGCTCTTCCTCCAGGAGTACATGCGGGGTGGCGTGTTCGCCCGCAGCGGGATGCTCGGCCTCGAGCGCAAGCTGAAGGAATACCTGCTCGCCTTCCAGCTCGAGAAGCGCTACACGAAGCGGGAAATCTTCGCCTTCTACGCCAACAACGTCCCGCTCGATCACGGCGCCTACGGGGTGGAGGCCGCCGCGCGCATGTACTTCGGCAAGTCGGCCGCCGACGTCTCCCTCGACGAGGCGGCGTCAATCGCCGCCATCATTCAGACACCGTCGCGCCTCAGCCCCTTCCGGAATCCGGAGCAGAATCTGGCCCGCCGCAACACCTACGTCCTGCCGCGGATGGAGGACGAGGGCTTCATCAGCGACGGGGAGGCCACCGAGGCGGCCGCCCGTCCGCTGTCGCTGCAGCCGCCTCCCTCGCCCGGCAGCAGCGGCGCGCCCTACTTCGTAGAGGACATCCGCCGGGACCTCGAGCGCCGCTACGGCGCCGACGCCATCTACGAGAACGGCCTGCGGGTGCAGACGACGCTCGACGTCCAGCTCCAGCAGTCGGCCAACGCGGCGCTCGACCGCGGGCTCCGCCGGATCGACCGGCGCTGGAACCCCTACCGCGGCCCGGACCGCAACGTGCTGGCTGACGGCCTCGCGCTCGAGGACTTCTCCAGCGATCGCTGGCTCCAGCCGATCGCGGCCGGCGACTTCATCCCGGCGCTCGTCACCGACGTGCCCGATCGCGGCGCGGCCCGGGTACGCATCGGCGAGCACGAGGTGGAGCTGGCGCCGGCGGCGTTCGAGGACTGGACCGGCATCTCGGCGCGCTCGTTCGAGCCCGGCGACGTGATCGAGGTGGAGATCGGGCGCCTCGACGACGGCGTCCCCGGCGATCTGCGGCTCGAGCAGCCGCCGGAGCTCGAGGGGGCCGTCGTCGTCATCGACAACGAGACCGGCCAGATTCTCGCCATGGCGGGTGGCTTCGATTTCGGCCGGAGCGAGTTCAATCGCGCCACGCAGGCCCGGCGGCAGGTCGGATCGCTCTTCAAGACGGTGGTCTACACGGCCGCGATCGACCGCGGCTTCACGCCGATCTCGGTCATCGTCGACGAGCCCACCTCGTTCGAGGTCGGCCCGGACCAGCCGCTCTACGAGCCGCTCAACTACGACCAGGAGTTCGAGGGTCCGGTGACGTTGCGGCATGCGCTCGAGGACTCGCGCAACGTGCCGGCCGTGAAGCTGATGAACGAGGTGGGCCTGGCCACCGTGATCGACTATGCGCACCGGTTCGGCTTCGGTGCGAACTACCAGCCGTTCCTCTCGCTGGCGCTCGGCGCGGGCGAAGCCACGCTGGTCGAGATCACCAGCGCCTACTCGGCGCTCCCGAACCGTGGTGTCCGCATGCTCCCCTACTCCGTGGTCTCGATCACCGATCGGGAGGGGAACATCCTCGAGGAGCACCGTCCCGAGGCGCGCGAGGCGCTCCGGGCCGACACGGCCTTCATCGTGACCCACCTGCTGCGCGGGGTCGTGCAGCACGGGACGGGACAGGCGGCGACCGCGCTGCAGTGGCCGCTCGCGGGCAAGACGGGCACGATGGACGACTACACCGACGCCTGGTTCGTCGGCTTCGATCCGCGGATCACGGTGGGTGTCTGGGTCGGCTACGACGAGAAGCGTCCGCTCGGCAGCGCCAGCAGGGGAGAGACCGGCGCCACCGCGGCGTTGCCGATCTGGATGGACGTCGTGCGCACCTATATCGAGGTGTACGGAGACCGGGACGCGGTGCCGACCTTCGACGCGCCGGGGAACATCGTCTTCGTGCCGCTCCAGTCCGGAGAGCTCGAGGCCTTCATCAACGGCACGCAGCCGCTGACGCCGTTCGATCTCCCTGAGCCGGGAGCCTACGGGGGGCCGGAAGACGGACTGTCCCCTGGCACGCCCGCATCAGCACCGGCTGCGGACACACCGCTTCCCGGGCCGGGTGAGCCCCAGGTGCTCGAATAGACCGGGATCGGGTCCATGCCAGTGTCGTGGACTAGCTCTCGTCGTCGGCCGTCCCCGGGGCCCCCAGCGTCCCGTTGGCCCGGCGCATCAGGTAGGTCTTGATGAACTGGTCCAGGTCGCCATCGAGCACGCGCTGCACGTCGCCCACCTCGGTCCTGGTCCGGTGGTCCTTGATCATCTGGTACGGCTGCAGGACATAGCTGCGGATCTGGCTGCCGAAGGCGATCTCGCGCTTCTCCCCGCCGAGCTGCTCGAGCCTGGCCTGCTGCTCCTTCGTCTTGAGGTCGAAGAGGCGCGCCCGGAGCACCTTCATCGCCGACGCGCGGTTCTTGTGCTGCGACCGCTCGTTCTGACAGGAGACGACGATCCCGGTCGGCAGGTGCGTGATGCGCACGGCCGAGTCGGTCACGTTGACGTGCTGGCCGCCGGCACCGCTCGATCGGTAGGTGTCGATTCGCAGGTCCTTGTCCTCGATCTCGACCTCGACGTCCTCGGGCAGCTCGGGCCAGACGAAGACCGAGGCGAACGAGGTGTGGCGGCGCGCGGCCTGGTCGAACGGCGAGATCCGGACCAGGCGGTGCACGCCGGCCTCGGCGGACATGAACCCGTAGGCGTAGTCGCCCGCGATCGTCAGCGTGGCGCTCTTGATGCCGGCCTCCTCGCCGGGCTGGTAGTCGATCACCTCGCGCCGGAAGCCGTGCCGCTCCGCCCAGCGAAGGTACATCCGGAGGAGCATCTCGGCCCAGTCCTGCGACTCGGTGCCCCCGGCGCCCGGGTGAATCGTGACGATGGCGTTGCCGCGATCGTGCTCGCCGGCGAGCATCTTCCGCGTCTCGGCGGTCTCGACCTCCTCCGCGAGCGCCGCAAGGCCCTGCTCGAAGTCGGCCCGGACCTCCTCGCCGGACTCGTCCCACTCGCGCAGCACCTGCAGGTCGTCGACACGCCGCCGCAGCGAGTCCCGCAGGGCGATCTCGCCCTCGACGCGCCGGCGCCGCTGCATGACCTTCTGCGCCCCGGCCTGGTTGCTCCAGAAGTCGGAGGCGGCGCTGACGCGCTCGATCTCGCTCAGTTCGGCGTCGAGACCGGCGGCTTCAAAGATGCCTCCGAAGCTGGAGCGCACGCTGGCGCGTGTCGTCGTGACGGCGGATCAGTTCTTCGTCGAGGGGCATGTGGACTCCTGGGCTACGGGCTGCGGTGTTCGGCGTCAGCGTTCCTGTTCGGGTTCGGGGGGCCCTGCGTGCTGCGCCGCGGGCGGACGGCGACGAGCGCGAGCAGCGAGAGCGCCATGCCGGCGTAGACGACCACGTCGCCGACGAGCGCGTACAAGGTCCGCCCGGTCAGCAATCGTACCTCCTCCACGATCCCCTCCTGCTCGAAGATCCCCGAGCGCCGCAGCACGCGGCCGTAGGGGTCGACCACGCCGCTGATGCCCGTGTTGGCGGCCCGCACCAGGTAGCGTCCCTGCTCGATCGCCCGCATCGAGGCCATCTCGAAGTGCTGGTACGCGGCCGAGGAGCGTCCGAACCAGGCATCGTTGGTGATCGTGGTCAGGAGCTCGCTGCCCTCGAGCACCGCCCGCCGTGCCAGGGAGGGGTAGACGACCTCGTAGCAGATGGCCGTGCTGGTCCAGTGGTCGCCAACCGGCAGCAGGACGATCGAGGCGCCCGGGGAAAACGCCATGAACGAGTCCACGACGGGTGAGGCAAAGGTGAGCCACTCCTGCATCGGAAAGAACTCGCCGAACGGCACCAGATGGATCTTGCGGTAGACCGCGGCGGTCGCCCCGTCCGGCGACAGCAGAAACGCCGCGTTGTAGAGCTGCCGGGCCGCGCCCTCCCCCACGAGCTGCAGGCTGCCGAAGAGCAACGGAATGCGCACCTCGCCTGCCAGATCCCGCATGGCGGTCGAGCCCCCGGCGTCCTGCTCGAAGGTGAACGGGATCGCAGACTCGGGCCACAGCACGTACTCGGCGCCGCGACGGACGAGATCCCGCGTCATGGCTACGTTGGTCGTGAAGATGCGTCGTGCCTGCGAGGGGTCCTGCTTGTCGTCCTGCGAGATGTTCGGCTGCACGATCCCGACGGTGAGCGGCACACCCTCCCGCGTCAGCGCCCCCTCGCCCACGCGCCAGGCGCCCCACGCCGTCACGCCGACCAGCAGCGCCGCCGTCGCGCCGAGCACGCCGACGCGCGAGCGGCCGGGTGCCAGCAGCGCGAAGGCAATCGCGGCGTTGACCAGCACCACGAGGGCCGACAGGCTGTACACGCCGCCCAGGCTCGCCGTCTGCGCGATCGCCAGCACGCTCACCTGGCTGTTGCCAAGGGGCACCCACGGGAATCCCCAGAGGACCCAGCCGCGCGCCTGCTCGGTGGCCACCCACGCGGCCGGCATCAGAAACAGCCCGGAGACACCCGCAACGCTCAGCACGCGGGCGACAACCGCCGACGCCAGGGCGGGAAACATCGCCAGGGCCGTGGCCAGCAGCAGCATCGCCAGCAGCGCAAGCGGGGTGGACAGCCCGCCGAAGGTGGCGAGCACGGCGCCAGTCCAGTAGATGGTGCCGACGAAGTACACCAGGCCGCAGACGAACCCGAGCGCCAGGGCCCGCGACGCGGGCTGCCCCGGCAGCGGGCCGGGACGTCCTTGCCACCCGCTCAGCGCGACGAGCAACGGGACGAGCGCAACCCAGGCGCACGCCGGATGTCCGTAGCGTGGAAAGCTGAGCGCGAGCAGCACTCCGGAAGCGCTGGCGAGGATGTAGTTCAGGCGGTGTCGCGCACCGAGGACGCTCAGTGCGTGATCCAGGGCGACAACTGCTCTTCGGCCTCGAGCCGGGCCGCCACTCGCTTGGCCTCGCCGCCATCCTGGTACGGACCCACGCGGACACGGAAGAACGGCGCGCCCGTCTCGGGCGAGGTGACGAACGCGGGGAACCCCTTCGAGGTCAGCTCGGCGGCGATGGAATCGGCCTGGCTGCGGGCGCGGACGGCGGTCACCTGGACCACGAAGGCGTCGCCCGGCCGCGCTGCGCTCGGCGGCGGGGCCGCTGGTACCGGAACGGGCTCGGCCGCCTCGGCGCGCTGCCTGTCTGGCCCGCGCGGCTCGGTCCTCGGCCTCTCGGAGCTGCGTGGCACGGCCACCGGCGCCGGCACCGGCTCGTGCACCACCGGGGCCACCGGCCCGGGCTCGAGCGGCTCGGCATCTGCCTCGATCGGGGGCTCCTCGAAGCTGGCCAGACGCTCGGCCGGAGACTGCGAGACCAGCGCGTCTGGCACGCCTGCTTCGCCGTAGATGACCTCGGCGGTGGGGTCGAGTGGGGTGGTCGAAATCGCGGACAGCTCGGGCGGAGCGCTCACGCCACGCCCCACCATCACGCCACAGAGGAAGATCACCACGGCGGCCGCCGTGGCCGTCATGAACAGGAAAACGACCTGCTTTCCGTTCAGCTGGATCTCGCGGACGCTGTCATCCTGCATCGCGGGTCGCGCGCATTGTAACATCTCGGGATCCCGGATCCATTAGAGAAGTGTCGGGACGGCGGCCGGGCACGGCCGGCTCCGGAGCTCCTACGGTAAGATGGCGCCAACCCTTTCCGCGGCAATCCTGGCCGGCGGCCGGGCGAGCCGGCTCGGCGGTCTCGACAAGAGCGCCCTGCTGGTCGACGGGCGATCGATTCTCGAGCGGGAGCTGGCGGCCGTGCGCGCGCTCACGACGGACATCTGTATCGTGGCCAACGATCCGACGCGGTTCGAGACGGTCGATCTGCCCGTCCGGGGGGATCTCGTCCCGGGCGCCGGGACCCTCGGAGGGCTCTACACCGCGGTGGCGGGTTCGAACGCGCCGTTCGTGCTGGCGCTGGCCTGCGACATGCCGTTCCTGACCACGGCGTTCCTGCGTCACCTCGTCTCCAGGGCGGCCGAGGCCGACGTCGTGCTCCCCCGGGACGCCAGCGGCCGACACGTCCTCTGCGGTGTCTTCGCCACCCACGTGGCGCCGCACCTGCGTGCCGCGATCGAGGCCGGGCGGCTGCGTGTGGCCGACGCGCTCGCCGCCCTGCGCGTGTGCGAGGTGGGCCCGGCCGAGACGGCGCCGTACGACCCTGACGGCCGTCTGCTCCTCAACGTCAACACTCCGGCCGACTACGCGCGGGCCACGGCTTCGTGACCGCGCCGGCCCACCCCGCCGACACCTGGCGGCACCCGTCTCGACCGCGATGATTCTGCCCGTCCACACGCGACTCCGGAGCCACCTGGCAGGGCTGCTCACCCGTCTCTACGGTCTCGAGTCGACCGCCCAGCCGTCGATCGTGCTCGATTACCCGCCCACGCGTGAGCTCGGCGATCTGGGCACGCCGGTCGCCTTCGAGCTGGCCCGACGGCTCCGAAAGGCGCCCCGGGCGATCGCCCAGGAGATCGCCGCGGACTTCGGGTCCGTCGCGGGCGTGCGGGAGGTCGCCGCCGCGCCCAACGGATACCTTAACGTCCGCCTCGAGCGGCGGGCGTTCCTGCTGGAACGGCTCGCGGGCATGGAGCCGGCGCCGGAACGGACCGCCGGCGGCAAGGCGATCGTCGAGCACACCGCCATCAACCCGAACAAGGCGGCGCACATCGGGCACCTGCGAAACGCCGCGCTCGGCGACACGCTGGTGCGCGTGCTCCGCTACCGGGACGTCCCGGTCGAGGTCCAGAACTACATCGACGACACCGGCGTCCAGGTGGCCGACGTCGTCGTCGGCTTCCGGACGATCGAGGGGCGGACCCTCGAGGGCGTCCGCGAGGTGGCCGAGAGCACACGCTTCGACTACTACTGCTGGGACCTGTACGCGCGGGTGACCGAGTGGTACGAGGAGGACAAGGCCCGCCTGCAGGCGCGGGCCGACGCGCTCGGCGACATCGAGCACGGCGGCAACGAGTCGGCGGCGATCGCGGCGCTGGTCGCGGACCGGATCGTGCGCTGTCACCTCCGGACGATGGCCCGGCTCAACGTGGACTACGACCTCCTCACGTGGGAGGGCGACATTCTTCGCCTCCAGTTCTGGGCCCAGGCATTCGAAGTGCTCAAGGAGAAGGGAGCCGTCTACCTGCGGACCGACGGGCGCCTCGCCGGCTGCTGGGTCATGCCGATCCAGGACGAGGCCGACGGCGCGACCGCTCCGGGGGAGCCCGGTGAGGACGCCGCCGCCGTGTCCGAGGACGACGAGCGGGAGAAGGTCATCGTGCGGTCCAACGGCGTGGTGACCTACGTCGGCAAGGACATCGCGTACCAGTTCTGGAAGCTGGGCCTGCTCGGACGCGACTTCCGCTACCGGCGGTTCCTCGAGCGGCCCGGCGGTCCGCTCTGGGCCACCTGCAGCGAGGGTGGCGAGGCGGAGCATCCGCCGTACGGCGGGGCGGCCTTCGTCTACAACGTGATCGACGTCCGCCAGTCGTACCTTCAGAAGCTGCTGAAGCAGGCGCTCGTCGCCGTCGGCCACCCGGAGGGCGCCAATCGGTCCCACCATTTCTCGTACGAGATGGTGGCCCTGTCGCATGCCACGGCGCGCGAGCTCGGGCACGCGCCGCCGCCGGACTCCGAGGAGGCCCGTCGGCCTTTCGTGGAGGTCTCGGGCCGCCGCGGGCTCGGCGTCAAGGCCGACGACCTGATCGACACGGTGATGCGGAAGGCGGCCACGGAGGTGGCCAGCCGGAATCCGGAGATGGCCGCGGCCGACGTGGAGCGGACGGCCACGGCCATCGGCGTCGCCGCCGTGCGCTACTTCCTGATCAAGTTCTCCCGCGGCAAGATCATTGCCTTCGATCTCGACGAGGCCCTGAGCTTCGAGGGCGAGAGCGGCCCCTACGTGCAGTACGCCGTGGTGCGGGCCAACAACATCTTCCAGAAGCTGCAACGGCGCGATGGCCTCGATGCGGCGGCCCTCCTCGCCACGCTGGGCACGGTGCCGGACGACGAGCTGGCCGGCGGCAACGGCTCGCACGAGCTCTGGGCGCTCGTGCTCGAGGCCTCACGGCTCGACGAGATCGTCGATCAGGTGCTGCGCTCCCTCGAGTTCTCCGTGCTCGCCAAGTTCGCGTTTTCGCTCGCCCAGGGGTTCAACGCGTTCTACCACCGCGCGCCGATCCTGAACGAGGAGCGCGACGACGTACGGCGCTGGCGCGCGGCCGGCATCGTGTACGTCCGGAACCAGCTCACACGGGCGCTCGAGCTGATGGGCGTCGACGTCCCGTCGCGCATGTGATGCCCGCCATCGCCATCGCGCCGTGCGACCGGATGCACGACTACGAGGAGGCGCTGCGACGAGCCGGCGGCCAGCTCCGCGTGCTGGACCGGACGGTCGATCGACCGGCAGACGTGATCGAGGCTGCCGACGGGCTCGTCCTGACCGGTGGCGCCGACGTGCTCCCGTCGCTCTACGGAGAGACCGCCCACCCCGGCTTCGTCCCCTCAGAGGCCGGGAGGGACGAATGGGAGATCGAGCTCGTGCGGCTCGCCTCGGCAGCGGACCGGCCCCTGCTCGCGATCTGCCGCGGTCTGCAGGTGCTCGCCGTGGCGCGCGGAGGATCGCTCGTGCAGGACATCCCGACCGAGGTCGGCACGACGGTCGACCACGCCGTGCGCGAGCCGCTGGTCGCCATCGCCCACGACATCTGGATCACGGCCGACAGCGTGCTGGCCGGCCTGCTCGGCGAGCGGCTCGACGGCGACACCTGCGGGGTCAACAGCCGCCATCGTCAGGCGCCGCGCGACCCCGGCCGGGGGCTGCGTGTCAGTGCGACCGCGCCCGACGGCGTGATCGAGGCGCTCGAGGATCCGGAGCAGCGCTTCTGCCTGGGTGTGGGCTGGCACCCGGAGAACTTCTATCGGACCGGCGAGTTCCGGACCTTGTTCGAGGCGTTCGTCGTGGCGTGTGGCCGCTAGGCGGGCGGACGATGGCCCGACACTTGCTCCCGCCACGACGTTGCGCGATGCTTACACCATCGCGCGATGATGATCTGAACGGAGGTGTTCGATGCCTCGAGCGTCGCGATCACAGACGGCTACGGGTCCCCGGCTGCTGCGCCGGACGACACGAGCCACCACTCGCCCGCCCGTTCCCCTGTCACACGAGGACATCGCCCAGCGTGCCTACGAGCTGTTCCTGCACGAGGGGTGCGCGCACGGCCACGACCTGGAGCACTGGCTGGAGGCCGAACGACAGCTCGTGCAGGCGCGGGAACTGACCAGGCCGGCCAGGCGCGCCGGGGGAAAAGCCGCGAATTGAGGCGTCCCCGCCTCCGATGGGGAAGGCGGGGACGGCAATCGGGCCTATCGGCCGTCGGGCGCGCCGATGCCGGAGGAGCCGACGAAGAGCTTGGACCCGTCCGGGAAGGTGATGTCCCGGCCGTTGGCGCGCTTGGCGCCGTCCTTGGCCTGGAAGCCCTCGACGAGGATCTCGGTGCCCTCGGGCAGCGAGTTCTTGTTCCAGCCGCGGCGCAGCAGCGCGTTCGGGGCCCCGCCCTCGACCATCCACCGCTCGACGTTGCCGCTCTCGTCCCGGACGTCGATGTGGATCCACGAGTGCGGGTTGATCCACTCCATCTTCACCACCGTGCCCCGCAGCTTCACCGGACGCTTGGCGTCGAACTCGGCCGCGAAGGA
>Ga0299906_10001541_pt1 | contig 19800 bp, 20 predicted proteins | sample RVTome_14_FD_200259 | JGI IMG/M metagenome (GOLD analysis project Ga0299906, IMG submission 200259) | Soil microbial communities from uranium-contaminated site in the Upper Colorado River Basin, Wyoming, United States - RVT145D125 (version 2) ...
CTGCGCCAGTCCGACACGCTGCCGAAATCCCTTCGAGAGGTGCCCCAGCAGGCGATCGGTGACGGTGCCGAGGGCGCACGCTTCGAGCACCCGGTCGATCGCCGCCCCGAGGTCGCCGCGTCGCATGCCGCGCAACTTGGCCGCGAATCGCAGGTACGGCACGACGGTCATGTCGTCGTAGAGCGGCGGGTTCTCGGGGAGATAGCCGATGCGCTGCCGGACCTTGGCGGACTCCGCGAAGACGTCGAAGCCGTCGACGCTCACCGTGCCCGCACTCGCCGGCATGAAGCCGGTGATGATGCGCAAGGTGGTCGTCTTGCCGGCGCCGTTCGGGCCCAAGAACCCGAGAACCTGCCCGGGATCGGCGCGGAAAGAGACGTCCGAGATGGCGGGACGCTCACCGTATCGTTTGCTCAGGCCTAGGACTTCAATCATGTAGACGACGCGGTCGGGTACGAACCTGAAATCGGAGGGCGTATCTAACGAGCCCTCCGCAGGATGTCAAGATTGTCACGGAATCCACCAGCAGCGGAACGACCGCGCCTCTACCTCGTCGACGGGAGCGGGTACGTGCATCGCGCCTTCCATGCGTTGCCGGCGCTGACCACGAGCCGCGGGCAGCCGACCAATGCGGTGCTGGGCTTCGCCCGCATGCTGACGAAGCTGCTGCGGGACGAGGGGGCCACGCACGTGATCGTGGTCTTCGACGCGCCGGGGCCCACGTTCCGCCAGTCGCTCTACGATCGTTACAAGGAGAACCGGCCGCCGATGGCCGACGACCTGCGAGCCCAGATTCCGTACATCCGGCGGCTGGTCGCGGGCCTGCGGGTGCCCGTCCTGGAGGTCCCCGGCGTCGAGGCCGACGACGTGATCGCGACGATCGCGGCCCAGGCCGAGGCAGCCGATCTCGAGACGATCGTGGTGAGCGCCGACAAGGACCTCACGCAGATCGTCACCGCCAAGACGGTGCTCTACGACGAGATGCGCGGGCGCCGGATCGGCGTGGCCGACGTCGAGGAGCGCTTCGGCGTGCCGCCGGAGCGGGTTCCGGATCTGCTCGGGTTGACGGGCGATTCGAGCGACGACATCCCCGGGGTGCCCGGCATCGGCCCGAAATCCGCTGCGGTGCTCATCCGTGGCCTCGGGCCGGTGGAGGAGATGCTGGAGCGGCTGGGCGAGGTCGAAGGGCTCGGGCTGCGCGGTGCGAAGCGGGTGCGCGCGGCGCTCGAGGCGCATGCGGACGTGGCGCGGCTCTCGCGAACGCTGGCGACGGTCAGGCGCGACGTGCCCGTGACGTTCGACGTGGACGCGGCACGTTGGCCCGGGCCGGACGCCCAGGTGCTCGAACCCCTCCTGGCGGAGCTGGAGTTCGCCCAGCTCGCCCGTGAGCTCTGCGGTCCGGCCGGGCGTACGAGCGCGGCCGTCGAGCGCCGGCTCGTGGAGCGGCCCGAGGACGTCACCGCGCTCGTCGAGCGGCTGGCGCGCGGGGGCGAGGTCGGAGTGGGGGTCGTCTACGACTCGCCGCGGCGAACCGTGGCCCGCCTCGGCGGCATCGCGCTCGCGGACCGGGACGGCTCCGTGCACTTTCTGCCGGACGTCGAGCGCCCGGAGGTGCTGCAGGCGCTGGCACCGCTGCTCGAGGACATGGCCGTCGCGAAGGTCGGCGACGACCTGAAGGGGCTGCGGGTCGCGCTCGCGCGGCGCCGCGTCGGCGTGTCGGGCTCGCTCGTGGATCTGGGGCTGGCGTCGTATTGTCTCGACCCGACCAGGGCCCGGCACGACGCGCTCGGTCTGGCCCAGGAAATCCGTGGCGAGCCGCCGCCCGATGCCGGCGATCCAGCCGAGGTCGCCTGCCGGAGTGCCCGGGCGGCCCAGCAGATTCGGACGGAGGTGCTCCATCGTCTCGAGACGCACGAGGTCGCGCGGCTGTTCACCGACCTGGAGACCCCGCTCGCGTCGGTGCTGGTGTCGATGGAGCTGGCGGGGATCACGCTCGACGTCGAGGCGCTCGCCGTGCAGTCGGCCGAGATCGAGTCGACCCTCGCCGCGCTGCTGCGCTCCATTCACGAGATCGCCGGCACGGAGTTCAACGTGAACTCGCCGGTGCAGCTTCGCGAGGTGCTGTTCGAACGCCTGGGGCTCTCGACGCGCGGGGTGCGCCGCAAGAAGACCGGGCTCTCGACCGACGTCGACGTCCTCACCAAGCTGGCGAGCGAGCATCCGCTACCGGCCAAGATCCTGGAATACCGAACTCTCGCGAAGCTCAAGTCCACCTACCTGGATGCGCTGCCGGCACTCGTCGATCCGACGAGCGGTCGCGTGCATACCTCGTTCAATCAGACCGTCGCCGCCACGGGACGGCTCTCGAGTTCGGACCCGAATCTCCAGAACATCCCCATCCGCACGGACGAGGGGCGGCGCATCCGCAGCGCCTTCGTGGCCGGTGCCGGCCGCCAGTTGATCGCCGCGGACTACTCGCAGATCGAGTTGCGGCTCCTCGCGCACTTCTGTGGTGACCCGGCGTTGGTGGAGGCCTTCACGAGCGGCGAGGACGTCCATGCGCGGACGGCGGCCGACGTCTTCCCGGCCTTGAGCCTCGCGGAGGGACGGCGCCTCGCCAAGGTCATCAACTACGGCATCCTGTACGGCATGGGCCCGGCGCGCGCCGCGCGGGAGCTGGGTGTGTCGGTGCGGGAGGCGAGCGCCTACATCAAGGGCTACTTCGACCGCTTCGCCGGGGTGCGAGCCTACCTGGACGGAACCATCGCGCAGGCACGCGAACGAGGCTTCGTGGCGACCATCCTCGGCCGGCGGCGCTACCTCCCCGAACTCGGGTCCCGGGACGCGGGCGTGCGGCAGTTCGCCGAGCGGGCGGCCGTCAACACCCCGATCCAAGGGTCGGCCGCCGACCTCATCAAGCTGGCCATGCTGGAGGTGGACCGGCGTCTGCGTGAGGAGGGGCTGGAGGCGCGGGTGCTCCTGCAGGTGCATGACGAGCTGGTCGTCGAAGCGATGAGCGGCGATTCCGCAGCCGTGGCTTCGGTGCTCCGCGCCGCCATGGAGGGAGTGTGGCACCTCGCGGTGCCGCTCAGCGTCGAGGTGCGGGCGGGGCGGACGTGGGCCGAGGTGCACTGAGGCATGGCACCCGCCGTGAATATGTGGGTGTCTGGGGCGTCTGAAGAGGTAGCGTGCGGTGGGTGAGAGTGACTGGGATTTGGTTCAGCGTGCCCGCAGGGGTGATCGGGAGGCGTTTCGCGGTCTCGTGGAACGCTATCAGCGAAAGGTGACCTCCCTTGCGATTGGCATGCTCCGCAACCCGGACGACGCCCTCGACGTCACCCAGGAAGCCTTTGCCAAGGCATATCAGAACCTGGCTCGTTTCAAGGGCGATGCCAGCTTCTACACTTGGATCTACCGGATCGCACTCAACCTTTGCATCGACCACCAACGGCGCGAGGGGCGGCTGCCGCAGGTCTCGCTCGACCCGCTCGACGATCGCGACGACGTTCCTCGCCCGACCATCCGTGACGAGTCGGTGCGGGGCGATCCAGTGCGGCGCGCCGAGGACGCGGAGATTCGAGGGCGCATGCGCGACGCCATCGCCGAGTTGACCCCCGAGCATCGAGCGGTAATACTTCTCCGTGAGGTGGAGGGTCTCTCATACGAAGAGATCAGCCAGACTCTCGACGTCCCGAAAGGGACGGTGATGAGTCGGCTCCACTACGCACGCCGACAACTGCAAGCGCGCCTTCAGGAGTTGCTCTGATCGTCATGCACTGTCTCGACGCGCGGTCGAAGCTCGACGCCTTCGTCGACACCGAACTCCCACCACGGGAGCTCGTCGAGGTGGCCCGTCACGTCGCGGAGTGCGTTGCCTGCGACGCGAGCGTGAAGCAGCTCATGGCACTGCATGACGCCGTGTGCGACGTCACCGAAGCGGATGCGAGCGGCGTGGACCTCCGCGGCGTCTGGGGCGGGGTCGAGGCGGCGGTGGATGCGCACGACGCCAGCCGCCAGGGCCGCCAGGGCCGCCAGGGCCGCATGCTCCGGCGGCTGCCCGGGCGCAGCGCTCCGCTGTGGGCGGCCGGCATGGCGATGGCCGCCGGGGTGATGCTCTTCATGGGGGCGGGCGGGGATCCGCCGGTCGCACCACCAATGATCGCCGCGGGTCCTCGCATGCCGGTCATCGAGCGCTACGTGGGCGTGAGCACCAGCATCAAGAAGGACGACCAGACGGGTGCCATGCTGATCAACCTCGGCAGCGGGAGGCTGAGCCGCCGGTGAACTTCCGGCGCTTCGCGCTTCTCGTCACGGTGTTGATCGTGACCAGCTCGGTCCCGGCGACGTCCGGGGCCGCCGACGACGTGACCGTGCAGGTTCTGACGCTGGTGGGCAAGGCGCGGGGCCGGACCGACCCGGAGCTACGCCGGCATCGCTCTCGGCTCCGGCGTCTCGCCGGGTTCCGGGCCTACCGACTGGTGAGCGACCAGCAGGTCGGCTGTCGGTGGCGTGCGGACCAGTCGTTCCGCCTGCCGAACGATCGCTGGCTCAACCTGCGACCCAAGCGCCTGGCGGACGGCCAGATCCTCATGCGTGTCCGCATTCGTGACGGCAACGAGGCGCTCGTCGACACCGACGTGCGCATGAACGACCGCGGCACCCTCGTCTTCGGGATGCCGCGTGACAGTCTGATGGGCGACGGCGCGCTGCTCATCATGTTGAACGCGGGGTTCCCCCCGGAGGTGCGACGATGACCACCCTCATGGACGAGGCGATCACGCAGATTCGCGACATCGCGGGCACGCTCTACGACGAGGTGCGTGCCCACGGCGTCCTGCCGTTCCTCCAACCCGTCCCGCCCTTCGACCGGCCGTCGTTCCTCGCGCCGGCGGTGGCGTTCGGGGGGCTGTTGGCGCTGGTGTTGCTCTCGGGCGCCGCGGTCTCCGCCTTCGGTGGGCTGCTGCTGAGCATCCTGGCGCTCTCCATGCTCCTGGTCGACGTCTTCGGCTTCTCGCTCGAGATCGCCCCGATCACCCTCGGGCGCTGAGTTCAGTCGTCGCCGACCGTGTCCCAGTGCACCTCCCAGAAGTCTGGGAGCGGGGGCTGCAATTCGGTGTGTCCCCCGAAGCACTCGAAGCTGGGGCGATGGAGCAGGCGTTCGCGGACGAGGTGCAGGTGCTCCTCGAGCGACTGGCCCGAGGCCGGCGCGCCCACGTCGAGGCGAGCGCGCCGGCTGCAGTGTCGACAGGTGACGTCGACCTTCACGCGGTGATCTTCACTCCGTCGCCATGTTGGCGGCGAGGATGCGTGACGTGCTGGGACGCATGATGCGCGGATCGACCTCGCGCCCCTCCAGCAGGGTGCGGCGGACGTCCTTGCCGGAGATGAACACGGGCTTCTCGTCGGGATGGAGTTCCATGAGCTCGACGCGCCCCGCGGACTCGTAGTAGGCCGCGAAGCCCACCTTGAGCGGGGCGATCTGCAGGTCGCCCCCGAGATGCTCGAAGATCTCCTGCGCGTCGAAGTCGCCCCAGATCGCCGTCCCGTCGTGGAACGGCGCGTCGGCGTGCTTACGGCCGATGACGATGTCCGTGAATCCGAAGTTCTGGCGGTAGATGGCGTGCATGACCGCCTCCTTCGGCCCGCCGTAGAACATCTTGATGTCGAGTCCGAGCAGCAGGACGCGGTCGGGGACGGACTCGCCCCGCGCGCTCCACAGCGCCGCGTCGCTGTCTCCCTCACCGAGCGCCCGGGTATCGATGAGCGCTTCGTATGTCTGCATGCGCACGTCGGCTTGGACGTCGTCACCCTTGGTCTCGCCGATGAGGGGATTCAGGCAGGCCCCGGCGTCGAAGCCGGCGCGAATCAGCGTCTCGAGCCCGTAGACGAGCGCGTACTCGTGCGCTCGGTGCAGCGGGTTGCGCGTCTGGAACGCGACCACGCGCTCCCATCCCTTCTCGCGTAGGAGTGCCCGTACCTCCGTGGGCGTCAGCACGTGGCGGCCGAACGCCGGGTGCTTGGGCTGCGGCAGCACCCGAATCATGCCGCCGAGGAGGTGGGTTTTGGCCGCGTCGCCCTTGAGCACCATGTCGGCGCCCGGGTGGTCCGTCCGCTCGGTCCCGTAGACGCACTCGAGGTACCGCGTCTTGTCCCAGGGGAAGACGTCGGTGACCGAGAGGGTCGCCACCGTGTCGCCCGTCGTCGTCACGAGTCGGACGCGGTTGCCGGGCTGGATCGCCCCGGCGAGGTCCGGGGTGATGGGGAGCGAGAGCGGGATGGTCCACGCGTAGCGCTCGCCGTCCACGACGATGCACTCCTCGTCGAGCACGCGGTCATAGGCCTCGGAGTCCATCGGGCCCGCGAGCGGCGTGAGGGCCCCGTCGCCGAAGCGGTAGACCGTGGACAGGTCGGCGTCGGAGACCGGCACGGCCGCGAGGGAGGTGGCTTCCTTGCGGAACGCGTCGACTTCGTCCGGGGCGACGGTGCGCGAAACGAGGGCACCACCACCATGGGGGGCAACGAGGTCACTCATCTGTTCGTCCTTTCCGGCTGCGTGGGCATCCGGACGTGATAGGGCAAAGCGCAGCGAGGCTCAATCGCCCCGTCGCTGGGCCGGTGTTGGGCTCAGTGGCCGCCGGGGCGGATGCGCTGGACGCGCAGGCGTCGCCGCACACCGGCCAGCCCGCGCCGGACGGTGCTGCCGAGCCGGGTGTGCGTCAGCCACCCCTGCCAGGCCAGTCGCATGTTGCGGCGCTCGCCGAGCACGTCGCGTGCTTCGAGCGGCGTGATCGCCAGCGACAGGTCTCGAATCCATCCGGCGTCCAGGGAGACGGTCTCGACGACGGCGGCGAGATGCGGCAGGACGACGGCGAGGGCCTCGCGGGACACGAGCCCGGCCGCGGGTCCCCCGTGCGCGGCGCGCGCGACCGACACGACGGGGACCACGCCGCGGCGGGCCAGTGCGTCGATGCCCTCGATCGTCGCCTCGGGCGCCTCCATGCCGCTCACCAACTCGCTCCAGACGGTGCCGCGCGGAAAGATCTCCGTGGCGTGGGCCAGCATCTCGAGATAGCGATCGCGGCCGATGAAGCGGGCGCGCCCCGAGCAATGGCGATTCGACGCGTCCGGGTCCCACAGCTCGAGGTTGTAGCTGAGCGCATCCACGCCGAGCGCGTAGGTCTGCCGCACGAAGCGCGCGTCGCGCGGCGGGTGCATCTGCACGGCGATGAGTACGTCCACGTGCCGGCGAATCGCGGCCACGTACGGGGCCAGGAAGGACAGGCCCCCGTCTTCCAGGTCGAAGGCGGCGCTGTTGAGCAGCACGACGTCGATGGCGCGTTCACGGCGCGCCGTGCGGACGACCTCCATGGCATCGGCGGGCGTCGGCACGTCGGGCCCGTGCGATGCCTCGCGACCCCCTTCGATGCAAAACGAGCAGGGCGTGCCGCGCAGGCCGTAGCCACAGGCGCCGCCCGGCGTGATCACGAGGGCGCGCCCACGGACGGCCCCGACCGTACGCATGACGCGCCCGCTCGTCGTGCGCGCGTCGTAGAAGCGGGGCGGCCGTCCGGTCTGCACGGGGACGCGGCGGCGCCCGGGATCGTCATGCTCGACGTAGGTGCGGCCGTCCGCCTGGACCAGGCGGAAGCCGCTCTCCCCCGGTGCCATGCGGACGGGGGCGGCGACACGGACGTTCGCCGGCAGGAGCAGGTCGACGGTGTCGTCGGGGGTGCCGTTGGCGGATGGGTCGATCCAGACGCCTCGTCCGACGAGCGCAGCCTTGAGCTGCAACGGCTCGAGGTCGTGGCTCATGCGTCCGCCCGACACGACGAGCACCCGGGTCCGGTCAGCGATCGGGCGCCGAGGTCGAGGGCGTCGAGGTCCACGTCGTGGACGACCGAGCCGCCCGGGCGCCCGAGCAGCGCGCCGAGCACGAGCGTGGCCGCCAGGGCGCCGGTCACCGTGGACAAGGCGGCGCCAGGCCGGAGGCCCCGCGGCTCGGTTTCGAGCAGGGCCGGGTCGGCGCAGGCGAGGCACGGGGCCCCGCGCAGGAGTCGGAGCGTCGCCTGGCGCTCCGCCGCGCGCACCAGGACGATCGGGTGCCGGCCGTTCGGGACGACGTCCGGAACCCGGCCGCCGGCGACGACGATCGCATCGCTCGGCGCCACGCGGTCGGTCGCTGCGGCGCCGGATCGCGTCACCAGATCCCGCGCGACCTGGGCGACGGCCGTGTCCCCGAGCACCGCCACCCGCGCGGCGAGGAGCCGGGCCTGCCCGCGACCGCCCACTTCGGGGAGCAGGACGTGGCGCGCGTATCGCTCGACCTGGGCGTCGTCCAGCATCACTCGATGACGTTCTTCTCGATCGGCTCGACCGTGACGCCCTGCTCGCGGAGCCAGATGATGGCGCGCTCGATGACGTCGTCGGGGCCGTCGAGTTCGATGGCGATGATCCCGACCTCGTCGCTGACGCTCGCGCCGCGGATGTTGAAGACCACGTCGAAGCGTTTCAGGAGCTTGTAGAGCAGCGGCTCGCGCACCAGCGCCTTCGGGTACGTCAGGTAGAGCTTCGTCTTGGCGGCGATTCCCTGACTCATGCCACGTTCCTCCATCCCAGCCACAGATTCGTCGAGAGGTAGCGGTCGCCGAAGTCCGGGAAGAGCACCACGACGACGCCGTGGCGCAGCGTCCGGGCGACCTCCAAGGCCGCGACGAGCGCGGCGCCGCATGATTGCCCCACCAGGAGCCCCTCCTCGCGTCCGAGCCGGTAGACCATGTTGTAGGCGTCGTCGGTCTCGATGCCGATCTTCGAGTCGAGTTCGTCCTCGTGGTAGATGCCGGGCCGGATCGACGAGGCCATGTGCTTCAGACCCTCCAGCCCGTGAAAGGCGTCCGCGGGCTCGGCGGCGACGATGCGGACGTCGGGGTTGCGCTGCTTCAGGTACCGTCCGGTGCCCATGATCGTGCCGCTGGTGCCGAGTCCGGCGACGAAGTGCGTCACCTGCCCCCCGGTCTGCTCCCAGATCTCGGGGCCGGTGGTCTCGAAGTGTGCCTGGGGATTCGCCTCGTTGAAGTACTGATCCGGCTTGAAATAGCGCTGCGGATCGGCGGCGATGATCTCGCGGCACTTGAGGATCGCGCCGTCCGACCCCTCGAGCGGATCGCTGTAGATGGGGCGGGCGCCGAACGCCCGCACCACGCGCTTGCGCTCCTCGCTGACGTTGCCGGGCATGACGAGTTCGACCGGATAGCCGAGGGCCGCGCCGATCATCGCCAGCGCGATCCCGGTGTTGCCGGAGGTCGAGTCGAGGATGACCTTGCCGGGGACGAGGAGGCCTCGTGCCAGCCCGTCCTCGACCATCTTGCGCGCCGGCCGGTCCTTGACCGAGCCGCCCGGGTTGAACCCCTCGAGCTTGGCGTAGATCCGGACGCCGGGCGCCACCCCGTCGCGCGCCCGCCTGATCTCCACGAGGGGCGTGTTGCCGATCAGTTGGAGGACGGACGACGCGGCCAGCAGCCCGCGGGTTTCCGAGTCCGGGAGCGGCTTGGCAAGGGCGGCTTGCTCCGCAGGCGACAGCATCGCGTGGCCGGGGTCAGCGCCCCCCGGCGATGGCCGGGACGATCGAGAGCTCGTCGCCGGTCTTCACGGGTGTGTCGAGTTGCTGCAGGAAGCGGATGTCTTCACCGTTCACGAAGATGTTCACGAAACGGCGCACGGCGCCCGACTCGTCGCAGATGCGGTCCTTCATGCCGGGGTAGTGCTCGTCGAGGTGTCGCACGATGGCGGCGACGCTGGCGCCGTCCGCCTCCACCGAATCGGCGCCGCCCGTGAGCTTGCGCAGCGGGGTGGGAACTCTCACTTGAACCATGATGACGTCTCCTATCTTCTGTTGCCAGTCGTGAGCGGTTGCGTGATCAGCCGGTCGACGCCTGCTGGCTCGCCTGCAGGCGTTCGTAGAGCGCGTCGAAATCGCTCAGCCGCGCCGGGATCTCGAATGGGGGCGTGACGGTGCCCGTCACGGCCTCGAGGGTCTTGTAGCCGTTGCCGGTCACGCTGATGACGATCGACTCGTCGCTCGGGATGCGCCCCTGTTCGATGAGCTTCTTGGTGACCGCGACGGTCGTGCCACCGGCGGGCTCGGTGAAGATGCCCTCGGTGCGCGCGAGCAGGTGGATGGCGGCGACGATCTCCTCGTCGGTCGCCGCTTCGCCCCAGCCACCCGACTCGCGGACCGCTTTCAGCACGTAGTACCCGTCGGCCGGATTCCCGATGGCGATCGACTTGGCGATGGTGTTGGGCTTCACGGGGACGATGAGGTCGGTGTCCCGGTGCAGCGCATGGACGACGGGGGCGCTCCCCGCGGCCTGCGCCGTGTAGATCTTGCAGTCTCCCTCGACCAGGCCGAGATGGCGCAGCTCGTCGAAGGCCTTGGCGACCTTGGGCAGGATAGTCCCGCCCGCCGTCGGCACGACGATGTGTTGCGGCAGCCGCCAGCCGAGCTGCTCGGCGACTTCGAAGCCGTACGTCTTGGCACCCTCGGTGTAATAGGGCCGCACGTTGATGTTCACGAAGGCCCAGCCGTACTTGTCGGCGACCTCGCTGCACAGGCGGTTCACGTCGTCGTAGTTGCCGCGCACGGCGACGGCGCGGGGGCCATACACCGTCGAGCCGATGACCTTGCCCTGCTCGAGGTCGTGCGGGATGAAGATGTAGCAGCCGAGGCCGGCCCGTGCGGCATGGGCGGAGACGGAGTTGGCCAGGTTGCCGGTGGACGCGCACGAGACGGTGGTGAAGCCGAACTCCATCGCCTTCGAGATGGCGACCGACACGACGCGATCCTTGTAGGAGAAGGTCGGGTGGTTCACCGAGTCGTCCTTCACGTACAGCTCGCGGACGCCGAGCGCGGCCGCGAGCCGATCGGCCCGGACGAGCGGCGTGAAGCCCGAGTGCAGGCCGATCTTCGGCTCCCCTTCGATGGGCAGGAGGTCGCGGTAGCGCCACAGGTTCCGCGGGTGCCGCTCGATCGACTCGCGCGTGACGTGTCCCCGCATGGCCTCGTAGTCGTAGACGACTTCGTACGGTCCGAAGCAGACGTCGCAGACGTGCAGCGGCTCGACCGGCTGTTCGCTGCCACATTCGCGGCAGCGCAGTCCCTTCACGTAGCTCATGGGGCGTGACTCCTCGTGGCGTCCCCCCGTGGGAGGCGGCCACATGCGTCGCAGGATGCGCGCTGGGTGATGGGAACGCTGCGCCAGGTCCCCGACCACGCGTCGAACGAGACGATGCGATCGGCGAACGCCGGGCGCTCGCCGCGCAGGATACGGACGGCTTCGGCCCCCTGCAGCGCGCCCGCGAGTGCGACCACCGGGCCGAGGATGCCGGCGTCCCGACACGACGGCACCTCGTCGTCGGGTGGCGGGTCCTCGAAGAGGCATCGGTAGCAGGCGCTCCTGCCGGGCAGAATCGTCATCACCTGGGCGGTGAAGCCGACGGCGCCGCCATGGACGAGGGGGAGGCCGGCCGCGACGGCGGCATCGTTCACCAGGAACTTGGCCACGACGGAATCGGTTCCGTCCACGATCACGTCGGCACCCGCCAGCGCCTCGGCCGAGGCGGCCCCGAAGCGTTCCGGGCGCGGCTCGACGCGCAGGTCGGGGCGGGTGCGGCGAAGCCGGCGGGCGGCCACGTCGACCTTCGGTCGTCCCACGTCGGGGTCGTCGAAGAGGATCTGGCGGTGCAGGTTCGAGACCTCGACGTCGTCGGGGTCGAGCAGCCGCAGCGTCCCGACCCCTTCACCGGCCAGGACCGCCGCCGCCGTGCAGCCGAGGCCGCCGACGCCGATCACGACGGCACACGCCGCGTCCAGTCGGGGGTCGAAGAGCGCTTGGTTCGTCATGGGGCGTCGCACGTACCCTCTCCGGAGTCGTTGAGAGGGGTGCCAAGCGCTTTCCTTATCTTCCGCGTCGAGCTGCGCGTCTCGTCGCGCCGGAATTAGCACCGCCGTCCTCTCGGGACCGGTTGCTGTGGTTTCCCAGGGCCGGAGCCCTCCACCACTCTGGATAAGGTACTGTTTCTACTTCCTTTCCGTCTCGGAGGTACCGCGATCCCAGAGCCGTGTCAACTTCAATACTGCTCCTGGCGCGACTCCGCGCTGTCGGGGAAGGCCGAGACCGTGCGTGGGACTTCGAGTCGCGAGGCGGTGTCTCGGGCCTCTGCGATCCACGCCAAGAGCTCGGGCAGCGGATCCGGACCAGCCAGGAGCGGGTTCTCGGCGCCGAGGCGCTCGCGCGCCGTCGTCGCCTGGGGCCCGTCGGGCCGGTGGTGCACGAGGGTGGCGAAGGCGAGCTCGGCAGCGGTGTCCTCGCCGCGCGATTCGTACTCGGTCGCGAAGGAGTAGAGGACCTGCGCGGCGGCATCCGTGTCCGGGTACTCGCCCAGCACGCCAGCCAGGCGCGCCTCCGCCGCGCGCAGGCTCTTGCGGTCGAGATAGAAGTCGGCCACCCGGGCCTCGTGGAGGGCGAGGGCCTCGCGACATTCGCGGATGCGGAGCTGGGCCCGGCTCGCCCACGGTCCGTAGGGGAACCGGTCGATCACGTTGCGAAACGCGGTGAGGGCCGACTGCGCGTAGCGTTGGTCCCGTTCCGCATCCCCGTGCTGCATCGCGAACGACATGCCCTGCTGGTACTCGACGGCGGGCAGGTTCTCGCTGGTCGGGTGCATGCGCTCGAAGTTCTCGAACGCCGCGATCGCCTCGGGGAAGCGCGCCGCCAGGTAGTACGAGCGCGCGATGCGCAGTTCCGCTTCCTCGGCGTTTTCGTCGAACGGGTAGTTGTCGAGGAACGCCTTGTAGCGCTCGATCGCGAGCTGGTAGGCCTCGTCCTGGAACGCCTGGTTCGCGTCGCCCCAGAGTTCGCCCGGAGGGGGTTGCGGGGGTTTGCCGGCGCAAGCGACCAGGACCAGCACGGCCGACAGGGCCATTCGAGCGCGCACCATGCCGCCGAGTATGAAGCAGCCGGCCATCGAGTCAACGTCTCGGCGCCGCCACCGCGCTGCCCGTTGACTCCCAGTCGTTGGCTTCTTAGGGTCCGCATCGTCGTGATGCCGGGGCAGGGAAAGGGACGTCGGGTCGTGATCACGGGCGTGGGCCTCGTGACCCCGCTCGGCTGCGGCACGTCCGTGAACTGGGACCGGCTCGTGCGGGGCGAGTCCGGCATCGACACCATCCGACGGTTCGACGCCTCGATGATCACGGCGCAGGTGGCCGGTGAGGTCCGCGACTTCGAGGCCGAGCGCTTCGTCGCCCGCAAGGACGTCAAACGCATGGACCGGTTCATCCTGTACGGTCTCGCGGCGTCGCTGATGGCGGTCGAGGAGGCGAAGTTGCCGCTGCCCTTGGCCGACCCGGATCGCGTGGGCGTCGTCATCGGCTCCGGCGTGGGCGGCCTCGAGAGCCTCGAGGAGGCGGCCCCGTTCATCGTCAATCGTGATGCGCGTCGGGTCTCCCCCTTCTTCGTCCCGCGCATCGTGCCGAACATGGCCGCGGGACAGGTGAGCATTCGTCTGGGCGCACGCGGCAGCGGCTATGCGCCGGCGAGCGCGTGCGCCTCCGGGGCGCAGGCCCTCGGGGACGCGTGCGTGCTGGTGCGGGACGGGCGCCAGGACGTCGTGCTCGCCGGTGGGGCGGAGGCCGCCGTCTGTTTCACCGGCATGGCGGGCTTCGCCGCCATGCGGGCGCTGTCGACCCGCTACAACGACACGCCCGCCCGCGCGAGTCGCCCGTTCGATGCCGAGCGCGACGGTTTCGTCCTGGGGGAGGGGGCTGGCGTGCTGGTCGTCGAGGCGCTCGAGCATGCCGAGCGCCGCGGGGCACCGGTGATCGCCGAGTTGGCGGGCTTTGGGGCGACGTCCGACGCGTATCACCTCACGCAGCCGGCGCCGGAGGGCGCGGGGGCCGCGCGCTGCATGGCGGCGGCGCTGGCCGATGCCGGGCTCCAGCCGACCGACGTCGACTACGTGAACGCTCACGGGACGGGAACGCCCTACAACGATGCGGCCGAGACGCAGGCGATCAAGTCCGTCTTCGGCGAGCACGCGCGGGTGCTCGGCATCAGCTCGACGAAGTCGATGACCGGGCATCTCCTCGGGGCGGCCGGCGCCATCGAGGCGGCGTACACGGTGCTCGCGCTGCGCGCCGGCGTCGTGCCGCCCACCATCAACCTGGACACCCCGGACCCGGACTGCGATCTCGACTACGTGCCGCACCAGGCCAGGCCGCTCGCCGCGCGCGCCGCGCTCTCGAACTCCTTCGGCTTCGGCGGTGCGAACGTGTCCTTGGCCTTTCGTCGCTTCGACCACTATGGTGAAAAGGCCTGAGTCCATGGACTGCAAGCTGCACTTCGTCGTCGGGAAGGGAGGCGTGGGGAAGACGACCGTCGCGGCGGCGATGGCCCGGCTCTTCGCCCGCCAGGGCCGGCGCACGCTCGCCGTCGAGATGGACGTCGTGGGCCGCTTGCCGGCCGTGCTCGGTCTCTCCGGGCCGGCATGGCAGCCGACCCAGGTGCGGCCGGGCCTGAGCGTGTTGTCGATCGACGGCCGGCGAGCGCTCGAGGAGTACCTGGGCATGATCATCCCGGTGAAGCGTCTCCTCTCGACGGTCTTCGAGAGTCGCATCTACCAGTACTTCGTGGCGGCGGCGCCCGGCCTGAAGGAGCTGATGACGGTCGGCAAGATCTGGTACGAGGTGACGCGCGAGGAGGACGGGACGCCGACCTGGGACGCGGTCGTGGTCGACGCACCGGCGACCGGGCACAGCCTGCAGTATCTCGGCATGCCCAAGGCCGCGCGCGAGACTTTCGGATCGGGGCTCGTGCAGCGCGAGGCGGCGCGGGTGACGGCCCTCCTCGAGGACGCGCAGACGACGGCCGTGCATCTGGTGACGCTGGCGGAGGACATGCCGGTGAGCGAGACGCTCGAAACGCACGCGCAGCTCACCAAGGAGCTGCACCTGCCGCTCGGACGCGTCGTCGTGAACCGCCTGCACGAACGCCGCTTCGACCCGACGCACCTGGGGGCGTTGCGGGAGGCCGCGCAGCAGGCGTCCGAGCGCGACCAGGCGATCTTGAACGCGGTGGCCGAACGGGCCGCGGAGGAGACCGGGTGGGCGGCGATCAACGCGGAACACCTCGCGAGGCTGGAGGCCGCCATCGGCACGAAGGCCATCGTCCGGGTGCCGTACCTCTTCGCCGAGGAATTCGGCTCGGCCGAGTTGGACACGGTGTCGCGGCTGCTCGCGGACGCGATGGGGAACGCGGCGCACGGCGCCAAGCAGGCGACCTCGTGAGCTCGCTCGCCGACCTCGTCGGGAACCACCGCGTCGTGATCTCCGCCGGCAGCGGCGGGGTCGGCAAGACCACGGTGGCGGCCTCGGTCGCCCTGTGGGGCGCCATGCAGGGACGCCGGACGGTGGTGATGACGATCGATCCGGCGCGACGCCTGGCCGCCTCGCTCGGGCTGCAGGATCTGGGTTCGGAGATCCGCGAGGTGCCGGCCAGCCTCTTCGAAGAGCAGGGCGTCCGTCCCGGCGGTAAGCTCGCCGCCATGATGCTCGACCAGAAGGGCGCCTGGGACGCGCTCGTCGAGCGGCACGCGCCGGCCGATGCGCGCGAGCGCATCCTCGCCAACCCGTTCTACCAGCACCTCTCGCAGGCCTTCGCCGGGTCGCACGAGTACATGGCGATCGAGCAGCTCTGCATCCTGGCCGAGAGCGGCGACTGGGATCTGATCGTCGTCGACACGCCGCCGACGCGCCACGCGCTCGACTTTCTCGAGGCGCCGCGGCGCATGGCCGACTTCCTCGATCGCAACGTCGTCAAGTGGTTCGTGCGCCCGTACTTCTCGGCCGGCTGGTCCGCGCTGCGCGCCGTCAACCGCACGGCGGGCTTTCTGCTGCGGCGGCTCGAGCAGGCCACCGGCGTCTCCGCGCTGGCCGAGATCTCCGATTTCTTCGCCTCGATGGGCGGGCTCTTCGAGAACTTCGGTGCGCGGATCGACCGGGCCTACGAGATCCTGCGCGGCGACGAGACGGCGTTCGTGCTCGTGTCGAGCCCCGAGGAGCAGGTGCTCGGCGACGCCGAGTATCTCTCGGAGAAGATGGCCGAGCTGCAGATGCCGCTCAAGGGCGTCGTCTTCAATCGCGTGCACGGCGAGCTGCGCCTGGTCACGCGGGGCCGGGCCGGCCTGGAAGAAGTCGGCCCGGAAGACATGGTGCTGGTCGCCGGCATCGTCGGTCGGGTGCTCAAGGGCGAGCCGCTCGTGGCCCGCACGCTGGCCGAGAATTTTCTCGACTACCAGGTGCTCGCGCGCGGCGATCAGCTCCGCATGGAGCAGTTCGGCACCGAGCTGGCACCCGAGGTGCCGATCGCGACCGTCCCCAACTTCGCCGGCGACGTGCACGACCTGAAGTCGCTCGCCCACATGCACGGATACCTGTTCACGGCCGCGGCGTAGGCGCGGGCGAGACGACGGCGCCCGCCAGCCGGGGACGGGTGCTGTCAGGGGCGGACTGACCGTTTCCGGGGCTGGCGGCCGATACCACTCAGTCTAGAAACGCTCCGCTTGGCGAACCCAGCGCGGCGCAGGTCGGGTCAGCCGTGCTCGTCCTGCAGACGAGCTTCGCGCCGGTATCCGCGGCGATGAGCTTGTAGGTGCAGCCCGTGAACGTCGAGCAGTGCACGTTGAGGTCCGAGCTGTTGTCGACGGAGAAAGCAGTGTGAACGTCGCCTGACGGTGGCCCCGCGCTGAAGATGTCGATCACGTCCGGCGGATCGCCCAGACCCTTGGCGACGATCTTGAGCAGTTTGCCCGGCTTGATAACGGCGACCTTCGCCACCGTGCTGCCTGAGGGCGCAGACTTGTTGATGAACTTCGCAACCGTCGGCTTGTTGGTCTTCCAACCCTCGGTATCCCCCGGGTCCACGTCACCCGCCTGCATGAACACCTGACCGGCCGTGGCGTCGTACGCGAAGTCGAAGGTCGCGTCGATCCCCTCGGCACTGGTGCTAGTGCCCTTCGTAATGCCCGCCGTGGTGTCCTTTGAGACATACACGACTTTCGCTTTGCCGGCTGTCGTCACCTTGTCGACGATGATGAATTTCTTGCCGATCACGCCGATATTGGCTCCTTGGGCCACGGTGGACCCCACCATGGCGCTGACGGCGAAAACGAGTGTCACAGGCCCAAAGTTCCGCATCTGAAATCCTCCCTGGCTAGGAAAGGAGTCCCAGCCATTCTGTCGTTCGTTGACGCTACCGGTCGATCGCGGGCACTTCAACGGAAATCTCTCCTCACGACCGACATGACACCGCGGTGCGCCGACATATGAAGCAGGGAATCGGCGCGGTTCGGGAACCAGATTCGGGGCGAGCGAGATTCAGAGACGAGACTGTGGTGATCCTCGCGGATGGCACCGTCGAAACCGCCGCGAGCCAGCATGTTCGCCGCGGCGCGACGGTGCTCGTGAACGTCTCGAACGATGCATGGTTCAGCGACAGTTGGGCGCCCATCAGGCGATGGTGCAGACGGCCTTCCGGGCCATCGAAGCGCGGACTCCGCTCGTGCGGGTGGCGAACGCTGGGGTGTCGGCCGTTGTCGATGCGACGGGGCGGGTCGTGTGGGAGGAGGCGCCGGGTGAGTTTGCGTCGCGGGTGGTTGTCGTGGCTTCGCCGACGGTTGCGACGATCTACCAGCGAGCCGGGGATTGGTTCGTCGGTCAGTGTGTGGGGCTTGGCTTGCTGGCGATAGGGGTCAGGTCGGGCGCGCCTGGTGGTTAGGCCGATCGTCCCATCGAATTCACCGGACCCGATGTCTATCCGCCCCAATGAACGGTCGATTCGCGGCGCCTCGTGCGACCGTGCGGCGAGGCCGGCGCCGGCTCAGAGTCGCTTCAGCGTCGCGCGCAGGTACTCGCGGTTCATGCGGGAGATCACCGAGACGGAGATCTCCTTCGGGCAGACGGCCATGCACTCGCCCTCGTTCGAGCAGGCGCCGAAACCTTCGCGCTCCATCTGCTCGACCATGCCGACGACCCGCCGTTCGCGTTCGGCCTGTCCCTGGGGCAGCAGGACCAGGTGCGCGATCTTGGCGCCGGTGAAGAGCGCCGCCGACGCGTTCTTGCAAGCGGCCACGCAGGCGCCGCAGCCGATGCAGGCGGCGGCGTCCATCGCGGTCTCGGCGGCGTCCTTGGGCACCGGCGTCAGGTTCGCCTCGGGCGCGCTGCCGGTGTCGACGGACACGTAGCCACCGGTCTCGATGATGCGATCGAACGCCGAGCGGTCGACGACCAGGTCTTTCACGACCGGGAACGCCCGCGCGCGCCACGGCTCGACGGTGATGGTCGCGCCGTCGGCGAAGTGGCGCAGGAAGAGCTGGCAGGCGGTGGTGCCCGGCTCCGGCCCGTGGGGGATGCCGTCGATCATCATGCCGCACGAGCCGCAGATACCCTCGCGACAGTCGTAGTCGAAGGCCACGGGATCCTCGCCCCGCAGGGTGAGCTGCTCGTTCAGCACGTCGAGCATCTCGAGGAACGACATGTCGGGCAGCAGGCCCCCCAGCTCGTAGTCGACGAGGCGCCCCGCGCTCTCGGGTCCGGGCTGCCTCCAGATGCGGAGCTTCAACGTCAAGCCGTCGTTGGCCGCGCCGTCGTTCGACACACTCATGCCCCTACTTGTAGCTCCGCTGGGCCACCTTCGACTCCTCGAAGGTGAGCGGCTCCTTGTGGAGCACGGGTTCGGAGCCCGTGCCGATGAACTCCCAGGCGGCCACGTACGAGAAGCGTTCGTCGTCGCGCTTGGCTTCGCCCTCCTCCGTCTGGCTCTCCTCGCGGAAGTGTCCGCCGCACGACTCCGTGCGGTGCAGGGCGTCGGTGGCCAGCAGCTCGCCGAACTCGAGATAGTCGGCCAGGCGCAAGGTGAGCTCTAGGCTCTTGTTGAGGTTGTTGGGCTCGCCCGGCACCCGCACGTCCGTCCAGAACTCCTCGCGCAGCGCCCGAATCTTGGCCAGGGCGTCGCCCAGGCCCTGGTGGTTGCGGCTCATGCCGACCTGGTCCCACATCACCTTGCCGAGCGCCCGGTGGATCTGGGTGGGCGTCTTGCCCCCGCCGATCCCGAGGACCCGGTCGATGCGGGCCTGAACCGATGCGGCGGCCTCGGTGAAGGCCTCGTGGTCGGTCGTCACCGGCCGCAGGGCCGCGCCCGCCAGGTAGTTCGGGACCGTGTTGGGCGCCACGAAGTAGCCGTCGGCGAGGCCCTGCATCAGCGCACTGGCCCCCAGCCGGTTGGCGCCGTGGTCGGAGAAGTTGGCCTCGCCGAGCACGAACAGGCCCGGCAGGTTGCTCATGAGGTCGTAGTCCACCCAGAGCCCGCCCATGGTGTAGTGCACGGCCGGGTAGATGCGCATCGGCACCCGGTACGGGTTCTCACCCGTGATCTTGTCGTACATGTCGAAGAGGTTGCCGTAGCGCTCGCGGATCGCCTGCTCGCCGAGGCGATTGGTCGCGTCGGCGAAGTCGAGATAGACGGCGAGGCCCGAGGTCCCGACACCCCGGCCCTCGTCGCACACGGCCTTGGCGTTGCGGGAGGCCACGTCGCGCGGCACGAGGTTGCCGAAGCTCGGGTAGCGTCGCTCGAGGAAGTAGTCGCGCTCGTCGTCGGGAATCTCGTTCGGCCGGCGGCCGTCGCCCGCGCGCTTCGGCACCCACACCCGTCCGTCGTTGCGCAGGCTCTCGCTCATCAGGGTGAGCTTTGC
>Ga0299906_10001543_pt1 | contig 19776 bp, 21 predicted proteins | sample RVTome_14_FD_200259 | JGI IMG/M metagenome (GOLD analysis project Ga0299906, IMG submission 200259) | Soil microbial communities from uranium-contaminated site in the Upper Colorado River Basin, Wyoming, United States - RVT145D125 (version 2) ...
CGGATCCGACCACGACCGGAACCACCGCGGCGGGAAGGGTGTGGACCCGTGCGGCGATCTTCCAGGCCTGAACTGCGTTCACCGGTTCAGAAGTGCCAGGGGTAGCGTCCAAAGTCGGGATCGCGCTTCTCGAGAAACGCGTCCCGCCCTTCCTGTGCTTCGTCGGTCATATAGCCGAGCCGGGTCGCTTCCCCGGCGAAGATCTGCTGTCCAACCAGACCATCGTCGAGCAGGTTGAAGGCGAACTTGAGCATACGTTGCGCGGTTGGGCTCTTCCTGGTGATCTCGATGCCCCACTCCAACGCCACCTTCTCCAAGTCGGCGTGGGGGACTGCCGCGTTGACCATCCCCATCTCGTAGGCCTCCGTCGCCGAGTACTCATGACCGAGAAAGAAGACCTCCCGCGCCCGCTTCTGCCCCACCTGGCGGGCCAGGTACGCCGAGCCGTACCCGGCGTCGAATGAAGCGACGTCGGCATCGGTCTGCTTGAACACTGCATGCTCGCGGGAGGCGAGGGTCAGGTCGCACACCACATGCAGCGAGTGCCCGCCGCCGACGGCCCAGCCGGGCACGACCGCGATCACGACCTTGGGCATGAACCGGATCAGGCGCTGCACCTCGAGGATGTGAAGACGCCCGACCCGGCCCTGATCTACGGACTCGTGCTGGTCGTCTTCGGCGTACTTGTATCCGTCCTTGCCTCTGATCCGCTGGTCGCCGCCGGAGCAGAAAGCCCACCCGCCATCTTTGGGCGATGGCCCATTGCCGGTGAGGAGGACACAGCCGACGTCGGTGGCCTGACGGGCGTGATCGAGGGCGGCGAAGAGCTCGTCTACGGTGTGGGGCCGGAAGGCATTGCGGACTTCGGGGCGATCGAAGGCGATGCGAACCACACCGTGGCCCTGTGCCCGGTGATAGGTGATATCGGTGAAGTCGAAGTCGGAAACCTCGATCCAAACCGAATTGTCGAACGTCTCGGAGACCACAGAGACGAAGAATACGGGGCACAATCGCTCTGTGAGGATTCGTGCGCCAGATTGGCGAGCGCGTATCGACGGAGGAGCCCTCGCATGATCGAGTGGTTGAGCCGACACGACCCGAGTCGGGTCTTCATCGTCACCGACGATGACAGCCGAACCTTCGGCGAGACCGTCGAGGCGGTCGAAGCTCGCCCGGTGTCCGGATTCGAGGTGGTGCGTCCCTGGCCGTACTTCTCCTCGGTCATTGATCTTCTTGCCCTGATGTCGAAGAGTTCGGCGGTGATCGTGGCCGAGGACGTGCCCGAAATGGCGATGATCGACCCGGGTGAGGCCGCCAGTGTCGTCTTCACCTCGGGCAGCTCGGGTGGCCCAAAAGGCGTTCGTCTCACCATGCAGAATTGGGAGGCCGCAGCACGGGCGTCGGTGGACCATCTGGGCCACGGGCCCGATGACGTCTGGCTCCTGGCCATGCCGCTCCACCATGTTGGGGGGCTTTCCATCATCATCAGATCGGCCTTCGTGGGGGGCACGGTGCGGATGCTTCCCGGGTTCGATCCTGCCGCCTTCGCCCGTGAGCTGCGCAGCGGAGTGACCATGGCATCGGTGGTGCCGACCATGCTCACCCGCGTCCTCGATGTCGACCCCGGCCCGTTCGAAGGGCTGCGAGGCGTGCTGATAGGGGGTGGCCCGATACCAGACGAGGTCCTTGAACGGGGGGCGGCCGCCGGGCTGCCGATCTTGCCCAGCTACGGCATGACGGAGACCGCAGGTCAGGTGGCGACCTTGCGCCCGGGATCTCCGATCGAGAACAAGGGACATCCACTTCCCGGAGTCGAGCTCCGGATCGAGGCCGATGACAGGATCGCGGTGCGTGGCCCGATGGTCTCACCGGGCTATGTCGGACAGCCTGATCGTGACAGTGACTGGTTTGTTACCGGCGATCTGGGGACGCTCGACCCCGACGGCGCCCTACGGGTGACAGGTAGGGCCGACACGCTGATCGTAAGCGGCGGCGAGAACATCGACCCCACAGTGGTCGAAGCTGCGATGACCCGGGTACCAGGAGTCACAGCCGCAGCGGTGGTCGGCGTGCCCAGCGAAGAGTGGGGGATGGAGGTGGTCTGCCTCTATGTGGGCGATGCCAGTCCGATCCTGATCGACTCCCACTTGAAGGGCAGGCTGGCCGGGTTCATGATCCCGAAACGTCTGCTCCGTGTCGCCGAGCTGCCAATGACCCCCCTCGGCAAGCCGGATCGAGCCGAGGTGATCCGGCGCTTCAGTTGACCCGGCGCCCGATCAGCACACCCTGCCGGAACGGCATCGCCACCGCCTCGAAATCGGGGTCGTCGGCGATCAGCCGGTTGAACTCGTCGGTCCCATGGCCATGGTCGATCCATCCCTGCCCCGTGCCGTAGACGTTATCGGCGATGACCAGGCCTCCGCGGGCGATCAACGGGCGTGCGATGCGGAAGTAGTCCGTGTACTCCCCCTTGGTCGCATCCAGGAACAACACGTCGACGCTCCCGGGCTCCATTTCCGCGGCGAGTTGAGAGAGGACTTCGATTCCGGTACCCCGCTGCAGGTCGATCTGGTCGGCGAGACCGGCTCTCTCGAACTGACGTTGGGCGAAGTCGGCATGTTTCTGGTCGGGCTCGATGGTTATCAGACGGCCATCGGGTTGGAGGCCGCGGGCGATCCAGATGGCGGAGTATCCGCCCAGGGTGCCGACTTCGATCGCCAGGCCGCCTCTGGTCATCGCAGTCAGGATCATCAACAAACGTCCGACGTCGGGTCCCACCGAGATCGTCGGCAAACCGGCGGCCGTGGCCTCGTCGGCCAGGTGGGTGAGCAGATCGTCCTGGGCCCCGAACACTTCTCGCGAGTAATCGTTGATGTAGTCCCAGGTCTCTCCGGTCATTTGCGACATCGCCATGAGATTAGGTCCTGGCGAGAGCCGCGAGGTCGGGACGCGGTCAGGTCGTGGTCAACGATCTTCTCCTCTGGGTTTGGTTCGGGAAGTCATCCGAATCGGCGCTCGAGATAGCCGGCCCAGGTGAGCTTGCCCACCGCCCGCTCCGGGTTGGTGTGCAACCCGTCTCGGAATGCTCGGGCCACCCGTCCCGGCTTTGGATACTTGACCAGAGGCCTCTCTTTTCCCCTGGCCGTCATGAAGGTGCGAGCGAGATGCTCGATGCTCAGGATCTCGGGACCAGCCAGGTCCGGGGCCCGGCCCTGGGGTCGGGTTTCGACCAACGTTGCGAGCGCCCCCGCCACCTCGTGGATGTCGATCGGCTGATAGACGTAACCCAGAGGGACGCGGGCGATGAGGGAGCGGGTCATCCGTTCGACTCGATAGGCGATGAGATCGTGGAACTGCGTGGCTCGGACGATGGTGTAGAGACCACCGGAGTCTTCGATGAGTCGCTCCACGGCGTGCTTGGCGCGGTAGTAAGGCAAGGGGTGGCGGTCGACTCCGACGATGGACAGATAGAGGAGATGACGATCACCGATCAGCTCCAAGAGTCGCTTCGTCCCAACCACGTCGACTTCCCTGGCGTGGCGCGGATCGGAGGCGAGATGCACCACACATTCGGCGTCTGAAATGGCTTCGCTCACCCCTTCCCCGCTGCCCAGGTCGGCGCTGACACTTCGGATGCCGGGTCGAGGCTCAGATGACGCCGAACGTCCCGCAATCGTCACCTGATGACTGCCCTCGCCGAGAGACACGCGTAGCAACCGCCCGACAGCACCGGTTCCGCCGAGGATGGTCACCTTCATTGGATCGAGCCTAAATCGGTCGCGCATAGGGTCTGTCGATGTCCAAAACCGAATGTCCTGGTCCGACCACACCGCGGGCTTCTCTGTCGGGCTAGCGCCAGGATTTCCCCCCTCCCCGGCTACGCCGGTACTCCCCCCGAAGGAACCCCCCTCCCCCCTTCGGGGTACTCCCCCCAAAGGAACCCCCCTCCCCGGCTACGCCGGTACTCCCCCCAACGCTCACTTCGTTCGCTGGGGGGAGAAACGGCTCACTTCGTTCGCTGGGGGGAGAGACGGCTCACTTCGTTCGCTGGGGGGAGAAATGGCGCCACGCACCTCAGGTGCGCAGTACCGGGGGTCAGATGTCGACGGTCTCGGTGGTGCCCGCCGGCACCTCGACGATCCGGTCGCCGATTCCGACCCGGATTGGGTTGGCCTCTCCGGGCCGGGTGGTGATGGTCAACTGCTCGTTGGTGATGTGAAGCTCGAGGAGATGGCCCCGATACCGGATCTCGAAGCTGAGATAGCCCAGCTCCTCGGGGATGGCGGGGTCGAGCCAGAGGATGTCCTCCCGGGTCTCGAGCCCGGCATAACCTCGTTGCACCAGGTCGACCGTGCCGGCCATCGCGCCGAGATGGATTCCTTCCTGGGTGGTGCCACCCTGGATGTCGTCCACGTCGCTCAGCAGCGCGCTGCGAAACTCCGCCCACGATTCGCGGCGGTCAGATCGGGCGAGCACCCAGGAGTTGACCAACCTGCTCAGTGTGGATCCGTGTGAGGTGCGCCGGGAGTAGTAGTCGATGTTGCGCTTGATTGCGTCATCGTCGAGCGAATAGCCGAGCCGCTCGAAGATCGTGTGGAGCTCGCTCATGCTCATCAGGTAGAAGAGCATCAGCACGTCTGCCTGCTTGGAGAGCTTGTACCGGTTGGTCGTGTCTCCTTCGGCTTCCAGGATTCGATCTAGTCGGTGGATGTTGTCGTACTTCTCCCGGTAGCCGACCCAGTCGAACTCCTCGAGATCGTCGTAGCCCTCGAACTGACTGATGATTCCGTCGCCGTGAAAGTCGACCCGCATCTTCTGGCTGATCTCATCCCACCTTCCCTGCTCCTTCAGTGAGATGCCCAGTCTCTCCGTCAACTCGAGTCGTCGGAATTCGGGGACTGTCTCCAGCGCGTCGAGGGCCCGGCGCAAGACCCAGGCCGTCATCACGTTGGTATAGGCGTTGTTGTCGAGCCCCGGGTCGTTGGCGCCCGGGTAGGCGTCGTGATACTCGTCCGGCCCCATCACGCCCTTGATTTCGTAGCGATCGAGCGCCTTGTTGTGGGTGCACAGGCTGGTGACAACACGGGCGATCTCGAGCAGCATCTCCGCTCCGTAATAGGAGAGAAAGTCGGCATCGCCGGTCGTCTGGTAGTACTGCCAGACGTTGAACGCGATGGCGAGGTTCACGTGACGCTGGAGGTGGCTGTTGTCGGGTAGCCAGTTCCCCGACTTGGGGTTGAGATGCACCACCTGGGTCTCCTCCCGTCCGCTGCTGCCGCTCTGCCATGGGTAGAGAGCACCCTCCAGACCTTCCTGCCGGGCAGCCCAACGTGCCTCGGGCAGTCTCCGGAACCGGTAGATGAGCAGAGATCGGGTCAGATCCGGTAGGTGGAGGTTGAGGTAGGGAAAGATGAACAGCTCGTCCCAGAAGATGTGACCCCGGTAGGCCTCCCCGTGCCAGCCTCGAGCCGGGACTCCAACGTCCAGGTCGATCGTGTGTAGAGACACGGTCTGGAGCAAGTGGAACGAGTGCAGGTTGAGGACCATTGCTTCGAACTCGTCGGCTCCAGTCGTCAGGTGGGCGCGCCGCCACAACAGCTCCCAGGCGAGCGCTTGGGTATCCAACATCTCGTCGAATGAGCCGATCCGCTCGATCCACACCTGCGCTGCGTGTCCTGCCTCGGAGATGGCGTGATCACGCGAGGTGAACAGCGTCACGATCTTGTCGACGGTCGTCGACTCGCCCTGAGCGAGGTCGACGGCCAGGTGGTGGGCAACGAAACCCGGCTCCTCGACGTTGTGCCGCTCGACCTCGATCCCTTCCCCGTCGCGCAACACTGTGGTTCTGGCCGCCATCGCCACCTCGACTCGGGACTGCGTCGTCCTCATCTGGAGGAACACCGACTCGGGGTCGGGGAATGCCGTGGCTACGGGCTCGAGGTGTTGAGAGTTGAGACTGCGGTAGCGGGCCACACCGCCGTTGGTCACCAGCCCGTCGATCGCCGAGCGGATCCAGAGGGCTCCCGTCCAATTCTCTGCCGTGAACGTCGTTTGAAGCCCTGCCACATGTCGCTCGGCCATGTGGACGAAGCGGCGCTGGGCGACTCGGGTCCGTCTTCCTTCCTCGTCCTCGAACACAAACGACCGGAGTAACACCCCCCGCCGGAGATCCAATTCCTGGCGATATTCTTGAACGGTTGCGGCAGCAAGCTCGAACCATTGGCCGTCACCCACCCGAAACTGGAACAGCAGCCAGTTGGGAGCATTGACGAGATCCTCGTTCTCGATCTCACGACCGGAAATCTCGGTGACGAGCCGGTTGTAGAGACCGGCGACGTAGGTGCCCGGGTAGTGGGATCCGCCCGCACGGGTTTCCGGAGCCGCACCCCTGGTGGCGAAATACCCGTTGCCAAGGGTGCACAACGCCTCTCTCAGTCCCTCGTTGTCGGGATCCTGACCTTCAAACGTGAGCGACCATGAGCTCATCGATTCCGCTCACGATCGGCGAGCGCGGCGAGGAAGCTGCGGACATCGTCGGTGGTCTCGAGCATCCATTGGGCATGGGTTGATTCCCCATCCTGGCCGACCACGATGCCGATGCCTCTTCTGCGAATTGCCCGGAAAGCATCCTCGTCCGTGGTGTCATCGCCCAGGTAGACCGGGGTGATGTCGGGGTTATCGAGACCCAGCTCCGAGAGCAGCCAGTTCAACGCACGCCCTTTGTCCCAGTCGAAGTCCGGTCTCAGCTCCAAGACCTTCTTGCCGGTCCCCACTCGGAGCTGTGGGAAATGTGGTGCTATCTCGTGGACCGCCTTCTCGACGAGGGAGACATCGTCGCCCTCCACCCTCCGGAAGTGCACCGCGATGGCATAGCGCTTGCGCTCGACCTGAGACCCGTCGATGCCTCCGAGCCTGCGCTCGAGCAGCTCGCCCGCCTCCTCGAGAGGAGCCAGGTACCTATCGATCTCCCTGAGTCGTTCCCCGGCAACCGGTTCGCCGTCCGGACCAAGGATGTCAAAGCCATGACTCCCGGCGTAGTAGATCCCTTTGACTCCCATCTTGTCCCTGACGTCTGCAACGTCGCGCCCACTGAGCACGGCAACGGTGGTGAGAGAGGCGAGCTCCGTGATCACGGCCCTTGTCGTCTCCGACAGCACGGCCAGGTCAGGGTGTGCCACGATGGGCGTCAGAGTTCCGTCGTAGTCGAGAAACACCGCCGGGCTCCTGTCGGCCAAGCGCTCGATCAGCGCTCCCATGTCGGCGAGGGCGTCGGGAAGGTGGTCCCTGGGCGAGGCCGGGAATGGTCTCACCTTGATCTCGTCGAGGTCGGAGACAACCACTGTTGCCCCGTGATCGGACAGATCCCCCGCCTGGTCTGCCCGGTTGACACCGATGACCAGTGCGAACTCACCGCGACTGCCGGCCTCTACCCCACTGAGAGCGTCCTCCACGATTGCCGAGCGCGAGGGCCTGGCGCCGAGACGGGCGGCGGCTTCGAGAAACACGGCCGGATCGGGTTTGCCCGGGATGCCCATTGCTTTGGCCGTCACCCCGTCCACGACCACCGAGAACAAGTCCGACAGACCCGCCGATGCGAGAACATCGCTGACGTTCTGGCTCGATGAGATCAGCGCGGTTCCGATGTCATGACGTTGAAGCTCGCGTACGAGGTCGACGCTGGTTCGGTACGGCTCGACCCCTTCCTGGCGAAGGTGATCGAGGAAGAAGAGGTTCTTGCGGTTGCCGAGCCCGCATACCGTCTCCTCGTCGGGACTGTCCTTGGGCGAGCCCCATGGGAGGTGAATGTCGCGGGACTCGAGGAAGCTCTGCACCCCGTCGTACCTGGGTTTGCCGTCAACCCAGGCCAGGTAGTCGGCCGAGGCGAATGGGACAAAGGGCTCACCGGTTCGTTCGGCGTGACGCTCGAGGTAATCGTTGAACATGCGGATCCAGGACGTCTCATGGACGTCGGCGGTCTTGGTGATCACCCCGTCGAGATCGAAGATGACGGCATCGATCCGGGCCGCATCGATCTCCTGCTGGAACGTCATCTCATGGGTCGTTTCTGCAAAGTGGGCACGGTGGTCTTCGGAACAAACCTAACCCCGACCGTGCCGCACGGCTGGCGTGCCGCAGCCCCTGGACGGTGGAGCCGACGTGCGCGGTGGGCGCGAGTTGAAGGACCCGATGAGCAACTTCCTGCGCCGGAACTAACCGGATCAAGTTCTACGGTCACCCGACTCCTACAGTCGGTTTCTCAGCCGGGAAGTCACCCAGCTCCCGTTGTCACCCTTCGGGCCCTTCACTGCGGAGAGTGCCAGAGGAGGGAGAATGTGTCCAGGGCCAAAGGTCCCAAGTGGCACTGGTAGAGCTCGGCGATAGTGATGTAGCCATTAGGTTCCAACCGACGGACCGGAGTGTCTCCCATGTGGTCAGAACAGTGCGAATAGGCCGGATCTTCGGCATCGAAGTGCGCATCGACCCGTCCTGGCTGGTGATCGCCTTTCTGGTCGCCTGGTCGTTCTATGCCCAGTTCGAGCTGAGATTCCCGGAGCTGGAGCCGGGCGCCAACGTCCTGCTCGCCGGTTCGTCGGTATTCGTCTTCTTCGGGTCGGTTCTCCTCCACGAGATCAGCCACTCGGTGGTGGCGCGCGGTCTGGGTATCCCGGTGGAGGGGATCACCCTGTTTCTCTTCGGAGGGGTGACCAAGACCAAGATGGAGGCGCAAAGGCCACGGGACGAGTTTCTCATCGCGGTCGTGGGTCCGATGACCAGCTTGGGACTGGCCGGGCTGTTGTGGCTGACAGTGACTTTGGGTGGCGACGTCCTACCCGAGCCGGTGCACTACGCCCTGGGATACCTCGGCTGGCTCAACTTCGCCCTTGGAGTGTTCAACTTGCTGCCTGGCTTTCCGCTCGACGGCGGCAGGGTGCTCCGCTCGATCCTCTGGCGCGCCAGCGGAAGCCTGACCAAAGCAACCCGGGGGGCGGCGACGGGCGGCAAGGTCATCGCGATGGTCATGATCGGCTTTGGCCTGCTCACCGTGTTCAGAGGAGACCTGAGTGGGCTCTGGCTGGCGATGATCGGGTGGTTCCTCTTCCAAGCCGCGGTCGCCGCGGATAAGGACGCGATGCTCCGTCGCCTGTTGAGGGAGGTCAAGGCGCGCGACCTGATGTCGCCGGAGCTGACCACGATTCCCTGGGATACCAGCATAAGACAGGCCGTGGACGACTACTTCCTCCGGTACGACCATTCAGCATTCCCCGTCATCGGCACGGAGAGGACGGGTCTGCTCACGCTAAGAGCTGTTCGTCAGATTCCACGGGACCAATGGGAGATCCGACAGGTGTGGACAGCTGTCACCGACCTCGACGATACCTGTACGGTCGGGCCATCGTCTCCGATGGACGAGGTCATGGAACGCATGCGCGAGGATGGCCAGGATCGAGTTCTGGTGGTCGATGCGGGCGAGGTGCTGGGAATCATCACACCGCAGGACATCGCTCGATGGGTACGGCGCTCAGAGGAGTTGGGCCTGTCGCAAACCGGAAGCTGAGCACCTCCCAACGGGAAAGGGTGAAGCGGTCGTGTCGCGGCATTCCTCTGACACCATCGGGTCTTTGGCCCCTAGCCGTGCCAGACCCCGAAGCAGATGATTGCGTCAGGACAAGGAGGTCTTGATGCATGCCAAGGTTGGCGACCATCTGGTGATCAAGGGTCACCATGTGGGCGATATCGAGAAAGACGGCGAGATCATCGAGGTGCACGGAGCGGGTGGAGAGCCGCCGTTCCTGGTGAGGTGGGCCGACGAGGAGCGGGAGTCGCTGGTCTTCCCCGGGAGCGACGCCATCGTTGAGCACTTGAAGAAGAGCCCGCCCAAGAAGAAGACGGCCTGAGCGAAACACCAGAACCCGATGTTGTCGGGGCCGCGGCCCTTAATCCCCGTCGACGCCAAACAGCCTCAGGGTCTCGACGGCGCGTTCCCTCGGGATGACCTCGATGGCGTATCCGGAGTGGACCACGACATAGTCGCCGACTGCGGCCCCAGGGACCATGATCAGGTCGACCTCCCTCTCAGTGTCGACAATCGACACAGTCGCCGGGACCGAGACGGCCGTAGGCTCTCCGATCTTGGTGACCCGTGCCGGGACGGCGACGCACATCGTCAGCTCCCCAGTCCGATCGATACCAGCATCACACCGAGCGCGTTTGGGTCGGTGTGGTCGGCAGACTGCTCGACGTCCACCTCAGGCTCGTAGCCCCACACCTCCAGGGCATAGTGACGGGCACCCTGCTCGATCGAGCCGGGGCCGATACCGGACAAGGCTCCCACTCTGAATCTCAGGGTGACCACCTTCACCTTATTCCCGTCGATCTCACTCTCGACCCGAGCCATCAGGTCGCGGATTATCGCGCTCTCATGCATGATCGATCTCGGCGACCAACTCGTTGACAGCTGCCTCGACCTGATCAGACAACCCCACCCCGGGTGACAGATCGGCGACCTCGATCCCGTACACCACCACCCGCTCGGGGAGGCGTCCCAAGCGGCGAGCCATCTCGATGGTCTCGATCACCCCGACCGAGTGGGTGCTGGTGGCCAGGACTCCACCGGGGAGCGGCTCATCGTGAGCCTCGAAGCGATGGATGGTGCCGGCAGGCGCACCGGAGCGGGCAGCGTCGACGAGTATCACTTCGTCTGCCCCGTCCCACCTGTCCATCAGCTGGTACGAACCGCTCGCCTCCTGGCATGCCTCCACCCGGCGCACTCTTCGGGCTACCTCGATTCCGGCGGCATCGTCGCCACGGGTCGGGTTGCCAACTCCGATCAAGAGTTTTCTCATTCCCGGTCGACGGTCAGGTCGAGGAAATGGGTGGCACAGGAGATACATGGGTCGTAACAACGGATGGCTTGTTCCAGCTGCCATTGGAGCTGGTCGTCGGTCAACTGAGTGCGACCGACCACGTAGGCCCGTAGATCGTCCTCGATGCTGAGTTGATTCTGCGAGGTGGGGGGGACGATGTGTGCGTCGATGATGAGGCCACCTGAATCGATCTGGTACTGATGGTAGAGAGTGCCGCGCGGGGCCTCCGAGGCGCCGTGGCCGATGGCATCCCTCGGTTCCACCTCGATGGACGGCGCCTCGGGCCGGACGTAACCGTCGATGAGCCGCAATGCCTCCTCGCAAGCGAACGCTATCTCAACTGCGCGAACGATGATGCTCCGAAACGGGTTGAGGCAGGTAGGCCCGAGCCCGGCAACCCGGGCGATCTCCTTTGCCGCGGGTGTGAGTTGCTCGGAGTTGAGCGAGTAGCGGGCCATCGGTCCCAGGTGATACGCCCCTCCGTTCTTGCGACGGGCGTGGAGGGCGTTGGACCATGCGACATGGGTTTCCTCGAAGTGGTCGTCCCACTCGTCCACGCCGATGTCCAACCCGCGGTTCGAGACGATGCGACCCTCGTGGATGGCGTACTCGTCGGGGTGCTGAAGGGCGACGAACTCATAGTCACGCTCGAAATCGGGGAACGGCAGGTCCGATATCCACTTGGTGGTTGCCATCGCAGCCTCCAGCGCCCACTCCAGGTCCGGTACCAGGGACTCCAACTCCGTCTTGGTTGGGACCCGGAAGAAGCCCCCGACCCGGATGTTTATCGGGTGAATTTCCCGGCCCCCGATCAGGGTCATGATCTGGTTGCCGATCTTCTTGAGCTTCAAGCCCATCTGCACCTGCTCGGGAAAGTCGTTCGCCATCGCCAAGGCGCTGTCGTATCCCAGGAAGTCGGGCGCATGAAGGAAGAAGACGTGAAGGGAGTGGCTCTCGATCCACTCCCCGCAATAGATGAGGCGGCGCAGGGCGCGTAGGCCCCCCGTCAGCTCTACCCCGGCGGCCGATTCCATCGCATTGCAGGCGCTGGTCTGATACGCGATCGGGCATATGCCACAGATGCGAGCGGTGATGTCGGGAGCCTCGGAGAAGCGGCGGCCACGGAGGAAGGCCTCATAGAAACGTGGCGGCTCGAAGATCTTGAACTTGAGGTCGAGCACTTCCTCGCCCCGTAGCTTGAGGTACATCGCTCCCTCGCCTTCGACTCGCGCCAGGTAATCGACCGCGATCTCTCGCTCAACGCTCAAGGGCTTCACTCGCTTCTCGGAACTCGGGGGCATAGGCGTTGAAGGTACGCAGGGCGTGGATTAGGTCGATTTCGGGGACTCCGAGCCGGCCCCACCATTCCGCCAGGGAGTCGATGTTCGGCGACTGGGAGGGCCCGAAGCAGCCATAACACCCGCGGTCGTAGGCGGGACAAATAGCCCCGCACCCGGCCTGGGTTATCGGTCCCATGCACGGGATCTGTTGGGCAACCATGACGCAATTGGTCCCCCGCAGCTTGCACTCGACACAAACGCTGTGCCGGGGGATGTTCGGCTTCCGCCGGTGGATGAAGGCGTCGATGACCTCCAGGAGTTGGTGCTTGGAGATGGGGCATCCCCTGAGCTCGAAGTCGACATCGATGTGGTCTGAGATCGGTGTGGACGTCGCCAGAGTGTCGAGGTATTGCGGCTGGGCATAGACGATGCTGAGGAACTCGTCGACGTTGGCCCAGTTGCGCAATGCCTGAATTCCCCCTGCGGTGGCGCACGCTCCGATCGTCACCAGAGCTTTCGACATCTCTCTGACCTGCGTGATCCGCTCGGCGTCGTGGGGAGTCGTTATGGACCCCTCCACGAGTGATAGGTCATAGTGCCCCTCGATCTCACCTCGAGTTGCCTCCGGGAAGTAAGCGATGTCGATCGCTCCGGCAACGTCCAGGAGGTGGTCCTCGGCGTCGAGAAGAGTCAGCTGGCAACCGTCACAGGAAGCAAACTTCCAGACGGCGAGCCGGGGACGCGGCGAGCTCACAGCTCGGGCACCCGGAGGCGGTCGGATACCTGGGCATATGCCAGCACCGGGCCGTCACGACACAAGAAGTCGGAGCCGAACTGACAATGACCACAGAACCTGATGGCGCATTTCATATTGCGCTCCACACTGACGTAGACGTTCTCCGGCGCAACTCCACGAGTCTCCAACTCGTTGGCCACGACCTTCATCATGATCTCCGGCCCGCAGAGCATGGCGACCGCCCTCTCCGGATCGAATGGGATTCGAGGAAGCAGGCCGGTGACCACTCCGACATCTCCAAACCAGGATTCGTCAGATCTATCGACAGTCACCTCGATCTGCAGGTCGAAGCGGCTCCTCCATGAGTGGAGCTCCTCCTGGAACATCAGATCGATCGGGGAGCGGGAGCCATAGACGATCGAGACCGCTCCGAACCGATCGCGGCGTGCGATGACGTCGTACACCACCGGGCGAAGCGGGGCGAGGCCGATGCCACCCGCCACCACCACCAGGTCTCTTCCCTCGGCATGACCCACAGGCCACCCCACTCCATAAGGGCCCCGGATGCCGACCCGGTCACCGATGCCCAGCCCGGCGATGGCCGCGGTGACGGCGCCCACTGAGCGAACCGTGTGGACCAGGATCTCTGGACGATGAGGGTCGCCGGAAATCGAGATGGGCACCTCGCCAACGCCGAACACGTAGAGCATCGTGAATTGCCCGGGGGCAAACGACAAGTCGGCTCCATCGTCGGGCTCCAGTTCCAGGGTGACAGTGTCCGGCGTCTCGAAGCGGTGGGAGATGACCCGAAAGGGCCGGGGAAGCATGGCCTCGGTAACAGGCCCCGAAACCATCGAATTGGCCACGGTCATCGGTCAGGAGCTCCGGTAGAGGTCGAGAAGCTGGATCCTGGTGCGGTGGAGACGGCGGACCGCCTCTTCGGCGACCACCCCCAACACCTCGAGAGCGAGATCCCGATCAACCTCGCACTTCTGGCGGATGGCGACGGCGTCAAATGCGACCAGGTGGGTGTCTCCGAGGGCGCGTGCCCTCCAGTTCCATCGATAGGGATCGAAGAACCAGCTGACCCCGACCAGCTCTCCGGGCCCCAAGGTCTGAATGGACACCGGAGCCCTGCCCGGACTGGTCAACTCGAGACCGATCCTGCCGCTCACGATGGTGAAGAAACTGTCGGCCACGCCCCCCTCCTCGAACAGGATCTCGCCGTCGGCCAATTGGACCTCGCTGGAGACGGATTCGAAGAGGTCGAGCTCGGTGTTGGAGAGCCTGGTGAGCAATTCGCTCTTTTCGCGTATCGACCGAAGATTCACGCGGTCACCTCCTGAGAGGCGCGGATCGCGGCTACTTCCGCGGTGATGTCGATACCCACCGGGCACCACGTTATGCAGCGACCGCAGCCGACACACCCCGACGATCCGAACTGGTCGTACCAGGTCGCCAGCTTGTGTGTCATCCATTGCCGGTAGCGCGACTTCGTCGTGCTTCGGACGGGCACTCCGTGCAGGTTGGAGAAGTCGAATGTGAAGCACGAATCCCAGCGACGAGACCTGGTGGCCACCTCGCCGTCGAGGGTTACCGAATCCTCGATCGTCGAGCAGAAGCACGTGGGGCAAACCAGGGTGCAGTTGGTGCAAGCGAGGCATCGTTCCGCCACGTCGTCCCAGCGGGGATGCTCGAGGTTCGCCAAGAGCAGTTCCTTGACCCCCGTGTTGTCCATGGACCGGCCCATGCTCGCTGCGGTGGTCTCCACGATCCTGTCGACCCTCACCACGTCGTGGTCAGACGCGACCCGGCCCGGGAGCCTCTGCACCACACTTTGCCCGGCCTCGGTGCCGGCCTCGAAGACGAACTCGTGCCGATCGGAGTCGATCACCTCGGTGAGAACCAAGTCGTAGCCCGATGTGCATCGAGGACCGGTGCCCATCGAGACGCAAAAGCAGGTACCTCCGGCAACCATGCAGTTGATGGCGACGGTGAACCCGTCCCGGCGAGCCGTTTGGTAGGTGTGGTCGACCTCCCCACTGCCGAGGAAAACCTTGTCCTGGATCGCGATCGCGGCCAACTCGCAGGCACGGACACCGAGAAAGGCGTACCGCGTCTCAGGCACTTCGTGTTGGACGAATTCGAGGGAGCCGTTGTCCCGTTTCACTTCGAGGAGCGTCGTCCTAGGGGGAAAGAGGAACTTCTTCCAGGAGTGCTGACCGACCGCATACCCGAAAAGTGCTTGATCGTCACGGGCCACCAGCCGGTAGGCCCCGCCCTCCTGTTCGTCGGTCCATCCGATGGGCAGATCATCCACACCACGGACTTGGTCGTAGACGATCGCCTCGTCCCGCACTCGGGGGCCGAGGATGGTGTACCCGTCGGATGCGAGGATCTCGAAGAGAGTGCCGATGTCGCCCCGATCGACGACTACCTGACTCACGCCGTCTCCATGCCTCTGGACAGTACCCAGCTCAAGGTGATGGGTGTGTGCGGGCGATCTTGCTGACAGTTCTGGCAATGGGGCCGTGGGTAGGGTCTGGGACCGTGAGAGAGATTTCAAACATCGCAGGGCTGCAGCGTCGGCAGGTAGGTGTGCTTCTGGCAGCGGGAACGGCCGTGATCAGCGGCATTGCCATCTTTGTGAATGGCTACGGGGTGCGGGCCTGGGTGGAGATCTCGGATCCGACCACGTACACGACCCTGAAGAACTCGGTGGCGGCCATGATCCTTCTCGGTGTGGCCGTCTCGTTCTCCAAAGGGCGCAGCGGAGGTGTCGATTTGTCTGACGTCAAAAAGGCGTGGCCCGGCCTGGCTCTGATCGCCATCGTTGGAGGGAGCATCCCGTTCGTGCTCTTCTTCGAGGGGCTGGCCCGCGCAACCGCCAGCGACGCCTCCTTCATCCACAAGACGCTCTTGGTGTGGGTGGCCGTCCTTGGGGCCCTCATCCTGCGTGAGCGGATCGGTTTGGTTCACATTGCGGCAATCGCCCTACTCGTCGGGGGTCAGGTTGCATTGAGCGGGGGAGTCGGGGCTATCGAGTTCGGCGCCGGGGAGTGGATGATCCTGGCAGCAACGCTTCTCTGGGCGATCGAGACCGTCATCGCCAAGCGAGTCCTTGCCTCGGTTCCCTCGCACATAGTCGGGGTCTCCCGAATGGCCGGCGGAGCGGTGCTACTCGTCGTCTATGGCATCGGGCGCGGGGCGTTCTCAGGGCTGACCGGCGTCACTCCCGAACATGTCCTGTGGATTGTCGTCACCGGCCTGACCCTGTCGGCTTACGTCGCCACCTGGTTTGCAGCCCTGGCCCGGGCCCGAGCGGTGGACGTGACTGCAGCCCTCGTCGGGGGAGCCATCATCACTGCGCTTCTCGAGGTGGGGCTGCGGGGGGTGGGGCTTCCCCCTGTGCTCGGCTTGGTGCTTGTTGCCGTAGGCGTGCTCGTTGTCTTCGCGGCGGGCTGGCGTCGCCCGGTGACGGCGCAGTGACCGATCTTTCCGGATCGGTCTTCTTCTCCAGGTTCGCCTTTCCTCCCAACTCGCTGGGGTACTGCGGGCCGTCCGATACCGGTCTGTTGAAGCAGGTCATGGTTGGAGGGCTGTCGGGATTGGAAGAGATGACCCACATCATCCCCGCCTTTGCCGGGGCCTGGCCGTATCTAGAGCTGATCGCCGCTTGCGCCAATCGAGACCCGCTCGACCCTGGGGTGGTCGAGGCCTATTGGCTGGGTAATCCCCTCCTCGATCAGGTTGACCTCTTGCTGATGGGCAACTCGCTCGATGAGCGCTTCCGCCATCGGGCCGGGTGGGACTGGAACGCGGTGTCCGATGCCCTCAACGCAGGGGGGAAGCCAAACCACTCGTTTCATGTCTTCTGCATCTATCCCTGGGTGGGTCTGCTCCGATCGGGCACCGTCGAGCAGTCGCTCGAGGTTCTGGATCGGTGTCGAATCCGATGGGGTGAGGTAGTGGGGCTCGCCGGCGACCGGGTCATGGTCAGGTCGCGGCCCCTCACTTGGGACGGGGCTCGGTTGCGTCTCTCGCCAGAGCAAGTCGAGCCGGTGCTGCCGCCGGTCGGCGACGGCCTTCTGAACCCCGGAGATCTGGTGGCGATGCACTGGGACTATGTGTGTCAGAGGATCACACCGCATCAGCGCGACAACCTGATGCGCTACCACGACCGGCATCTCGCGATGGCGAACCAGTCGCGTGCATCGTTGGGGCGATCGATCGAACGCTGATTCGGGGAGACCGCTAGTCCGTCTCCGGTGGGCGACGCTTTCGTTTCAGGTCGCCACGCGCCTTCTTGCTCGCCAGCCGTCTCTCCTTGGCCGCTCTCGACGGCTTGGTCTTCTGCCGGGGTTTGCGCACGACAAGGGCGTCGTCCAGCTTGGCCGCGAGTCGTTCCCGGGCTGTCTCGCGATTGCGCCACTGCGATCGCGTATCGGTGACCTTGACCTCGATCATCGGGCCAAGCTTCTTCATCAGCTGGTTCCGGACATCGACCGGAAGTGATGACTCCATCACATCAAAGCGCAGGGTCACCGCGGTCTGGGTCTTGTTGGCGTGCTGGCCACCCGGGCCGCCGGGAGTGTCGAAACGCTCTTCGATCTCGGCATCGGGGATCAGCCAGCCGCCGACGGTGATCCCGTCTGTGGTCACGCCTCTTGGTAATACTCGGTGCCGAGGTGGGTGATCAGGTCCTCATCCATCATGTGCCTGAGGTTGTTCTTCAGCTTGGTCAGCTGGATGAACAGGTCGTTCTCGGGATAGAGGCCCTCCGCCGCCTGCGGGCTCTTGAAGTAGAAGGAGAGCCACTCCTGGACCCCCTTCTTGCCGGCGCGGGCCGCCAGATCCATGAACAACGCCAGGTCGAGGACGATGGGTGCGGCGAGAATCGAGTCCTTGCAGAGGAAATCGATCTTGATCTGCATCGGGTAGCCGAGCCATCCGAAGATGTCGATGTTGTCCCAACCCTCCTTGTCGTCACCGCGTGGCGGGTAGTAGTTGATCCGGACCTTGTGATAGAGGTCCCCATAGAGCTCGGGGTAGACGTCCGGTTGCAGGATCTGCTCCAGCACCCCGAGTTTGGACACCTCCTTCGACTTGAAGCTCTCCGGATCGTCGAGCACTTCGCCATCGCGGTTTCCCAGGATGTTGGTCGAGAACCAACCCTTGACTCCGAGCATGCGAGCCTTGAGACCCGGGGCGACGATCGTCTTCATCAAGGTTTGGCCGGTCTTGAAGTCCTTGCCGACGATCGGCACCCCCTCTTGGGCTGCCAGCTCGATCATCGCTGGGATGTCCACTGTCAGATTGGGGGCACCGTTGGCGAACGGCACCTTCATCTTGAGTGCGGCGTAGGCGTAGATCTGCGAAGGCGTGATCGCGGGATCGTTGTCCTTCAGTCCCTGCTCGAAGCCCTGGAGCTCGGCGTGGACCTCGGTCGGCTCCTCGTACGCCTCGGTCGACCCACACCAGACCATCACCAGTCGATCCAGCTTCTTGTCGGACCGGAAGCGATCGATGTCCTCCATGAGACTCTCCGCCAGGTCCATGTGGGTGGCTCCCTCCTTGACCTGGTCGACACCGTCGAGGTTCCGCACCCAGCGGTGCGAGAACACCGCCGGGTAGGGCTTGATCGACCGCAGCTCCTCTCCGATACCCTCGATGTGTCTCGGGTCGAGGACGCCTGCTTTCATCGCCGAGGTGTACGCGTCGTCGGAATAGGGGTCCCATCCTCCAAACTCGAGATCGTCGAGACCGGTGAGAGGGACGAACTCTCTGATGAGAGGGTTGCGCTCGGCGGTCCGCTTGCCAAGGCGAATGTGGGACAGCTGGGTGAGTGATCCGTAGGGCACCGCGTACCCCTTGCGCGAAGCCAGGACGCCGGAAATGAACGTGGTCGCGACGGCGCCCATCCCCGGGGTTAGCACTCCGAGTTTCCCGGTGGCCGGAGCCGGTGGCTGATTGGCAGACATGAGACCTCCTCACTGGCAACGATAGGGCATAACCGGACACCGCCGGTCAGCCGGCGCGCGGGCCGTCCCGCCCCCGTCGTAGGCTTGGCCGCATGGATCACGCCCCGGACTCCCTAGGCCCGACGGTGGATGTCGCCCTGCTCGCCGACGCGGTCCAGGCGGTGAGGGGCAAGCTGTTCATCCTTGGAGGAGGCTGGGACACCCTCTGGGTGAGAGCGTTTCCCGCCCGTCATCCGAGTCTGGCCATCGGTCTTCGGCTCCGGGTGCCTTCATCGTGGGGTGAGGAGATGTTGAAGCTGTCGGTCGAGCTGCAGGACGCCGACGGAGCACCTCTGTTGCCACACCCCTTGTCCCACCACATCAAGCTTCCCGCTCATCCCCAACCTCCGTCTGCCACCGACTTCGGGTTGATCCGATCGTTCACGTTCAACAACCTGTTGTTTGGTCGCGAGGGCTCGTATTCGTTTGTCATCTCGGTCGATGACGAGCCAGTCTCACGTCTCAGATTCTCGGTTCGCGCCCGCCCCGAGGACACCCCGCCAAACTTCGGGTAGTAGCTCTGCGCGCTCTAGGCGCGTGGAAATCGCGGACGGCGCGGGGTTGGCATAGAAACTCCGCCCGCCTAGCTTGACCACACAGGGACTCCAGGAAAGTCCCTTCTTTGTTCCCCAACTAACGAGGCTTTCTCAATGACGTACGCCAGGAGTGGTTCGCGCCTTCTCATCATCGCCCTCTCGGCCCTGCTCGGGGCCGCTGTCGTGGTACCGGCGCTTCCCGCCGCGGCCGCCCCGGAGCCACCGTTCGAGATGCGGTTTCCCCAAGAGACCGAGGCGACGGTTTTCTCCTCCAGCTTCGGAGCACCCCGTTCCGGCGGGCGCAGACACACTGGCAACGACCTGATGGCGCCGAAGTTG